>Ga0208184_100063_pt1 | contig 62241 bp, 53 predicted proteins | sample Virmet3651_4511_FD_185736 | JGI IMG/M metagenome (GOLD analysis project Ga0208184, IMG submission 185736) | Marine viral communities from the Southern Atlantic ocean transect to study dissolved organic matter and carbon cycling - metaG... | ecosystem: Environmental > Aquatic > Marine > Oceanic ... | reverse complement strand
TTCGGATCAATAAACGTACAGCCAAACGCGCAACAAAGAAGGACAGACTATTGTTGGGACCTCCATTGATACCAGTGTGCCAATTGCAGGTGGGCCAATGCACTTGACACCCGCCCCAATACGGAAGGTCACTAACTGCGCATCGTGCCCCCGGGTGCTGTCTGCAAGCTAGGGATGTTTCAGCTGCCCCCCGGCACAGCCTCAATAGACCCCAGCCGCACCCAGAGATCATAAGGCGCTTGACGGCATCGACGCCATGCTGGTGTTGCTTACCCGCAGATCAATTTTTTGTCAGTACCGGAGTTGGTCGCCATGCATAGGAGCGGTTGTTTGCGGAACTTGAAGCCCCGCTCCAGCATATCGAACACATCCCGGTTGGGTTACTCATGCACCTCATCGGTGAGCGCACGATGCGGACGCGGGCCGGATTGCGTCTTCTCCGCCGAGAGCGGCTTGAACTTGCGCTTGTCACCGCTGCGCCCCCGATAGGTCATCTGCCAGACGGGGGTCTCGCCTTGCTGCTGTACGCGACGTTTAAGCACCGGCGATTGATCCACCATCGCCACCGCATCCTGGAATAGGATCCCCGCCTAGTCTTTCTTGGCCGCCGCCGCATAGATCTCGGTCCGGGGCTCTCCATCGGCCACCATCATGTAGAGGCCAATGCCGCCCCGCCCGCTCTTCCAGATTGTGAAGCGGCATGCTCTCCTCTGCGAGGAGCACAAATTTTTCCTCTGCCGGTCTGCGCCCTCGCATCTCCCGATCAACTCCTTGTTCATGTGGCTTTTTCTATTCAATTTCCATTTTGCACAGAAAAAGGCTCTCCCTCCGGTTGCCACCGATTCCGGATTTCCTTCGAACCATCCCCCCGGGGTATTCGCTCCGCTGCGTCAGCGGTTGGCCGGGTGCTGTGGATCCACCGGCCAGCCATCCGCGCCGCGCTCTTCCGAGTATCCGCGCGCCTCCAGCCGTTGTTTGTTCTGATCGTGGTCATCCGGGCACAGCGTCTGCAGATTGCCCGGATCCAGAAACAGCGCCGGATCGCCCCGATGCGGGATCACATGATCCACCACCAGGCGGCAGCGCTTTGGGTTCACCTGTCGAGACCTCGACGCCGTCAGCGTGCCATCGTTCAAGATCCCCCGCCGCAGACATGCCCGGCACAGCGGCTCCCGTGCCAGATGCTCAGACCTCAGCCGACGCCGCCACGCCGACAGGTTGTACAAATGGTGATACTCGCTCCGTGCTGTCATACCATACCCCCGGAACGCAAAAGCGCCCGCCGGTTTCCCGTGGGCGCAATCAGTGATGATGCATATTTACTGATATGCCGGTGACATCAGCGTCAAGGGGGAATGTGGAAGTGTAGTTTAGAGAGCAGGGTTTTCAAGATCATTAGAATTTCCCGAGCTCACACGAACAATCCTGCGACATTGCGAGTTCCGGCTAAACTTCACCCATTGTGTTCCTCTATAATATGTTTTGCAGCGCAGAGGAACGACGGCCAGTGCTCATATCCTGTCTTGCGGGCTTCCTCAGCCACATAGGTACGCCAAAAGCCATTGAATTCTTCGATACCAATAAGGGAGCGATCATTTCTCGCCTTATTAGTTCGCAGTCCACCGATCGTGTAGTCTTGGCCTTCAATCAGTCCATGCTCAAGAAGATACTGAACGATGGCTTGCCTTGTAGGTTGCAATTTCATCCCGTCCAAATCCGATACTGCTTCGCCAATGCAACAATTCTCGGCAAGAGATACGCGACCGCAGATTCTTCGTCTGGCCAAGCCCGATAGGCATTCTTGCTACCTCGCTCGCTGAAATATGTATGCCAAACGCCATCGATCTCCTCGATACCGTCAATATCGCCCCCACCGAGGCCACCATGCGTATAAACTGAGCCGTCTTCGACGCCATGGCGATCTAGGTAGTCCTTCATCTCTTTAAGTGTCATTGTTGTCTTCATGGATACACCTGTCGAATAAATCCGTTGTTAATCAAGTCGTTCAATGGGCGGTCGAGCATATACTGCGTTGCACCACCCACCTCACCAAACCATGGTGCAGCCTGTCCAGCCGACACCGGGAGATCCTGAACGACTTCATAAACCGCATATTGCTGCGTTGAAGGGTCATAGGGAAGTGCACGAGAGCCAAAATCGGTGCCCTCGGGAGATAGATACCTGCCCGTATCATCCAAGCCAGTGCGACCGCTGAACCGGTCAATACGCGTTCCGGGTCTTAAAGTTTCTTGGGTTGGAGCGGCACCAAAGCCATCATTTGGGGGCCAACGAAGTTCCCCAGTTTCAGCGTCATACCACTCCTCATCTAAATCCTGACGCTCCCAAGGCTTTCTTTTTGGGGGAACGCGTTGCACCGCAGAGCTACGTTCGATTTCAATCTCTGCATCTGTAGTCCCTGCACGACGCTCCCGTCGCCCTTTGAGTAGGGACTTCACAAGATCGGTGAGTTTTTCCACCAACCCGATTAGCGTTGAGAATAGATCCCCCAGAACCCGCCCCGCGCGCGCGGCGCGAGTGGTCAATTGAGTGGTTACCCGAGCAGCGAAGGCAGTAAGCCGAGCCGCAAGGGCAGCACCGCCACTCCCTCCCGTGAAGGCTGCGATGAGAAGAAACACAACGGAAATTATTGCCTCGGGGATCAGAAAGCCTATGCCTTGACCGACCACTTCCGCCCAGAAGTTCGGGGGCACAAGCATCAACACTCCAAGCGAAGTAGCTGCCATCACGCGCAGAACATCTGTACGTGTTGCGACCTCGATCATCGCCCCGCTCCATTCTGCTGAGCGACGGACGAGATCTTGGAGAAGTCCTGCGACTTCATTCAAATCAGGGATTTCTGATACGATCTCAGCCAGCGCTTCGATGCCCTGCTCGAAAGTATTCACCGCCCCTTCGGCCAAGGCCTGTATCATTCCGACGATGCGATCACGGTTTTCCCAAAGCGCGCGAGCGCCATCTGTCATGCTATCCCAAGTGTTTCCAATCGCGTCAGGCAAGCCCGCTATCCAGTCTCCGACCGCTGACCAGAATTCACCTTCCCCGTTCCACCAAGCCGTGACGCCACCACGCACTCCTTCAAAGAACGTTCCTATTGCACCCCACCATCCGTCACTTTCCCATTCGCGTATCCAATGCTGCAACGAGGTTTCCATTCGCATCGCCAGCGCACGCAGATCATCTTTAATTTTCTTAGACAATTCTTGAGCTTCTAGCAGAGCTGCTTCGTCGGCAAGCAATTCGGCGACGACTCCGCCACGCTGTGCGTCATTAAACTCGGCATAGCCAAGTTCATTTTCGAGGCCCTCGGTCCCATCGCCATCCTGCCGCCCGAAGGAAGGCATCCCTTGAAGGCGCAAACCACCATCGAGTGCGATACCATTCGCATCTTCAATCCGGAACTCTGACATCGTGATGGGTGAACGCCAATAGTCGTCATAGTAGCCGCGCACCATCACTGGCCCGCGACAGGTGGCACATACACCGTTGGGCGGTGTAGCTTCAGCATATGCGGATCGTTCAGAACGGGCGGCAATTGAGGCAGGTTCGAGTGTCTCCGTCATCAAACTGCCCTCTTCGTGGTGAAAGTCTCGAACCTTCGCCTGAACGCGCGAAATCGCTCAGTTTCGTGCGCATCGGAATCTAGTATGGCCTCCAACTGCCTCGTAGGATCACTCTGCTCGAAGGCCGGACCATAAAACAACGACCACGCTGCAAAAAAGTGAAGATGTGCGTGATTGCGAAAACCGAATGCCCCAAATCGCTCCACCGCATGATGAACGGCTAATTGAATTTGCTCAATGGGACGCCCTTCCAACTCTGTTGCAAAGTCTTGACGCAAACGCTCAGCAATACGGGTGTTTCTCTGGATCGCCCGCTCACGCGCAAGGTCATCAAAGTCTGCATAACACAAGCGCAATGGCCGCATCGGTTCTGACAAAAGATCAGCATCCGGAGAGATGCGAACCGCGACAAGATTATCTGGATCTACTGTTTGCACTTTGGAGCTTGGTAGAATGTAGGCTATGGGTAACCCTTCATCAGTTATCGCCATTCTGCGGGCACGACTTCTGTCACCTTGGATTGTCGTTAAAAATGGGGTCAAGATACGTGGATCCCAAAAGCGGAATGTGAGCACTCTACCGTCATCTAGTATGGGTCGCTTGATGAAGCGCTTCAGATGACCGCGGAGTGCGTCGAATGAAGCATCTGTAGATATAAGTATGCTATAACCTGCAGGCCAATGGCGGGCGAAAAAGTCGTGAAGCAGGCTCACGTCTCCAGATTCGTTTTGGTTAGAAATCGATAGATCCACTAACCATGGCCCTGCTTCACCAAGACTCTCGGCAACTGTATCGGTGAATAGTGACGATGCATTCGCACTAACCACATCTAAATCAAACAGCCCTGCCACTTCGGCTCGCAGAGTGCCATCTACTAGAAGGTAAACGTGTTTCGGCGCACTGGGGCCGTAGAGGGATGCGAGCAAAGCTGCCGGCGCCTCTGGCAAGCTCGAGCATAAAGCGGAAATTTCATTGCACGAAGGTATATCAACATCTGAAATATCTTCGAGGTGGAGGGCAGTTGACGATACCTGTTCACTAACTGGCTGCCCCGATGTCTCCACCCAACAGTCAATGCTCTCTTGGCTGCTCACAACAATACCTGCTAATAAAAATACTACCAATAGGTAGCCGCATTGCATATTTGCGAGCAAGACACAACCATAGCATGACGGCACATTGAGCACGCGATTACTAGATCGTATAGTGTTTCATTTAGCTTTCGAACACTTCGTGAATGTAATATTCGGCGATCTCCGCTCTAAGTTCGTGATGTAAACCGAATGCCTTAAAACGCGGCAACTTCAAAGTATTACCCGCCCCAATACCTCCGCCAAAGCCTGCCGCAACGCACCGGACGTCTGCCCCCGCACACTCCATCCATGCGCCCGCAGCACCGCGCTGATCGGCTTGTCCTCCAGACACACCATATCCACCAGCCGCCGATCCGTGATGTTCACGCGCGATCCCCGCTTGGACGGGCGGATCTTGCGCACGGCCATGGCAGTGCCAGTACCGATGCGCCTTTGGATGCGCTCGATTTCTTCGCGATCCCGCAGCACCGCATCAATGAAGCTGCCACTGCCACCACCACCGCCGCTGCGGATGGCCTCGACAGATGAGCACCGGACACCGGCGCAGGTGTGACGCTCCACCAAATCCCGATAGTATCGCCCCGCCGCCACCTGTTCGCGGGTGAAAGGTGCGGGCTTGCCGTTGCTGGCCGCCTTGGCCGCCATCACATCGAACACATCCGCGCACTGCATGGCCGACCGACCACGGTAGCCCGAGGGGCGGGCGACCCAGTCGTTTTTGCCATCGGGGAATAGGCTCATCGGCTGGAAAACATGAATGGCACCCCGGGCCGGTGCTTCTGGGATGGCATCACCGCAGACCTCGGGAACATAGCCCCGGGCCTTCACCGCCTGGATGCGATCTGCCTCCGCCTTCAGGCGCAGCTGGCGCGCGGCCATGAACTTTGCCACCGGAGTCAGATCCGCCACACCATCGGGCGCAACGATCACTACATGCTCGCTCATGCTGCTGCACCCCGCTGTGCCTGGTCTGCAATCTCTTTGCATTTCTGCAGCGCTTCAGATCGGCGGGCACGAAAGCGCGTGTCCTCGACCGACAGGTGATCCCCGCGCCCTGCCCGCATTTCGATATCCGCCATCCGGCGCACAGCACCATCCGCCTCATTGCGGATCTGGGTAACGGTGTAGCGTCCCGGCCATTCCCTCGCACCCCTCAGATAGCGCAGCAGCTCCGGTGCCCAGCCCCCGGCCATCGCCTCTTGCCCGAGCGCGTGCCCGAAGACCTTGAGCATCAGCGGCGATGGCCCGCTCTCCGGCGGCTGGATCGCCCGCGCCTTGTTCAGGATCTTGAACCCAATCGGAAACCGATCCTTATCCTTGCCGCCGGGGTGTGCCTCAACCCAATCTCTCAGCACTGCGATGCTGGCGGGTGTCATATACGCCAGCTTCTGGCGCAGCTCGCCCAGCATCACCACAAACTGCGCCTTGGTCAGCGTCGAGGGCCGCGCCAGCCCCAGCGCCTCCAGCGGCGTGATCAACAAATCCTGCACCCGCGCCTCTGAGGCCAATGAACACACGCGGCGTGTTGGAGGATTGCGCGCCGCCGACTGTCCCGAGGTTTCGCATCGCTCCTGTGGTGCGGATCTGGCGCGGGCGGATCAATCCTCCAAGTTGCCCACCGCCCGCGCATCATCCGCCGAGATCAACACTCTCGCGCTCTACGCCGCGACGGAGACGCTCAGAGCTACACCGATGCATCAGAGGTCCGAACAGTTCACGGATCTTGGCGGATGTATCACTGCGCCCATGTCAGACGCTTGGCTCTATGATGAGGCGCTCTGGCTGGTGGATCTGCTGGGCATTCATAGCACCGGCACATCCCGCCAAAGCGCACTGAGCGATTGAATCAAGACCGCCTCAGCGCGCGTACCACGCCGCGCAAGCGATGGCCGTCCAGATTGCCCCTACAACGGCCAATCTCCCGCACCGACTTTGGCGCGAGGTGGCCTCAATGGTTAAAGCACTGGTCGCCTGCGAAACCAGCAGCACCATTCGCCGCGCTCTGCTGGCCCTCGGCCATGACGTCTGGTCTTGCGACATTGCTCCGGCAGAGGATCGGACCAATCGACACATCATCTGCGACGTCCGTGACGGTATCCTTAATGAGGGTTGGGATCTGTTGGCGGTCATGCACCCGCCCTGCACGCGCTTGTGCCGCTCTGATCGCCGCTGGATGTCAGGCCCTGGCAAATGGACTCACCCCAAGAAGCTGCCGGAGGGGCGCCGAGGCGGACACTGGACGGGCGAGAGTCGAGCGAGGTGCAGAATGACGCCCCTCACACTGAAACGGGAGAAAAGAGATGCCTGACATTCAACCCAAGCCATTCACTGCCGACCAGCTCGGCGAACGCTGGGGCTGCTCCGGCGAAACCGTCCGGCAACTGGTGAAACGAGGCAAGTTGCGTGGATTCCGCATCGGTCGCATGATCCGCATTCCACAAAAAGAAGTAGAGGAATTCGAATGCCAGACGTCAACATTGGAAGATTGCGCGGCGGCTTGTGTGTCTACTGGACGGGGCCGGACGGAAAGCGAGTGCGTCGTAAACTTGAGGCACGCACCAGAAAGGAAGCAGAATCCGAGGCGATAGAGGTCTATCGCGCGGCCACATTCTCGAGCCGCCCCCAGAACCCGACTATTGCGCAAATTTGGGAAGCCTACCGGGAAGACCTCGAGGGCAAGCCCACGGCTGAGACGATGAAGTGGACCGGGAAAGCAATTCTGCCCCACTTCGGACACCTGCGCCCCGACAACGTGGTGAAAAAGACCTGCATCGAGTACGAGGCGCTGCGCCGCGCAGCAGGGAAGAGCCAAGGCACCGTCCACACCGAACTCGGCCACCTTCGGTCAGCTCTGAAATTCGCGTGCGACACCAGGATGATCGAAACTGCGCCGAAGATATGGCGTCCTGCCAAACCTCTGACAGACAAGTGCATCCTTTCCGCTGGTGAAGCTCGCGCACTGATCAATGGTGCAACTGAACCTCACATCAGGCTCGCTCTCATCCTGCTTCTCGGCACCGCAGGGAGGGTTGGCGCGATTCTGGATCTCACTTGGGACCGTGTAGATTTTGACCGGGGCACCATCAATCTGAGGCTCGAAGATTCCCAGACCAGGAAAGGCCGCGCCGTCGTGCCGATGAACCCAAGCACCCGCGCCGCGCTGGATGTGGCGTATCGAGCCGCCCTCTCAGAACATGTCGTCGAATATGCCGGCGGACAGATCAAGTCGATCCGCAAAGGGTTTCAAGGTGCGGTGACCAGGTCAAAGATCGGACATGTCCGGATCCACGATCTGCGGCACACGGCGGCGGTAACGATGCTGGCCAGTGGTGTGCCGTTGGAAAAAGTGAGCCAAGTTTTAGGCCACAGCAACACAGCAATCACGTTCTCGACCTACGGTCGCTACCTGCCGGAACACATGACCGACGCCGTAAATGTGCTGGACTTTATGAACCTGAAGGCGCACCGCTAGGTTCAAAGAACCAAGGAACACTTTGCATGTCAGTGTCGAGATTTAACAGATCTCATCGTTTTCAAGAGGTAAGATGGTGGGTCGTGAGAGGCTCGAACTCCCGACATCTTCGGTGTAAACGAAGCGCTCTACCAACTGAGCTAACGACCCGGTGAGCGGGGATTTAGAGAATGCTGAGAGAAAGTGCAAGAGGGCATCGCAAGGTTTTTTGAGAAAATATGACAACCCTCAGCGCAACACGGTTTCACGCCCCTCTTCAAGCACATAGACACAGCCCTGTTCATTGGGCAGGACCGCCATCTCGTCACGCTCCAGCCCGCATATCAAGCCACGCACCACCTGCCCCAGCAACCCATGCGCAACCAATACGGTTGGGGCTTCCAGACGCTGCAAGAGGCCCAGAATTCGGTCGTGAAGCGCGGCAAATCCCTCGCCTTCGGGCGCGGCGCAAAACAGATCGAGGTGGGTGTCAACGCGGGCATCGATTTCAGGATAGCGCGCGGCGATTTCCTGAAGGGTAAGCCCCTGAAACTGGCCTGCATAGACTTCTGCCAATGCAGGCTCGGTCACAAAGCTCTGCGCGCCAAGTGCGATACGCGCCGTGTGCTGGGCGCGGCGCAGCGGTGAGACCAGACAGGGCGGTCGCTGATCGCGCAGAATAGGCGCCATCAACTCCGCCTGCCGGTGCGCATGCGCGATGCCCAATTCTGTCAGATCAGATTCCAGTTGCCCCTGCACGCGCTGTTCAGCGTTCCATTCGGTCTGACCATGCCGCAAAAACCAGATCTTGGGGAAATCTCTCATTTTCAATTCCTTATTGATTGCACACCACGCAGGTCCGCGCCCGTTCCAGCCCGATACCAAAGGGGCTGCCGATTGCTACCCTTGTGAGGACAAACGGCTTGAGAGCAAATCACCAGATTCATCGAGGATCGGATAGCCTGCCATCGCAAAGGAGGTATTGACCTGTTTCAGGATGCGCAAGGTTTCCTGATGAATGGCGCTGGTTTCAATGCTTTCGCTCACGCCTTCGCGCAGGCGTGTCAGGTGTTTGCTTTGTAATCTCTGCTCTGCGGTGCGGATGCTTTCCTTCTCCGCGACCAGCTCGCGTGCATCATCAGGGTTGCGCGTCATCATCACCGTCAGCGCCAGTTGCACATTGGCCTGAATGCGATCCATAAAATCGTCGATCTCCTGCTTGCCGCTTTTGGAAAAGCTGATCCCCTCATGCGAGAGTTTGCGGGCCAGATCGGTCATCTTTCGCGCCACCTGATCGGCGGCGGCCTCAAGATTGGCCGCCATCAGCGACGCCTCAATCGCGCCATTGACGGCACTGTCATCCAGCTTGTGACGGTTCATCCCCGCCAAATAGAGTTTGAGGTCCAGATGCATCTGTCGCAGCGCTTTGTCCTCGTCACGGATCGCATTGGCGACCCGGTCGTCCCAGACCTCATAAAGGCCCATGGCGGCGACCAGCATTTTCTCGATGACCTCCCCCATCCGCAACAGTTCCCGCGCAGCGCAGCCAAGTGCGCGCGGCGGATCTTCAAGGGCGGCGGGGTCCAAGGCACTCATCCCGCGCCCCAGCGACTGAACGTTGGGATCACGCATCACGCCTTTGCTCATGCGGGCAATGAGGCCAACAAACGGCAGCGCCAGCAGGCACAACGCAAGGTTAAAGGCCAGATGCAGCCCCATCACCTGTACCGCCGCGCCCTGCCCCAGCCATGTGGGATCAAGCGCATCCAAATTGAGCGCAAGCAGCACAGCCAAGGCGCCACCACCGCGCAGCGCGAGATTGGCGCTCACGATACGGCGGGCGCGCACATCGGCCGCCAAGGTCAGCACAAATGCGATCATGGCGCCACCAAGGTTGGCCCCCAGAACCATTGCCATCGCTGCCATCGGCGGCAGCGCCCCCTGCGCCACCATGGTTACAAACAGCAGGATGGCTGCAACGCTGGAATGCACCACCCACGCAAAGACCGCACCCAAAAGGAATGCGGTCAGCAAATCACTGTCGAGATAGCCAAGGACGGCCACTGCGCCCTCGCTCTGGATAATCGGTGCCGTGGCCGTGCGCAGCATATCAAGCGAGACAAAGATCAGCGCCAATCCGATCAGGATGCGGCCGGTCTGGCGCAGCTTGCGCTGGTTGCTGCGCAAGAACAGGGCGACCCCCAGCAGCAACAGTGCAGGCACCAATATGCCGGGACGGGCCAGCAGGATCTGCGCCACCAATGCGGACCCCAGATCCGCACCGAGCAGCATCGCCACCCCCACGGCAGCACTCAGCGCGCCTTTGCTGGCAAAGTTTGAGACCAGCATCGCAACGGCAGTAGAGCTTTGTAGCAGCATGGCCGACACCAGCCCCGAGATCGCCGCCAGCAGCCGGTTATCCGATGCCCGCCTCAGGCCTTGTCTGAGTTGCGTGGCAAACGCCCGCTCCACACCGGTGCGCACCAGTCGCACCGCCCACAGCAAGAGCGCTGCCGCGCCCGCGATCTGTATCAAAAATGCCGTCAATCCTGTGTTCCGCCCTCGCCTATGGTCGAACCTTCGTCCGACGTTTTTTGACAAGATTACGTCGTTGCGACGATCCAGCTTGGCCGAATTGCGCTCTTCTCTATGTAAGGCGCGACATCATGACCGCTGAACAGCCCATGATCGGTGATCAGAATAGATCCGATCCCCGCCGCAGCGCCACCCAGCACATCCGTGTGCAGCGTATCCCCCACCATGGCGATACGGGCGCGGGGAATGTCCGCCAGCCGCGCCAACGCGGTGTCAAAGGCATTGCCAAAGGGCTTGCCAAAGAACATCGCCTTGCCGCCGGTGCGTTCGGTGATGTCATGCGCAATGAGGCCCGGCTCCAGCGAAAGGCCCTCTTCGCGCGGGGCCACCAGATCAGGGTTGGCCACCACCAGCGGGCGCGGGTTTTCCAGCAGCGCGTCGGTCAGTGCGCGTGTGTCGGCCTCATCCCAGCGCGCGGATGACAGCAGCAAAAAGCCCCCGGCGGTGTGCAGCAGATCCGGGTTGTCCGCGAGATATGCAATCCGCACGCCCGAGGGCGCATCACTAAAGTCATCTTCCGGGGCCGCTGCCGCAGCCCAGCAAGTGCCCTCGGGCAGCGTCGGCAGCCCGGCAAAGGCCACGTCGCGGCTGGAAACCACCTCGGATGCAGTGAAATCAAAGCCAAGCCGGTGATATTTGGCCAGCACCTCTGCGCGCGTGTAGCTGGCGGCATTGGTCAGCACCACCAGCCGTTTGCCCAAGGCGCGCAGTGCTGCCATGCGGTCGACCGCGCCGTCAATGGCGGTCTCGCCTCGGTTCAGCACGCCAAAGGCATCGAGAATATAGGCATCATAGTCATCGACAGTATCGCCCAGATCCCGCCCCTCATGCGACGCAGCGGCAAAACGTGCGTCCGGCAGTGTCGCGCGCACGCTCTCATATCGTTGAAACGCCCAGTCGGTGCCGATCATTGTGCTCATATCTCTCATGTCGCGATGGTGGGTGTCGGGACACGTTCGCTCCAGCGCTGGCCGCGCTCCAGCAACAGACGCTGCACCCGGCCGGGATAATCCGTCACGATCCCATCAACACCCGCATCAATCATCGCTTCGATATCGGCGGTCTCATTGACAGTCCAGACAGTGACCGGAAGCGAGAGCGCGCGGGCCTGTGCCAGCAGTTCCGGGGTGACGTCCTGAAACCACGGGCACCACATCTGACCCCCGGCTTTGGCGACCACTTCAGGCAGGGCAGTCAAATCGGTGACACCTGCTGGTTGCTCGCCTTCTGTTCCGCGCGGAGCCTCGGACAGATAGGAGGTTGGCATCTCCGGGGCCTGACGGCGGCATTCGTCCAGAAGCGCCCAGTCAAAACTATGCAGCGCAGTGCGCGCGCTCAGCCCATGGGCGCGCACGACCTCCACCACCGCCGAGACCTGCTGCACGCGGATTGCCGCGATATCCGGATCGCTCAGATCGGTCTTGAGTTCCAGCAGCAGGGCAACGTGTTCATATTGCGGCTCTTTCACCAGCGCGCAGAGATCAGCGAGCGTGGGGATACGGACCCCGCTCAGAAACGCCTGATCGGGGAACCGCCGCCCATAGGTGGACCGGCTGTCGAGCCCACCCACATCGAGGCGGCGCAACTCGCTCAAGGGCAGATCGGCGACCTGAATGTCGTCCTGTGCGATCCAAGCGCCCCCGGCATCGCGCACCGCCGCTGGCGACAGCGCGTGATTGTGGGTGATCACCGGCACACCGTCCGAGGACAGCACCACATCGAACTCCAGCGCGTCGACGCCGATATCGAAGGTGAAGCGAAAGCCCTCCAGCGTGTTTTCAGGCATGACACCACGGGCACCACGATGGCCGATCACTCGGATCAGCCCGGCTTCGCCACGATAGGCGTCGATTTGGGGAAAATGACTCATGCGTCCACTCGTTTACCGGTCTGCGTGTCGAACATATGCAGATGTTCTGGCGCAATGGCAAAGCGCATCAGCGTTCCGGGCGCTGCGGATACGTGACCGGGCATGCTGGCCACACATTCCACATCAGTGCCGCTCAGATGGCCATGCAGCAATGTGATCGCGCCCAGCTGTTCGCAAAGCTGCACATTGATCTCGATGGGGCCAGTCTCATCGGCGATCAGGTGTTCCGGGCGCAGGCCCAGCGTCACCTCGCCCGAAGCGGTGCCCCCACCCGCAAGGCGCGCGCCATTGGCCAGCGTCACCATGCCCGAGGCGACCTCGGCAGGCAGGAAGTTCATCGACGGAGAGCCGATGAAGCCCGCGACAAAGAGCGTGGCGGGGCGATCATAAAGTTCAATGGGCGTGCCGAACTGTTCGACATAGCCGCCATTCAGCACCATCAGCCGGTCGCCCAGCGTCATCGCCTCCACCTGATCGTGGGTCACGTAGATCGAGGTCACGCCAAGGCGCTGTTGCAGCTTGCGGATCTCAAGGCGCATCTGCACCCGCAGCTTGGCGTCGAGGTTAGACAAGGGCTCGTCAAACAGGAACACCTGCGGATCGCGCACAATGGCGCGCCCCATGGCGACCCGCTGCCGTTGCCCGCCCGACAATTGCCGGGGCTTGCGATCAAGGTAGGGCCCGATTTCGAGGATCGCGGCGGCTTCTTCAACGCGGCGGTTGATATCGGCCTTGCTGTTGCCGCGGATCTTCAGGCCGTAGCCCATGTTTTCACGCACCGACATATGCGGATAAAGCGCGTAGTTCTGAAACACCATCGCGATGTCGCGGTTGGCGGGTTCCAGGTTGTTGACCACCCGGTCGCCGATCTGAATGTCGCCAGAGGTCACGGTCTCCAGCCCCGCGATCATCCGCAGGAGGGTGGATTTACCGCAGCCCGACGGGCCGACGATGACGACGAACTCGCCATCGTTGATCGCGCCGTCGATGTGATGCAGGACCTCGGTGTCACCGTAAGATTTCACCAGATCCTTGAGGGTAATGCTTGCCATGTGGGATGCCTATTTATCTGTCTCGGTGAGGCCCTGAACAAAGAGCTTCTGCATTGCGACGACGACAAAGACCGGCGGGATCATCGCCAGAAGGGCCGTCATCATGATGATGTTCCATTGCGGGGATTGCTCTGCGGCCTCCAGCATCTGTTTGATGCTCATGACAATGGTGGTCATGTCGGTGTCGGTGGTGATCAGCAGCGGCCAGAGATACTGGTTCCAGCCGTAGATGAACAGGATCACAAAGAGCGCCGCGATATTGGTCCGGCTGAGCGGGATCACGATGTCCCAGAAAAACCGCATCGGCCCTGCCCCGTCGATCCTTGCGCTTTCGAGCATTTCGTCCGGGATCGTCAGGAACACCTGCCGGAACATAAATGTCGCCGTGGCCGAGGCGATGAGCGGCACCGACAGGCCCCAGTAACTGTTGAGCATGCCGAGATCCGCGACCACCTCAAACGTGGGCAGGATGCGCACCTCAACCGGCAACATCAGGGTGATGAAGATCAGCCAGAAGAACCCCATGCGGAAGGGGAACTTGAAATAGACGATGGCAAAGGCCGAGATCAGCGAAATCGCGATCTTGCCCAGCGAGATCATCATCGCCATCGCCAGAGAGTTCAGAAGCATCCGCCAGACCGGGGCAATCTCGGTGCCCGACAGGCCGGAGCCCCAGAGCGTTTGCTGGAAGTTCTCCCAGAAATGACTGCCCGGCAGGAGCGGGATCGGCGCTTGTGTCATGCGCACCGCATCATGGGTGGCCGCCACAAAGGTGATCCAGATCGGCAACGCCACGATGGCGATGCCGAGGATCAGGATAATGTGGCTGACGATGTTCAGGATGGGTCGATTTTCAACCATCAGTACTGCACCCTTCTCTCGACAAAGCGGAACTGAACCACGGTCATGGCAATGACCAGCACCATCAGGATCACCGACTGCGCGGCAGAGCCGCCCAGATCAAGGCCGACAAAGCCGTCGTTGAACACCTTGTAGACAAGGATGGTGGTGGAGTTTGCAGGCCCGCCCTGGGTCACCGCGTGGATGATGCCGAAGGTCTCGAAAAACGCATAGACCGCGTTGATGACCAGCAGGAAAAACGTGGTCGGCGACACCAGCGGGAAGATGAAATCCTTGAACCGCCGGATCGGGCCTGCGCCATCAATGGCGGCGGCCTCGATCACCGAGCGCGGGATCGACTGCATCGCGGCAAGATAGAACAGGAAGTTATAGGCGATCTGCTTCCATGCAGAGGCAAAGACCACCAGCGCCATCGCCTGATTGCCGTTCAGATAGTGGTTCCAGTCCACGCCAACAAAATCGAGGATATAGGGAAAGATCCCCAGCGTCGGGTTGAACATGAATACCCACAGCGCACCCGCCAGAACCGGCGCCACCGCGTAGGGCCAGATCAGGAGTGTGCGATAGGCCGTCGCCCCGCGCACGACCCGGTCGGCAAAACCCGCAAGGATCAGCGCCATCGACATCGACAGGATCGCCACGGCAGCGGAAAAGAAAATCGTGCGGCCAAAGGTGGCCAGATAGATGTCGTCCTCGAACAATAGCTCGAAGTTCTCGAACCAGACGAATTCGGTCGACAGACCAAAGGCGTCCTCGATCAGGAACGACTGATAGACCGCCTGACTGGCGGGCCAGATGAAAAACACCAAAGTGATCGCGATTTGCGGCGCGACCAGCAGGTAGGGCAACAGGGATGAGGGGAAATGGACGCGTTTCAGCATAGGCGCCTCGGGGTCCTTTCTGGAAAAGGATAAAAATCGGCCCTCCCCGGCCCTGCATCACTGCAAGACCGGGGAGAGCCGTGGGCGATTACTTCACGGAGCGTTCGAACTTGCGCAGAAGTGCGTTGCCGCGTTCCACCGCAGTATCAAGCGCCTCGGCAGCGGTCTTGTCACCAGCCCAGAGCGCTTCGAGCTCTTCGTTGATCACGTCGCGCACCTGCACGAAGTTGCCAAAACGAATGCCGCGGGAGTTCGGAGTCGGAGTGTTGAGGCTCAGCTGTTTGATCGCAGTGTCGGTGCCGGGGTTTTTGTCATAAAAACCCTGCTCCTTGCTCAGCTCATAAGCGGCAGTGGTGATCGGAACATAGCCGGTTTCCTGATGCCACCAAGCCTGCACCTCGGGCGAGGACAGATAGGTCATGAACTTCGCCAGACCTTTGTATTCCTCAGCTTCGTGACCGGCCAGCGCCCAGAGGGTCGCACCACCGATGATGGAGTTCTGCGGCGCATCCGCGACGGAGGTATCGAGCGGCAGCATGGTCTGGCCGAACTTGAACTTCGCCTGTTCCACCATGGAGCCGTAATAGGCCGAAGAGTTCATCCACATGCCGCATTCGCCATTGGTGAACAGCGGCAGGCTGTCGCCGCGACGGCCACCGTATTTGAACAGGTTGCCCTCGCTCATGGAGGCGATGTCGTCCAGACGGGCCTCAACCTTGTCGTTGTTGAACACAAATTCGGTGTCAAACCCAGCAAAGCCGTTTTCCTTGGTGCCCATCTCCATGTTGTGCCACGCGGAGAAGTTCTCGATCATCACCCAGGACTGCCAGCCAAAGGACAGGCCGCATTCCATGCCGTTGTCGACCAGCGCCTGTGCGGCGGTTTTGACGTCATCCCATGTTTCGGGAACATCGACGCCCGCAGCCTCCAGCGCGTCGGCGTTGTACCACATCACCGGGGTGGAGCTGTTGAAGGGCATCGACAGCAGTTCGCCTTCGGGGGTCTGGTAGTAGGAGATCACCGCCGGCAGATAGTCGGATTTGTCAAACGGCTCGCCCGCGTCGGCCATCATCTGCTCGACCGGGTAGATCGCCCCCTTGGCGGCCATCATGGTGGCAGTGCCGACCTCGAACACCTGCACCAGATGCGGCTGCTCACCGGCGCGGAAGGCAGCCACGGCAGCGGTCATGGTTTCGGTGTAGTTGCCCTTGTAGGTGGGCACGATCTTGTAGTCGGACTGGCTGGCGTTGAAGTCGGCCGCGATCTTGTCCACGCGCTCGCCATTGGCGCCGCCCATGGCGTGCCACCACTGAATTTCTGTCTCGGCCCAAGCGGCACCGGCGGTCAGGCCCGTTGCCAAGGCGCAGGTCAATGCGATTTTTGAAACACCCATCGTTTTATCCTCCTCAGGTCATTCGCGGGCAGCATTTGACAGGAAGGAACATAATTCAAGTGAAAGTTTCACAACAATGTCATAACACAATATTATAAACATCTCATCACCCCTCGACCATCAACCGCAATAAGGATGCAAGAGTGCAGTTCAAATTACGCCAACTTCAGGCTTTCAAAGCGGTCGCGGAGACCGGAAGCATCACCAAAGCGGCAGACATGCTGGGGATTTCACAGCCCGCTGTCAGCCGGTTGATTTCTGATTTTTCCGCCTCGATGGACCTCGAATTGTTCCAGCGCCGTCGCGGAATTTTGGAACCCACAAGCGATTCTCGGCACTTGTTGACCGAGGTGCGCCGCATTCTAGCGGGACTGGATCACCTCGAAGATCTGCGCCGCGATCTCAAGGAACGCACTGGCGGACACATGCGGATTGCCTGCCTGCCCGGCTTTGCCACTTCGCACCTGCCACAGATCCTTGCACGATTTTTAAAAGAACGCCCCGGCGTCACCGTGGCGCTGGAGCCGGATCGCCCCGAGCGCATTCTGGAATGGATCATTGGCGAGCAGTACGACTGCGGCATCACCGATGATTTTGCCGGTCACCCGGCAACCGAGAGCATTGATCTCTTTGTGCGTTCCGCCTGCATTCTGCCCAAAGGGCATCCGCTCGCGCACAAGCCCGTCATTACTCCGCGTGATCTCGCCCAAGAGAAACTCATCCACACACGGCGCAACAGCGGCTTTTATCGCCGCCTTTCGCGCGCCTTTGCTGAATATGAGACCGAGATGAACAGCCTTGTGGAGGTGCGGCAGTTCACATCTGCCTGCCTGATGGTGCGCGAAGGTGTCGGCGCGTCTGTGGTGAGCGCGCTTGATGCCGAAGGGTTTCGCGATTCTGGAATTATTATCAAGCCGTTCGAGCCCAAAATTCACCACCGGTTGTCGATCCTTTTCCCCAGTGCCGTCAGCGTGCCACGGGTTGTGCGTGATTTCATGGATGTTTTTGTCGACAGCCTTGCCCCGGTTCTGGCCTCGCCGCCGCCCAAACAATAGCTTGAAAATGAAACTGCCCGCCGTGTTTACAGCACCGCGGGCAGATTTCTTTCAGGTCTCAACCACCCAGCTTAGCGATCCGCACAAAACACCACCGCGTCCTGCTGACGAATCCAGATGCGCCCGGTGCCGCGCGGCTGTGGCTCTTCTACGCTCAGGCGCAGGGTGATCCCGGCTACATGCACGTCCTGTTCAAAATGATCGCCAAGATAGCTCTCAGCGCCAAACTCGACGGTGATTTCCGACGCATCCGCGCAGGCCTCGTGGCGGATCAGATGGGGGCGCACCGCCAGCAACTGCTTGCCCGAGACCAGCCCGCCCACCGGCGCACGGCCATGGATCGGCTGCCCATCGGCCAGCGCAACAGTGCAGGCTCCCGGCTCTGCCACCGCGCCGCCGGACACCTCCAGCAGGTTCGCATTGCCGATAAAGCTCGCAGCAAAAGGATGCTGCGGGTCGCGGTAGATATCTTTGGGGGTGCCAATCTGGATCACCTTGCCACCGCGCATCACCACAATGCGATCCGACATGGCCAGCGCCTCGTCCTGATCATGGGTCACGTAGATCGTGGTCAGGCCCAGCTCGCGCTGAATATCCTTGAGCCAGACCCGCGCCTGCTGGCGCAACTGCGCATCAAGGTTGGACAGCGGCTCATCCAGCAGAAGGAGCGGCGGGCGGAAGACAATCGCGCGCGCCAGTGCAACCCGTTGCTGCTGCCCCCCAGAAAGCTCGCCCGGATAGCGTTTCGCCAGGCCGCCCAGCTCCACCAGATCCAGCGCCTCGGCCACCCGCTTTTTGCGCTCGGCACTGGGAACCTTGCGCAATTTGAGCGACATGGCGACGTTGTTTTCCACTGTCATATGCGGCCAGAGCGCGTAGCTCTGGAACACCACGCCAAACCCGCGCGCTTCGGGTGGCAGATAGGCGCCTGTATCCGCATCCACCAGCACCCGATCACCAAAGGTGATCCGCCCGCCGGTCGGCTGATCCAGCCCAGCGATGGAGGCCAGCGTGGTGGATTTGCCGCAGCCCGAGGGACCCAGCAATGTCAGGAATTCGCCTTCAGACACCGTGAGGTTCAGCGAGTCGATGGCCAGCGCCGCGCCGTAGCGGCGAGACACATCACAGAGAACAAGTTCAGTCATAGATCTTAACCTTGAAGAGGAAGCGGGCGAGGAGCAGCAGCGTGGCGACCAGCACGATCTGGAAGGTGGCAAAGGCCGCAAGCACGCCCACGTCACCATTGGTCCAGAGCGACAGCATCGACACCCCCATGACCTCCAGCCCCGGTGCCATCAGGAAGATGGCAATGATGTAGGATTTGAGGTGGAACACAAAAAGCAGGATGAAACTGCCCAACAGCGCCGGTTTCAGCAGCGGCAACAGAATGAGGCGCATGGCATCGCTCCAATCCGCCCCCACCGTGCGCGCCGCCCGGTCGAGATCCCGCCCGATCTGCACAATCGCAGGCTGGATCACTCCCATCGCCAGCGGCAGGGTCGCCATCACATAGGCCACCACGATGATCCCGATATTACCGCGGAGCCAGCCCATCGGTGGCAGGATCACCGCAGCATAGAACACGCCAAGACCGGTGATCATGCCCGGCACCACACGCGGCGAATAGGCCAATGCCTCCAGCGTGCCGGCAAAGCGAAAATCGGATCGCTGGATCACCAGCGCCACCGCCACTGCCAGCAACGTGCCCAACCCCGCAGACAGCAGCGCGATTTCGACCGTATTCCAGATCGCACGGATGTTGGCCTCATCTGCAAAGAGCTTATCAAAATTGTTGAGCGTCAGCACCTTAGACACCGGCAGCAGTGGCGACAGAAAGGACGTGAAGGCCCGCAAGATGATGCCCGCAATCGGCACAACCACGGTGGTTATCAGCACCGTTGCAAACAGGATCGCCAGCGGCCAGCGCAACTTGCCCAGTCCCAGCACCATCGGGCGCGAGCCCTTGCCCTTTACGGTCTCATAACGGTGGCCATGGCGCAGCAGCATGCGTTGCAGCATCAGCGTGGAGCCAACCAGCGTCATCAACAGAAGCGATGAGGCCGCAACCAGCCCGTGATTGGGATTTGAGGCCGCGATGCCCTCGGCATAAAGAAAGGTCGACAGGGTATCGATCCGCGCCGGTCGGGCCAGAAACAGCGGGATCGACAGGGTTTCCACCGCAATCACCAGATTGAGCGCCGTGGAGGTGATGATCGATGGGATCATCAGCGGCAGCGTCACCTTGCGCAGCACTTGCAGTGGGCCAGCGCCCGTGGTGCGTGCGGCACTTTCCAATGTGGAATCCACTGACCGCACCGCCCCGTAAAGACAGTAGAGATAGGCCAGCGGAGCCTGACTGATCCCGGCCACCACCGACATGCCCGCAATGGAATAGAGGTTCCAAGGCGCTTTTCCGGTGCTTTGGGCGATCAACTGCGTCACAAATCCTGAGGGGCCGTAGATGATCACCCAGCCCAGCGCAAAGATAAGGTGCGACAGATAGAGCGGCCACATCAAGACATCGCCCATGACCTTGCGGCCCGGCATGTCCGTCCGTCCGATCAGCAGCGCGGCGGCGATACCCAGCACCTCGGCGATAATCACACTAAAGAGCGCAAACAGCCCGGTGGTCAGCGCAATGCGGCCAATGCGCTCTGACTGAAAGATCTGCGCAATATTGCCAAGGGTAAACTGCCAGTCCTCTGCATAGAGGGGGCGATCAACAACGACCTGCAACAGGATAGGCAGCGCGGGCGCCAACATCAGCGAGGCCGTGACCAGAAAGATCAGCCATTGAATAAGCCGCGCCCGGTCGAATGGCGGCGGGGAGGCCGTGCCGTGGTGGGGGCCGGTCCGAGACAGAAATGCCATGGGGGAGAGGTCCTTTCAGACGGGGCCGATTGCATTTACGCCCATCGGCCCCGGAGAGATTACATGTTGAAGGCTTCGCCCCAGCGGGCGTTGAAGGCCTTGAAACCTGCGACCATTTCCGGGTCGTAATCGATCAGGATGAGGTTTTCGGCGCCACCGATGGCCTTGATCACGTCATCCAGCGCATAGGCATCCTCGGCCTCGGGTGCGACACCCGGACGATAGGCCGTGAGGCTGCCGGCGCTTACGGCCTGCTGGCCCGGCTCGGAGAGCACAAAATCAAGGAACACCCGTGCCGCCGCTGCGTTCGGCGCGCTCTCGGTGATGCCCATGCCACGCAGGAATACTGGCGTTCCGTCAGAGGGGAAGGTCCAGCCTAGAACGGCTTCCAGCCCGTCTTTCATCTTGCCAAAGACCACCGGGCCGGAGACGAAGAACGACGAGGACAACTCGCCCGTCAACGTGCGCTCGATCATGCCACCGGCACCACCACCCGGACGGGTCAATGGCCCGGCCGCGACAAACCAGTTCCACGCCGCATCGCCGTGATGCTGAGTGAAGGCATAGCCTATGGAACCACCAAAGGCGTAGCGCCCATCATAGGTGCCTACTTTGCCCTCAAAAACCGAAGGATGCGCGGTGATGTTGGCGAAATACTCCTCCATAGAGCTGACCTGCAACTCTTCGGGCACGGTGATCTTGTTGTAGATCGTCACCATCGGATCGGCAGAGAACGTATAAAGCCCCGGCTCGGGATAGGACCATTCCGGTAGGTTCGCCCGTTCGGGCGAGGCATAATCGGCGATGACGCCTTCCTCAACCGCGCGAATCCAGTCGGGGATCGAATTGGCGATGATCAGATCGGCGCTTTCAACACCGGTGCCCACCTCAGCCTCATAGCGCGAGAAGGCCTCGGAGGGGCCCATCTCGATCGATTCCACGGTGATGTTAGGGTAAGCCTCTGCAAAGGCTTCGACGACGGGGCCGAGGTTGGTGTTGGAAAGATTGGTATAGATCAGCAGAGAGCCCTCAGTCTCGGCTGCGCTGATCAGTTCTGCATAATCGGCGGGGTAGCCCTCGGGAATGGACTGTGCCTGCGCCACACCTGCGGCAAACAGGGCTGCCGTGCCAGTGATCCAGAAACCTGTCATCTGTGTCTCCTGTCGGATGTTGGAAGAGTGCTTGCTTGTTCTTGGGTCAGCCAATCGCGCAGGATCACTGCGGCGGCCTCAGTGCAGGGGGCAAGCTTATGCCCCACACCGGGAAGTTCTGTGTAAATCACTGGCGCACCATGGGCGCTCAGGCTGTCGCGCAGCGCGCGCGCCTTGTCGATACGGGTGTCTCCGGCAAGGCCTGCGTCACGCGCCCCGAATTTTGTGCCCTGCGCGCGCGAGACCATGCCAGCGGCGCGATCTTCCGCACCGACAAGGATTGCCGTGCGCAGTGTTTTGAGCGCCTCGAAATCCACCTCTGCCCCCACGGCCCGCGCAGCACCACGCAGCCCCGGCCACCAATCCACATCCTCGCGCAAGAGCGTCACCCCACCGGGCGCTGCAAGGATCAGCCCGTCCAGTTGGGCCGCGCGAAACAGCGCGTAGCGTTGCGCGAATTGCGCCCCACCCGAAAACCCGAACAGCCAGATCTGGCGGGGCCTGCCATTCAGCCGCGTCAGCGCATCCGCAAGAATGCGGTCCATCAGAACCAGATAATCCGCACCACCCCCGGTCAGGAATTTGTAGTCATCGCCAGTATTTTCGCCGTCGATCTCGGCCGGAAACAGCGGCGCAAGAACCGACACCTGCCCCTCCAGCGCCACCCCGTCGAGCAAGCCCCGGATGTTGCGATCACTTCCATGCGCCGCGATGACCAGCGGCGCATCCGGGGCCTCGGCCACCTGAAACGCGTAGCGCCAAGGGCTGTCGGTCAGCTGACACGTCGCCAGCGCCTTTGATGCAGCATCAGATGTCATACGAGACCTCGTGATCGAAATAAGGGGGCAAGTCCGGTGCCAAACCCCGAGAAACCAACGAAAATTTGGGCACTTCACGCCTCATGGCTCACCTCGCCGATCTCGCGGGTCTGTGCAAGCACTGGCAGGCGGCGGCGGGTCTCGGTGACCTCGGCCAAATCAACCTCGGCGCAGATCACGCCCGGCTCATCCCCTGCGGCGGCCAGCACCTCGCCCATGGGGGAGATGATCCGCGACTGACCATGGGTGCGCAGCCCGTCACGGGTGCCAGATTGCGCCGCCGCCACTACATAAGACCCGGTCTCGATGGCGCGGGCTTTCAGCAGCGGCTCCCAGTGCAAGGGGCCGGTGATCGGTGAAAAGGAGGCAGGGATCATCAGGACCGAAGCGCCCGCGCTGGCCAGTGCCCGAAAGAGATAGGAAAACCGCAGATCATAACAGATCGACAGGCCCAGCTTCAGCCCGTCCGCCTCGCAGGTGATGGCACCACGCTGCCCCGGTGCCACCGCGCGACTCTCGATGAAATCGCCCGCCCCGCCCAGCGCCACGTCGAATGTGTGCAGCTTGTCATAACGCGCCGTGATCGCCCCAGAGGGTGAAATCATATGGCCGCGGTTCCAGATACGGCCGCCTTCTTCGGCGCGCAGCAACAATGATCCGGTGTGGAGCCAGACACCCAGTTCCTGCGCGAGCGCCTGACAGAGCGCAAGCGTGCTGTCCTCAGCTTCCGGGAGGCAGCGCGCGGGATACTCCATCTGGTCGCGCAGCAGGATGTTGGCGGCCTCTGGCAGGCTGATCACGCGCGCACCCTGCCCTGCGGCCTCGCGCACAAGGGCCTCGATCGTTGTATTGTTCGCGGCAACATCCGCTGTCGAACACATCTGAATTGCGGCAAAACGGGTCATTTTGTGCTCCAGTCCAAGAAAGATGACACCACCTGCATACAGAGCGCATGCTCCTCCACATGTGGCATATGGCTGGACTGACCGAGGATCAGCCATTGCGCGCCGGGGATACGGGTGGAATAGGCCTCAGCAGCGCGCGGCGTGGCCTCATCAAAGCGGCCGGTTAACACCAGCGTCGGCACCTCAATTCGGTGCAGGCGGTCCTCGATGGTCCAATCCTTCAGGGTGCCGATGACGTGAAACTCCGTCGGCCCATTCATGGTGTGATAGACGGTGGGATCAGCAGCCACCGCATCAAAGGTCGCCACCACCTCGGGCGGCCAGGGATCAAGGCGGCAAACATGATTGCGATAAAAGACATCGCTCGCGGCTTGATATTCGGGGTGGTCGAAGTCATCCGTCGCTTCATGCTTGAGCAAGGTCTCATGCACCCCGCCCGGCAACGCACGACGCAGGCGCAGCGCCTCTTCGACCCAAGTGGGAAAAGAACTCGGCGAATTTGCAATCACCAAGGCTTTCAAACCCTTAGGTCGGCGCACTGCATGTTCTGCTGCCAGCATGCCGCCCCAGCTTTGCCCCAAAAGGCAATAGCCATCAGCAATCCCCAGATGCATCAGTAATGTATCGAGCTCATCAAGAAACAGATCCACGGTCCAGAACTCTGCCGGGGCCTCCGGCAGGTGGGTCGAGCGCCCGTTGCCCAACTGATCATAATGGATCACCGCCCGCCCTGTGGCAGCAATGGCCTTATAGGCATCGACGTAATCATGGGTGCAACCCGGCCCACCATGGGCCACCACCAAGGGCAGCGCGCCGTTGCTCAGATCTCCCGTCACCCGATACCAGGTCTGGTGCTCACCAAAGGCGCAGTAGCCTTCTTGGACCTTCGGGGTTTGATGCATGGCGCGGCTCCTTCCATTGGCCCCAATGCTCAGACCGGGGGCGATATTCGGGCAAAACTGCCGCAGGCGCTGCCCCGCCGACAAGCTGCAAGATCTTGCAGGATGCCGCCTGCGCCAGTCCGCGTTAGCCTGATGCAAAATCGGAGAAGCCTCATGAAACCCCTGCGCCAGACCCTGCTGAACGGAACCCGCCTGCCCGGCGCATTTCTGTTCCTCGCCAATCCCGATGTGGATGAGGTGATGGCGCAAGCGGGCTTTCCGCTCTTGATTGTCGACCGCGAGCATGCGGCGGCAGACATGCAATCTGCCCTGCACGAACTGCGCGCCATTCGCGCGATGTCGGATGCATTTGTCATGGCCCGCGCCCGAGATGGTTCTGCCGGGGCGATCAAGCCGCTGCTCGATGCGGGGTTTGACGGGATCATGGTGGCCGATGTGCGCTCTGGCACGGAGGCCCGCGCCATTGCAGAGGCCGCGCGCTACGCGCCGCTGGGCCGTCGCGGCGCACAGTTCACCGTCTCGCGCGCTGCCCGCTTTGGCGCTGACAGTTCCCATGCGCAAAAAGCCAATGACTCGATCCTTGTTGCCGTGATGATCGAAAGCCGCGCAGGGCTGGAGGCAATCCCCGAGATTGCAGCAATCGACGGGATCGACATGCTCTTTCTGGGTCCGCTGGATCTGACCGGCGACTATGGCAGTTTTGGCGATCTTGCCTCGCCCGAATTGGCACAGGCGCTGCGAGATGCAGAAACGGCGATCCGCGCCTCTGGCAAGCTGCTGGGGGGCGCTGCACTGCCCGGAGAACACGCGCAAGACATGTTTGCCCGAGGGCATGCCTTGGTCACTGTCACATCGGATGTCGGCCTGCTGCGTGACGCCGCCGCGCGCGCGGTTCAGTCGATCCAGCCCTGACGAGTGGCAATCGCGACCGCATGGCTGCGATTGCGCGCGCCGAGTTTGCAGGCCGCAGCCTGCAGATGTTTGACCACCATGCTCTCGGAGCGGTTGAGTTCATGGGCGATCTGTTTGGCGGATAGCCCCGCTGCGGTATGGCTCAGACATTCGGCCTCGCGCAGAGTCAGCGGGCCGCGCGCCTGCCGCAGCTCGACCGAGATCCGATCCTGCAACTCAAAGGCCTGCAACGCAAAACGTGCCAGCATATCCATATCTACCCGCCCCTCAATAAAGGCCGACAGCGTTGCAAATCCCCGCCCCGGAAGATGCAAGGGTACGGTCATGCCGCGCCCCAGCGTCCAGTCCAAGAGCCGCTCGCGCACCTCACGCACATCCCCCTGGCCCAGATCCTCGCGAATGACCGAGCATTCCTCGGCGTGGTAACTCCAGACAAAAGGATTGAGGATTTTCGCAGCCCGCCGCTGCACAGGGTCGGCCCGATACAGCGACCGGCCACACCAGTCGTCCACCAACACCTCTGCCGCACCGCGTGCCTCGATAATTTCGGGCAGTACAAATCGGCCCGGTTCGTGGGAAAAGGGCACCGGGGAGTAATCATAGACCAGTCCCTGCACCTGCGGGCCGAGGTCTGCATAGACCGCATCCACCAGATCTGCGACGGTGCCCATCCCGCTCAGCCCGCCGGTGCCGTGAGCCGCGCGACCATCTCGCTTGCGCCGGACAGATCACCAATCCGCTCGCCACGTGCAACGCCTGCAATGGTCGTGTCGGTGAGCGCTTGCAACGCTTCTGCTTGTGCAAGAATTTCGGGCAATTCCACCGCGTGGAGCGACACCACACCCAGCCCGTCGGCAAGGATCGCATCGCCCGCCAACACCGGCACCCCCCCAACACTCACGGGGCGGTTCAGGGCCCCACCTTGGCCTGTCAGCCGCGTGGTCTGCGCAGAGGCCCCACGGCTAAAGACTGGCAAGCCCAGTGCGGCCAATTCCTCCGTATCCGTGTGGCAGCCATCAATCACCACCGCAGCCGCGCCGGAATTGCGGATCGCCATGGCGACCCCGCCACCCAGACATGCCGCCTTGTGATCGCCGCAGCGGTCGATGACCAGTACATCGCCTTGGCGCAGCATCCCCGCCGCGTGATGCAGCAATGTGGAATCAAACCCCGGCAAAGTCAGTGTCACCGCCGTCCCCACCACCCGAGGCGTCGCCGCAACCGGACGGATCGCCGGGTCCAACATGCCACGATAGAGGAAATGCCCCAGCAGCACCGTCTCAAAAGCGCAAAGGCGCGCAAGGCTCTGGGGTGCAATCGCCTGCGGCATAGGGTCGAGGATATAGGTCATCTCAGCTCCGGTTCGTTTTCTCTATCACGTACCAGCTGATATGAAAGGGTCCACTTGAATTGGCGGATCAATCCGATAGGATTATTCTATCAGTTAGAGAATGCCATGCAAATTCACAGCCTTCGGACCTTTTACTGGGTCACCCGCCTCAACAGTTTTCGCAAGGCTGCAAAGGTGCTGAATATCTCACAACCGACAGTCTCTTCGCGCATCCGCGGACTGGAGGAAGAACTGGGTGTCACCTTGCTGAGCCGCGACCAAAATCTCGCGCTGACAGTGCAAGGGGAGGAACTGCTGGAATACGCCCGCACGGTGCTGCGCCTGACGGAGGATCTGTCGTTTCACCGCAGCGCCGACGCCCGCGACAGCCGCCTGCGCCTTGGTGCCAACGGGCCGGTTGCGGCCACATGGCTGATGCCCTTGGTGGAGCGTATGGAGCGCAAGTTCCCCGACCTGCGGGTCGAGATCGAAGTCAACCAAAGCGCAACCCTGCTGCGCCACATGGGGTCCGGTCAGCTCGACATCGCCTTTGCCTCAAGCGAGAGTCAAGACAGCAGCCTGAAATACATACCGCTTGGCAGTTTTGATATGGTTTGGATTGCCGCGCCGGGGCTGTTTCAGGGTTGCCTCAGCGATGATGACCTCGGGCGCTCTCCGATCATCGGCTACAGCTGGGACTCGCCCATCCATGGCAGCACCCACCGACCCGCCTTTGGACTAGGGCGTCACCGTCGCTTTACGCAAAGCGACAGCCTGTTCATGATGATCCGCATGGCGGTCGAAGGTGCAGGGCTTGCGCTGGTGCCGCGTGCCGCGATCGCACGAGAACTGAGCAACCGACAGCTGGAGGTCGTAGAGGTCGACAACACGCCGACCAGGCTGCCTTTGTTCTGCGCCCGCCCGCGCAACGCGGCCAATGCGTTGATCACCATGGCGGCTCAATACGCGCAGGAGGCTATGAACAGCCTGCCGCAACATTAGCACGTCTATTGCGCCCCAGACGCAGGGCATAAGACGACTTCAAACCATGCGCAGGGCTGGAATAGATCAACGGCGATAGCAGCGGGATTTCTTTCCAAACCCGGCAGGTGTGCACACATAGCTGCCTGAGCCAGATGCCAGAACGACCTCTTCGGGGCTGCTGACGCCCGTTGCTTGTGCGCCCAGCGCTGCACTCGCAAGAAGCGATGTCCCGATTGAAAATGCCAAAAAACCGCGCCGACACTGGCGTGCTACCTGTCTTACCAAAACTGCTCTCCTCGGGTTGTGAGCCCACCCTTGATTAAGCGGGTCTCGTTACCTGTGCCTCATTTAGGACAACATATAATTAACGGTCAAGCCGCCCCCAAGGCAGGTCTGGAGCCGCATATCGTCAAGTGTGAGAGAGTTTGGGGAAACGAAAACAAAACACGCGCGCCCATATTTCAGAGGCGACGGTGTATTTTCTTATGAACTGCCAGTTTGTTACCGGAAATACTTGCGGCGACCTTTATATGGTTGACCAAACCATACTTCGCCAGCGTAGAGCGCAGGCAAAAACCCGCCACTACGGCCAAGCCGGGCGCGAATATATCGAAAAAACTGCGTATTTGTGATTCTTCATCTTTGGCGAAGATCAGACCTCGCGCAGTCTTGCAGAAAATGCCCTTGCCCGTGGGCTGCGAAATCACTCCAGAACGTTTGCCGTTTGGCGCCAGTTCGGCAGGCCAAATCCATCCGGCCAAGGGTAGACCTCCTGCTGGTCGAAATAGACCACAGCCGTCAGCTCCGGGTAGAGATCTCCCTTGGTTCTGACATCGGCGTTCCATTGGGCGACATGCTCCGCATCCCCCACAAAGCCCAGTTCGGCCACCATCACAGGTTTACCGAATTGAATGGCACGCTCGTACCGCGGTCCAAATATGTCCTCAAAGCTCTGCGCACCGCCCAGCACCGCCCCTTCCCATGGCTGATAGCTGAACACCGAAAGCCCCACCACATCGACGAAGTCATCTCCGGGATAGTAGTCGGCCATGTTCTCAAGCCCCAGTGGCGACCACATGTATTTAGCGTCCGGGACACTTCGGCGGCAGACATCATTCATCCGGCGATAGGCGGAGATATAGGCCTGCGGCTCCCACCCGGCCCAGATAAACTGGCCGCTCTTGTCGTCCATCTCCTGCGCCCAGCGGATCGTCATCGGAATGTCGAGTTGCCCCAGCGCGGCGCAGATATTGGCCATTTTCTCGTCATACGCACCGCTTTCGATACCGTTGCGCAGCACCCGTGGCGTGTTGCGCTCGTCACGCGACCAGGTCCAGGGTTCGATGGTGACCAGCAATGTACGATCACGCGCCTTGGCGTAATCCTCGGCTTCTTCGAGGCTCGACAACAGCACGTCCTCCCATGGCAGGAAGAGATGTTCGATCGAGACCCCATTGAGATCGGTAAAATCACCATTGGGGTCATAGACACCAAAGGGCAGGCTCCCCGGCGGAACCGTCTGAGCCGCAGGCGCGCTGGCTGTGGCAAGCACCAGCGCGGCTGTGACCCCAAGATATCTGAAGGTCTGGCATTTCAAGTCCATGAGGCGTTTCATTTTCCCGTCCTTTGCGAAATCAGAGAGTTAAGTAATTGAGAGTACCAGTCGGGGTCGTAGGCCATGACTGGGCTGTTGGTGGTGCTCCGCCCTGCCCCGGAAACCGGGAAATACGGCTTAAAAATCTTGATCTTGCCGCCGGTATCGGTCAGCGCGACCAGCGCCGCATTGGTGCGCTCCACAAAGCCCACCATGATAAAACCCGACAGCAGCACCACGCATCCCATCTGAGCCGCCGTGCGCAGCGGCCAGTTGAAAATTCGGATTTGGTTTTCCTGCAAGTGCTTATGCGCAATCACGAAAAACAGCACCGTGTAGATAATCGCATTGATCAGCGCGAAGATGTAAAAGCCCGCCGCGTCCGAGATGTGCTCAACCAGCAGCACGGGCAGCAGCGACATCATCGCCAGCACCGCATAAGGCAACAGCACAGCCCAGGGGATCATGGCGACCACGCCGGAGCCTTTGGGCGTGACACGGAAATCAACAAAACCGCCAAACAGCCTGTCCCGCACGGCCATCGCGATACCCAAGAGAACCCAAGGCCATTGCGCAAAGGCGAAGGCCACTTTCTCCCAGCCCAACACCTTGGCATCATAAGGCCGCAGGAACCCGTCCCTGCGAACGCAGCCCACCAATATCAGCAGCGCCAGTGTCGATGGCCAGACATGGGCAAGAAAGGCCGGAAACGTCACTTCCGCATAGCGTACGTCACACAACAGCGCGACAATGGGAAAGAGAAACATCAGCGCCATAAACCCCGCAAGCAGCGGGTAGCACATCTGACAAAAGACAAACTGCACCCGGTGCCGGGGCGAGAGCGCCATGAAATAGCGTGGCGTGTATTGCAGGAGAATGGTCATCAGGCTGCGAGACCATTGAAACTCTTGCACAATCAGATCGACAAATGTGGCCGGCCCATCCCCCAGCGCAATGGCATCCATGGCGTGCATGCCCTTCCAGCCGCCCGCGTTCATCAGCATCGAGGTGGAGTGATCTTCGGCCAGTTCCGGCCCCAGTCCGCCGATGTCGCGCAGGGCTTTGGTCCGCACCGCATAGTGCGACCCGATGCACATCGGCGCCCAGCCATTGGCATAGCCCGCCTGCACCACACCGTGAAAGACCGCCTCGCTGTGCAACCGACTGCGGGCAGCCCAGCTGTTGGCAGAATTCTGCGAGCAGATACTCGGCGCGCTGACATAGCCCACATCCGGGTCAACAAAGGCGCGCAGAATTTCCCTCAGGTAGTTCGGTTGCGGCACATGATCCGCATCCAGTTGCGAGACAAAATCATAGCGATCATAGCCGTAATGGTCATAAAAATAGGCAAGGTTGCCCTCTTTGCAGCGGGTGCGCCGAGGCCATGTTTTTTGGTGATAGTCCTCGACGCCTTTGCGGGTGGAGACCTGAACTCCGTGCCGGGCGCACCATTCAAGGGTTTCTTGGTCGGGGTCTTCGTCCGCCAGCCATGTGTCATGAGGCACATCCTGCGCCAACATCGCCTGCAGCGTGACCCGCACCACATCGAACGGCTCTGAGGGGGCCTTGGTTACAACCATCGCCACCCGATGCGGCCCCAGCGCGGCGAGGCTGCCAGTGGCATGCTGCGCGCGCAGGAAAAACACCAAGAGATAAGCCTGCACAAAGAACACCCAAAACACACACAGGGTGACGGGCCAATAAAGATACCAACTCGTATAATGATCCGGGCGCAGCCACCATTGCCAGAAGAAGACCGCCGCGATCAGCCACAGCAGCGCCAGCGCCAGGTATTTGCGACGCAATCGCCCCTGCAGGACCGGCCTGCGGAAGGGCTGGTGGGAGAGGTCATGCGGATTCTGCATTTTGCGCCTCCAACAGGCCAAAGCTGCGCGCCGCATCGGTGACGATGGTCTCAATATCAGAGCGTTGCGGCTCAAAGCCGAGGATCTGATTGGCGAATGTGGTGTCGGCAACCAGAACCGGCGGATCTCCCACCCGGCGCTCTGCAGTCAGCAATCTGACGTGGCGCTGGGTGATTTCCTCGACCGTGCGAATGATCTGCAGGTTGGATACCCCGTGACCGCTGCCCAGATTGACAATCAGATTACCCTTGTGGTCCTCAAGATGATCCAGCGCCAGCAGATGCCCCTGCACCAGATCGCTGACATGGATGTAGTCACGAATGCAGGTGCCATCGGGCGTATCATAATCAGCGCCAAACAGCGTGAGCACATGCCGCCGCCCCGCCGCCGTAAAGAGCGTCAGTGGCACCAGATGGGTTTCGGGATCATGTTGCTCTGCCAATGCGCCGCTGGGATCAGCACCTGCGACGTTAAAATACCGCAGGATCGCAAAGGACATTCCGATCTGAGGCGCAATATCGCGCAACATGTGTTCGCAGATCAGTTTGCTTTCGCCATAGGGATTGATCGGGCGTTGCTCGGCGCGTTCATCCACGGGCAAAACATCTGGTATCCCATAGGTGGCACAACTGCTGGAGAACACAAACCGCTCCACCCCTGCCAACGCGCATGCGCGCAGCAGCGATAGCATGCCACCAACGTTATTGTCGTAATACTTCATTGGGTCTGCGACGGATTCCCCGACATAAGCAGACGCTGCAAAATGCATCACGGTCGAAATATCATGGGCGATCAGCGCTTGTGCCAGCCGCTCAGTATCGCGCAAATCAATCTGACTCAGCGGCCCCCAGCGAATGGCGCTGCGATTGCCCGTCGACAGATTGTCCACCACCATCGGCGAGACCCCTTCGCGGGCCAGCGCATAGCAGGCGTGGCTGCCAATGTAACCGGCTCCACCGGTCACGCATATGTTCTGCCCCGTCTTCATTCTGCAACCAGCAGGCGGGCGGCAGGCCGTTGAAGCTGCCCCGCAAAATAAGGAACCGTCATCCGCAGCCCATCCGCGAGCGACACTTTGGGCGCCCAGTTCAGATCAGCCTTGGCACGGGAAATGTCTGGGCAGCGCTGGCGCGGATCATCCACCGGCAGGTCCAGATAGGTGACCTCTGACTTGGACCCCAAGGTCTCGATGATGTGCTGCGCCACCTCCCTTACGGTGAACTCACCGGGGTTGCCGAGGTTATAGGCCTGAACCGGCGCATCTTCGCATGACATCAGCGCCATAAGCCCCTCCACCAGATCGCTCACAAAACAGAAGGAACGGGTCTGACTGCCATCGCCATAGACGGTAACCGGCACCCCGGACAGCGCCTGAGTAACGAAGTTGGAGATCACCCGCCCGTCCTGAGGGCACATGCCCGGACCGTAGGTGTTGAAAATGCGGGCCACGCGGGTTTTGGCGCCGCGTGCATGGTGGAAATCGTAAAACAGCGTCTCCACCGCCCGTTTGCCTTCATCATAGCAAGAGCGCGGCCCCATGGTATTGACGTTGCCGCGATAGGTCTCCGCCTGCGGCGTAATTTCCGGATCGCCATAAACCTCAGAGGTGGAAGATTGCAGGATCGTCGCATCGTGGTGCAACGCCAGCTCCAGCAGGTTCAACGCCCCAAACACATTTGTCTTGAATGTGTGGATCGGATCGACCTGATACTTCTTGGGAGAGGCCGCACAGGCGAGATTGTAGATCTCATCCACCTGTCCCAGATCGGGCAGTGGATCGACAATGTCGTGCGACACACAGGTGAAATTCTCGTCATCCAAAAGATGCACGATATTGCACATGCGACCGGTTTGAAAATTGTCGATGCAGATGACCTCATGGCCATCATGAATCAGCCGTTGGCACAGATGCGCGCCGACAAAACCAGCGCCCCCTGCCACCATAATCCGGCGTCTGTTTTGGCTGGTTTTCTTTGAGACCGGAACCAATGAAACTCTAGCTACCATTACTCACACCCCCCGGTGTCGATCAGCAGCCCAGAATTACGGTTGTGCCGGATGCATTTCTTCGGAGTTATGGAGTGAAAACCGTCACCGTCCCTCACCGCATCCAAGCTGCTCAAAATTAAAAAACACTGAGCTTATCATCATAAAATCAAAGCATTTTCTGTGAAGCTAGCAATAGGGTTATACCGTTTGGCTAGTGTCTTGGGGCCGAGATCTCAGGCCGGATAACCAAACTGTGCAATCACCTGCCAGATACCGTGATTTATCGCCGTCAATTCCGAGATCGCCGTCTCGATATCCTCAGCGGCGGCATCGTTCAGCGGTGTGGATTGACCGATTTTCAGCGTGTCCTTGCGGTCCGCGATTCGCATGAGAATCGTGTGGAGATTCCCATTCTCAGGGTCAAACGCATAGATGCAGTGATTGTAGCGATTGCGCAGTGCGGATTGACGCTGGATGCGCCCGGTCAGCGCAAGCACCGGCTCTCTTTCATCGGCGGAAACCCTGTCGAGTTTGCTCAACCGCTCGACCAGATCGATGCGCGCACGCGTGGTGTTGAGGGTCAGGAAGATTACCGTCGCGGTTTCCTTATCCACCTCGGCCAGCCCGGCGATCAGGTGGATCAACAGGCTTTCGGTATTGGTCCACGCATAGTTGAGCCGACCGACCAGCAAGAGGAACGCATCAAAACTCGGTTGATGCGCGGCCCCCTTCATTGAACGAACTGATCAGAGCCGTGGTTTTCCAGAAACCAAACAGCCGCCTCGGTTCGGTTGTTGACGCCAAGCTTGGCAATCACATGGTGGATATGGAGCTTGACTGTGTGTTCCGACAACCCGAGCCGATTGGCGATCAGCTTGTTCTGCTTACCTTCGGCGACACAGGACAGAACCTGTGCCTCGCGCGTGGTCAGGCGGATATTGCCTGCCTTTGATGCGCGCTGCTGACCTGCGGCGCACGGCTTGGGAGAGGATGGCTCCGGTTCGCTCGGCGCTGGCGGCCGCTCATGCGCTGCCGCCACGTCAGCGCCCGAAAAAAAATCATCATAGAGCTCCCCCGGCACGTAGTTTTCCCCCCGCACCAGCAACCGTAAAACCGTAAGCCAGCGATCAAGATCCCGGTTCATTGGCAGAAAGCCAACCCCGCGCTTCGGGCGTTGGTTTTTCATTCGGACTAAAAAAGAACGTGCCAATTCAGGTTGCCGATACGCAAAGGCCGTAGTGGCACTGGGAAATTTATCTTGAATTTGATCTATGAAATTGCTAAACGATTCACCCATAGATTGATTTAAAATAATCGAACGCACGCGATCTACCCGATCCACATCTAGGGAAAGGAGATCTTCAATCGTTTCAAGACGTTCGAACCGAACAGACTTGAAACTGATCGTCGCCAGTTCGATGGCTGGTTCTGAGAAGTCATGCGCATTTCCTACGAAATAGCACGTGATCCCACTTAATTCACTTTTGAACTCGTTACTCTTCATGTCGCATCCCACTTGGTTTTCACATGTTGCGAACGTACCTGCACGACTAAAACTACTTTTTTGCTTCGGATTTATACATCCGATAGCAGGGCGCTCGATATCGCCCGATGCACCAATTGTCCCTGGAGCGTGATGCTCCCTCCCCCCGGAGACGGGCACATTGATTAATGCCAAACTAACTACAAAAAATTATCACAATTTATCGTAAGTGTCTGCCGTGTTCGGGCGTAAATTTGCTCAATCGTGACGCCTATTCTCGCGATCAACATGTAGACTTTCAAAAAACACCCTGAAAAATCAAAAAGTTGACGCAGGGTCAATGAGCCCCTCACTCAACAAAACAAACACTGCAACCATGCAGAAATCACGGCATTTTCACGCCAGAGAGTTGTTGTTCTCACAAATTCTCACACCGAATGGACTGCTCATTTGGAGAAGGCGCGGCGTTTTCATACGAATCTTCGAATCATCTGCGCACAACCTTAATAATTTCCACGAGTTACGCCGTATCTCATTATAGTTGCACGGCTGGTTCGGGAATCTTTTTCGTTTTTGGCAGCATACATTATAGTCAGCCTACGTATTAAATCAGTGGATTAAATTTGCGGTCACAGATTGCCCCTCCTTCATATGGCCTACGCCTTGTGAACGGTCACTGAAATCTTCTTGTTTCAACTGAACTAAACCCATCGATTAGGCCGGCCGAAACGAATGATATCCACGGCCAGCGCATCGTTTCGCGACCACAAGAACGATGTAAAAAATACTATCAAAACAAATACATAAGTAATTATTCCCCATTCCTAATCCTATGGTTGGGTGGTTTTACGTTTCTGCTTTCGCAATGCTCTGAACGTCACCTTTTGTGACCTTGCTGGCCTCGGCGCCCGCAGGAAAGAGCCAACAATACAGCGCGGATCATCGCCTGTTTGTCTCCGGCTCTTTTGTTTCAAAAATGCATAGCGAAGGGGGATCAAATATCTGACACACGAAACTTCTGCAGCGCACCGGCAGAAGAGAAATCTCAACGGCGCGCAATTTCATGAAAACACATCAATGGCAAACCCAAATGATCGCTTTTGATATGAGTGGCGATCCCGGGAATGCATTACGGGAGACATCCTATGTCTAAGAAAAACCAATTCCACTTCGGCCCGATGGGCGACCAGTCTCAGGATCAGGATCAAGACCAGCTGCAGGGCCAGGGCCAGGGCCAGGCGCAGGCGGAGCTGCAAGCTCAGCTGCAGGCGCAGGGTCAGCTGTCCGACCAGGATCAAGATCAGGATCAGGGCCAGTACCAATCCAGTGAGAGCTGGAATGGCAATATGAACGGCAATGGTAACGGGAACGGCAACCTCAATGGCAACGGGAACGCCAATGGCAACGGCAACCATAACGGCAACGCCAATGGGAATGCCAACGGCAACGCGAATGGCAACGCCAACGGCAATGCCAACCTCAACGCCAATGGCAACCTGAATTCCAACACCAACGATTCTACGGTCACCGTGGATGTCGCGGTGGGGATTGAAGGCTATGAGCCCACCGACGATGATTTTGCCGACATCGATCTGGATCACTCCAACGCCGGTGACTTCATCATGGCGAAGGGCAACATCGACTATAATCCGGGCAACGACCTTGATCTGGATAGCATGTTGAACGACGCGCTGAACGGTGCTGGCAACGACGCCGGAACCATCAATGCGCAGTCCAACAACCTGCAAGACAACGACCACCTGAGCAACGTGTCCAATAATGGCACGATGAACCAGACCAACACCGCAAAAGGCGGCACTGCGACTGCTGATGATGGTATCGCAGCTGGCGCAGGCGGCGGTACCGGCGGCGGCGGAGCCACCGCAAACGGTGCAGGCGCACTTGGCGGTCTGGGGATCGGCGGCGCAGCCGGAGCAACTGGCGGAGCCAGCGGCAACGGTGGCAACGGATCCGCACAGGGCGGTAACGGTGCAAACGGCGGTAACGCTGCATCCATCGGCCTTGGTGTCGGGATTGGTGGCGCAGGGGCAGACTCTGACGCAACCAGCGACGACGGCGGAGCGGCAACCTCCATCGGTGCGGGCCTCGGTGTCGGCGCAGGGCTGGCTGGATCGAATGCAGACGGTGGCGACACCGGTGATGCAGGCGGTCTTGGCGTAGGCGTCGGCGCTGCAGGAGCGAACTCCGACAGCAGCGACACCGGTGATACCGGCGCTATTGGCGGTGGTCTGGGACTTCTGGGTCTTGGCCTTGCAGGTGCAGATGGCGGTGACGGCGGCACATCCGATGCGGATGCAATCGGCACCGGTATCGGTGGCGGCTCTGGCGAAAGCGGAAACGGCGGCGATGCCGGATCTCTGGCAGCTGCAGCCGGCAATGGTGAAGGCTACGGCTCCGGCGGCAACGCCAACGGTGGTGACGGCGGCGACGCTGCGGCATGGGCTGCTGCTCTGAACAACTCTCAGGGCAATGGCGGCATGAATGTTGCAGGTGCCGGTGACGGTGGGGATGGCTACGGCGGACACGCCTGGGGCGGCAGCAGCGGTGACGGCTTCGGCGGTCAGGCTGTCGTTGGCGGCGTGCAGGCCGGTGGCGGAACCGGCGGTGCTGGCGGCATGGCGACCACCGGTGCTGGCGGTGCTGGCGGCAACGCGGGCATGTGGGGATCGAACAACGGTGACGATGGTTTCGTAACCGGTGAGTCCTTCGCTTCGTCGGCGGCTCAGGTCGATACCACCGCGTTCAACCAGAGCATCGTGATGGGTGCCAACGTGCTTGGGAACACCGTTGATATGACCGTGGTCGGCGGGGGCTTCAGCTCCAGCTACATCGGCGACGATGGCGACGGCGCATAATCGCACAATAAACCAACGGACCGGGCCCGATGATCGGGCCCGGTTTTCCACCATTTCCCAAGCTCGCACTGCGGATAATTCAATCCGCCCATAACAAAAAAAGAGGTGAGCAGCCCATTCATTCCCAGCAATTGGGGCCAGTACCATGTTCGACAAAGTAACCGAAATTGTCGCCCATATGATCGGTGTATTCCACATCGCCATTGAAGAAGCGCGTATGCGCGACGTCTACGCCCAGTTTCAGGCGGCCAAACTGGAAGATCCCGCAGTTGAGGATCTTCTCAATATTTCAGTCAAGATCAGCGCACCCTACACACTCACGGACTTTTCACCCTCGGTCGAATACACGCCATCGGCGGCGGATTATTTTTTCGCCCCCGATGGCTACGGCCTCTATCTCGCAGATCTCTTTTACCAGCCCTTGGGCCAACTTGCCCTGATCGAGGGGTCACCTGATGGGCAGGCCGCTCCGCTGCCCTTTTTCCCGGTACGCCCACATCTGACGCTGGAGCCGCCGGGCAGCGTCGCCACCATCACCGCTCAGGTTGCATGGATGGAAGATGATGATGAGCTTTACCTCAACGAAGAGCAGGCGGAATTTGTCGACCCTTCGGCCTATCTGACGTCTCTGCACAGTTTGGCCCTGATCTCCAAGGCGCTTGGCGCGACCACCTCGGACGCACCGCTTGATTTCAGCGAAAGCACCCTTCCAGCTGCGCTCGAATTTTATGAGGCGATCAGCGCCGTCGAGGATGCCTCCCGCATTGGTGAGACAGTGACCGTATCCTTCGGTGCCGACGCGCAAGGCAATTTCGTAAACGGCGAAACCGTCGAGGAAACACCGGTTCTGGACGATGTGATGCCCGCCTATTTTCAGGCGGAGAATCCCGATGTGACACTCGAAGAGGAAGAAAGCGACACCGAGGAAGACGGTGACGGGCTGGCGGACACGGACCCGTTTCAGGGCCTCGACGGGTCCTCCTCGGATGCGGATACTTTTGAAATTGACGACGGCCATAATGTGGTGACCGGGGCCAATGTGATGGTCAACGACGCCTCCGTTATGGTCGGGTGGCTCGATGCGCCGGTGATTTCGGTGATGGGCGACGTGGTGGAGCTCAACTCGATCAGTCAGGTCAATGTGCTTTTCGAACAGGTCAGCTTTAACGGTGACACCGCGGCATCTGCGTCTGCCACCATAAACGTCGCCGTCATGTCGAATGTGTCGTCCATGCCTGCAGTCGAAGACGGCAGCACCGTTGAGGACACAACACCCCAAGATCTGGGCCTTCCCAGCAACTGGGCCGTGACCCGCATCGATGGCGACATTCTGACGGTCAATTGGGTCAGCCAGTTCAGCTTCATGACCGACAATGACCGGGCCGACGTCCAATTTACCGGCACCAACACGCAGATTGTGATGGGCGACAATACCATCGCAAATGTGGTCGACCTGGCCGAGATTGGCTACGGGTATGATCTGATTATGATCGGCGGAAACCTGATCACCATCAATCAGATCAGCCAGACCAATGTGATGATGGATTACGATACGGTCACCTCCTCGAATGGGGTGCCTGTGGGGTATTCCGGCGGTGATAACCTGCTCTTTAATGGCGCCAGCATCACCAACACCGGGCTCGATACCTATGGTGAGATGACCGACAACTTTGCAAAGGCCAGTGATGCCTTTGCACAGGGGGCCAACTCGATCACCACTGATGTCGCACATGACGGTGCATTTGCGGGCGATGACGTTTTAACCGTGCTCTACATCTCTGGCGATCTGACCACCATCAACTGGCTGGAGCAGACCAATGTGATGGGGGACTCCGATCAGGTTCACCTCGCACTGGAAAATTTTGCCGAGGAGACCGGTGCCGAGATCAATCTGACCACCGGATCAAACGCGGCCATCAACCTCGCCAGTATCGACACCTATGGCATTGATTCAGAGGTGAGGGTTGGTGGCGATGTCTACAGCGAAGCGCTGCTCTATCAGGCCGATCTGATCGACACCGATGCGGACCCGCTTGGCGTCGCCCTGCCAGCACTTGCCAATGAAGCGGTGGCCTTCCTCGCCGACAATATGATCGGTCCTGAAATCGACACAACCAACGACACCGAAATCATCGCGACGCCGCCTGAAAACAGTGCGGGCCCCGACCTGATGCAAACGATGTTGGCCTGACAGTGACAGGGAAAAATTATGTTAGATAAGACCTTTACCGGCTCTGGCCAAACGCCGGACGCCACCGCAGACGACACAAAAGCCACCGCTCACGGCTGTTCTGAAAAAGACCCATTAAAACTCACACCCGATCTCAGATGCGATAGCGCTGAAAGCATGAAGGCCGCGCCAGAACGCATCGCCAAAGGGTTGGGAGGCGTTCAGATCGAGGCCGATACCGGCCCCACCCTCAAACAAAACGGGGGCCAACCTCCGGCCAATACAAATGGCGGGAATGGTGGCGGCGATGGTGGCGGCTCCAAGCCGGAATTTCACAAACGACCCGGTCCAGAGCAGTTTGTCCAGCAGTTGCGCAAGGGCCGTCAGGTGGTGCGTCGCAACCTCGGCTTCGTGATGGTCCTTACCTGCGCCACCAATCTTCTGGTGCTCGCAGTACCGATTTACCTGTTTCAGATCTCCGACCGCGTTCTGACCAGCCGCTCCATTGATACGTTGATTATGCTCACCATTGTGATTGCGGGCGCGGTGATCTTGCAGGCGGTATTTGACGCCATTCGCCGGTTTATCCTGATGCGCACGGCGGTCGAAGTCGCTGTGCTGCTGGGGGCACCGGTGCTCAGCGCGGCGGCCCATGCGTCCCTTCATGACAACGGGCGGCAATATCAGACGCTAGGGGATTTGCAGCTGCTCAGGTCGTTCCTTGTGTCCGGCACCTTGATTTCCTTTTTGGACGTGCCTTTTGCGCCGTTGTTCATCCTTGCAATCTTCCTTGTGCATCCGCATCTCGGGCTCATTGTAATTGGAACGGCTCTGGCCTTGATGGTGATTGCGATGATCAACCAGAAAGCCACCTCCAAACCCTTTGCCGAGGCCAATCTGGCGCAGTCCAAGGCAAACATGCATCTCGACTCCATGTCGCGTAACAGCCAGATCATCAATGCGCTCGCCATGGTGCCCGAGGCGGTGGCGCTCTGGGGGCGCGACACTGCCGCTTCACTCCGGGCGCAGGTTGTTGCGCAGGATCGCAATATCGTCTGGGCCGCTGTTTCGCGGGGCGCGCGCCTGCTGACCCAGATCGGCATGTTGGGTTGGGGCGCATTTCTGGCGCTCGAAGGTGAAATCACCGGCGGTATGGTCATCGCCGCTTCTATCATCGCCGGCCGCGCCCTTGCGCCCATTGAGGGGTCAATCGAGGGCTGGAATGGCTTTTCGCAGTCGCGGGCCGCCTATGACCGCGTCAGCAACCTGATGATGTCCTCGGTGCAAAAATACGAAAAGCTCCGCCTGCCCCGCCCCGAAGGCCGCCTGAACGTCGAACGGCTGCTCTATGTGCCTGCAGGCACCAAGCAGGTGGTGCTGAACGGTCTGACCTTTGGCCTCAACCCTGGTGACTCTCTGGCGGTGATCGGCAACTCTGGCGCAGGCAAGACCACGCTTGGGAAAATGCTGGTGGGTTCGATCCTGCCAACATCGGGTAATGTGCGCCTGGACCTTATGGATCTGCGCAACTGGGATGACCGCCAGCTTGGCGAGAACATCGGCTATCTGCCGCAGGACGTGCAGCTCTTTCCCGGCTCGATCAAGAACAACATCGCTCGCATGCGCGAAGGTGCAAGTGACGACGACATCCACCGCGCCGCCCTTTTGGCGGATGTGCATGACATGATCGCCTCCTTGCCCCATGGCTATGAAACCATGGTGGCCGCTGATGGCTCGCCGCTCTCTGGTGGGCAAAAACAGCGGATCGCTTTGGCGCGGGCCTTCTTCGGCAACCCTCGCTTTTTGGTGCTGGACGAGCCGAACTCCAACCTCGACACCTCTGGCGATCAGGCCTTGGCCAACGCCATCCGCCACGCGCGCGAGGCTGGGATCACCGTAGTGGTGATTACGCAGAAACCGTCGCTGTTGAGTGTGGTCGACAAGATCATGCTGCTGGCAGACGGCAATATCGTGTTGTTCGGAGAACGCCAGCAGGTGCTTCAGAAACTTCAGGAACGCTCCAACGGTGGTCGGCTCGCGAACCAAAATCAGGGAGGAGCCGGAAATGGCTGAACTGGTAACTTATGCCGAACCCACGGTCTGGTATGAAGAGGTTCCCCGCTCTGTCAAAAGCCATGTGCGCTGGGGCATGTTCCTTTTGATCTTCGGTCTTGGCGGGTTTGGCATTTGGGCGTTTATGGCACCATTGGCCGCTGCGGTGATCTCTCAGGGCAGTTTTGTTGCCACCGGCAGCAATAAGATCGTGCAGCACCTTGAGGGCGGAATCATCAAGGCCATCCTCGTCGAAGAAGGTGAAAATGTCGTGGCAGGTCAGCCCATTGTGCTACTGGATGAAACCTCCGCACTGGCAACGCAGCGCGAATTGTTCCTCCGTCAAGTCCGGCTGGAGGCCATGGAAACCCGCATTCTCGCGGAGTTTGATCGCAAGGACACGCTGATCTACCCGCCCCGGCTGGAAGAGTTGCGCGCAGATTTCAATGTCGCGGCCATGCTGGATGGTCAGCAAATCGTATTCAATGCTGCAACCCAGCAATTGCGCAATGATATCAATCTCCTGACCCAGAGCATTGAAGCCCTCAAAGACCGCTCTTCCGGTTATGAAAAACAGCTCATCGCCACCAGAGCGCAGCTGGAAATTCTGGAAGAGGACTCCGCCGCCAAGGAAATTCTCTTGGAAAAAGGACTGGTGCGCAAAACCGAATACAACACGCTGCGCCGCGCGCTCGCCGAAGCCATTGGTGAAATCGGGCGTCTGGAGGCCCAGGTAGATGAGACCGCCTCCTTGTCCCAACGCTATGAATCGCAGATCACGCAAACCATCGCGGATCGTCAGAGCGCCGCACTTGATGAGCTACAGGCGGTGCAGTCCGAATTGGAAAGCGTGCGCGAGCAGGCCCGCCGCGCCGAAAGCGTCCTGACGCGAACCGAGATTGTCGCACCGGTGTCCGGCACTGTCATCCGGCTCCACTATCACACCCCCGGTGGTGTGGTCGAAAGCGGCAAGGCCATTCTTGAGATCCTGCCCACGGGTGAGCCGCTGATCATCGAGGTGCAGATCCCGCGCACGGAAATCGATGTGGTGCGCAAAGGACAGGCCGCAACCGTCAGCCTCACAGCGCTGAACCAACGCACAACGCCCACGCTTCAGGGCGAGGTGTTTTATGTCTCAGCCGACGCTATTTTAGACCGTTCGCAGGAGTTGCCGCAGGAGATTTATGTCGCCCGCATTTCCGTACCACCAAGCGAACTGGACCGGGTGCGTGGCTTCAACCCGACACCAGGCATGCCCGCGCAGATCATGATAAAGACGCAGGACCGCACCTTTGTGCAGTATTTGATCAAGCCCGTGACCGACAGTATGACGCGCGCGTTTCGCGAACAGTAACCCGATCCCTTTGGGGGCCGCCCCCAATGTGGCGTGGCCCCCATGCATCGCCTACACAGCGAGGGTGATGGCCTTTGCGCGGGTGTAGGCCTCAATGCCTTCCAGCCCTTTTTCGCGGCCAAATCCGGATTTTCGGTTGCCACCAAAGGGCAGTTCGATCCCACCGGCCCAATAGTCATTTACCGTCACTTGCCCGGCATCAATGCGACGCGCCATGCGCAATGCGGTTGCGATGTCTTTGGTATAAACCCCTGCCGCCAATGCAAATTCGGTGCCATTGGCGAGGGCCAGCGCCTCATCCTCATCCTCAAACACCTGCACGCCCAGCACGGGGCCAAAAATCTCCTGCTGGATCGCCGGGTCCTGCGCGCTGAGCCCGTCCAAAATCGTAGGCTCAAAGAACCAGCCCTTGCCGGTCTCCGGGTCAGAGGTCGCCTGACCACCGCAGAGGATCTCCACCCCGCGGCTGCGTGCATGTTCCACATGGGCGGCGATCGCAGCCAGATGACGCTCGGAATTCACCGCCCCCATATCGGTATTGCGCAGCCCATGACCGAGGGTCAGCGCCTTGGCCTTCTTCACCAGCAGCTCCAGCACCGGCGCATGAAGATCACGGTGGATCACCAGACGTGAGCCTGCCGAACAAATTTGGCCTGCGTTGGAGAATATCGCCCAAAGCGCCCCCTCGGCCACCGCCTCGGCATCTGCATCGGCAAAGGCAACCAGCGGGGATTTTCCACCCAGCTCCAGCGTCAGCCCGGTCACATTTGGGGCCACCGCCTGCATGACGCCAACACCTGTGGCGACAGAGCCGGTAAAGGTCACATGACGCACGCGCGGATCCTGAACCAGTGGCGCGCCTGCCTCTTGGCCGGTGCCGGTGACCACATTGACCACCCCCGCCGGAACCCCGGCACGGATCAGCAGTTCGGCAATCATCAGGCTGGTATAGGGTGTGGTCTCTGCCGGTTTCACAACCGCCGAACATCCCGCCGCAAGTGCTGGCGCAATACCGCGCACCAACGTCGAGGTCGGGTAATTCCACGGCACGATATGCGCAGTCACACCAACAGGTTCGCGCAGGGTGAAGGCTGCGTTGTCATTGCCAAGATTGACGCTGCGCCCATCGAGTTTATCCGCAGCGCCCGCGTAATATTCAAACAAACGCGCCGATCCATGAATATCGCCGTAGGCCTCAGTCAGCGTTTTGCCACTGTCGAGACTTTCGACAACCGCCAGCCAATCCGCCTCAGCCCGCATCAACCGTGCGGCCTCCATCAGGATCGCACAGCGCCGGGCGGGCGGCGTGTCGCGCCAGAGGGCAAAACCCGCGCTGGCACTGCTGACCGCACGGTCCACATCCGCCGCAGTGCCCGCCGCAAAGTCACCAAAGACAGTGGCCGTACCGGGATCAAAGCTCTCCATCCGGTTGCCACACTCGGAGGGCACAAACGCTCCGTCGATAAAGTGATCGTTGGGCAGATCAGACAGCGCACCCGTGGTAAAATAATTAGAGATCAGGGCGTTAACGCTCATTTCTCGTCCTCGCTGCATTTGTAGGTAGATTTGGCAAGCCACTCCGGACAGATTTCCACGCCCCAGCCGGGGGCGTCGGTGACATGCGCCTGACCCTCGGTGATCTGATAGGGGTCATTCACGAACAATTCGCGTTGCCACGGGTAATAGTCATCCCCTTCGATGGAGAACTCCAGATAACGACCCGGATTGGGGACCGCGCGCAGCAGATGCATGGTGAACAATGTCACCAGCGACAGATTCGCCGCGTGCGGCGTGCACGTCAGCCCCGCCGCATGCCCCATACGGGCCACATCCATGCTGCGCACCATCCCGCCCAGATAAAGGATATCTGGCTGAATGATATCGACCACTCGGTTATCAATCATTCGTTTCCAGTGCTGAAGATCGCAGTCCTGCTCTCCGCCCGCCACATCGATGTTCAAAGCGCGGGTCACCTCAAGCGTTTGTTCTTGCTCCCAATAGGGACAGGGTTCCTCGAAATGCTCATAGCCATTGGCCTCCAGCATGCGCCCAACCTCAATCGCGCGGGCGGGGCTAAAGCCTGAATTGCCATCAACCAAGAGCGCTACATCCGGTCCCAGTGCTTTGCGCATGGTGGGAATGATCGTCTCGGTGCGCCCGTCCCATTCATCCCGGTCCTGCCCGCATTCCGCGCCGACCCGGACCTTGAATGCATCAAACCCGTATGCGTCACGCAGCCGCTGCATGCGTTCGGCCTCTGCCTCGGGGGTGATGTCGCGCCGCATCGAGGAAGCATAGGCCCGCAGCGGACCGCTTGAGCCGCCCAAGAGCTCCGCCACCGGTTTGCCCTGCGCTTTGCCGCGCCAGTCCCACACCGCCGTATCCAGCCCCGCCATGGCACGGCGCAGATAGGTGCCGGGAAATTTATGCTCGCGAAGCGGGATCTCGGCGATCACCGCCTCAAGCGCATCCATGCCCCGCCCCAGCGCCCAAGGCGCCACCTGACGGTGCAGGATCTCTGAGGTCAGATCGCTGTTGTAAGTCGACACCTGCCCCCAGCCCTGCGTGCCATCCTCGGCGGTGACGCGCACAAACCCGATGAGCGGCGTGCAAAAGGTCTCAATCCTAGTGATGCGCGGGCCAGTGTCAGCCGCACCGCGTTGGTAACTGACCGGCACTGCGCCGGATGTGGAATAAGGCGTGCTCATGCATCCTCCAGAATGAGATCGGCGGCCCTGAGGGCCAGCATCATAGTCGGGGCATTGGTGTTGCCCGAAGTGATATTGGGAAAAACCGACGCATCCACCACCCTCAGCCCCGAAACGCCATGGACCTTCAGACGCGGACAGACCACGGAACGGCTCATGTCCTCTCCTATGCGGCAGGTGCCGATGGGGTGAAACACTGTCCCCGAGCGGGCGCGAAAATCAGCAAGGATCTGCTCCGGGGTCATCTGGCGCAAATCCTCCCCCATTGGAGCTTTGATCAGACCGGTGATCGCGGCAGTCTTTGCAAGTCTCTGGCACAGCAGCCCACCTGCGATCACCTGCGCCTGATCCTCGTGTGTGGCCAGCGAATTGGGCCTGATCCGGGGCGGCGCGAGGGGGTCATTTGCGCTGATATCAATGCGCCCGCGACTGCTGGGGCGCGTGGGTTGGAACCCGATGATGAACCCGGCAAAGGGGTCGGGTTCTATCACTGTGCGCGTGCCTGCAGGTGTCGTCGTATAGGTGACGGGGTTGAAATAGAGCTGCTGATCGGCAGCTGTCAGCCTTGGGTCAGAGCGAAAGAAGCCACCGCATTGATTGACCGAAAGCGACAGTGGCCCGCGCCGCGTCAGCGCATACTGAAGTGCGGCGCGGACCTTTCCGTGCAGCGGGCGCAGCTGATTGTTAAGCGTCGGCTCTGTTGCGCGAAAATAGTAGTTTACGCCAAGATGATCCTGCAGATTGCCCCCCACATGAGGCGCGTTCATCATCGGTGTGATCCCGTGTTCTTGCAACATATCCGCAGGGCCAATGCCCGACAGTTGCAGCAAACGAGGCGAGCTGACCGCACCTGCCGACAGGATGATCTCTCGCCTTGCCCGCAGGCTTTTCGCGCGCCCCTTATGCGTAACCTCGACGCGGGTTGCGCGCCGCCCGTCAAACCCGATCCGCGCCACCATCACGCCGGTCATCAGCGTCACATTCTGTCGCCGCAACGCCAGGGCCAGACAGGCCCGCGCCGAATGCATCCGGCGCCCGCCACTGGTATTGATCCGATAGGCGCTCGCCCCCTCGGGCGAGGTGCCGTTCATATCCAGCGTCTGCGGCAGGCCCAGTTCACGCGCAGCCGCGAAAAAATGCCGGTTCACCTTGTGGATCTGGTCAGAGACATCCTGCACATGAATCGGCCCACCGCCGTGCCGGGTGCCATCCGGGGCGATGCGGGTCTCTAGGCGCTCATAGGTCTGCTGGACGGTTTCCCAGTTCCAGCCCTTGGCCCCTGCAGCCTCCCAGTCATTGAAATCCTGAGCCAGACCACGGGCATAGACCATGGCATTAATGGAGCCCGACCCACCCACAACCTTGCCGCGTGGCCAATATCCGCTGCGCCCGCCCAGCGCCTCCTCGGGCTCGCTCTGATATTTCCAGTTCACCGCCGGATCATAAAAAGTCTTGCCATATCCCAGTGGCAGCGCGACCCACGGCTTGCGCGGCCTGCCACCCGCCTCCAGCACCAGCACGCTATGGCGACCATTTGCGCTCAGCCGCTCGGCCAGCACACAGCCCGCCGATCCTGCCCCCACAATGATGTAATCGTATTCACGCACCGCGATGTCCGTCCTTATTCATCGCGCCAGCGTTACAGATGCTGCTGCAATCCCCATAACGAAAAATAATTCGTCACGACCTTAAAAAATTTCGCAGATTGGCTTATCTGTCATTGCATGTATCAGGAATTGCCCCCTCTGCCGTGGTTGCGCGCCTTTGATGCCAGCGCGCGGCTTGGAAACTTCACCCTCGCCGCCGAGGAATTGGGACTTACCCCCTCTGCGGTCAGCTATCAGGTGCGTGGCCTTGAGGCAGCATTGGGGCATAAGCTCTTTACTCGAAAGCAAAAGTCCCTGTTCTTGACCCGTTTGGGTCAGGCCTATCTGCCTGTGGTCAGCAAGGCCTTTGGCGATATCGAGGCCACCACATCGAACCTCTTTGGCAAATCCGCCGCGCAGGAGGTCACGATCCGGTGCCTCAGTTCGCTTAATATGCTGTGGCTTGCGCCAAGGCTCTCGAACTATCATCGCCTCTATCCCAGTGGCAGGCTCCGGCTGCTCTCCTCGCTCTGGAGCGAAGCCCCGGACGCGGCGCAAATCGACATCGACATTCGCTATGGCGATGGCAATTGGTCCGATGGCGAGGCCACGCCCCTGATGCATCATGATGTGATCGCGGTCTGTGCGCCCGCGCTGCATCCCGGCCCCGACCCAAGGCAGATCGCCACCCGCCCATTGATCGAAGTTTTAGGTGTGACAGATACTTGGCACCATTTCTTCGCCCTACACGGGCTGGAGCCTGGCGCCTCAGATCCGGCGCTCAAGGTCGACCAATCCCTGATCGCATTGGAGCTTGCCTCTCGTGGGATGGGTGTTGCCCTGATCGCCCGCGTCTTTGCGCAAAGCTATCTCGACAGGGGCACGTTGGTGGAGGCCACGGATCTGATCCTGCCTGCCCGACAAGGTCACTATCTGGTGCAACCCAATGCTCGAAACCGCTTTCGCCCCGAGGTTTCTGCGGTGAAGGACTGGCTCTTGCAGGAGGCCGCCACCACGGCCTGTTGACCTCCCCCACCGCAACATCTGCAGCGGGGGAGGTTTGGGATCAGTTCGTCGCGATGCTGAGCGGATAATCCACATTGAGCGACAGCGCCGGAATTTGCGGACGCTGCTGGCCCTCGGTCAGTTCCGGCACCCGCGACGAGGTAAAGAGCACCAGTTCCTGCAAGGAGTTAAACCCGTTGCGATCCCCGACGCGGTTGTCGGCAAGCCCGCGCAAGCCCTCCAAAAGCGCCGCCGTGAAGGCCCCGTGACCACCGCCAAAGCTCTCATCCTCAAAGCTGAGTTCGGAGCCGGACGAGGATGCAAACACCACTGCACCTGTGCCTTTGGTGAGGTTTTGCACCGCATCATCGGCCACCACCCGGTTGCCCCCGGCACCAGAATGGCAAATATCAAGAAGCATGAGCGCATTCTGGTTGAGCGGCCGGTTTTCCAGATAATCGCGGAAGCGGTCAACGCTCATGCCGGTGTAGGGTTTGGCCAGATCGCCCTCATGGGTCATGAAGTAAAGCTCTTGTTCCTCGTCGACGACGCCATGCCCGGCAAGGAACAGCACAACCACATCGTCATCCGCTGACTGATCGAGAAACTCGTTCATCTGGATGCGGACATTGCGCTCTGTGGCCTCTGCATCGGTCAGAACCCTGGTCTCGACCCGGTTAAACAGCTTGCCCTCCTGCGACTCCATCAGCTTTGCCAGTTCCGTTGCATCTCGGTCGGCAAAGTTCAGGTTCTGGCTGGACCGCTCGTAATCGGAGACCCCAACCCCAAAGAACCACAGCGTCTGGCCGGAGGGTTTCTCATCCGGGGCCTCGCCGCCTTCGCGGATAATCTCCAGCGTCTGGGTCTGGATGCGCGCATCGCGCCACACCAATGATGCCTCAATGACGTTGCGCCCCGGATTAAGGTCAAACCGGCGACTGAAGCCCACGGTTTCCTGCCCGTCGAAAAACGCCTCTTCCTCAAAGCCGCGTGATTTCAGCACCCGGCGTCCGTTGAGCGTATATTCGATCTCAGGATCGGCCAGATCGGCGTTGTCCTTCAGCACTTCCAACTCCACCACATAGGTTTCGTCTTGGGTGCTGCTGCGTTGGGGCGAAATCAGGCGCACCGCATAGGGCGCTTCAAAGACGTCCGCATCCACATCCACGCCGTCATCCGGCAGTGCTTCCCCACGTGCGATGGCGTCCAGAAGATTGCGGATCAGGCCCGGACGCTCATAGTTCTCAGCCAGCGCCGAGAAGGGCACGTAGTTGTCACCCAGCGACCAATAGACATCCTCTGTCCCCTGCAACGACGCTGTGTAGCGCCCGTCGGGGGTATAGGCGATCCATTCGCCATCCTTGCGGGGCGCAATGGTCAGCGCCTGCTCCATCCGGTTCAAATCAATAAAGATCAGCTCGTTACCGGTGGTAAGACCAATTGCCAGATTGCGCTCTGCGTGGGCCTCCAGATAGCGCAGGTTGTGCGGGAAGGTCAGCTCTTTGCCCTCCAGTGCGACGTGATCCCAGAACCATTCCAGCGTGCGGCCATCCGCAAGCTCGATCTCATAGTTCGGGCTGGGCGTTTCACGGCCAGTGTTTTTGCCATTGCTGGGATCGTGCAGATACCAAGTCCCCTTGCCGCGGAACTTGAGCACATCGCCCCCCTCGGCCCAGTCCATCTGGAAATAGCGATCCTCGGCCTGAAACGTCGTTACCTCGCGGTTGGCAGGCCCATCATAGATGGTCACGACGCGACCATCGGTCGAGCCCTGTTTGAACCCGGCCATCCAAGAGGACGTCACCGCGACCATGCCATTGTCCGCAAGGCGCACAAATACACGTGGATCGTAGATGTCATTGAACCGTACAGGTTCGGACACGATATCAAAGCTCTTTTGCATCACGACATTCAGCGTCGCCTTTTCGATCATATAGATCGTGGATCGCGGCGCCTGAAACGGCCCCTCGCCCTGCGGCACCGTGCCCACCACAATATGCGTGTCGTTTTCGCGCATGCTGTAGGGTTTGCCGTCGATCTGCTTAATCACCTCACTGCGGAAGGTGGTGGTGTCGAACTTCAGCATCTGCCCCTCTTCGTCAAAGGTGAACAGAACCGAGCCATCCTGATTGAGCGGCCTCCACGTCTGGTAAACCTCACCCTCGATCCGGTGCACCCTGCGGCCCGTCTTGATGTTCCAAACACTGGTGCCAGCGCTGTCGCGCGACATCACCAGATCCTGCGAGGGCACCATGGTCAGCCCACGGCCCTTATATGCGGCCCCGTCCTTGCGCTGATCGACGCTCAGGTCACGGGTATCAAGATAGACAATCTGGTCATCCATCGCCGTGATGTAATGCCCACCATCCGGTGTGAACCCACCATAGAGGATCTTTTCCGGGTCCCCCTGAAGCTGCGCGGTCACATTGAGGCTCGGCACCTCCACCAGCGCCAGGCGGGTGTTATTGGTGAATGTATCGGCGATCATCACCTTGGATTCCGTGGGATGGGCGATCAGCTTAAACGTCATCGCAGGCATCCGCTTGCGTGCAATCTCGCGCCAGTCCGAGGTGGTCCAGACGATCAGCTCATAGCTGTTGTTCATCCCCACCAGATACTTACCGTCAGGCGTATTGGCGAAGCCATGCAGCCAGCCGGTATTGCGCAGCGATCCCACCGGTTGCAGCGATGTGGCGTCCCGCACCACCGCATGCGCGGTACGCGGCGATTTGGTCACGATATGCGCCCCATCCCCCGACCAGACGATCTGCTCGGAGCCGCGAATGGTGCCCATCTTGGTCACACCGCGAAACTTGCGCGTTGCCATGTCATAGACCTTCAGGAAACCGGTACGGTCGCTGTAGGCCACCGCATCCGAGAAGGGCGACCAAGAGATCTCGTCGATCTCGATCGAGTTGGGCAACTGGCTGTGCATCAGCCCGGTACGCATGTCGTAGATATAAAGCAGATTATCTGTGACACCGGTGACCCCCACAAAAGAGGATTTCACCGCGATATAACGCCCATTGGGCGAAATTACCCGCGAGTTGCCACCGATGGGCAGTTGATGAACCCGCAGCATCCGTTCCAGATCCCAGACCTGTGCGGGCGTATTGCCGGTCACCGCATAGCGGCCATCGGGGCTCAGCGTCAGCGAATGTGCGTCCAGCCAGCCCGAGGTTGAGATCTGCGGCGCAGAGATATTGCCATAGGGGCGGATTTCGACCCGGCGGTTGGTCTGCTTGCCACGGTCGGTGGCATTGGTCGCCAGCGGTATCCGCGAGCCATAGCCCACGGTTTGCAGGCGCTCCGGCGCAATACCCGCGCTCTCGACAAAATACTGCTCTACGGATTTGGCACGCGCATCGCTCAGCGGCAGATTGACCTTGTCGCTGCCGGTGATGTCGGTGTGACCTTCGATCAGGAACACATAGTTTTCAGCGCCCAGCGCCTTGAGCGCATCTGCCGCCTGCTTCAGCACACCCAAACCCGCCTCGCGGATGTCGGCCTTGCCGGTGGCAAATTCCACCGTCACCCGCAGACTGTCCCCAAAGCGCTGTTCCCAATCCTTGAGAAAGGGATTTTCCGCAAAGAAGCGTTCACGCTGGCTTTGCAGGCGCAGCGCATTGCGAATGCGGTTTTCCCGCCCCGCGATCCAGTTATCCGAAAAACCGCCATACTCTTTGGCGCGTTGCAGCAGGCGGTTGGCCTGCTCAAAATCGCGCGCATGAACACGGTTGTCGACGTAATCGCCCAGAATATTGCGATAAGCGGTGCCGTTTACCGTCGGCAGGTATTTTTCAAACACCGGTACGGCACGATCATATAGCGCGGCCTCTTTGGCGAACCGGGCATATTGGTTGATCGCATTATCAAGCTCGCCCTGTGTGGGGGCCATCGCGATTGCACGAGCCCCGTAGTCATCGGCCTTTTGCGGATCGAACTTGAACTCGCTCCACGCCCAGTTCGCTGCGATCAACACATGGTAATTGTTCGGAAAATCGCGCAAGCCCTGATTGAGGACCGCAATCGCGGACTCAAAATCATCATTGCCGATAGAGCCAAAGGCATCATGCGCCGCCTCTGGCGACGGGTTCATCTCATAGGCCGCGCGGAAAATCGGATGCGCCTCGCGGTGCATCTTGAAATCATCCCACAGGATTTTGCCGATATGGCGCAGCGCCGCGTCATTGCGGTTGTCATTGGCCCAATCAATTGCCTCGCCAATAGCATTAAACCGCGTATTGCGGTCTGCGCGTTGGGCGCTCAGAATCCGCAGCCGATTATCAAGCCACGCCGTCAGAGCGCTAACGTTGGTGGATCGATCCAGCGCCTGTTTAAAATAGCGGTCCGCCGTGCTGCGGTCGCCCTTGGTGCGCGCCATCACCCCGCGCACATAATCATACACCCAATCCTGCGCCGGGCCGGTCGGCGCGTAGCTGTTGAACCACTCGTTTGCAGCAGCCTCGCCTTCCCGGTTCTTCAGGTTGAAATAGGCATATTGTACAAAAAATGCGTGATGCGGCCAGGCTTTGGCCCCTTGCAGATAAAAATCAAACGCCTCGTCGTACCGCTTTTGGCGTTCCAGATTGTAGCCGAGATTGGTAAAGCCAAGACCAAGCGAAGGGTCGCGTTTGATGCCTTCCCTATAGAGCTGCTCAACCTCTTTCAGATCACCGCCGCTTTGATCAAGTACCCAGGCGCGCGCCACATATCCTGCGGGCGTATTGGGGTGTTTTTCGGCAATCCAGCCCCGGATCTGAGAGCGCAGCGCGCCGCTGTTGCGCGACACCGACAGCTCTATCAGATCGCCAAGGTCCTTACCTTCGCAGTATCGACATTCCAGCGCCTGCGCAGAGGCCCCCCATGCCAGCGATAGAAAACAAATTACTCGAAGTATGGCAGTTCGGATCACGGAACGTCTCCTGCAAGGATCAGTTGAAAGTCAGGCTGAATTGGAAGGTGCGGCGCGCAGTGTTGCCTGCCGCATCTCGGGTCTCGATGCTGATCGGGTGCGGCCCCGGCCCCTCGGGCAGTTCGATCTCTGCCCGGAATGGCCCGCGCGAGGAATAGCGGCTGCTCAGCGCGCCCTCGACCTTGAGGGATGCAATCTCGCTTTGGTCCTGCGCCATGCCCTCTAGGCGGAACAGGCGGCTTGGCACCGGGATCACCGCGTCATCGCTGTCAAAAGCCTCTGGCGCGGGATCCGTCAGCACGATGAGCGGCGCGTCGCTGTCGTCCTTGGCCGGGTCTGCCGCGACATGGTCGATGCTCAGAACCACCGCCGCCACATCGGCATCACCGCTGTCGGCCTCAAAGCCAATCCCAGAAGCCAGCAGCTCCATTTCATCCCGTGGCACCAGCCGGTTGCCCAAGGCACTGCGCAGCCGTGCAGCCACACTGCCCGAGGCACGCGCCATCCGCGCGGCCACCGCCTGCGCATCCAGTGGCTCTTGGGTGTACAAAAGCACGTAATAATCGGTGCCAACCGTATCATTCAGTCGGGTGAAATGCTGCTCTGTCGGCCCCGGCAACAACAGTGTGGTGCCGCTATGCGTATAAGGCGTCGCCTGATCTCCGCGCGGAAACAGGGTCACATAGTCACCACTTGCATCGCCCCCGATCACATAAAGCGCACCGTTGAACTGGCTGGAGGCCTCCACCCGGAATCGTGTCCCCGAAGGCAGGGGCTCGCGCAGCCGATAGCCGTCATTCGTGCGCGTCACATCCAGTGCGTCGCCCGAAATATGCAGCACCCGCGCGCTGCCGCCCATGTCCACCACCCGAGGCGGCGGTGGCGGATCAGGTGGCAGCACCTCATAGCCTTCATAAACAAAGGCGTTGAAATCCTCATAGGAGATCCAGAAAAACCCGCGATTGCCCCAACCGCTGCTCCATGAGTTTACCACCTCAAACGCACCGCCCCCGCGCGTGTCGTCATAGCCGATCACGGTCATCGCATGGGCGCCCAGCGTGTTGCTGCGCAGTTCATTCCACTCGGTCGAGGACGGCTGCCATGTGCCGCTGCCGCTATGGCGCATAAAGCCCTCGCCCACCCCCATCACGATCACCACCGGGTTGCCGTTGGCCAAGGCCCGGCGAGTGGCGACGTGTTTGTTGCGCCCCGAACCTCCCCAAAGCCGGGAATATCCCTTGATGCGAAAGGCGCTCGCCTTGTCGCGCACGCTGGAGGAGGGCTGCGCCGTGCAGGAATATTCATCATAGGGAAAATCGCTCAGCAGCGACACGCCCTGACGCTGCATCAATGTCAGCGCCTCCGCCACATAAGAGCCATTGCAGCCCGGCTGGTGGATTTGGTTGAACACATAGGCAGGCGACAGCACCATATTGCGCAGGCGCGACGAGCTATCGACCTCCATATCCTTGGCCGACAACAGCGTTCGGGCGGCATAAGCCGTGGCCCAGCCGACGCAGCTGCCCTGCTGCCCCTGATCGCCAACCGGAGGCACGAACCGCTTTAGCGACATCTCGGACGGGGCGCTGAGATAATCACCGCGCGCTAGGGGCGCCGATTTGGGCACCGCGCCATAGACTTCGGGATCGGCCACGGCGCCCAGACTATAAGTCTGGGCTTGCGCCGCCGACAGCCCAAGCGACACCACAAATACGGCAGCCTGAGCCATGCTCTGAATAGGTCGGGTCGTGCTAAAAGAAATCAAAGACGTGCCTTTCAAACCAAGCAATGCGCGCTCCCAGTCATCGGAGCGGTCACTGCCTCAGCGTTCCGTATAAGCTGCACAATAGCTCTAGCCCGGCTTTGCTGAAGCAATATGACGGTAGCTTTGCTGCCTCTGCTGGCGGCAAAGCCTGCAAGCGTCAGGCGCGTATCCTTTCGAAAATGACCATGTTTTGTCCCCCGTTGTAATTTTTAGTCTCGGTCCCGAATACATATCCTTACGTCGATGTTTTCTCAGGTCAAGAATTTGCGCGCCCCTGCGCTTAGGGAAATTTGTTGATGGTGAATTTATGGCCGCGCTTCGCGGGATCTGGGGCGCGATATTCTGCGTTGGCCTGTTCGGTCCGCCAAACGCCACACATCGCCCACGCCACGGCGGCAGGCGATGTGTGTGGTGTTCCACCAGACAGGGGCGTGGCTCAGCCCGGGATCATTGCGCCTGAGGGCGACGGCGCGCTTTCAGGCTCTTTAAGATCGGCCACAGCACCAGCCCGAGGGTCGCCAGCGCAATCACCGCCGACAATGGCCGCGTGAACAGCTCGGTCGGGTCGCCTCGGCTGATGAGCAATGCCCGCCGCACGCTCTGTTCGGCCATCGGGCCAAGGATCAGACCCAGCACAATCGGGGCCAAGGGCACGTTGATTTTCTCAAGTATGTAGCCAGCAGCACCGGCTGCAAACATCACCCACAGGTCGCTCACCCGCCCGTTGATCACATAGACCCCAACGGCCATCAAAACGAGGATCATTGGCACCAAAAGCACCCCCGGCAAGCGCTGAACCTGCGCAAAAATCCGAGTGGCAGCCGCACCACCAACTGCAAGGATCAGCAGCGACGTCAGCAGCATCTGCACCATAAACCCACCGACCAGTCCGGGGTTTTGATGAAACAATTGCGGGCCGGGTTGCAGGCCATGGATCAACAGCGCCCCTAGCACCAAGGCGGCGATCACATTGCCCGGAATGCCCAAGGTCAGCGCCGGAATCATGGATGCTGCATTGTCAGAGTTATTGCCACATTCCGCCGCCGCAACGCCCTGCGGATTGCCTGTGCCAAAGCTCTCTGGCTTATCACTGGCACTCTTGGCCGCATTATAGCTGAGGAACGCCGCGATGTTGCCCCCGGCCCCCGGCAGGATACCAACGCCAATCCCAATGAGCGACGAACGCAGCCACGTCGGCACCAGCCCCCGGACTTCGCTCCATGGGACTTTTACAGCTTCCAGCTTCAGATCACTTGCAGAAAGCCCTTTGATATCTGCGGCTTCTGCCAATGAGATCACCGGCGGCAGCGCATAAAGCCCGACAAGGATCACGATCAGATCCAGCCCGCTCAGCAGCCACACCTCGCCAAAGGTGAAACGCGCAACACCTGAAAGCTGATCCAGCCCAACCGTGCCCAGCAACAAACCAAGCGCCGCTGCCATCAGCCCTTTGACCGCATCACTGCCCACCATGACCCCGATCGACGCCATGCCAAACATCGCGATCCAGAAGTATTCTGCGGGACCAAAATACAAGGTGGCGCGAGCAAGGATCGGGCCGATGGTCATCAGTGCAATCGCCGAGGCCACACCGCCAATCGCAGAGGACCAGCATGCAATCTTGAGCGCCCGTGCCGCCTCGCCCTTCTGGGCCATCGGATAGCCGTCAAATGTCGTGGCAATTGCGGCAGGTGTGCCGGGGATGCGCAGCAGGATCGCGGGGATCGCTCCGCCATACATCGACCCGTTGTAGATGCCTGCGACCATGCCCAGCGCCACCAATGGCTCCATCGAGTAGGTGAGCGGCAGCAACAGCGCGATAGCCATCACCGGATTAAGCCCCGGAAGCGCGCCGATAAACACACCAAGGATCGAGGCTCCGATCATTGCGACAATGGGGCCCGCCGCAAAAACACCCCCGAGGATTTCTGAAATCAAACCCATGGTTTGTAGCTCCTCAGTAGCTCAGCCAAACCGGCGCAGGCAGAGGTTTTTCAAGCACGACAGAAAACACCAGCCAGACAATCCCGATAAAAACACCCGTGCTCACCAGACTGTAGAGTGGCCGCCGAAAGCCGAGACACAGTGGCACCACCATCACCAGCAGCGCCGAGGCCAGATAAAACCCAAGCACCGGCACCAAGACGAGATAGAGCGCCGCCAGCCCAAGCGTGAGGGCCACGCGGGGCGCGTTTTCGACCAATGCGCGCGGGCCGTCTGCCCCTCGAAGAGTAGCGCGGATTGCAACCAACGCGCCCAAGCCCGCAACCACACACCCCAAGGCCGTCGGGTAAATCCCCGACGCCCCCGGATAATCCGCAGCCATCAAGGCTGCGGTGCTGCCGACGGCGGCAAAGACGCCACCAAGCAGGATGTCCTGCCGCCGCTCGGTCACTGGCTCAGCCCCAGCGCTTTGGCCACTTTAGCGAGCGCGTCATACTCACCTTGCACCCGTGCAGTCAGCGCCGCGCCCGTTACGACATTTGGAATTTCACCTTTGGTGGCAAGAAACTCTACATATGCGGGGTCATTTACGGTCTTCTCCAGTGCCGCCGACAGGGTCGCCACCACATCCGCATCCATGCCTGCAGGCCCCAAAACCATCCGCCACAGCAATGTTTCCTCATCTCCCAGCCCGAGGCTTTCCAACCCCGCCGCCTGAGGCAGCGCCTTCACCGGTGCCGCAGAGGTGACGAGCAGACATTTGGCCTCGCCCGTCTCGGTATAGGGCAAGACCGGTGAGATCGACCCGCCGTAGATATCGACATGTCCCCCCAGAAAATTCTGCAAGGTCTCCCCTGCGCCGCCAAAGGGGATCGCGACCGCCTTGATCTCCCGGCTTTGGAAAATCCGCTCCGCCGCGAGTTGCATCGTGCCGCCGATACCATCGTTCCCGTAGGTATACTTCCCCGGATTGGCGGCAAGCTCCTCCAAGAACGCCTCCCCCGTGTCCGCTGGAAAATCCGGTTTGACGCAAAGCGTGTATGCCGTCTCAGAGGTCGACGCGATGGGGGTGAAACTGTCGGGTTGATAGGCGGTCTGCTGCACCTGCGGCACCGTCGTGATCGGACTGTTCCAAGTCGCCAGCAGCGAATAGCCGGTGGGCTTTTGCAACATGAACTGTGTCACACCGACAGAACCGCCCCCGCCTGCCACATTCAAAATTGCAATCGAAGTACCCAGCTCTTCTTCAAGAAGCGTGGCCAGTTTGCGCGCGCTGGTGTCCGTGCCTCCTCCGGCAGGTGCCGGAATGGTCACTTCGATCGCGCGCTCGGGGTATTCGGCAAACGCGGGCGTCGCCAGTGAAAGCACGGCGGCCGTGATGGCAAGATGTTTCATAAAAGTGTCCTCCCTCAGGTGTGATGTCAGGTATTTGGCAGCTCTCAGCCGATGCGGCTGCGGTATCGAAAACTGTCGGCGCGCCCGCGGGCAATGCGCCACTCAATGGGCTCGCCCGCCACGGTAAAGGCCGTGCGCTCAATCACGGCCACCGGGTCGCCTTGCTCCAGCCCAAGGCGCTTTGCCGTGACGCTGTCCGCCGCACCAAAGCGCACCTCATCCTCCGCGCGGTTCACAAACACGCCGTAACGGTCGAGATAAACAGGATAAAGCAGCGGCCCCACCTCGCTGTCGGGGAGCGTTTCAAACCCGGCAAAGCTGGCATAGGGAATATAAAGCTCCTCCGAGAGGAAAGGTTGCTCAGACAGGTACCGCAGACGCTCAATGCGAATGACGTCACCGGTGCCCAAAGCCTGCGCCACATGATCGGGCGCAGTGGTGCGCACGCGCGAAATCAGACGGCTGGTCGGAATGGAGGCTTCGGAGTTGGCCTCGCGCGCTTGAAAAAAGCGAAAGAGCGTCGCGTCAAATGCAGGTTTACGCAAGAACGTGCCCGTCCCCTGACGGCGCTCCAACAGACCCTCGTCCACCAATTGTTGCACGGCTTTTCGGACAGTCCCAACCGACAGCCCGTGGTCCCGCGCCAAGGCGTTATCAGACGGAAGAGGCTCTTCTGCCGACCATTCGCTGGCGGCAATCCGGCTGGCCAATTCATCGCGCAACCGCAGATACGCTGGCAGCCGATCATCAAAGCGAGACTGTGCCTGAACCATGATTCCTCCTCTTCACTGACGCGAAAATGGAGGATTTGACTGCATCAGTCAACTGGTTCTATATAGAACTGAATAACCAAAGGACTCTGCCGGTGATACATTTCGATTGCCACGCCCATGTCTATGACCAGATCGTCGCCCAAGGCGCGGTGCGCTATCTGCCCACGCGCCCTGCCCCGCTTGCAGATTGGCGCGCGCTTCAGGATTCTCATGGTCTGTCTGGCGGTGTCATTGTGCAGGTCAGTTTCCTTGGCACCGACAACAGTCAGATGTTGGCGGCTTTGCAAAATCTGCCCACCGGGCGCTTTGCCGGGGTTGCCGTCATCGACATTGACATTCCAGACGCAGAAATCGCGCGGCTCTGCGCTGCTGGGGTGCGCGCCATTCGCTGGAATCTTGTGGCCGGGGCGACAATCCCGGATCTGACCTCCTCTGCCGTACAATCGCTGATGCGGACCCTCGCGCGCCACGACATGCACCTCGAACTGCAACTGGAAAGCAAACGCCTCGCGCCGCTATTGCCGCAATTGGCAGATCTGCCGCTGCCTGTGGTGATCGACCATCTCGGCCTGCCCGAAACCACCGCAGCGCAGGAGCCATGGTTGAATGCGTTGGATGCGCTACCGGAGAGAGAGAATTTTTACGTCAAAATTTCAGCGCCTTACCGGGGCTCAGCACAGGGTCTAGACCATATCGATCGCCTGCTGGGCCTGCTGGCAGCGGATCGCTTCGTCTGGGGCAGCGACTGGCCGCACACCCGCCATGAAAGCCACGCCACATATGCAGGCCTGCTGGATGATCTCAAAAACCGCATCGATGATCGCGCAGCGGTGCGCCGCCTCTACCAATTGCGCCTCGATCACGCGTGAGGTCCTATTCCACTACTCCGTCACGCAGAGGCTGGCTGTAGCGGCCGCACATCGCTCTTGAACGGGACATGTCGGCGGCGAAAAGACGTGCCCTCAACGCATTCCGGTGCGCTGATGCGGTCCATGCGAAAATGCCTGAAATCCTGTCGCGCCGGATCCCACGCCACCAGATACCAGACCGGGGGCAAGATCAGCATCGCCTGCGGCTCAACATCGCGCTGCGTGATCACGCCTTTGGCGTCACAATAGGAAAACTGCAGGCGCAACTGTTTCAGGAACGCAGGCTCAAATGCCGGTAGCAAGTCCGCATCCATCTCTCCCAGATCAGAAATATCGACCTGCGGCGCAAGCTGCCCGACATAAAGGCAATCCAGAAATCTGCGCAAATCGCGCAGCTTTTCCGAGGGCAGCGCTTTTTCAATCTTCGCCAACCCCTGATCTGCAAGGTCAGAGAACGGCAACCCGCCAGCCGCGCGCATTGATGCAACGCTGATCAGCAGCGCAAAAACCTCCGCCACAGATAGCCGCGTGGTGGTTTGGACCGATTGCGGATCAAGTTGTAACCCGCCCCCGCGCCCCGGCTCGGAATGGATCACAAATCCCTCATCCCGCAGGCTGTTTAGGTCGCGCAAAATCGTACGCCGAGACGCGCCGACCTCCTGTGCAAGGTCAGCAACGGTGGTTGCACCAGTGCGGCGCAGGTATCGCACAATCGCATCTTGTCGAAGACGTGTGTTCATTTCCGCGGCGCCTCTTAATGGTGCCAGGTTTTGGCATCATTAAGATCTACGCCCCTTCTGAGCTTAACAACAAGAGGCAAGCGACATGTTTCATCACCCTGATTTTCCCAGTCCCAAGCTGATCTGCGTCAATGGCGTGACACTCGAAGTTTTTGAGGCCGGTCACAAAACCGCCGGGCCGCCCATAGTGCTGTGCCACGGCTGGCCGGAGCATGCGTTTTCATGGCGCGCGCAAATTCCCAAACTTGCTGCTGCGGGCTATCACGTCATCGTCCCCAATCAACGCGGCTATGGCAATTCGTCAAACCCAAGCGATGTATCCGCCTTTGATATCACACAGTTGACGGGTGATCTTGCCTGTTTGCTTGATCACTTCGGCTATGAGGACGCAATTTTTGTCGGGCATGACTGGGGCGCAAATGTGGTCTGGAGCATGGCGCTCCTTCATCCAACCCGCGTTAGAAAAATCATCAATCTGGCGCTTCCCTATCAGCCTCGCACGCCAAAACCCTGGATCGAGTTTATGGAAGAGGTCATGGGAAGCGACAATTACTTCGTGCATTTCAACCGACATCCCGGCGTCGCCGACGCCGTACTTGACGCAAATACCGGCCGTTTCCTGCGCAATTTGTTTCGCAAGCATCTGCCGCGCGTGCCGCCTGAGCCGGGAATGCTGATGCTCAACCTCGCACATTCAGAGAGGCCATATGGGGAGCCTCTCATGCGCGAGAGTGAACTCGCAGTCTTCATCGACTCCTTTCGGAAAACTAGCTTCACCGGCAGTATCAACTGGTACAGGAACCTAGATCGAAACTGGCATATTTTGGCGGATGTGAATCCGGTCATCCGCCATTCTGCTCTGATGATTTACGGCGAGCAGGATAGTATCCCACGCGCCCAAAACCTCAGCGATCTGGTGCCAAATGTGGAGGTCATCAGTCTCGATTGCGGCCATTGGATACAGCAAGAAAAGCCGAAAGAGACTACCGAGACCATCCTGAACTGGCTGCGCGACTAACCGCATCTATGGCCTCAGCGACACTGGATTCTGGTCATAAAAACCCGCCCAGAGCTACACGCAGTTCCCCAATCGCCAGCGCTAGACAAAGCGCTGGCGAAATTGCCAATGGATGCGGCATGGCTTCGGGCCAGAAACCACACTCAACAATGCATGCCTTACCCACATAAAAGGCCTTCTGGATTGGAGTTTGGTTATCAGACCCCTAAAAACTCCAACCCTTCAGGGTGCGATCCGACGATGCACTCGCTATATTCGCCGCCACAGCAATAGGCCGACCTGGTGCGAACTGGCCTACGTCCCCGTTGCCTTGACGTCATCGAAGTCGGACCAGTCTGTCACCCTTGGCGTTTCAGCTTCGACCACATCTGTGGTGTCCCACTCCACATCCGCCTCCTCTCCCCAGCTGGTCGGCGCGGGGCTGTCCTCGGGAC
>Ga0208184_100053_pt1 | contig 80423 bp, 81 predicted proteins | sample Virmet3651_4511_FD_185736 | JGI IMG/M metagenome (GOLD analysis project Ga0208184, IMG submission 185736) | Marine viral communities from the Southern Atlantic ocean transect to study dissolved organic matter and carbon cycling - metaG... | ecosystem: Environmental > Aquatic > Marine > Oceanic ... | reverse complement strand
CCGTCTGCGTTTCTCCGGCCCTAAGACATCAATCATCTGTTCTCCAATGACTAGTCTAAAAACTAGTATTAAGACTATCACTTATTTAAGTGATATTGGTTGTCTGGAGATTCAGGGGGCCAGTCTAGCGGGTTCCGGCAGTGGTGGCGAACATGCGGCGGTGCTGTACTCGCTGATCGGCACATGCCGTCTGAATAATGTGGAGCTGGAAAAATGGCTGTGTTACGGCATTGAACATATCCAGGACTGGTCGGCAAACCTGGTACGCGATCTGTAACCCTGAAAAGTTGATCTGGCCGCTCAGTAAATATCAATACTGTTCTGTTGAGCCGTTTACTTGCATAGTGCTCAGGAAACACAACCGCGTGATGGCCACCTGATGTTGCATTCAGATCAAGGTGTTCAATATAAAAGCAATAAATACAAAATTTTACTCTGCCGTTATGAGGCGATGCAAAGTATGAGTCGCAGAGGGAATTACCTGGATAATTCGCCGATGGGAAGAGTCTTTCGCAGATTTAAAAGTAAATGGCTTGCGAAGGGTGGTTATGGTGATTTTAGTCATGCAGTACGCGATATAAAGCAGTAGATAAATTGTTATTACAACGTTTATCGACCTCATACAAACAATGGTGGTTTATCGCCTTGCTTACATGAAGAAAAGTGGAAACAGGTTATTCCAGTGTCCTGATTTTGTGAACCACTACAAACAACCCTGAATATATGTAATAGCAAAGTTGTTATGTACTCTCTTGACTAAGTTAAGATGTCTGTCATGTAGCTTTACCATTGTAATATTATTATGAATACTCATGCAAAGGAGTTTTTCATTTTGGGTGACGTAAATCGACTTAAAAAACTTCAGGATAGTGTCAAGCGACACATGAGAAAATAAGTGACCATATGTCGCTTGACTACCTTCAATCGGTAAAGATGCTCTCTTTGCGTTACTGAGAGCAAAGGTCTATTGATATGGCTAAAATTCATAGGAGAAAGCCTGGCAATAATAATTCCCCGTAGTTCTTTCCCTATATAATCTCAACACATTCCGCAAGCGCTACATCAACTTTTGGCAGACGCTCATTTGTGATGTCTAACCGTTCAAAGAAACATTTTCTTGCTTATGGTTAAAACTGATCCCGGGAGCACCATAAATGGCAATAACAAATGTTATTCGTTATTAATAATAATAGACAGTCTCCCATGTGTTATTTTATTTTAGAGTAGCAGTCATGTGAAATTTCTTTTTATCTTTATAGTCATATCTATTATCATTTTTAAATTTTGTAAATATAGCAATTTTTGTTTGAAAAACATATTCATCAATGATGTGTAAAGTATAAAAAACATGATGGCGACAATAATTTTATCACCAGTCTCCCCAACAAAAATACCATCTATGCTACCTCCATTAACGATACAAATAGCCGAATACGATAGGCATAAAATTGATATAATTGCTGTTTTCCCGCCTCCCCATAAGAAACATTTTGATTTTATTTTGGGAATTCTTACCTGTATACAGTTTGACACATATGTCAACTCTTCTAATGAATAAGGTAACAATGCTTCAATATGTTGCTCATCACTATCAATGTCATATATTAATTCATTGACCACCTCCCCTTTAAAATTATATATATACTTTATTGTATTAATTACAGGAACTGATAAATATGTAACTCCCATAATGACATTAATAAAATAAAGAGATAATGCGCTAATAAAACTCAAGTTACTTTTTGTATTAAACGGTCCATATGTCAAAGTAATTATGGCAAGAAGAAAAAAAGAAATAACAGAGATGCAAAAAGATATTTTTTGCACCTTACTCAACCGTTCAGCAATTCTGTTTACTTTCATGTGCGGAGTATAAGAACTCATTTCATTTATTGTTCTCATAATATGATTAACTCTATACATCACTCCTCCAGGTTAAATGGCTTCTTTTTGTCTTTTAATAGTATATTTACATAAGCATGATTTCTTTAAGTTCAACTTGAGAATAAATCAACCGCAATGATTAATTTCATGCCGCAAGGCCTAACGCTGATATTACACCATATAAAAAAGATATTAAAAACAACATAATCATAACTCCACCTGAAAATATAAATATACTTAAGGCAAAAAGTCCAGAGCATGATGCCTTGTTATCATAAAACCACATGACTATTACTGTAGACCAAAGTACAACCCCTATCCAAAACATATAATCGATCATATACACTGTCGGAAATTATTTAATTCGAATCAACAACATACAAAGCATATATTTACTTTGATTATGGTAGATACATGCACAAAAAAGAAAATATTAATGTTACATTTGATAAAACATTCTATTTTTACATATTTATTTTTTCAACTCATCAATCATTCCCCTGATTATTTCTTTATCATTTGCGTCCAAACCGTCTGTGCTGAAATCTATTAATTCTAACTCGTCCTCATTGAAGGATAATTCTCGAATTATATGAAGATGATTACAATTTGATGTATCTCTCTTTTTCGTTAGCTTCTTACAAAAAAAGTAACGTCCAGATTGTTGATAAACATAGTATGTAAATTCGCCATGATATCTTACCATTGTTACCTCAAAAAACCAATGAAAGAATATAGCAATCATCCTGCAAATAATTTGCTGGACGATTGCTAACCCTCACCAGTAACGATTAAAAATAATAATTGCCACCAAGAATAAAACTCAAGTTGCGATCATTATTTATTGAGTATGAGGATGTTAATAAAAGACGTGCATCCTTCAAAAATTCAAATTCAACACCACTCTTAAGAGCGAAATTATCCGATGTATTATATTCAACCATATCTGAATCAAAGTTAGTACGACTATAATTTCCAGTTTTAAATGAATACCCCCCACCAAACCATGCATCGACTACAGATTGTTTTATATAATCTTTAAACATTGCTTCATCATTGGAAGTCGATTCATGAGTTTTTCGATAAGAGAAAAATACTCCTGGTTCAATAATAGTTAGCGAATTCGGATAAGTTATTTTCCCTCCCTGAAGATCTTCAACTACACCTCCAGACAACTCAGTATGCGAAAGGTATAACTTAGGTTCAACGTAGAAATCGCTTGGTTGTATGCCACCTATATTTTTTAGATAACCAACCTCACCTGTCAGGCGAAAACCATTTACACCATAATTAGCCTTGAAATTATTTGTTGAACTGACGCTGTTATCATAATCCATGTATTGTATAGACGAATAAGTCCACAGCCCCTGACGTTCTGACTCATTTAGTCCATCACTGATATTTTGTTGAAATACATGATAAAGCCCAAGAGTATAACCGTCTACATTTCCGGTAGCTCTTTTATTATTTGTTGACGTTGTTTTGTTAGCGGCACTCCCCATCCCGCCCATTATCCCGATATGTGAATAGTTATATCCATCAGTCCAATTGTATATATCCCCGCCAATCATCATAGTATTTAAACTATAACTGGTCTTGAGATTATCATACACCTCACTATTACTACCTGAGTTGTTGTTAAATTGAATCCACATCCCATTGTTATATAAGTTTTCAAACAATGTAGGATAACGATGTTGCCCGGGTATGTCATACCGTTGTAGAGCAAACATATCTAACATACTTTTACTATTGTTTATAAACGCACCTGGCTCAGGACGCATATCCACACTCAGATACCAATTCTTCCTTTTCTTGTTCAGCGCATACTCCCAGGCCCCCACATCAATGTAGTCACCTGTCACCTTATACTCCTTACCATTCTTAATCAGTGAGTTAAGGTAAAAACTACCTGATGAGTCCCCATTAACCTCAACAAGAAGAATGTCGCCACCTTTCTTTATTTTATTTTTACTGTTTGTCGTGACAACTATACCTGAACTCCCGGATGTATCACCTTTAACATGCATCACATCCGCCTCTTTCTGCCCGAAAATCCCGAACTGTACACCGGAACCATCATGTGCAACATAATCTTTATCCAGATACACATCTGATGAAGCACTTCCGTCAGAAAGATAAATCATCCCTTTATTATCTATCCCTGTCATATGCTGCGAGTATCCGTTAAAGTCAACCTGTGCTTCTTTGCTGACATTCAGTATACCATCAACGGCATCATTCCCCCTTGCATCCAGTCGGGTTCCGTCATAAACATTTATCTGCCCTTTCCAGTCATTTGTTCCTGACAGAGAAACTGTCCCTCTGTTTACATTTATGACAGTGTCTGCACATGAACCGGAATCCATACAAATGAAATTAGTTGAGAGTGTATAGCCATTAACACCATCAAAATTTACTTCCGCATAACCATCTCCTGCTCCCATAGATACAGGATTGAACTGTCCGGAATTCATATTACTAACATTCACGATTGCTTTACTGCCCAGTCCTGTAGCAAGTGAAATGTTGTTGGCATTAGTTACTGCATTATCCTGAAGATTAAGTACTGCAAAACTATTATTACCTTTTGCCAAAGTTAATGAACCATCACCATAAACTGATGCATCATTAATGGTGACTAACGACTGGCTGTAATCACCTTCACCAATGGTTGATTCCTGAGATGATCCGAAATCAAATATGGAATTTCCAGTTATACTTATAGAATTTTTTGAATATGAACCATTACCAATATTTATACGTTCTCCTTTAAACACAGAGTGATCAGATATAGAAAGATTAGTTATGGCATTATCACCTTTACCGATGATGATTCCATCAGATGCAACAAATTTACTGTTATCCAATGATAAATCTGTTTTGACTCCGGAACCTGCACCTAGTATACCATTCCCAAGATTAATATCTGAGTTTTTGTAAATCAACGTTGCTTCTGAACCATCACCTTTTGCTACTGTATAATCCCCTACAACAGATATTTCTGAATTATTAGCGCTCATAGAAACAACTGCATTGTTAGCCGTCCCAAGCAACAGGCCGCCACTATAAAGCTGAGAATGCTCAACAGACATTTCTGCTTCGGTACTATTCCCCTGTCCGAGAACCAGGCTACTACCTATATTCAGCACACTATCTTTTACTGAAAATTTTGCTTTAGCCTGATCTCCAACGCCAATACTAGCATTCCCTTTTATTGACATGTTACTACCAGCCCCGACAGAAACATTAGCTATAGTGGAGCTGCCTTTACCTATATCAATATTCCCAGCGGCATGGAAAGTTGAGTTGTCTAGTTTTAGTAATGTATGAGATTTTTCGCCCACACCGATATATCCATTACCGATATTAATTTTTGAATCAGAGTAGTCCAGCGTTGCAGATGCGTTATTACCTCTTGCGACCGTAAAAGTATTGCCGCTGCTAATCGTTGCTCCGTTTCCGGTCATTGTCACTGCTGCTGTATCGCCTTCACCAATCGACATGGAGTTCGCAGATAAATCTGCATTGTCCACAATCACTTTGGCTGAAGCGGCATTACCTTGCGCAATAGACATATTCCCGGATACTTTTATGGATGACTGGGGGCTTAGCGTCAGGTCTGTCTGAGTTTCCTGCCCCTGTCCCATAATTACATCACCGGTTGCAGCTAACGCAGAATCCTTCAACGTCAGCACTGTCTGGGCTTTTTCACCCCCACCGATATATCCATTACCGATATTAATTTTTGAATCAGAGTAGTCCAGTGTTGCAGATGCGTTATTACCTCTTGCGACCGTAAAAGTATTGCCGCTGCTAATCGTTGCTCCGTTTCCGGTCATTGTCACTGCTGCTGTATCGCCTTCACCAATCGACATGGAGTTCGCAGATAAATCTGCATTGTCCACAATCACTTTGGCTGAAGCGGCATTACCTTGCGCAATAGACATATTCCCGGATACTTTTATGGATGACTGGGGGCTTAGCGTCAGGTCTGTCTGAGTTTCCTGCCCCTGTCCCATAATTACATCACCGGTTGCAGCTAACGCAGAATCCTTCAACGTCAGCACTGTCTGGGCTTTTTCACCCCCACCGATATATCCATTACCGATATTAATTTTTGAATCAGAGTAGTCCAGTGTTGCAGATGCGTTATTACCTTTTGCGACCGTGAAAGTATTGCCGCTGCTAATCGTTGCCCTGTTTCCGGTCATTGTGACTTTAGCAGCCTCACCTCCCCCCAGAGACAGAGAGTCAGCAGACAGCACTGCATTAGTGATTGTCACATCTACCGAAGCAGAACTTCCCTGGGCCACTGACATCTCGTCGCTCACATTTACTGACGACTTATCATTTAATGTCAGGTTTGTTTGGGTTGTATTTCCCTGCCCGATAAATACCTTACCACTGGCAGTCAGTGCCGAATTATTCAGCTCCAGCTGGGTCTTAGCAGCCTCGCCCTCTCCGATATAACCGCTACCGATATCTATTTTCGAATCAGTGTAATCCAGCGTCGCTGATGCATTATTACCTTTTGCGACAGTGAAGGTATTTTTACTGCTGACAGTAGCTCCCGAACCGGTCATTGTGACTTTAGCAGCCTCACCTCCCCCCAGAGACAGAGAGTCAGCAGACAGCACTGCATTAGTGGCTGTCACATCTACTGAAGCAGAACTTCCCTGGGCCACTGACATCTCGCCGCTCACATTTACTGACGACTTATCATTTAATGTCAGGTTTGTTTGGGTTGTATTTCCCTGCCCGATAAATACCTTACCACTGGCAGTCAGTGCTGAATTATTCAGCTCCAGCTGGGTCTTAGCAGACTCACCCTCTCCGATATAACCACTACCGATATCTATCTTTGAACCAGTGTAATTCAGCGTCGCTGATGCATTGTTACCTTTTGCAACAGTGAAGGTCTTTTTACTGCTGACAGAAGCTCCTGAACCGGTCATTTTGACATCAGCATTATCCCCCTCACCAACTGATAGCGAGCCAGTATTTAACTCCGAAGAGGATATATTTATATTAGCCTGTGTACCTTTACCTTTAGCCAAAGTCATATCACTGCTGCTTGTTACAACAGAGCCGTTCTTAATATCAAATTTAGTTATGGAGCCATCTCCACTTCCGATGGTAGAGACTCCATTCACTGACAGGTTTGAGGCATCTAATTTTAGATTAGCATTCGAATTGTTTCCTGTAGCTACAGTAAAATTCCCATCTGAAAATATAGAGCTTTCTCTAGACGCGCTTACAGTAATATTTGATTCACGCCCAATGCCCACAGCAATATTCTTATCAACATGCAGGTTGGAACTATTATCCATATTTAAATTTAACTTGCCTGCAGCAGAAATACCTCCTTTCATGTCCCCATGAACTGAGAAATTACTTTCATTTTTTATATTTATCTCCGAAGGTTTTTCATTAGGAATACCATCTACCCCCGTAGATACAACTACATCATTTTTTACATCTAGTTTTGAATTGTTATCTATGTCAATAATGCCATTGCCTGTTTTACCCAAGACTAAATCCCCGGAGGAAACCGTCCCATCTGTTATATTATTTCCTTGTGAAATAATATTTTGGTTCCATTTTACTGAGTTGGTTTTAAATGGCGTATCATCTTGAGATGATACAACAAAAACATTGCTTCCATTGTTAATGCTCAATGACCCATTACTGTCATCACTGACATTGCTGGTCTTGTCATTATCATTCCCAGAGACCCATAATTGCTGTGTATATAGAGTGCTACCACCATCTATATTTAATTCCCCCTTTGAAGAGTCACCAACAATAGTAACACTTGCACCAACACTTGCTGATTTATCAATCTTTGCAGATGCATTTAATCCACCTTCAGGGCAGGTGCTAGATTGACCATTGCAAGTAGCCACCGAAAAATAATCTTTAATATTTACGGTGCCGTTAATATCAATATTTGCATCTTTATTAATCCCTATATTTAATGATCCTGAAATATCCCTATTGCTAATGGTACTGCTGCCGTCAATATTTTCGGCATATGCTAAGCGAGATCCCAAAAAGAAACACATTATATATCTATTGATCTTTTTTAATTCTTTCATAATAGATAAAGTAAAAATAAAACAAAATTAAAACTGAGAAAATAGATAACGATTTTTTTACAGAATACCCTCAACATCACGAAAAATCAGAATATTCTTTTCAGTTTGAGCACAAATCATCAAGTGCCATCGTAATGCTATGTATTTTATGACAAAAAAAATGTTAACTTTCGTGCAAACTCCCAAAGAAGGGCTCTCTTTTGCTATGACTACTTATCTGAATTTGTTTGTGAAATTGCTTATTTTTCTTTATATTCAAAATACCAAAGCATGTCTATCCATAAACAATGTTAACAATAATAGCAAGAACAAGTTGCGTAGTGGTGTTTCTTACTACATCATCAACTTAAAGATGAGTATGTTATTTACTGAACAGATAGTTACCATATATAATAAATTGATATTCTGAGAGCACCTGATTCAGGTTAAACATATTAATATCTTTATGTATATTACAGATGACATGAATGGATAAAATTAATTATATTTTATGCTCTTTTATTTGTATTTACTTCTTGTTGTTATTCTTAATTCTGTTTTGTCAGTAATTAGTATGAAATTATCAGCCATTTAATTTATGATTAAACTTGACTCAAAATAAACTAAGTATATTTTGAATTTACAGAAAACCATAGTCAGAATGTATACTTCACACCCAGCATGGCTGAGGTGTCGTTATACCCTTTATCACCAACTTGAACTCTCACATTCCCCCACAGGTTCAGATGGGGATTTATTTGACCTTCCACACCAGTTTTGACCTCTCCGATATTACGGGTACCATCCTGATACACCGGTTCGCCGTTCATACGAACCCCAAAATCACGGGTATTATGCAACCAGTTCACCTCCACAAATGGGCTGAACTCACGTGATTTACCATCATCCATTTTATTGAGCCTTTTAATCCAGGTTTTCACGCCCAGACGGGTATGGACATTACCGTCTCCGGTGCTTTCAATAAGAGTACCGTTACTTTCATAGAGTTCATCAGCTTTAACCCCCATCCAGACAAGCTGGGCCTGAGGCTGAACATACCATTCGTTCAGATTGCCATAGTTGCTGCTGAATTCCCCGATTTTCCAGGCATAACCTGTTTCCAGTGAGGCGGTAAGTCCTTTTGATTTCCAGGATTCACCCGGCAGTCCGTCACCTTTCACATGGTTATCGAACCAGCCGTACTGAGCCCAGGTATCCAGATAAGCTCCGTTATGAGTCTCATCATCAGCATACCAGGTAGCATACAGCCCGGTACTGTAACCATTTACGCTGCCTTTTGAATGGTATCCGGTGCGTACTGCACCTGTACTGCTATGGTTGTTACCGTAACCAGCCATAACCCCCAGATGCCAGCGGTTAGTTCCACCCCAATCCCATTGTGCGATATCACCACCCAGTTGAATCACATAACGATTACTTTGAGTTTTCAGTTGACCAGAACCGTCGCGCCAGCGGTTATGTCCTCCTTCATGGCGCATCCACATACTGGTTGCTTTCGGTTCTCCGGTAATTGCATCGACGTATTGCGTCTGCCCCAGACGTTCATGAAGGCGGGTCACAAACATGGTGTTTGCCGCAGCTATATTCGCGGTATAGGAGCTGGCTTCCGGGCGCAGGTTGTTATCATGCCCTTCCGGAGTGGGTTCAGGATCAGGCCTTGGTTCTGGAGTATTTTTACTACTGCTCAGATACCAGTTTCCATAGTTGCTTCCCGGCCCACGTCCAAGAGTGTAGTCATAAGCGCCGGCCGCTATACGTCCGGCCTGAATAAATTCAGCGTTAGCTGCATTACCATCAACATGAATAACTTCAATACTATTCAGCGTATTAGCGCCTGAACCACCAACATTCGTAACAGCCACTCGGGTCTTACCGGACGCATCGCCTTTAATTACCAGTTTGTCGGTTGCAGAAGAGCTATCATCCAGCACTGTGTTAATGAGCAGCGTGCCATTATTACCGGTGTAGTTACCTCCAATCGTCAGAATATTTCCCGGAGCCGCCGATCGCAGGTCAAGGCTTCCACTATTGGTTACGTTCCCTACTACGCCACCAAATCCGGTAAGTTTACCGTTCTTTGCAATATTGACCAGGCTACTGGCGAGCATGACAGGTGCATCAGATTGCCCAAGAATCAGAGAGCCGTCATCAATATCTGTCTGTCCGCTCCAGGCAGCATTGCTTCGGACAGTCAGTGAACCGGAACCGGTTTTACGGACATTACCGGTTCCAGTAACATTATTTATAAGTTGCCAGTCTGTTGTGTTGTTCAGCTGCAAGATTCCACGGTTACTCACGGAAGCAATCCCAAGATTCTGCGCTCCAGTGGCAGTCAACTGAGAGCTGGTATCTACTACAAACAGCCCTGAGTAGTTACTGTTATTTCCTGAAATCTGGGTATCACTATTGATCAAAGATACTGTACCAGAACCACTCAGATTATTACTTAGCAAGCCTGAGGCATGAGTAAGAGATAATGTCCCAGCGTTACTGATGTTACCAGTACCCAGTCCGGAAACATCGTTCATTCGGACAGTTGCATCTTTTGCTATTATGGTGCTGACAGCAAAAGTGTGGTTGCCTCCTGTAATATCGAGGACGCCGCCGCTGATATTCAGGAAGCCACCTCCAGTCAGAGTACCGGCAGATACGCCATCATCAGTCAGGGTCAAATTCCCGCCATTGATGTTCAGTACAGAACCTGCAGCACCATTAAGCTTACCAACAGTCTGGCTATGACCGTTCATGTCCAGCCGGGTATCAGTAGCCAGACGAATCTCGCTGGTCTGTCCCAGAACACTGTTGCTGTTCATGAGGACATTACCACCGCGGATAGCTGTAACTCCTGTGTAATCATTATCCTGATTCGACAGAGAAACGGTTTCTCCTTTCTGACTGTTGAAAGCCAGGTCTCCGGCACCTGTGATACGGGCACTCATGTCTGCTGCATTTCCAGTTGTACCTGCAGCATCAAGCACGAGTGCATCAACACCAGAGGCTAGCAAATCAAGCTGAGTCAGAGCATAACCTATATACAGTCCATCATTATGGGGCCCTGATGTCAGACGATAATCGTATACCCCCTTAGCAACATTTTTTCCCTGTTGAACTATATTCCTTTGCTTACCTGAGGATATTACTTGCCCGGAGGCATCCTGCAGTTGAAGGTTTCCACCATTCCCCTTTACAACTGCGGAACTTGCATCTACAAGTTTAATGGTGGCATTACTGTCATCCTGTTCCAGCAATGAAAGTGAAGAATTAATGACCTGTGGAATACCATTCACATCTGTGGGTGTTGAAACCCGTACAGCACCATTTCCATTGATATACAGATTGTCAGTAACCTGAATCTGGGATTCAGTTTGCTGAGCTCCCTGAGTTACGGCACCGAAATTTACGGCTCCACCGTCAAATGAAAATCCGTTAATAACCTGAGTTCCAGTACCTGCAGTTATCACACTCCCGACCCCAGCAAGCACTAGTGCTGAAGTTAGTGCAGTGGTATTGTCGTCACTCAAGTCAAAGAGTGTATCAGACAATGCCAGCGTACCTGTAAATTCCTGTGTATTCGTTGAATTCTGGAAAGCAAAATTATGTCCACCAGTATGAACATTAAGATAACCGTTACCAGTCATATTATTATTGAATGTCCAGTCATCCTGGCTGGTTATTTGCAGCACCCCATTATTAACAATTACTGACTTGCCGATATTTTTTTGACTACTGATATCAATACTTGCCGTGGGTAAAATATTCAACAAACCACTATAATCGGTATTATCTCCCGTGAGATGCGTCTCGCCACTCTCTGCATTAATTATACCATTACCTGTGTTTTTAGAAATTAAAGGTGATGAAAAAGCATAATTGTCAGAGTTATGTTTAAAAATCAACTCTGCCTTCCCAACACCAAAAAGAATCCCTTTAGATTCAATAGTTCCAGGCATGTCGCTATTGATGAATAATTTCCCTTTTGTGTCATTTGCCGTAGTTATATTGATGTAGTTATCTACATTAAGAATTCCTTGATCTGCTATGTAAATGCCCGGCGCACCAGAACTTCCTGATATGGTTATCATATTTGCAATTAATCTGGAATCAGTACCGCTTATATTAACAATGGCTCTACCATTACCTCCTATATATAAGTTACTGGCAGATAACTGACCTCCATTTTTTAAGGAAATATCACCATTACCATAAAGCCCGACATATGCCTCAGAAAAATCTGCGGTCATCTTGCTGTTGCTGCCATCAATCACGATACTGCCATCTCCCCCACCAGGAGTATCTGAACCTACATATATATTAGTACTATTTAAAACTTCAAATACTCCACCATTAAAAATATTAATCCATCCTGTTGCACCAGGCCCAAAACCGACATAAATAGATTCGTTATGTCCAGAACTGCTGGGCGTATCTCTATATGATACTATACTGTTTCTGCCAGAAATATTAAGTTTTCCTGCAATATCATTACCGAATGCACCTACAATAAGAGGTGCGCTTCCTGAACGATTATCCATATGTAAAGCAGCACCATTAATAACATCAACAGCACCATTATATCCATTACCAATATGAAGTGTGGAAAATATACCATCCTCAATATCCGCATGATTATCAATAATTAATAGCCCGTCACTTTGTGAACCAACCAGAACTGGCTTGTTTTGATATTCTTCGGGAGCAGTCCTTATTTCAACAATGCCATTAACAAAACAAAAATAACGTTGGCAATTCATTTCATCACCTATCGAAGGTGATGATGCCAGAGAGAGAAGGAAAGAGATAACATAATAAAATTTATGGCTCATATGATTTTTAACAAACCTTAAGTGATAATTGACATGACTTTTATGTATATTGTAATATACAAATTTAAAAGTGCTATGCTATGAGGTCTGTTTTTTTGTATACAATAGCAAAATCATTATCAATGCAACTTACTGCAATAATTACAAGATCTTTTTTGAAGTAAAAAGATAAAAAAATCTTAAAAAATCCAACAATCCATCAGAAAAAACTGAGGACTTTATCCAGGCCCGGATAAGTTAAGAAAGCGACTATAATATTTCACTATGCCATATCAGGACGATATTTTCACCTCATATCCTGTAGTTGCGTCAGGCCCTCCATTTAGTAGCTAAACTCTTACCTCATTACAGAACCATATCAGTATATCAAATAGATAATGTGCCAGATGTATTAAGATAAAAATGACTATCTATATAAACAAATAGCCATGTTAACATTAAGTTCTGTCTATACAGACTATCCATAAAGAATGTTCAGATGACATACACACCATTACCGCATATCATTTAGATATATTGATATACCTCACAAAAACAAACTATTAGGTTAAACAAAAGCTAAACAAATTAAGTACTGATAATTGACTTACCGGTGTACATCAAAAGAATCATATACATATGTAGAAGTGACAGAAGGGAGTCATTGTTATGCAAACTAAGCTTCTGGCAATTATGCTTGCAGCACCTGTGGTATTCAGTTCTCAGGAAGCTTCTGCTTCTGATTTCTTCGGCCCGGAGAAAATAAGTACAGAGATTAATTTAGGTACACTGAGTGGCAAAACAAAAGAACGGGTTTATGAGCCTGAAGAAGGTGGACGTAAAGTCAGCCAACTGGACTGGAAATACAGTAACGCCGCCATTCTTAAAGGCGCCGTTAACTGGGAGCTGAATCCATGGTTATCTGTTGGTGCAGCTGGCTGGACCACTCTCAATAGTCGGGGGGGGAATATGGTTGATCAGGACTGGATGGATTCCGGGACTCCCGGAACATGGACAGATGAAAGCAGGCATCCTGATACACGTCTTAATTATGCCAACGAATTTGATTTGAACGTTAAAGGCTGGTTTTTAAAAGAATCTGATTATCGCCTTGCTATTATGGCAGGTTATCAGGAAAGCCGTTACAGTTTTAATGCTACAGGAGGAACTTATATTTATAGTGAGAATGGTGGTTTCCGGAATGAAACGGGAGCGTTACCTGATAAAATAAAAGTGATTGGTTATAAACAACATTTTAAAATTCCTTATGTCGGTCTGACAGGAAACTACCGTTACGATAATTTTGAGTTTGGTGGTGCATTTAAATACAGCGGGTGGGTCAGGGGATCTGATAATGATGAGCATTATGTAAGACAAACTACATTCCGAAGCAAAGTAATAAACCAGAATTACTATTCTGTTGCAGTTAATGCCGGTTACTATATTACCCCAGAGGCAAAAGTGTACATCGAGGGTGTATGGAGTCGTCTCACAAATAAAAAAGGGGATACATCTCTTTACGACCGTAGTGATAATACTTCGGAGCATAATAATAACGGGGCTGGAATTGAAAATTACAACTTCATTACGACGGCCGGTCTGAAGTACACGTTTTAACAACTTTAACTGTCATCATCCCCGGTGAGAATTATACCGCCGGGGATTCTGTCTGTTGGTCAGGGTAATAATTTACCAATGCAGGAGATGCAATGCGTGTGATAATGAAGCCTTTAAGAAGGACTTTAGTATTCTTTATCTTTTCTGTTTTTCTTTGCGGAACTGTGTCTGCCAGACAGATCGAGTGGCAATCCTGTATGACCAGCCCATACAGTGACTGGTTTGGTAAAGAAAGCTCTTCACCTGAGTTGTTATGCGGATATCTATCTGTACCGCTAAAATATACCGACACAGGTAAGGATGTGTCAGATGAAAATATACCACTTGTCAGACTGGCGATGACAAAGTTGCCGGCAAAAAGTAAACGTAAAGGGAGTGTTATTATAATAAGTGGCGGACCTGGATTACCCGGAATTAATCCTTATATCAATTTTGACTGGCCGGTCACAAATCTTCGGGAATCATGGGATATTATCGGTTTTGATCCACGAGGTGTCGGTCAGTCCTTTCCTGCCATAAACTGCCAGCAATCCAATCAAGAAAGATTGGTGAATGTAAGTGAAAAGCAACTAATTTTACAGAAAATTAATGCCTGTATCCATAATACAGGAGCTGAAGTCATTCGCCATATTGGATCTCATGAGGCTGTATATGATATTGAACGCATCAGACAAGCTCTGGGAGATAAACAACTGACAGCTGTAGCATATTCATACGGTACACAGATTGCAGCCTTATATGCCGAACGCTTTCCATCCAGTATCAGATCTATAGTTTTTGACGGTGTCGTTGATATTGATGATTTAAATGATAATTTTTCATGGAAACTCAGGCAGGCCCACAGTTATCAGGAAACGTTTGATCGTTTTGCTGCATGGTGTGCCAGGACAAAAAGTTGTCCACTTTCTTCAGACAGGAATCAGGCAATACATCAGTTCCATCAGCTTTTATTAAAATTACATAATTCTCCTTTAACAGACAGCAGGGGGGAAAGTATATCTTCAGATGATCTCATATCATTAACGACAGAGCTTCTGTTATGGCGCTCATCATGGCCAACACTTGCAACGGCCGTACGTCAGTTCTCTCAGGGTATTGTCAGCAATGAAATTGAAACTGCACTTAATTCTTCCATAGCATCGGAAAAAGTCAGTGATGCTCTGGGTGTAATATTATGTGTTGATCAGAGTGATGAACAATTATCACAGGAACAACGAAAATCGCGAAAAAAAGCCCTTGCTGACGCATTTCCGGCCGTTAATTTTGAGAGGGAACAGTCCGATTTACCTGAATTTTGTGAATTATGGCCAATTCATCGCGATCTGCAACAGACACGCCTGAAGAATACTGTTTTACCATCCGGTTTACTGTTTGTGGCACACAAATATGATCCGACAACTCCCTGGATAAATGCCCGTAAAATGGCAGATAAATTTTCAGCTCCGTTACTGACTATTAACGGTGACGGGCATACGCTGGCGCTTGCTGGCACTAATTTATGTGTGGATGAGGCTGTTGTTCGTCACCTCCTGTTTCCGGGGAAATCTGAAGATATAACGTGTCAGGGAAGTGGTACCGGAGACACTAACTGATATTAAATAAAATATTACTCCCGACATTAAATAACATCAGTGCTTTGATGTCAGGGCCTGCTAACCCTCTTTTGATATCAGTTGAGCGCAGGAAACGCCAGTTAAGAGGGGACAGGACTTAGGATAAATAAGAGAGTGGCAATCATGAGTAAGATTCATGTACATGCAGGTTACGGAAAGAGGATATCAGGCAATGAATAAGGCACTAATATAATATCATATCTCAGACTTGATACATTTTAGTTACATATATTTTCTTATTTTATGCGGAAAATGCTATATGGAAATGTAGTAATTATATACATCTTATCGAAAGTGATTTTCTGCATAATCATTATTATGATTTATATTAATCATGGGCAGGATTGCATATAAATCAGTCATTATGCTGAGTCTGCAACCTTCCTGTGTAAAGTCAAACTGTCAGGGGGACGGTGACGTCCCGGGCCAGAATACACGTGGTGCACCTTCTCCCTTTCTGTTCCCTTTCTCTGTTTTCTCCGATCCCATTCATCCTGGCATTACCCCAATTCTCCCAAAAACGGCAAACCAGCCCTCAGCCCGCGCCACGACTGGCTTAATACGGGATCCCTGCTGCAAAACATACCTTTACGTATTTGGTTTTACCCGCAATAATGCGTGATAAGCAAACAAAAGGATCCGCGCGCTGCGATTTATTGTCGTGGAAGGATCCGGGCGTTCAGGTCAGAATACCTGTATCCATAAACAGTGCGTGTGCTACGTGAAAAATAACTCATGAACAATGTCATTCCCCTGCAGAATTCACCAGAACGCGTTTCCCTGTTACCCATTGCGCCGGGGGTGGATTTTGCAACAGCGCTCTCCCTTAGAAGAATGGCCACTTCCACGGGGGCCACACCGGCCTACCTGCTGGCCCCGGAAGTGAGTGCCCTTCTCTTCTATATGCCGGATCAGCGTCACCATATGCTGTTCGCCACCCTCTGGAATACCGGAATGCGTATTGGCGAAGCCCGGATGCTGACGCCGGAATCATTTGACCTGGATGGAGTAAGACCGTTTGTGCGGATCCTGTCCGAAAAAGTGCGTGCGCGACGCGGACGCCCGCCAAAAGATGAAGTCCGCCTGGTTCCGCTGACGGATATAAGCTATGTCAGGCAGATGGAAAGCTGGATGATCACCACCCGGCCCCGTCGTCGTGAACCATTATGGGCCGTGACCGACGAAACCATGCGCAACTGGCTGAAGCAGGCTGTCAGACGGGCCGAAGCTGACGGAGTACACTTTTCGATTCCGGTCACACCACACACCTTCCGGCACAGCTATATCATGCACATGCTCTATCACCGCCAGCCCCGGAAAGTCATCCAGGCACTGGCTGGTCACAGGGATCCACGTTCGATGGAGGTTTATACCAGAGTGTTTGCACTGGATATGGCTGCCACGCTGGCAGTGCCTTTCACAGGTGACGGTCGGGATGCTGCGGAGATCCTGCGTACACTGCCTCCCCTGAAGTGACGGCATACGCGCTTCCTTATATAAGCTGTGGTCAGCAGAACAGACATAACATAAGCTGGAGCAGGTAGATAAGCTGTAGTGAGTAAACCATGTTTTATGAAGGGAGCAATGCCTCAGCATCAGGTTACGGGGTGACTCACGTAAGGGACAGGCAGATGGCAGCTCAGCCACAGGCAGCACTGCAGGAAACTGAATATAAACAGCAGTGAGCAGACCACTCACTGCACCTGATAATATAAGCTGTAGTCAGTAAAGGAGCACTCTTCACTGACTACAGTTTATGTTCAGCGGGATTTGAAGAGTTTTTCCAGGTCATCCAGTGTGATGCCCAGTTTTTCAAGCAGGGCAAGTTTCTCCGCCATCTCCGGACTGACTTTTTCCGCAGGTGAAGGTGGCAACGGATTTTCCTTACTCTCATCATTCGGCGCTTTTAACCGGGGACGCCGGTAGTGAATACAGAAGAATTTTGTCCGCCCCCGCTGGATCTCCGTGTAATCAAGATATCCAATCTCGCGCAACTGCTCCATTGCCCGTCTGACCGTCTGGTTCTGGGAAAATACAGGAGACTTCAGATTGAGGCGTGCACGCAGCCGCGCCAGCGATATCGGTGCCGGATCCCGGGGCAGGCTCTCTATAAAGGTGTAGAGTGCCTGGGCGGACTCCCGTCGCTTCAGGGCATTAATCGCCTTAAGCTGGAGAAGGACTTTTCTGTCAAACTGGTACAGTTCAAACAGACGGGGATCAGCCTGTAACTGAACAATATCCCGCTCAGTATCGTAGTAGGCTGACTGTACCAGATGGGTGATGTATTCCCGGGTGTGCTTCTCATCGGTACGGGAAAACGAGATCACGGTACCGGCAATGCGCTTCAGGGAAGGGCTGATGCGCTCACGCAGCCTGCGGGATGACTGGCTTGAAGGTATACCACACAGTTTTGCAAACTCAACAAAAGGCAGTTCAACTTTGTCACCAATCACGTTATGGCGGGCAAAGGAATGAATGATCCCCACCCAGGTCTTGAAATCGTTATCCATATCCAGGCGGGGGCCGGTGATCTCAACCTTATCGAATCCCTCAGCACGGGCCAGGGAAAGACGAGTCAGCTCTTCCGTGGCATCAGTACGTGACAGTGTATTTTTTTTACTGTTCTTCAGTGATTTAAGGGTCGGTACAAAAACGCCCAGACGCATCAGCGCCACAGGTTGTACGGTGTTGTTATTGTTTGGTGTCAGTGTCACCAGCTCACCGGACGACTTATCCACCTCGCCGAACAGTTTTTTGATGTCTGAATTTTCGTTTTCCAGAAAGCCTTCTGCCTGTGGACAGTAAAAGAATAAACAGAAAATCGTGTGTCAGAACCCCGTCAACTGACTGAAGAAAAACCTGCAGTCTGTATTTAACAACTGAGTCTGGCGTACTGACCATAGTTTATGTCATTAACTTACTTCAGTATATGCATTACTGAATACAGCTTATCATGAACCTGTTACAGTTTATCCATAACATGCCACAGCTTATGTGAACGTGGTCCCGGCCCATGAGTGACAAGGTTTGTAGCGATATGGGGATCTTTAATGGATCCTTTATTGATCATTCATGGATCTATTTACTGGATCGGGCCTCTGGATATGTGGATAAATCATTCCGGAAAAACAGCATACACTACCGATTATGAAGGCTTCAGGGCGTACCTGCTCACTGTGATTACAGATCCATTGCGCTTCCTCGCCGGTTCGCGGGCTTCGCCCGGTCACCGGTCTGCGGCGAGCACCGTTTTTTCTGAAGTCTGTCTTTACAGGTAATTTTTGACGGAATCTGCCGTACTTCCTGAGCGTACAGTCATATCCGAAATACACTTCATATGTTTGTTTCAACGCCAGAGGCGCATACAGACTGGCTCCATGAATATCCTGATGACAGGCACTGCTGCGCAGACACCGGTCATGGATGTAACGGAAATACCAGCTGAACCACAGGTCTTCCAGTCGGGGACACTGAGTACAGGGCTGGAGCTTGTGGATACGTATCTCTGGATCTTCAAACACTTTATGGAAGGAAAGGTGTTAACCAGATCCCTTGCCTGCCTGGTTTATATCAAGCCCTATAGCGACAGGACGGACAGTGTCACCTTCCAGTCAGTAGCTAAACGATCTAAGGTGTTCCTGGACAAACTGCAGGAGCCAACGTCTGAAATGATAAATAAGCGAGGGAATATCTGGTGCTGGAAGAGTTGAGATGACTGGCACATTGGTATAAATCTTGCCGTCATTCTGATCAGTTTGTAACATTCTGTAATGATCACCATTGGCTGGCGATTTTTCTGTTCAGTAATGTAATTAACCTTATCTGATGCGCTGGCCACTATTCCATCAGCTGTACTGATGGCAGGCTCCCTGTTGAGGTCTGCCGCGAGCTGTCCGCCGGACTCAACGGGCTCTGCCACAATCCGGTTATGATAGCCTGGAAACTGATCAAGGGTCAGGTCGATATAGTCCCTGGCAGGGGCGGCAATGACGTGGCCGTATCTGCCAGGACCATTATCCCACTGCATACCGACAATACAGGAGTACAGGTTGCTGCCGTCTTCCGTCAGATAATCAGTCAGCGTCTGGCTGGCCAGCTCGCTGCAACCGGCCGGGAAATCCTTCAGGTGATCATACCCGGCGGTGAGAGAAGCCTCACAGGAAGTCAGCTCCAGAGCATGTCGGAAGGCCTGCAGGCGGGTCCAGGTGTCCGCATTCACTTTTTCACCTTCCCGTCATGACGGGCCAGGGACTGAAGTTTACGGACGTCCTCCCGGGATCCTTTCAGCTCAGCTTTCGTATCCAGCAGCTGCGCCGCCAGCGGTCTTTTTCCCGGGAGCCGACTTTCCTGGCACATATTCTTTTCGCAGTTATCCCCAGAATCTGTGGATAACTGTTGCTCCTCTTTTGAGAGAGAAGGCTTTACTCACCGCCTGAATGCGGCAGATATGTCTGGACGATATATCTGCATACGCCGGTACTGCTTCGTCAGATTGCACGGCAGGTGAATTGCCGGGCTGGTACCATACCATATTTGCGCCGAACCCGTCCGGGGCGGTGCCGATAACAGATGTTAAATGATTGGTCGTTTTTACATCTGTAAAAGCAACAGGGCCCCATGATTATATCATGGGGCCCTGTTACTCTGATTCTTCGCAATAGATTGCTCTGAATTAGATGCGCCTTCTCCATTAGACTAACAGTTCTATATTATTTTACCATCTTTAAATGTGTAAGAGTTTTCTGTTTTTTATTGGTGTTTATCTGTATTTTTTGTTTTAGGAACGTTTTTGTAAGAATTATCTTTTATATTTGAGGTGATATCTTATTGTGGTTGTTGTAATAGTTTAGAGTCGTAATAAATATGATTGATCGCCACTTTAAATGAAGTTAATCTACTGGAGATGAAGTAACTTCATTAATGCGTCATAAAAATAAAAATTCCTGTTTTGGGAAATATGAATGTGTCTGTCCCCTCCTTCGGGAGGGTGTTTTTTATCTGGAAACTGGTTTCTGGTTCTGATTTTTCTTTTTGTATTATAGCGAGTTACGCATATTTACCAATCGATGTCTGGCAAACAGAGTATGGCGATGGTGTGATTTGTGTTTATTGGTAAAAAAAACACCCCCGTAGTGGGGGTGTTGAAACTTCAACCTATGTACTCATTATCCTTGGATGGATGAGTAGCGTGCGATATTGAATCATATTCAGCAGGAATAATAATATTCGCAAAAAAATGGATGTGCAAGGAAATTTTTTATATGCTTTTGTGTGTGGTGGTTAGGTAATCAAGAAGATAAATGATGAAGTGTGCCAGTTCAGGATCAATGTTTCCATGGGAAAGCCATTTATTAATAATATCAATTAAGTTCGAAAGCTCAGGGAAGATTTGTTCAATGTTTTCCTCTGTCTCCCGCACAGTCATATAGCGACGTCTCCTTGGGGATTGAAAACAAAAACAATAATACAACAAGTATGAAACAGAAGGTAGGTGGCAGGGGCGGAACAGGAAAACGCATGAGGGCGCTTCCTGGGGGAGATGCCTGGTATCTTTAGGGTTCAGTTTTGAGATCGGGAATTTTTGTACATTAAGTGCATTATTTAATCAATTGAAACGCGTAATGGATTGATTTTATCAGCAACTATCGCGTTTAAGTTGTCGATCATATTTGAGTTGTCTCATTAAGGTCGAATCCCCTGAAAGCGGCGTATAACGTAGGAGTTCCCCTCTATAGCAATAGGTAAGGCTGTTCAAAAAAGGCTTACCGTACAATAATTCGCTATATCCAGACGGCCCCCCTTGTCATACAAGCTCGTAAGCGGCCCTGACGGCCTGTCAATGCGGTACTGCCCTGTCGGGACTGCTCTACCCACATAAGTTTCTACATAGCTTGAAGCTGGATGGGGAGGTATTACGGCTTTAGCCGTAATACTTTCTTCGTCCTCGCAGCGCTGACAGTTTTCAGGGATCAAATTTAGGTCCGCCATACACTCCGTAAAGACTCTGTCAGTTCACAGGTATTACCTAGTGAAGACGTATCATAAAATGAAAACTGTAGTTGGGTAGTTGCTCCCCCTCACGGCATGCAGGGGCTGAGGGGGAAAATTTCCTTATCTTGTTGTTGCTATTTCTGGCTTAGTCAGTTTTGAATTTTGCTTCCTAAGCAATAATCCCCTCACCGCAACAATCGTTCTTCTACACTAATAAGATCCGAAAAAAGGTAAAACCGGAACTTAATGAAATTACGGAGAATTTGACTGATATCCACTACCCCATTCTTCCGGCGTGCTATCTATACAGGCTGGTACATCTCATTTAGTCCGGAGGTTGTTATGGGCGTCAAAATCACAGGTTTAGACAAAATGCAGAAACAGCTAAAAGAGGTTGAGAGAGCAACGGAGGCCTTAAACGGAAGTTATGATGTTCGTTTTGATGCTAACGATCCTAGCAGCATTGAGAACGCAATTCAGGAAGCCTACTCCATGGTGGACGAACGCGCTTCTGGTTATGCCACTAATCCTATGGTCAGTCCATTAATCGAACACATGAAAGAAAATCTGCGCCAACAGATTCTGGACAGTGCAGAACAACAAAGACAGGAGAGCGGACAGGATGGCGATTGATATCTTTCAGTCACTTAAAAATTGCGTATTCGACCTTCAGCGCGCTGACGTTCAGAACTATCAGCAACCTCTTAAGCAATTGGCCCGGCTCTTGAACTCAGAGAATCTGCAGTCAGTTAATGCACATCTGACCCGCAATGTTGAACTTGATACCTTTCTGGCCAGGAGTGAAGATACTGAATCCAGCATGGCTGGTTCCGCTGTTCTACAGTGGCCTGATGAGCCCGCTGATATTTTGGGCCTGAAGTTGCTGCTGATCGAGAAAATGGCAGACGATAACAATTTTTCCTTTAATTTCTGTCATACATTTTTCTATGATCGAAACATTATTGAATCCATTCGAAAATTCACGTCGTCATTAGTTGCCCCGTTCGTGCGCGATTACCAGTTGTATGTGGAAAACCAACATGATCCTGAGCCTGCAGTGTTTCGGCCGGTTTCCCGAAAAATTTTTATTGTTCATGGCCATGATAATGATGCCCTTCAGTCTGTTGCCCGTTTTATATCCCGGATAGGTCTTGAGGAAATCATTCTTTCAGAACGTCCTGACGGCTCCAGGACGATTATCGAGAAATTTGAAGCAGAGTCAGGGGATGTCAGTTTTGCCATCGTGCTGATGACGCCCGACGATAGCGGCAGTGCTCTGGCATCTGAAAGCACACGTCTCCGCGCACGCCAGAATGTCCTGTATGAGCTCGGATATTTCGCCGGGAAGCTTGGACGCGGGAAAGTACTTGTACTCAGGAAGGGAGATATCGAAATCCCTTCAGATCTTGCCGGGGTTCTCTATACCGAGCTTGATGAGCATGGTGGATGGAAACGCAAACTGCTGAGTGAGCTTGCGTATGCCGGTGTTCCTTTTGACAAGGATAAAGCATTAAGCGCCTGATCTCCTTCATTTAGTAAGAAAAAGGCCGCTAAGCGGCCTTAATTTTTGGTCAGTCGTCATTTTCCAGCGCTGTTTTGAGCGCTTCCTGCTCCGGAGTCAGCTCGTTGCCGGACAGCATAACCTTCAACTTCTCTTCGACTGCTGGCCAGTCATCAAAGAACGGACTGACCTGGTCACGCGCAATCCGGCGATATGCCCCTCGGTGGGAGCTGAAGACACTGGTCTGTAATCGTATCAACAGGTTAACAAGGCCTTCATCAGTGGTAGTAACTTCTCTGACCCATTGCTTCACGGTTTCACCTGAACTCATGTCTCTCCAGGCGTAGAGATACCCGAGAAGAGACTTGCGCAGGAGAAGCTGTTGCTGAAGTTCTGGTTGATTCATACGTTCCGCAAACCTGTCACGCAACCGTTCCGTAATATCGCGACTGAAAAGAGCGTCTGAAGGCGAAGGTACTGCATTCTGAGCAAGTCCATGTTCCCAGATAAGATCCCGCATAAAATCGGCTATCCAGAACGGCGAAGCACCCGTAACGATCAGTTTTTCCATAAGCGTGATCGTTCTGGTCTCATCAATATCCTGCATATGCTTCAGCAGATGCCGTACAACCTCATTAATGGCCATTTCACGCAGGGAAAACCATGGGTTACGGATACTGAAGCGAGTGCTCACCTCATCGGTGTGATCGAAGAAAAAATGAACCAGTCCTGCGCACTCTTCGAAATTACGTTCTCTTATCAGGCCTGGAGTCAGTCTGCTCAGTATATGTTCAAACCAGGTTCCGGACAGACTGCCCACACTGTTGATTTTTGAGAGCAGCAATTCAGAAAGCTGCTGCTGTTTTTCCGATACGCCAGCCTGTTCAAAAAGCTGTCTGAAGAATTCAGGTGGCAGAACATTCTGTGGTGAGGAGAAGGCAAAATAATATCGCCAGTGCGTCAGGCTGCTGAGTCGTTTACCGGTCGTCTGGATATGACGAAAATCCTCACTGACGGGCTCAAAAAGATTCAGATATTCATCATTATGTCCACTGATACCTGGGATCCAGTCTGCAAGTGTCAGAAACGAGTCTGCATTTGATGCCCTGAACGTCTTCATACATCTGATAAGCCCCTCCCGGAAGTCTGCTTTCTCTCCGTCAGAAAGCATACCCTGACCGGTTTCAATCACGGACCGTTCTGTCAGGTAATGCTCTGTCCAGTCATACAGAGCCGGGTTTGTCACCCGTATAAGCTGAAGCAGGCACAAATCAGGGAAATAAACAAAATCCCGCATCCCCGGATAAAGAAAAATCAGGGAATTAATGGCCTGATGGATTTCCCGTGGCGTCGAAAGTGCGGCACCATAGGTATCAGTCACCGCGATGAGATCCCTTACCATTCCAGAGTCTGGCGGTTGATTATTAATTTGCTGATATAGAGCCTCAGCCCGCTGGCGAAATTCATTACGTAAATCAAAGGCTTCAGGTCGGGGTAATTTAAAACTAAGCTGAATGATTTTCTGGAGATAACGGCTGCCATCTTCGATATTCAGCGCATGTTCAACGGCATGAGTGATAATCTGCCTGTCATAACAGAGAATATGGGTAAAGCGGGGCAGATCGGCTACTGCACGCACAAGCCTGAACACTTCCGCCACCTGGGATGGCTCCAGTCGGTCCAGATCATCCATGACAACAATGAACTTCAGATCCAGACTCACCAGTTGTCCTGCAATTTCAGCCCGAAGCTTTGTCGTGGTTTTCTGATCAACAGCCAGACGGCTGTCTGAAAATACCTTTATTCCGCCTGCTATCCAGTTAATAATGCTGGAAAACTGTCCGATATATTGAACCAGTGGAAGGACGCGCGATGAAGTATCCTGAGCATACTCAATCACTTTTTGAGCTTCCGGTGACAACAGATATTTACGCCAGAGCTTTTTGAAGCCCTTCGGGGGATAGCGTATTTCCATTTCCTGCTGGATAACCGTGGCAACCGGAAGAAAGAGCGCTTCAACCGGACTGCCGCCACTCAGCCAGGGAGAAATATGCAGCACATGTGTGTGAGCATCTTTTTTCAGGGCAAGGTTTCTCAGGATCAGATTAAGGAGGCTTGTTTTACCCGATCCCCATGCACCTTCTATTCCGACAACATTTGAAGCCTCCAGAGGAAGAGTAAGGATGGAACGGGATATATTTTCTGCGATATTACCGAAACCGTATCGATCCTCAGGTACATCTTCAACTGCCGCATCAAGCCCTTTCTGGTTCCACAGCTGCCTCAGTATCTTCATATTACAGATCTCCGTACAGGCAGCGCAGCCCGGTCAGGGCCTCCGCCAGCGGGCCTTCTTGACACCGCGTGGCGAGCTCCCGGACCAGCGTCTCAAAGGCCTCCGCCGGCATAAAAATCCGCAGGCCGTCTATCCCGAAGAAGCCCTCCGGCGTGACGTTTCCGGGCGGGGAGAACATCACTCGCTCCCCCTGGTGACCGTGCGTCAGGGCTTCCGGATGCCGGGCATACAGCGTGAACAGGCCCAGCAGTTCGGATAACGCTTCCCAGCCGTACGGCACCACGAAGTCCTGGCCGGTGATCAGCAGGTGCAGACGGGGTGTGGTGTACCAGGCCCCCGGGCGTTCTCCGGGGTGCTGGCCGTCAACGCGGATCTCCAGGCGCAGCGTGCCGGCCTCAATGGTTTCCGTGACGGCAGAAATAACCGGGCGCAGCTCCTGTGCCAGCGTTCTTGCCTGTTCTGTGTTCCAGTCCAGGCCGCGCAGCATCAACGGGAAAACAGCTTTCAGCCGCGGCAGGGTGAAGATTTCTGCCAGCACCGCGTCCGGCACCTCCGCCAGGCCAAAACAGTCGCTCTCGAGCGGACGCAGGAGGTGTTCGGCATACATCTGATCCACCACGGGGCGCAGCGCTGCCCGGAAGGCTTCAAACTCTTCCGTCCAGTTTTTCCCGGCCAGGCGGAAAATCCCCTTCAGGTAGTGACCGTCCACAGGGCGATCGTGCTCCACCTGCCAGGCCAGCAGGTTGCCAGTGATGTCCAGCAGCGTGTCCAGGGCCGGGAGTGTGGCCAGCCTATTATGCCCGCGCAGGAAGGCCTCCCTGACGTGAACCAGGACAAAGCGCAGTTCGTCGCGGGAGAGCGCTGACGTGCCGAAGGTCTGGCCCAGAATGATATGCCGGTACAGCTGCCGGACCGTGGCCTCCGGATCGGCAATGAGCTGAAAATACCCGTCACCGGGCGCGACCGTTTTCAGGCCGTCATCGAGGAAGCGTTCGGCTAGGGCGTTGACCGAAGTATTTTCCCGACCGGCACGCGTTTTCAGCGCCTCGATAAGTTTTTTGTGAAAACGCAGGTTAAGCTGGCTTAGCATCATCGATCCTTTAATGTTTGTTTTGTTCTTAATGCTAACCTAGCATTTTATTATTAGCTATTAATCAGTTTTTTAGTTTTTGAAAATTGTGATGCTTCTAAAATTACTAAAATTGAGGATTTTAATGCTACAACAATGCCTGCCTCTTCTTATTTCTCCGGAGATCCGAAAACCCCAAGTTACGGATCTTCCTCTCCCTCCGCACAGCGTTACATCCCGTCAGCACAGCATGTAGTGCCTCATACAGTTGCCCATGGCACTATATGTTGTGTTGTATCTCTGGACTGTGATGCGCCGCGCAGGGGCGGAAAACAGCGATATGATGATTTTCTCAGCGTTGTACACTTCCGGAAAGTCGTTTATTCAAATAAAGTCGGATCCATACGAAACGGGAATGCGGTAATTACGCTTTGTTTTTATAAGTCAGATTTTAATTTTTATTGGTTAACATAACGAAAGGTAAAATACATAAGGCTTACTAAAAGCCAGATAACAGTATGCGTATTTGCGCGCTGATTTTTGCGGTATAAGAATATATACTGATATGTATACCCGAAGTATGTCAAAAAGAGGTGTGCTATGAAGCAGCGTATTACAGTGACAGTTGACAGCGACAGCTATCAGTTGCTCAAGGCATATGATGTCAATATCTCCGGTCTGGTAAGCACAACCATGCAGAATGAAGCCCGTCGTCTGCGTGCCGAACGCTGGAAAGCGGAAAATCAGGAAGGGATGGCTGAGGTCGCCCGGTTTATTGAAATGAACGGCTCTTTTGCTGACGAGAACAGGGACTGGTGAAATGCAGTTTAAGGTTTACACCTATAAAAGAGAGAGCCGTTATCGTCTGTTTGTGGATGTACAGAGTGATATTATTGACACGCCCGGGCGACGGATGGTGATCCCCCTGGCCAGTGCACGTCTGCTGTCAGATAAAGTCTCCCGTGAACTTTACCCGGTGGTGCATATCGGGGATGAAAGCTGGCGCATGATGACCACCGATATGGCCAGTGTGCCGGTCTCCGTTATCGGGGAAGAAGTGGCTGATCTCAGCCACCGCGAAAATGACATCAAAAACGCCATTAACCTGATGTTCTGGGGAATATAAATGTCAGGCTCCGTTATACACAGCCAGTCTGCAGTCATGGTACCGGCAGTGTATTCTGCCGGGCAGCCTGCATCGCTGCCTGTTGCCATTGATTATCCGGCAGCTCTGGCACTTCGCCAGATGTCGATGGTCCATGATGAACTGCCAAAATATCTGCTGGCTCCGGAAGTGAGTGCCCTGCTCCATTACGTCCCGGATCTGCACCGCAAGATGCTGCTGGCCACACTGTGGAACACCGGAGCACGCATTAATGAAGCACTGGCGCTGACGCGGGGGGATTTTTCGCTTGCGCCTCCGTATCCGTTTGTGCAGCTTGCGACCCTGAAACAACGGACCGAAAAAGCTGCCAGGACGGCGGGGAGAATGCCCGCCGGTCAGCAGACTCACCGGCTGGTTCCGCTCTCTGACTCCTGGTACGTCAGCCAGCTGCAGACGATGGTGGCAACACTGAAAATACCCATGGAGCGGCGTAACCGTCGCACAGGAAGGACAGAGAAAGCGCGGATCTGGGAAGTGACGGACAGAACGGTCAGGACCTGGATTGGGGAGGCGGTTGCCGCCGCTGCTGCTGACGGTGTGACGTTCTCTGTTCCGGTCACACCACATACGTTCCGCCATTCCTATGCGATGCACATGCTGTATGCCGGTATACCGCTGAAAGTTCTGCAAAGCCTGATGGGACATAAGTCCATCAGTTCAACGGAAGTCTACACGAAGGTTTTTGCGCTGGATGTGGCTGCCCGGCACCGGGTGCAGTTTGCGATGCCGGAGTCTGATGCGGTTGCGATGCTGAAACAATTATCCTGAGAATAAATGCCTTGGCCTTTATATGGAAATGTGGAACTGAGTGGATATGCTGTTTTTGTCTGTTAAACAGAGAAGCTGGCTGTTATCCACTGAGAAGCGAACGAAACAGTCGGGAAAATCTCCCATTATCGTAGAGATCCGCATTATTAATCTCAGGAGCCTGTGTAGCGTTTATAGGAAGTAGTGTTCTGTCATGATGCCTGCAAGCGGTAACGAAAACGATTTGAATATGCCTTCAGGAACAATAGAAATCTTCGTGCGGTGTTACGTTGAAGTGGAGCGGATTATGTCAGCAATGGACAGAACAACCTAATGAACACAGAACCATGATGTGGTCTGTCCTTTTACAGCCAGTAGTGCTCGCCGCAGTCGAGCGACAGGGCGAAGCCCTCGAGTGAGCGAGGAAGCACCAGGGAACAGCACTTATATATTCTGCTTACACACGATGCCTGAAAAAACTTCCCTTGGGGTTATCCACTTATCCACGGGGATATTTTTATAATTATTTTTTTTATAGTTTTTAGATCTTCTTTTTTAGAGCGCCTTGTAGGCCTTTATCCATGCTGGTTCTAGAGAAGGTGTTGTGACAAATTGCCCTTTCAGTGTGACAAATCACCCTCAAATGACAGTCCTGTCTGTGACAAATTGCCCTTAACCCTGTGACAAATTGCCCTCAGAAGAAGCTGTTTTTTCACAAAGTTATCCCTGCTTATTGACTCTTTTTTATTTAGTGTGACAATCTAAAAACTTGTCACACTTCACATGGATCTGTCATGGCGGAAACAGCGGTTATCAATCACAAGAAACGTAAAAATAGCCCGCGAATCGTCCAGTCAAACGACCTCACTGAGGCGGCATATAGTCTCTCCCGGGATCAAAAACGTATGCTGTATCTGTTCGTTGACCAGATCAGAAAATCTGATGGCACCCTACAGGAACATGACGGTATCTGCGAGATCCATGTTGCTAAATATGCTGAAATATTCGGATTGACCTCTGCGGAAGCCAGTAAGGATATACGGCAGGCATTGAAGAGTTTCGCGGGGAAGGAAGTGGTTTTTTATCGCCCTGAAGAGGATGCCGGCGATGAAAAAGGCTATGAATCTTTTCCTTGGTTTATCAAACGTGCGCACAGTCCATCCAGAGGGCTTTACAGTGTACATATCAACCCATATCTCATTCCCTTCTTTATCGGGTTACAGAACCGGTTTACGCAGTTTCGGCTTAGTGAAACAAAAGAAATCACCAATCCGTATGCCATGCGTTTATACGAATCCCTGTGTCAGTATCGTAAGCCGGATGGCTCAGGCATCGTCTCTCTGAAAATCGACTGGATCATAGAGCGTTACCAGCTGCCTCAAAGTTACCAGCGTATGCCTGACTTCCGCCGCCGCTTCCTGCAGGTCTGTGTTAATGAGATCAACAGCAGAACTCCAATGCGCCTCTCATACATTGAGAAAAAGAAAGGCCGCCAGACGACTCATATCGTATTTTCCTTCCGCGATATCACTTCCATGACGACAGGATAGTCTGAGGGTTATCTGTCACAGATTTGAGGGTGGTTCGTCACATTTGTTCTGACCTACTGAGGGTAATTTGTCACAGTTTTGCTGTTTCCTTCAGCCTGCATGGATTTTCTCATACTTTTTGAACTGTAATTTTTAAGGAAGCCAAATTTGAGGGCAGTTTGTCACAGTTGATTTCCTTCTCTTTCCCTTCGTCATGTGACCTGATATCGGGGGTTAGTTCGTCATCATTGATGAGGGTTGATTATCACAGTTTATTACTCTGAATTGGCTATCCGCGTGTGTACCTCTACCTGGAGTTTTTCCCACGGTGGATATTTCTTCTTGCGCTGAGCGTAAGAGCTATCTGACAGAACAGTTCTTCTTTGCTTCCTCGCCAGTTCGCTCGCTATGCTCGGTTACACGGCTGCGGCGAGCGCTAGTGATAATAAGTGACTGAGGTATGTGCTCTTCTTATCTCCTTTTGTAGTGTTGCTCTTATTTTAAACAACTTTGCGGTTTTTTGATGACTTTGCGATTTTGTTGTTGCTTTGCAGTAAATTGCAAGATTTAATAAAAAAACGCAAAGCAATGATTAAAGGATGTTCAGAATGAAACTCATGGAAACACTTAACCAGTGCATAAACGCTGGTCATGAAATGACGAAGGCTATCGCCATTGCACAGTTTAATGATGACAGCCCGGAAGCGAGGAAAATAACCCGGCGCTGGAGAATAGGTGAAGCAGCGGATTTAGTTGGGGTTTCTTCTCAGGCTATCAGAGATGCCGAGAAAGCAGGGCGACTACCGCACCCGGATATGGAAATTCGAGGACGGGTTGAGCAACGTGTTGGTTATACAATTGAACAAATTAATCATATGCGTGATGTGTTTGGTACGCGATTGCGACGTGCTGAAGACGTATTTCCACCGGTGATCGGGGTTGCTGCCCATAAAGGTGGCGTTTACAAAACCTCAGTTTCTGTTCATCTTGCTCAGGATCTGGCTCTGAAGGGGCTACGTGTTTTGCTCGTGGAAGGTAACGACCCCCAGGGAACAGCCTCAATGTATCACGGATGGGTACCAGATCTTCATATTCATGCAGAAGACACTCTCCTGCCTTTCTATCTTGGGGAAAAGGACGATGTCACTTATGCAATAAAGCCCACTTGCTGGCCGGGGCTTGACATTATTCCTTCCTGTCTGGCTCTGCACCGTATTGAAACTGAGTTAATGGGCAAATTTGATGAAGGTAAACTGCCCACCGATCCACACCTGATGCTCCGACTGGCCATTGAAACTGTTGCTCATGACTATGATGTCATAGTTATTGACAGCGCGCCTAACCTGGGTATCGGCACGATTAATGTCGTATGTGCTGCTGATGTGCTGATTGTTCCCACGCCTGCTGAGTTGTTTGACTACACCTCCGCACTGCAGTTTTTCGATATGCTTCGTGATCTGCTCAAGAACGTTGATCTTAAAGGGTTCGAGCCTGATGTACGTATTTTGCTTACCAAATACAGCAATAGTAATGGCTCTCAGTCCCCGTGGATGGAGGAGCAAATTCGGGATGCCTGGGGAAGCATGGTTCTAAAAAATGTTGTACGTGAAACGGATGAAGTTGGTAAAGGTCAGATCCGGATGAGAACTGTTTTTGAACAGGCCATTGATCAACGCTCTTCAACTGGTGCCTGGAGAAATGCTCTTTCTATTTGGGAACCTGTCTGCAATGAAATTTTCGATCGTCTGATTAAACCACGCTGGGAGATTAGATAATGAAGCGTGCGCCTGTTATTCCAAAACATACGCTCAATACTCAACCGGTTGAAGATACTTCGTTATCGACACCAGCTGCCCCGATGGTGGATTCGTTAATTGCGCGCGTAGGAGTAATGGCTCGCGGTAATGCCATTACTTTGCCTGTATGTGGTCGGGATGTGAAGTTTACTCTTGAAGTGCTCCGGGGTGATAGTGTTGAGAAGACCTCTCGGGTATGGTCAGGTAATGAACGTGACCAGGAGCTGCTTACTGAGGACGCACTGGATGATCTCATCCCTTCTTTTCTACTGACTGGTCAACAGACACCGGCGTTCGGTCGAAGAGTATCTGGTGTCATAGAAATTGCCGATGGGAGTCGCCGTCGTAAAGCTGCTGCACTTACCGAAAGTGATTATCGTGTTCTGGTTGGCGAGCTGGATGATGAGCAGATGGCTGCATTATCCAGATTGGGTAACGATTATCGCCCAACAAGTGCTTATGAACGTGGTCAGCGTTATGCAAGCCGATTGCAGAATGAATTTGCTGGAAATATTTCTGCGCTGGCTGATGCGGAAAATATTTCACGTAAGATTATTACCCGCTGTATCAACACCGCCAAATTGCCTAAATCAGTTGTTGCTCTTTTTTCTCACCCCGGTGAACTATCTGCCCGGTCAGGTGATGCACTTCAAAAAGCCTTTACAGATAAAGAGGAATTACTTAAGCAGCAGGCATCTAACCTTCATGAGCAGAAAAAAGCTGGGGTGATATTTGAAGCTGAAGAAGTTATCACTCTTTTAACTTCTGTGCTTAAAACGTCATCTGCATCAAGAACTAGTTTAAGCTCACGACATCAGTTTGCTCCTGGAGCGACAGTATTGTATAAGGGCGATAAAATGGTGCTTAACCTGGACAGGTCTCGTGTTCCAACTGAGTGTATAGAGAAAATTGAGGCCATTCTTAAGGAACTTGAAAAGCCAGCACCCTGATGCGACCACGTTTTAGTCTACGTTTATCTGTCTTTACTTAATGTCCTTTGTTACAGGCCAGAAAGCATAACTGGCCTGAATATTCTCTCTGGGCCCACTGTTCCACTTGTATCGTCGGTCTGATAATCAGACTGGGACCACGGTCCCACTCGTATCGTCGGTCTGATTATTAGTCTGGGACCACGGTCCCACTCGTATCGTCGGTCTGATTATTAGTCTGGGACCACGGTCCCACTCGTATCGTCGGTCTGATAATCAGACTGGGACCACGGTCCCACTCGTATCGTCGGTCTGATTATTAGTCTGGGACCATGGTCCCACTCGTATCGTCGGTCTGATTATTAGTCTGGGACCACGGTCCCACTCGTATCGTCGGTCTGATTATTAGTCTGGAACCACGGTCCCACTCGTATCGTCGGTCTGATTATTAGTCTGGGACCACGGTCCCACTCGTATCGTCGGTCTGATTATTAGTCTGGGACCACGATCCCACTCGTGTTGTCGGTCTGATTATCGGTCTGGGACCACGGTCCCACTTGTATTGTCGATCAGACTATCAGCGTGAGACTACGATTCCATCAATGCCTGTCAAGGGCAAGTATTGACATGTCGTCGTAACCTGTAGAACGGAGTAACCTCGGTGTGCGGTTGTATGCCTGCTGTGGATTGCTGCTGTGTCCTGCTTATCCACAACATTTTGCGCACGGTTATGTGGACAAAATACCTGGTTACCCAGGCCGTGCCGGCACGTTAACCGGGCTGCATCCGATGCAAGTGTGTCGCTGTCGACGGCCTCCTCACCCGGTCACGTTTCGTCGTTTCTCCTCCACGCGCTGCGGCTTCGGGGCCGCACCTGCATTCGTATGCGGTCGCCCGGTTACAGGTGCGGCACGGCCTGATGGAGGCCGCATGTGAGAGGAGAATTCCCATGCCAAACTGGTGCTCGAATCGTATGTATTTTTCTGGTGAACCGGCACAGATCGCTGAGATTAAACGACTGGCCAGCGGTGCAGTCACACCGCTTTATCGCCGCGCCACAAATGAAGGTATTCAGCTGTTTCTGGCCGGAAGTGCCGGACTTCTGCAGACCACTGAAGATGTGCGGTTTGAACCATGCCCCGGACTGACGGCTGCTGGGCGTGGCGTTGTATCGCCGGAGAATATCGCGTTCACCCGCTGGCTGACACACCTGCAGGACGGTGTACTTCTGGATGAGCAAAACTGCCTGATGCTGCATGAACTCTGGCTGCAGAGCGGTACTGGCCGGCGTCGCTGGGAAGAATTACCGGATGATGCCAGGGAAAGCATTACCGCTCTTTTCACCCCAAAAAGAGGTGACTGGTGCGACATCTGGAGTAACGAGGATGTATCGGTGTGGTGGAACCGTCTGTGTGACAACGTCCTGCCGGAAAAACCATGCCGTTTGACCTGCTGACGGTTCTGTTCACTCGCCTGGATGTTGAAGTGAATGGCTTTAACGGTGGTGTTCTGAACGGTGTTCCTTCTGCATATCACTGGTATACGGAACAGTATGGCGTGAAGGGGCCTTGTGGGTATGAGGTGAATATCAGCAGTCAGGGAGACAACTTCATTCAGGTTGATTTCGACACGCCGTGGTGTCAGCCGGAAAGCGACGTTATTGCAGTATTAAGCCGCCGTTTCAGTTGCACGCTGGAGCACTGGTACGCCGAGCAGGGCTGCAATTTCTGTGGCTGGCAGCGATATGAGCGTGGAGAGCTTGTTGATGTGCTGTGGGGGGAACTGGAATGGTCTTCCCCGACAGATGATGATGAGCTGCCGGAAGTCACCGCGCCGGAGTGGATAGTCGACAAGGTGGCGCATTACGGTGGATGAAGTATGACGGAGACTGGCGGGCAACCGCCCGTTTCTTTTCCGGTAAAGGATGTCGCCGGGCTCCTCTTTTTACTGCGCCGGCTGACGCGGCGCGGCAGGAACGCTGCCTGTGGTCAGTGTCCCGCGTCCGGCTGGGCACGGGACGGGCGCTTTTACCGCTCCCGGCTGGCATCGGTGACAGTGTACGCCAGCCCGTCGCCCTTTTCTGATGAACGCCCTTCAAGCCGCTTTCGCGGCATATTCTCGCCGTCAAAAAGACGACGGCTGCGATATTCCACGGTCGGCCTGACCCGTTACCGGACGCGGTGAACAGCCCACAGGCCGCGGGGAACGGGCGCCACAGGGGCGCCCTCCCGGTGCCCTCTGTAAGAGAAGGAGTGCTGTTATGTCCCGTTTTATCCAGGGTGACTGCGTGCGTGTTATGGCCACGTTTCCGGGCAATGCTGTCGATTTCATCCTCACCGACCCGCCATATCTCGTCGGTTTCCGTGACCGTCAGGGGCGTACCATCGCCGGCGATAAAACCGATGAATGGCTGCAACCGGCCTGTAATGAAATGTACCGCGTGCTGAAAAAAGATGCGCTGATGGTGAGCTTCTATGGCTGGAACCGCGTCGATCGCTTTATGGCCGCCTGGAAAAATGCGGGATTCAGCGTGGTTGGCCACCTGGTGTTTACCAAAACCTACACATCGAAGGCCGCATATGTGGGCTATCGCCACGAATGCGCTTACATCCTGGCAAAAGGGCGTCCGGCGCTGCCTCAGAAGCCATTGCCCGACGTGCTGGGCTGGAAATATTCAGGCAATCGTCATCACCCGACGGAAAAGCCTGTTACCAGCCTGCAACCACTGATTGAGAGCTTCACACACCCGAACGCGATTGTGCTGGACCCGTTTGCAGGCAGCGGCTCAACCTGTGTGGCCGCCCTTCAGTCCGGACGCCGGTATATCGGTATCGAGCTGCTTGAACAGTATCACCGTGCCGGACAGCAACGTCTGGCTGCCGTACAGCGGGCCATGCAGCAGGGGGCTGCAAATGATGACTGGTTTATGCCGGAGGCTGCGTAAATGAACTATGCCGGACATAAAAAACTTCGCGCCGACGTGGCGGAGGTGGCCAACACCATGTGTGACCTTCGGGCCAGGCTGAACGATATGGAGCATCGCTGTCGCTTTGATTCCGATGTGCTTGTTGAACGCCTGGCACGCCAGACGCTGTATCGCGCCAATCGCCTGTTCATGGAGGCGTATACCGAAATTCTGGAACTGGATGCGTGCTTTAAAGATTGAGAAGGAGACGAGAATGTACGGAACATGCGAAACGCTATGCCGGGAGCTGGCAGCAAAGTATCCGGGATATACACCGCTGATGCTGGTTATCTGGTCCCCGGAAGAGATTCAGGCCCTCGCTGACGGAATGGATATTTCCCTGTCCGATCCTGAAATCAGGACCGTCCTGGCGCGCCTGGAGGACATCCCGGAAGACCAGCGAATTGAGTCCGGTATTTCTTCTGCCGCGGCGATGGAGATTATCAGCAACGTGAGCGAAAACCGCCAGGTGACCGTCCCGGCTGAACTGCTGGCGTCCCTGATTCAGACCGCCGAACAGGCACTGTGGAAACGTGAATGGGCCGCCCGTGATTACGGCCTCGCCGTCCCGGAATGCGTTACCCGCCGTCAGGCGGTGGTTAATCAGGCCCGCATCCTGCTGAAAAACAACACACACGAAAACGGCTGATGTTATCGCCGCCTGCGGGCGGCGATACAGGGAGAACGATTAATCATGAACGAAAACACAACGCTGAACGCACTGATTTGTCGTCACGCCCGTAACCTGCTGCTGGCGCAGGGCTGGCCGGAAGAGACGGATGTCGACCAGCGTAACCCGAAGTATCCGGGCTGGATCAGCATTTATGTTCTGCTGGATGCGCCCCGGCTGGCGACGTTACTCGTTAACCGCCACGGCGGCGTACTGCCGCCGCACCTGGCCTCCGCCATTCAGAAACTGACCGGAACCGGAGCGGAACTTGTTCTGTCCGGCAGTCAGTGGCAGTCGCTGCCGGTGCTTCCGGCAGACGGAACGCAGGTGTCTTTTCCGTATGCCGGTGAATGGCTGACCGAAGACGAAATCAGGGCTGTACTTGCGGCGGTGCGCGATGCGGTACGCAGTGTCAGTTGCCGGGTGGCAGAAGATATGCGGCGTATCCGGGCGGCGCTGACCACCACCGGTCAGACGTTACTGACCCGCCAGACTCGCCGCTTTCGCCTGGTCGTGAAGGAAAGCGATCACCCCTGCTGGCTCGATGAGGACGACGAAAACCTGCCCGTGGTGCTCGATGCCATCCTGAACCGGGGCGCACGTTTTTCGGCGGTGGAAATGTATCTGGTCAGCGATTGTATTGAACATATCCTGTCTAGTGGGCTGGCCTGCGATGTGCTGCGTATACCGGATGAACCGCCCCGCCAGTGGTTTGACCGTGGTGTTCTGCGGGAAGTTGTCCGGGAAGCCCGGGCCGAAATCCGCAGCATGGCGGATGCCCTGGCAAAAATCAGGGGCTGATGATGGCGGGGAAAATCCCCGCTTTTTTTCTGCCGGTCCCCGGACAGAGCACAAAGGAAGTCGCCGCCGGCTCCGCTTTACCCGGCCATGCAGGCATGGCCTTGTGGGTTTTCAGTTATGTGGCCGCCGTGTCGTGTGCGGGCGGTGCCGTGCCTCCATCTTAGCCGGGCTGGCGGGGATGCAAGGGTACGCTTCGCCGCTGCGGTCACCCGGTCCCTCCTTCCCGTCTGCCGTGATTTTCCGGTCGTTCACCCGCTCAGGTTTCGCGGTCTCACCCTCCAACTCCCGTCAGCCGTGTGCGTCAGGCTGCGGCTTCCCTTGCGCCCTGTGCATCCCCGCCTTATCGCCCGGCTTTTATGGAGGCACGGCACCGCCCGGTGTCGCGGAATATGTGAATAACGGAGGAAAACATCATGCAATATGCGAAACCTGTCACTCTGAACGTTGAAGAGTGCGACCGTCTCTCCTTTCTGCCTTACCTGTTTGGCAACGATTTTCTGTATGCCGAGGCGTATGTGTACGCGCTGGCGCAAAAAATGATGCCGGAATATCAGGGAGGCTTCTGGCACTTCATCCGCCTGCCGGACGGTGGCGGTTACATGATGCCGGATGGCGACCGTTTTCATCTGGTCAACGGTGAAAACTGGTTTGACCGCACGGTCAGCGCCGATGCCGCAGGCATCATTCTGACTTCCCTTGTGATTAACCGCCAGTTGTGGCTGTACCACGACAGCGGGGATGTAGGACTGACCCAGCTTTACCGGATGCGCGATGCGCAGTTGTGGCGTCACATCGAATTTCACCCCGAATGCAACGCGATTTACGCGGCACTGGACTGATTAACGGACGGGGCGGCAATGCCGCCCCTGTAAAGGAGACGAGAACATGTACTGTACTGTTAAAGAAATCATCCGCGATGTACTGGATACAGACGTGCCGGACAGTGAATGCGTTTTTGCCGTGGTGCTGACCCGTGGGGATGTGCGCCACATAGCCCAGGACTGGAACCTGTCAGACGATGAGCTGGAAACCGTCATGCAGCGGCTGGACGATGCCTTTGAATATGGTGCGGATGTCAGCATTGTTCACGACGTTGTTCGTGAGCTGATGGAAGAAAAGCGTGCCAGCCGTCAGGTGACAGTTCCGGCGGTGATGCTGGAAAAAGTGATGGCGCTGGCAGGCAGTGAAATGAAGCGCCTGTATGCCGTCGGGAGTGAGAACGGGGGCGACGGTGATGCGTTCGTCAGGGAGGAACGCGAAGCAATGGACGTTGTGTTACAGGCGCTGGACGGGGAGCACATGTCATGAATATCAGCACAGAAACCCGCGAAATTCTGCGCAATTACAAAGCCGTGATTAATGCGCGACGTCGTGAAATGGGGCAGAAACCGCTCACCACCGCGCAGATTGTTGATGAAATCTGCGATTTTGTGGCGAATCAGCAGGCTGTTTTCCTGGGCGGTCACTACATCTTACAGGGCAGCAGAAACAGGTGATACAGGGCAGGCGGTGGAGGCCGCCTGTCAGCCCGCGCGAAAACCCCTGGCAGGCTGACGCCTGCCGGAAGGGAAGCGGGCCACGCTGACGCGTCGCCCGTTACCCTTCCTGTTTGTGATGTGTCCGGAATGTTTTTTTCTGATGTTATTTTTCTGTGGTTACCGTGCCTGTTACTGTTCTTCTTCTTTTTCCTCTTCCTCTTCTTCCTCTTCTTCCTCTTCTTTCCGTTCCTCTCCTGCTTATGGCTTTTCCGGGCGTCCCCCTGGTGGGGCGGGCTGTCGTGAACGGAGCCAGCGAAGCTGTCTCCGCCCTGGCGGGCTTCCATCCCTGACGCGAAACCCTGGCTTGCAGCGACCGTTCCGGTCGCGCCGCCTCTGTCGCGCCGTGGCCTGCGCTCCCGGCATCCCGGCAAAAGGCCGCCGGGATGTAAGGGGCAACGCCGTTTCGCAAACCGCGCTTCACGTCGTTGCGGCGGGTCCCTGCTCATTGCCTGCCGGGTGCCACACACCCGTATGAGTCCCTGTCGCCGGGGCTGATACAGCCACAACCTGCCGCACTGACTGTCCAGGGTAAATGAACAGCCCACAAAATTTTTTACCCAAAACCCGGTAAAAAATTTTGCGTTCTGCCCAGGACAGGTGTGTCAGGCCGTGGCAGTGATGCCCCTTGCGGCGAAGGTTCTCAAAAAGGTGATGGTGAATACCGGAGGGAACAAAAGGCAGGTCCCCGCAAAACGTCAAAACCGCGGCTCCCGAAACTCAAAAGATGATGGGGGCTGAAAACATCAACAGAAGGAGACACATCATGGCAGTTCGTGGCATTAACAAGGTCATCCTCGTAGGACGCCTGGGAAAGGATCCGGAAGTCCGTTACATCCCCAACGGGGGCGCAGTGGCAAACCTGCAGGTGGCCACGTCAGAAAGCTGGCGTGACAAACAGACGGGGGAGATGCGGGAGCAGACAGAATGGCATCGCGTGGTGCTGTTCGGCAAGCTCGCGGAAGTGGCAGGTGAATGTCTGCGCAAGGGCGCGCAGGTCTACATCGAAGGTCAGCTTCGCACCCGTAGCTGGGAGGATAACGGTATCACCCGTTACGTCACCGAAATTCTTGTTAAGACCACGGGCACCATGCAGATGCTGGTACGTGCCGCAGGTGCTCAGACTCAGCCGGAAGAGGGGCAACAGTTCAGCGGTCAGCCTCAGCCGGAACCACAGGCGGAGGCCGGTACGAAAAAAGGTGGCGCAAAAACGAAAGGCCGTGGACGTAAGGCCGCGCAGCCGGAGCCTCAGCCGCAACCGCCGGAGGGTGACGATTACGGGTTTTCAGACGATATCCCGTTCTGAACGACTGACTGTGACAACCGCCCCGTCCTGTGCGGGGCATCACCGGAGAGATGAGGATGAGCGAATATTTCAGAATACTTCAGGGACTGCCTGACGGTCCTTTTACCCGCAAACATGCCGAAGCCGTTGCCGCACAGTACCGGAACGTCTTTATCGAGGATGACCACGGCGAACAGTTTCGCCTGGTTGTCCGTAATAACGGTGCAATGGTCTGGCGTACCTGGAATTTTGAGGACGGTGCCGGGTACTGGATGAACCATGTCATCCGTGATTTCGGGATTCTTAAGTAAGAGAGGTGCCGGACGGGAACGCGTCCGGCAGACAATCATTATTACCGTTTTGGGAGGTACTAACTATGTCAGTTACAGAGTCTAAGGCAAAAACGGAGCGTAAATCCAGCCGTAAACCTGCAAAAACGCAGGAAACAGTCCTGTCGGCCCTGCTGGCGCAGACGGAGGAAGTGAGCGTGCCGCTGGCCTCGCTGATTAAGTCTCCGCTGAATGTGCGCACGGTGCCGTATTCTGCGGAGTCCGTCAGCGAACTGGCGGACTCCATTAAAGGTGTCGGCCTGTTACAGAATCTGGTTGTTCATGCCCTGCCAGGTGACCGTTACGGTGTCGCCGCAGGTGGTCGCCGACTGGCAGCACTCAACATGCTGGCAGAGCGTGACATCATTCAGGTTGACTGGCCTGTCCGTGTGAAGGTCATTCCGCAGGAGCTGGCGACTGCCGCATCGATGACCGAGAACGGTCATCGTCGGGATATGCACCCTGCCGAACAGATTGCCGGATTCCGTGCAATGGCGCAGGAAGGCAAAACACCTGCACAAATCGGTGATTTGCTGGGTTATTCGCCCCGCCACGTTCAGCGAATGCTGAAACTGGCAGACCTTGCGCCTGTCATCCTCGATGCGCTGGCAGAAGACCGCATCACCACCGAGCACTGTCAGGCGCTGGCGCTGGAGAACGACACCGCGCGTCAGGTGCAGGTGTTTGAAGCGGCCTGCCAGTCAGGATGGGGCGGTAAACCGGATGTGCGGGTTATCCGCAATCTGATTACGGAAAGTGAAGTGGCGGTGAAGGACAACACTAAATTCCGCTTCGTGGGGGCTGATGCTTTCTCACCTGACGAACTGCGTACTGATTTGTTCAGCGATGACGAGGGTGGCTATGTGGACTGCGTGGCGCTCGATGCCGCCCTGCTGGAAAAACTCCAGGCTGTCGCTGAACACCTTCGGGAAGCCGAAGGCTGGGAATGGTGCGCCGGACGCATGGAGCCTGTCGGTGAGTGCCGTGAAGATTCCCGGGCATACCGCAACCTGCCGGAGCCGGAAGCGGTGCTGACGGAGGCAGAAGAAGAACGCCTGAACGAACTGATGATGCGTTACGACGCGCTGGAAAACCAGTGTGAGGAATCTGACCTGCTGGCAGCAGAAATGAAGCTGATTGACTGCATGGCGAAGGTCAGGGCGTGGACGCCGGAGATGCGTGCCGGAAGTGGCGTGGTGGTGTCCTGGCGTTACGGTAATGTGTGTGTCCAGCGTGGTGTGCAGTTGCGCAGTGAAGATGACGTGACTGACGACGCTGACCGCACGGAACAGGTGCAGGAAAAAGCGTCAGTGGAGGAAATCAGTCTGCCACTACTGACGAAAATGTCCTCAGAGCGCACGCTGGCAGTCCAGGCAGCGCTGATGCAACAGCCGGACAAATCTCTGGCACTGCTGACATGGACGCTCTGCCTGAATGTGTTTGGCAGCGGGGCGTACAGTAAACCAGCACAAATCAGCCTGGAATGTAAACATTATTCGCTGACCAGCGATGCGCCGTCAGGGAAGGAAGGTGCCGCATTCATGGCGCTGATGGCAGAAAAAGCACGTTTGGTCGTCCTGTTGCCGGAGGGATGGTCACGGGACATGACGACGTTCCTGTCACTCAGCCAGGAGGTGCTGTTATCCCTGCTCAGTTTCTGCACTGCGTGCAGCATCCACGGCGTTCAGACCCGCGAGTGTGGTCACACGTCACGCAGTCCGCTTGACCCGCTGGAAACCGCTATCGGATTCCACATGCGCGACTGGTGGCAGCCGACAAAAGCAAACTTCTTCGGACACCTGAAAAAGCCGCAGATTATCGCAGCCCTGAATGAGGCCGGACTGTCCGGTGCTGCACGGGACGCGGAGAAGATGAAGAAAGGCGATGCGGCTGAACATGCAGAGTTCCACATGAAAGACAACCGCTGGGTGCCTGGCTGGATGTGTGCACCACGCCCACAGACGGATGCCACTGAACGTACCGATAACCTGGCTGATGCCGCCTGATGAACAACCACACCGCCCCGCCGGAGACGGGGCGGCAGCAAGGGAGATACCGTGATGAAAACTGAACTGACCCTGAATGTATTACAGACCATGAACGCACAGGAATATGAAGATATCCGGGCTGCCGGAAGTGATGAACGCCGTGAGCTGACTCACGCCGTGATGCGGGAGCTGGATGCGCCGGATAACTGGACGATGAACGGCGAGTACGGCAGCGAGTTTGGCGGCTTTTTCCCCGTCCAGGTCCGTTTCACGCCTGCCCACGAACGTTTTCACCTGGCGTTATGTTCACCGGGCGATGTCTCTCAGGTCTGGGTGCTGGTTCTGGTGAATGCCGGTGGTGAGCCGTTTGCGGTGGTTCAGGTACAGCGGCGGTTTGCATCGGAAGCCGTCAGCCATTCACTGGCACTGGCGGCGTCACTGGATACGCAGGGGTACAGCGTTAACGACATCATCCATATCCTGATGGCGGAAGGAGGTCAGGTATGAGCGTACGTTCACAGGCACTGGTTCCCCTCAGCACAGAGCAACAGGCCGCATGGCGGGCGGTGGCGGAGACAGAAAAACGCCGCCATCAGGGTAACACGCTGGCGGAATATCCGTATGCGGGGGCGTTTTTCCGCTGTCTGAACGGAAGCCGCAGGATATCGCTGTCTGACCTGCGATTTTTCATGCCGTCCCTGACCGCAGAAGAACTGCACGGCAACCGTCTTCAGTGGCTGTATGCCATCGATGTGCTGATTGAAACACAGGGCGAGGTCTGCCTCCTTCCCCTTCCCGGTGATGCAGCAGAGCGGTTGTTTCCGTCGGTGCGGTTTCGTGTCAGGGAGCGCAGTCGCCATAAATCCGCGCTGGTCATGCAGAAGTACAGCCGCCAGCAGGCACGGGAGGCAGAGCAGAAAGCCCGTGCGTACCAGGCGCTGGTCGCTCAGGCTGAAATCGAACTGGCATTCCATTCGCCGGAAACAGTCGGAAGCTGGCATGCACGCTGGAGTGACCGGGTGGCAGAGCATGACCTGGAAACCCTGTTCTGGCAGTGGGGCGAGCGTTTTCCGTCACTGGCCGGAATGGAACGCTGGCAGTGGCAGGATATGCCGTTCTGGCAGGTTATTGCGGAAGCCAGTCTTGCAGCAAGAGAGGCCGGTCACGCTGTCCGTGAGATGGAGCGGTGGATGGTGCCGAACAAACTCCGGGAGGCAGCGTGATGCGGCAACAATCACACAGATTACCCGTAAACAGCCTGAATGAGCGGGTTATTTTCAGGAAAAGTGAGTGTGGTCAGCGTGCAGGGATATGGGCTATGATGTGCCCGGCGCTTGAGGCTTTCTGCCTCATGACGTGAAGGTGGTTTGTTGCCGTGTTGTGTGGCAGAAGGACAAAAGCCCCGTAGTTAATTTTTCATTAACCCACGAGGCCCCTGCATGCTTAGACAACATCAGGATAGCCTCTTACTGCGCTTTGCGCAAGGAGAAGAAGGCCATGAAACTACCACGCAGCTCTCTTGTCTGGTGTGTGTTGATCGTGTGTCTCACACTGTTGATATTCACTTATCTGACACGAAAATCGCTGTGCGAGATTCGTTACAGAGACGGATACAGGGAGGTGGCGGCTTTCATGGCTTACGAATCCGGTAAGTAGCAACCTGGAGGCGGGCGCAGGCCCGCCTTTTCAGGGCTGATGCTGGTCTGACTGCACTGAAGCGCCTTTATAAAGGGGCTGCTGGTTCGCCGGTGGCCCCTTTCTCCTTGCTGGCATTGTACGGGCATGAACAACCAGACTGCCAGGAAGGCCGTTTCCCTCTGGGAACGGGGAAGAACGTGCGCCTGCGGCGCCCGTTCTTTTCCCCCGCCTTCTCTGTTTATGACCTGTCAGAAATCACATCACCTTCCCTTTGATTATTCTCTTTTTCCTCCTGTTCTGACTCTGATTACTGCTGCCCTGATTCCTGTCTGTTTTGTTGTTCTCCTGGCAGTGTCTTTTCCGGGCGTCCCCCTGGCGGGGCGGCTGTCGTGAACGGAGCCAGCGAAGCTGTCTCCGCCCTGGCGGGCTTCCATCCCTGACGCGAAACCCCGGGCTTGCAGCGACCGTTCCGGTCGCGCCGCCTCTGTCGCGCCGTGGCCTGCGCTCCCGGCATCCCGGCAAAAGGCCACCGGGATGTAAGGGGCAACGCCGTTTCGCAAACCGCGCTTCACGTCGTTGCGGCGGGTGCCTGCCCGTTGTTGTGTCCGGTGCCATTCACCTGTTTAAGCCCCTGTCACCGGGGGCAAAGACAGCCACAACCGTCTCCGCCAGTCCAGGGGTGAAATGCACATCCCGCAAAACTTTTTGCCCAAAAGCAGGCAAAAAGTTTTGCGGTCTGCCCCCGGACAGTCGTTTCCGGCCGTGGCAGTGATGCCCCTTGCGGCGAAGGTTCTCAAAAAGGTGATGGTGAATACCGGAGGGAACAAAAGGCAGGTCCCCGCAAAACGTCAAAACCGCGGCTCCCGAAACTCAAAAGATGATGGGGGCTGAAAACCAGAGAGAGGAGAAAGCAGGATGAGTACCCGAAATATCCACGTTAACACCGCGTCGTACACGCTTCTTGTTGCCGGGAAGAAAAAAAACACCGGGGAAGAGTGGGACGTCCTGGAATTCAGCAGCCTGACTGAGCTGAAAAAATATCGCAAAAGCCACCCGGAAAAGATGGCCTTCAGCTATAGCTACGCGCTCAGCCGGGGTGTGGATACGCAGTTCCGCCATATCAACATTGCGGAAGCCGATCACTTCAAACAGTTCCTGCGTCAGATTAAGCGTGCCGGCCTCGATATCCGGGCGATCTGCTGACCGGATGTGATGAATATCCCTCCTGATTGTTGCAATCTTGTTAATTGTGACCAGGGGGGATGATATTAAGCGGAAAAATTTTTTATTAAATTTATTCTTTCATAAAGGAGTAGCTGTTATGCGATTAGCTTCCCGTTTTGGTCGGTATAATTCCATCCACCGTGAACGTCCTTTAACGGATGATGAATTAATGCAGTTCGTGCCTTCGGTATTTTCCGGTGATAAACATGAGTCCCGGAGTGAACGTTATACGTATATTCCAACAATCAATATCATCAATAAGTTACGTGATGAAGGTTTCCAGCCATTCTTTGCCTGTCAGAGTCGGGTTCGTGATTTGGGACGTCGCGAATACAGTAAACATATGTTACGTCTTCGCAGGGAAGGGCATATTAACGGGCAGGAAGTTCCTGAAATTATCCTGCTTAATTCACATGATGGTTCATCCAGTTATCAGATGATCCCCGGAATTTTTCGTTTTGTCTGCACAAATGGCCTGGTGTGCGGAAATAATTTTGGCGAAATCCGCGTTCCACATAAAGGTGATATTGTCGGGCAGGTTATAGAGGGCGCGTATGAAGTGCTCGGTGTCTTTGATAAGGTCACTGATAATATGGAGGCGATGAAAGAAATTCATCTTAACAGTGACGAGCAACATTTATTTGGCAGAGCTGCACTGATGGTCAGGTATGAAGATGAAAATAAAACGCCAGTGACGCCTGAACAAATAATTACTCCCCGTCGTTGGGAGGATAAACAGAACGATCTCTGGACAACCTGGCAGCGGGTTCAGGAGAATATGATAAAAGGTGGATTATCGGGGCGAAGTGCCTCCGGGAAAAATACCAGGACAAGAGCCATTACAGGTATTGATGGTGATATAAGAATCAACAAGGCGTTGTGGGTGATTGCCGAACAGTTCAGAAAGTGGAAGTCATGATAATATAAGTAAAGCCCCGAAAAAATTTCGGGGCTTTACTTATATTATCATTCTTCGGCATCGCTGTGTCGTCTGATATACCTCAATTTCATCAACTGGCTTTTCGGTTGTCTGTAAATATTGTGCCCGCGAAAAATGGTCTGGCAGGAGGCTGCGCAGTTACCGGGTATATATAAGATGGGTTACTGCTTCGCGGGGCTTCGGCCAGTCAGTATTGTCACTCATATGATATTTTTGTGTGTGGCCTTCCATGCCGCTTTTGCGGCATAACCGGTATCTGACAATGCCTGTAAGATTAATTGTTCTGCACGCTGTTAATTTCCGGAAGTGATTTCTTCGTGGCCGGAATCCGGATACTTTTACTGCTTTTTATCCCGGTATAAATCCGGTAAACATCTGATGCGTAGGCAAGACGTCTCTGGTTCTGGCGTTCGGTCTTCCTGAATCCAGCATTGTATGCACCAACGGCCTCCCAGGAGACGCCCCATTTTTTAAAGGCTATTGCCAGATAATAAGCACCGGTATAAATGTTCATGCAGGGATCTGTTGTCAGATGTTCCGGCTTAATTCCATAGCGGGCCAGTTCGTTAAAATGCTGGGAATCTACCTGCATCAGTCCGCTGCCATATCCCGTTACCGGATTAATACCGATGGCATTAACCCGGTAACGGGATTCTTTCCATGATATTGCTCTCAGTAAATCAGGATCTATTTTGTAATCCCGGCCTGCAAGATCAAAGCAATCAGTGGCATGGCAGATCTCATTTATAAACATCAGGCAGATGGCTAACATCCATTTTTTCATTTTTCCACCTCTGGTGACTTTATTCGTAAATAATTTAACCCACTCCACAAAAAGGCTCAACAGGTTGGTGGTTCTCACCACCAAAAGCACCACACCCCACGCAAAAACAAGTTTTTGCTGATTTTTCTTTATAAATAGAGTGTTATGAAAAATTAGTTTCTCTTACTCTCTTTATGATATTTAAAAAAGCGGTGTCGGCGCGGCTACAACAACGCGCCGACACCGTTTTGTAGGGGTGGTACTGACTATTTTTATAAAAAACATTATTTTATATTAGGGGTGCTGCTAGCGGCGCGGTGTGTTTTTTTATAGGATACCGCTAGGGGCGCTGCTAGCGGTGCGTCCCTGTTTGCATTATGAATTTTAGTGTTTCGAAATTAACTTTATTTTATGTTCAAAAAAGGTAATCTCTAATGGCTAAGGTGAACCTGTATATCAGCAATGATGCCTATGAAAAAATAAATGCGATTATTGAGAAGCGTCGACAGGAAGGGGCAAGGGAAAAAGATGTCAGTTTTTCAGCAACAGCTTCAATGCTTCTTGAACTGGGGCTTCGTGTACATGAGGCTCAGATGGAGCGTAAAGAGTCTGCATTTAATCAGACTGAGTTTAATAAATTGCTTCTTGAATGCGTTGTAAAAACACAATCATCAGTAGCGAAAATTTTGGGTATTGAGTCTCTCAGTCCTCATGTCTCCGGAAATTCAAAGTTTGAATATGCCAATATGGTTGAAGATATCAGGGAGAAGGTATCATCTGAGATGGAACGATTTTTTCCAAAAAATGATGATGAATAAACGAAATTTGACTTCGTTCAAATATCAGAGTTTTTATGATTTAAAAAGGTGACAGTACGAAAGATAATTAGTATATTAATTACGTGGTTAATGCCACGTTAAAATTTGAAATTGAAAATCGCCGATGCAGGGAGACGTGAACTCCCTGCATCGACTGTCCATAGAATCCTTTGTGAGGAGGTTCCTATGTATCCGATGGATCGTATTCAACAAAAACATGCTCGTCAAATAGATCTGCTGGAAAATCTGACGGCAGTTATTCAGGATTATCCAAATCCAGCCTGTATCAGGGACGAAACTGGAAAATTTATTTTTTGCAATACGCTGTTTCATGAGTCATTTCTTACACAAGATCAAAGTGCTGAAAAATGGCTTCTGTCGCAGAGAGATTTTTGTGAATTGATCTCTGTCACAGAGATGGAAGCATATAGGAATGAGCATACGCATCTTAATCTTGTAGAGGATGTTTTTATTCAGAATAGATTCTGGACAATATCTGTCCAGTCATTTCTTAATGGACACAGAAATATTATTCTGTGGCAATTTTATGATGCTGCTCATGTTCGTCATAAAGACAGTTATAATCAAAAAACGATTGTCAGTGATGATATCAGAAATATAATCAGAAGAATGAGTGATGATTCTTCTGTATCATCATATGTAAATGATGTCTTTTACTTATATAGCACCGGAATCAGTCATAATGCTATAGCAAGAATATTAAATATATCCATCTCCACATCAAAGAAACACGCATCTCTGATATGCGACTACTTCTCTGTTTCTAATAAAGATGAGTTAATTATCTTACTCTACAATAAAAAGTTTATTTATTATTTATACGAGAAGGCTATGTGTATCATAAATACGCGTTAATAAGGTGTTAATAAAATATAGACTTTCCGTCTATTTACCTTTTCTGATTATTCTGCAAACATAAGTGGTAACCAGAAGATAAACAGCGGGAGGTGTTATTGAAAAGATTTGGTACACGTTCTGCAACAGGTAAGATGGTAAAACTAAAATTACCTGTAGATGTGGAAAGTCTATTAATTGAGGCAAGTAACAGAAGCGGAAGAAGTCGATCGTTTGAGGCAGTAATAAGACTTAAAGATCATCTTCACCGCTATCCAAAGTTTAACAGGGCAGGGAATATCTATGGTAAGTCGCTGGTTAAGTATCTGACAATGCGTCTGGATGATGAAACTAACCAGCTACTTATTGCAGCCAAAAATCGTAGTGGATGGTGTAAAACAGATGAGGCTGCAGACAGAGTTATTGATCATTTGATCAAGTTTCCTGATTTTTATAACTCGGAGATATTCAGGGAGGCAGATAAAGAGGAAGATATAACATTTAATACACTCTAGTTTTATTCATTTATCCGAAATTGAGGTAACTTATGAATGCTGTTTTAAGTGTTCAGGGTGCTTCTGCGCCCGTCAAAAAGAAGTCGTTTTTTTCCAAATTCACTCGTCTGAATATGCTTCGCCTGGCTCGCGCAGTGATCCCGGCTGCTGTTCTGATGATGTTCTTCCCGCAGCTGGCGATGGCCGCCGGCAGCAGTGGTCAGGACCTGATGGCAAGCGGTAACACCACGGTTAAGGCGACCTTCGGTAAGGACTCCAGTGTTGTTAAATGGGTTGTTCTGGCTGAAGTTCTGGTCGGTGCTGTCATGTACATGATGACCAAAAACGTCAAGTTCCTGGCCGGTTTTGCCATCATCTCTGTATTTATTGCTGTGGGTATGGCCGTCGTTGGCCTCTGACAGGAAATAAAACGATGTCGGGAGACGAGAATAAACTTAAGAAATATCGTTTCCCGGAAACACTGACCAACCAGAGCCGCTGGTTTGGCCTGCCACTGGATGAACTGATCCCCGCAGCAATCTGTATTGGCTGGGGTATCACAACATCGAAATATCTGTTCGGTATTGGTGCAGCGGTTCTGGTTTATTTCGGGATTAAAAAACTGAAAAAAGGGCGGGGCAGTTCCTGGTTACGTGACCTGATTTACTGGTATATGCCAACAGCCCTGCTGCGCGGTATTTTTCATAATGTTCCCGATTCGTGTTTCCGGCAGTGGATTAAATAGAACTGATACCAGGATTGTTATATGGAACACGGTGCCCGTTTAAGTACCAGTCGTGTAATGGCCATCGCCTTTATATTTATGTCAGTGCTTATTGTTCTCAGCCTCTCTGTTAACGTCATTCAGGGGGTGAATAACTACCGTCTTCAGAATGAGCAACGCACTGCCGTGACGCCAATGGCATTTAATGCCCCCTTTGCCGTGTCACAGAACAGTGCCGACGCCTCTTATTTACAGCAGATGGCGCTGTCATTTATTGCCCTCCGTCTGAATGTTTCATCAGAAACCGTCGATGCCTCACATCAGGCGCTTCTGCAATATATCCGCCCGGGCGCACAGAACCAGATGAAAGTTATTCTGGCTGAAGAAGCGAAGCGTATTAAAAACGATAACGTGAACTCAGCCTTTTTCCAGACCAGTGTTCGTGTCTGGCCTCAGTATGGCCGTGTGGAAATTCGAGGTGTGCTTAAAACCTGGATTGGTGATTCAAAACCTTTCACTGATATCAAACATTACATCCTTATTCTGAAGCGGGAAAACGGGGTGACCTGGCTGGATAATTTCGGGGAAACAGACGATGAGAAAAAATAATACGGCAATAATATTCGGCAGCCTGTTTTTTTCCTGCAGCGTGATGGCCGCAAACGGTACGCTGGCCCCCACCGTGGTGCCAATGGTGAACGGTGGTCAGGCCAGTATTGCCATCAGCAATACCAGCCCGAATCTGTTTACCGTTCCCGGTGACCGGATTATCGCCGTGAACAGTCTGGATGGTGCCCTGACCAATAATGAGCAGACCGCCTCCGGCGGTGTGGTGGTTGCCACCGTCAACAAAAAGCCCTTTACGTTCATTCTGGAAACAGAACGTGGTCTGAATCTTTCCATTCAGGCCGTTCCCCGTGAAGGCGCGGGGCGTACCATTCAGCTGGTCAGTGACCTGCGCGGAACCGGAGAAGAAGCCGGTGCGTGGGAAACGTCCACGCCTTACGAATCCCTGCTTGTAACCATCAGCCAGGCCGTCCGTGGCGGAAAATTACCCGCAGGCTGGTATCAGGTCCCAGTGACAAAGGAAACCCTGCAGGCCCCGGCGGGGCTGTCTTCAGTGGCAGATGCCGTATGGACGGGGAATCACCTGAAGATGGTCCGCTTTGCCGTGGAAAATAAAACGCTGTCTGCCCTGAATATCCGGGAAAGTGACTTCTGGCAGCCGGGAACCCGTGCCGTGATGTTCAGCCAGCCTGCCAGCCAGTTACTGGCAGGTGCGCGCATGGATGTGTATGTCATCCGTGACGGGGAGGGCAACTGATGGCCAGTATCAATACCATTGTGAAACGCAAGCAGTACCTGTGGCTGGGGATTGTGGTTGTCGGTACAGCCTCCGCGATTGGTGGGGCACTGTATCTGTCTGATGTGGACATGTCCGGTAACGGTGAAACCGTGGCTGAACAGGAGCCTGTGCCGGATATGACCGGTGTGGTGGATACGACCTTTGATGACAAGGTGCGTCAGCATGCCACCACCGAGATGCAGGTGACGGCAGCGCAGATGCAGAAGCAGTATGAGGAAATCCGTCGTGAGCTGGATGTTCTGAACAAACAGCGCGGTGATGACCAGCGTCGTATTGAAAAGTTGGGACAGGACAATGCCGCCCTGGCAGAGCAGGTAAAAGCCCTGGGTGCTAATCCCGTCACGGCGACCGGTGAGCCTGTACCGCAGATGCCTGCCTCACCGCCCGGCCCGGAAGGCGAACCACAGCCAGGAAACACCCCCGTATCCTTCCCGCCGCAGGGCAGCGTTGCTGTTCCACCGCCGACGGCGTTTTATCCCGGGAATGGTGTCACGCCACCACCACAGGTGACGTACCAGTCTGTGCCGGTGCCTAACCGGATACAGCGTAAGGTGTTTACCCGTAATGAGGGAAAACAGGGACCATCACTGCCGTACATTCCGTCAGGAAGTTTTGCGAAAGCCATGCTGATTGAAGGGGCGGATGCCAATGCCTCTGTCACCGGTAATGAATCCACGGTGCCGATGCAGCTGCGTATCACCGGCCTGGTGGAAATGCCGAACAGCAAGACGTATGACGCAACGGGATGTTTTGTGGGTCTGGAAGCCTGGGGGGATGTGTCCAGTGAGCGTGCCATTGTACGCACCCGCAATATCAGTTGCCTGAAGGACGGCAAAACTATTGATATGCCGATTAAGGGGCATGTCAGCTTCCGGGGTAAAAACGGTATCAAGGGCGAAGTGGTGATGCGTAACGGCAAAATCCTCGGCTGGGCATGGGGCGCGGGATTTGTTGACGGTATCGGTCAGGGAATGGAGCGCGCCTCCCAGCCGGCTGTCGGGCTGGGTGCCACAGCCGCTTACGGGGCTGGTGATGTCCTGAAAATGGGTATCGGTGGCGGCGCATCGAAAGCCGCACAGACGCTCAGTGACTACTACATCAAACGTGCCGAACAGTATCACCCGGTGATACCGATTGGTGCGGGCAACGAAGTGACCGTGGTGTTCCAGGACGGCTTCCAGCTGAAAACCGTGGAAGAGATGGCGCTGGAACGCACGCAGAGCAGAGCGGAAGAAGACAATCCGGAAAGTCCGGTTCCTGTTCCGCCATCGGCTGAAAGTCATCTTAACGGCTTTAATACTGACCAGATGCTGAAGCAGCTGGGCAACCTGAATCCGCAGCAGTTTATGTCCGGCAGCCAGGGAGGGGGCAACGATGGCAAATAATATGTCGTCCCGTCAGGCGTGCCATGCCGCCCGGTATGTTGTCGCCCGGGTTCTGCGAGGACTGTTCTGGTGTCTGAAGTACACCGTCATTCTGCCACTGGCCACAATGGCCCTGATGGCTCTGTTTGTTTTATGGAAGGACAACACCACGCCGGGGAAATTACTGGTTAAGGAGATTAACTTCGTAAGACAAACAGCACCTGCCGGACAGTTCCCGGTCAGTGAATGCTGGTTTTCTTCCTCTGATTCTTCAGGCAGATCAGAAATACAGGGTATCTGCCATTACCGCGCGGCTGATGCTGCAGATTATGTCAGGGAGACTGACCGGTCACTGATGCAACTGGTCACCGCATTATGGGCAACACTGGCACTGATGTATGTCTCGCTGGCAGCGATCACCGGGAAATATCCGGTGCGACCCGGAAAAATGAAATGTATCCGGGTGGTAACCGCAGATGAACATCTGAAGGAAGTTTATACGGAAGACGCTTCCCTGCCGGGAAAAATCAGGAAATGCCCTGTTTATCTTCCTGATGACAGAACAAACAGAAACAACGGAGATAAAAATGAACATGCGTAATATTAATGTTATTACAGTCCTCTCTGTGCCGGGTAAAACCGTGTCAGATGATTTTATGCATGCTGTTCTCAGTAACTGCGCCACAAGAATCGTACTTCCTGCACCGGAGAAATTCGGTTCTGAGTCATTGCCGGACAATTTTAATATGACTGCTGTCGGTGTGATGAAGAATTCAGAAATATAAGGAACCCTTCGATGAATAAGCTGGTTTCTGATGGCAGCGTCAAAAAAATAAATTATCCGGTGCTGTATGAGTCCGGAATAACACCTCCGTTATGTGAAGTCAGTGCACCAGAACCTGATGCGGGTGGGAAACGCATTGTGGCATATGTTTATAAATCATCACGGAGTACGGTTTTTGAAAATCCTGACATTGTAAAAACCTGTACGGTCAGGGATTTGAAGAAGGATTTTGTGAACTGCGATGAGAAAGGTGAGGGACAATGAAACAGACTTCTTTCTTTATTCCTCTGCTGGGGACCTTATTACTTTACGGCTGTGCCGGAACCAGTACGGAATTTGAGTGTAACGCCACCACATCCGATACCTGTATGACGATGGAGCAGGCCAATGAGAAGGCCAAAAAACTGGAGCGGTCCTCAGAAGCAAAGCCGGTTGCGGCATCACTGCCGCGCCTGGCTGAAGGGAACTTCCGGACAATGCCGGTGCAGACCGTCACCGCGACCACTCCGTCCGGCAGCAGACCTGCGGTGACAGCACATCCGGAGCAGAAACTGCTGGCACCTCGCCCGCTGTTTACCGCTGCCCGGGAAGTGAAAACGGTTGTTCCGGTCAGTTCAGTTACGCCGGTAACACCTCCTCGTCCGCTAAGAACGGGTGAGCAGACGGCAGCATTATGGATAGCGCCTTATATTGATAACCAGGATGTTTATCATCAGCCATCCAGCGTGTTTTTTGTTATTAAACCGTCTGCGTGGGGAAAACCACGTATTAATTAACTGGCCCTGAAGTTGTATATCAGCCGGCAATGCCGGCGGGCTTTCTGTATTCAAAATCTGCCTGTAAAACGAGTGCCCTGTGCGTGAAAAGGGATGGGCGGTAGCGTGTCAGAACATGTCGGGAGGAATATTCCGTGAGTGATGAAGCCGATGAAGCATATTCAGTGACAGAACAACTGACCATGACAGGAATAAACCGGATACGCCAGAAAATAAATGCTCATGGTATTCCTGTTTATCTCTGTGAAGCATGCGGAAATCCTATTCCGGAAGCCCGGCGGAAAATATTTCCCGGTGTGACGTTGTGCGTTGAATGTCAGGCGTATCAGGAAAGACAGAGAAAACATTATGCATAAGTCAGTCGCAGAACATAGTGATTTAATTCCGGATGAACATGAGTGGATATTCAGAAAACAGAAATCTTTGTATATGCGCCGGGAAATGGCGCGTTAATTACAGGTATTCCCTTCATGGCTACCGCATTTCTCGCTTTATTTTTCAACTAAGGAATTCATGTGAATAACCCACTTGAGGCCGTCACTCAGGCGGTTAACTCCCTCGTCACAGCACTGAAACTGCCTGACGAATCCGCAAAGGCCAATGAAGTTCTGGGCGAAATGAGCTTCCCGCAGTTCAGCCGTCTGCTGCCGTACCGTGATTACAACCAGGAATCCGGTCTGTTCATGAATGACACCACGATGGGCTTTATGCTGGAAGCCATTCCCATCAATGGGGCGAATGAGTCCATTGTGGAGGCCCTCGATCATATGCTGCGCACCAAACTGCCGCGCGGTATTCCGTTGTGTATCCATCTGATGTCCAGTCAGCTGGTTGGTGACAGGATTGAATACGGGCTGCGTGAGTTCTCCTGGTCTGGCGAACAGGCCGAACGGTTTAACGCGATTACCCGGGCCTATTATATGAAAGCGGCAGCGACACAGTTTCCGCTGCCGGAGGGAATGAATCTGCCCCTGACCCTGCGCCATTACCGGGTGTTTATCTCGTACTGTTCTCCCTCGAAGAAAAAAAGCCGGGCCGACATTCTGGAAATGGAAAACCTGGTGAAAATCATCCGGGCGTCGTTACAGGGGGCCAGTATCACCACACAGACGGTGGATGCACAGGCCTTTATCGATATTGTCGGGGAGATGATTAACCATAACCCGGATTCCCTGTACCCGAAAAGACGTCAGCTGGACCCGTATTCTGATCTGAATTATCAGTGTGTGGAGGACAGTTTTGATCTGAAAGTTCGGGCTGATTACCTGACACTGGGCCTGCGTGAGAACGGCAGGAACAGCACGGCCCGCATCCTGAATTTCCATCTGGCCCGTAACCCGGAAATCGCCTTCCTGTGGAACATGGCCGACAACTACAGCAACCTGCTGAACCCGGAACTGTCCATCTCCTGTCCGTTCATCCTGACGCTGACTCTGGTGGTGGAAGACCAGGTGAAAACCCACAGCGAAGCCAACCTGAAGTACATGGACCTGGAGAAAAAGTCGAAGACCTCCTATGCCAAATGGTTTCCGTCCGTGGAGAAAGAGGCGAAGGAGTGGGGGGAACTGCGTCAGCGGCTGGGCTCCGGTCAGTCCTCTGTCGTGTCCTACTTCCTCAACATCACAGCCTTCTGCAAGGACAATAATGAAACGGCACTGGAAGTGGAGCAGGACATCCTGAACAGCTTCCGTAAAAACGGTTTTGAGCTGATTTCACCGCGCTTTAACCACATGCGCAATTTCCTGACCTGTCTGCCCTTTATGGCCGGGAAAGGGTTGTTTAAACAGCTGAAAGAGGCCGGAGTGGTACAGCGCGCAGAGAGCTTTAATGTGGCCAACCTGATGCCGTTAGTGGCGGATAACCCCCTGACACCGGCAGGTCTGCTGGCACCCACCTACCGTAACCAGCTGGCGTTTATCGATATTTTCTTCCGGGGGATGAATAACACCAACTATAACATGGCGGTCTGTGGCACCTCCGGGGCCGGTAAAACCGGGCTGATACAGCCACTTATCCGCAGCGTGCTGGACTCCGGAGGCTTTGCCGTGGTGTTCGACATGGGGGATGGATACAAGTCCCTGTGTGAGAACATGGGCGGGGTGTATCTGGACGGTGAAACCCTGCGTTTTAACCCGTTTGCGAACATCACCGATATTGACCAGTCAGCGGAGCGTGTCCGTGACCAGTTGTCAGTGATGGCCAGCCCCAACGGTAACCTGGATGAAGTGCATGAAGGTCTGCTGTTGCAGGCGGTCAGAGCCTCCTGGCTGGCCAAAGAGAACAGAGCACGTATTGATGACGTGGTGGATTTCCTGAAAAACGCCAGTGACAGCGAGCAGTATGCCGAGTCACCGACTATCCGCAGCCGTCTGGACGAAATGATTGTGCTGCTTGACCAGTACACTGCCAACGGCACTTACGGCCAGTATTTTAACTCTGATGAGCCGTCCCTGCGGGATGACGCAAAAATGGTGGTGCTGGAGCTGGGCGGACTGGAAGACCGTCCGTCACTGCTGGTTGCGGTGATGTTCTCCCTGATTATCTACATCGAGAACAGGATGTACCGCACGCCGCGTAACCTCAAGAAACTGAACGTTATTGATGAAGGCTGGCGTCTGCTGGACTTCAAAAATCACAAGGTCGGTGAATTTATTGAGAAAGGCTACCGTACGGCCCGCCGTCATACCGGTGCCTATATCACCATCACACAGAACATCGTCGACTTTGACTCTGATAAGGCCTCCAGTGCTGCCCGCGCGGCATGGGGTAACTCCTCCTACAAAATTATCCTCAAACAGAGTGCGAAGGAGTTCGCGAAATACAACCAACTGTATCCGGACCAGTTCCTGCCACTGCAGCGCGACATGATTGGTAAGTTTGGTGCGGCCAAAGACCAGTGGTTCAGTTCCTTCCTGCTGCAGGTGGAAAACCATTCCTCCTGGCACCGTCTGTTTGTGGACCCGTTAAGCCGCGCCATGTACAGCTCTGACGGCCCGGATTTTGAGTTTGTGCAGCAGAAGCGTAAAGAGGGGCTGAGTATTCATGAGGCAGTGTGGCAGCTGGCGTGGAAGAAGTCAGGGCCGGAAATGGCTTCGCTGGAAGCCTGGCTGGAAGAACATGAGAAATACAGGAGTGTGGCATGAGTTCAACGCAGAAACCCGCCGACGTCACGGCAGAACGACGCAGCCACTGGTGGTGGACGGTGCCGGGATGCCTGGCAATGGTGTTACTGAACGCAGCCGTCAGTTACGGCATTGTCAGACTGAACGCACCGGTGACTGTCGCCTTCAACATGAAACAGACCGTGGATGCGTTTTTTGACAGCGCCAGTCAGAAACAACTGTCAGAAGCGCAGTCAAAAGCCCTTTCAGCGCGTTTTAACACGGCACTGGAAGCCAGCCTGCAGGCGTGGCAGCAGAAACACCACGCGGTCATTCTGGTGTCGCCTGCTGTGGTACAGGGGGCACCGGATATCACCCGGGAAATCCAGCAGGATATTGCCCGGCGAATGAGGGCGGAACCATGAGATGCCGGGGGCTGATTGCCCTGCTGATATGGGGGCAGAGTGTGGCCGCCGCCGATCTTGGTACCTGGGGCGATCTGTGGCCGGTAAAGGAGCCGGACATGCTGACGGTGATCATGCAGCGCCTGACGGCACTGGAGCAGTCCGGTGAGATGGGCCGGAAAATGGATGCCTTTAAGGAGCGGGTGATCCGCAACAGTCTGCGGCCCCCTGCCGTGCCCGGTATCGGACGCACGGAGAAATACGGCAGCCGGTTGTTTGACCCGTCCGTCAGACTGGCTGCGGATATCCGGGATAACGAAGGGCGGGTGTTTGCCCGTCAGGGTGAAGTGATGAATCCGCTGCAGTATGTTCCTTTTAACCAGACGCTGTATTTCATCAATGGCGATGATCCGGCGCAGGTGGCCTGGATGAAACGCCAGACGCCGCCCACACTGGAGAGCAAAATTATCCTCGTGCAGGGCAGTATCCCGGAGATGCAGAAGTCTCTGGACAGCCGTGTTTACTTTGACCAGAACGGTGTGCTCTGCCAGCGCCTCGGCATTGATCAGGTCCCGGCACGGGTGAGCGCCGTTCCCGGCGATCGCTTCCTGAAGGTGGAATTTATTCCGGCAGAGGAGGGCAGAAAATGAAGCGAAGGCTGTGGCTGCTGATGTTATTCCTTTTCGCCGGTCATGTCCCTGCGGCGTCTGCGGATTCTGCCTGTGAGGGGCGTTTTGTAAACCCGATCACAGATATCTGCTGGAGCTGTATTTTCCCGCTCTCGCTGGGCAGTATCAAAGTCAGTCAGGGCAAGGTCCCCGACACGGCGAACCCGTCGATGCCCATTCAGATTTGTCCGGCACCGCCGCCGCTGTTCAGGCGTATCGGGCTGGCCATTGGTTACTGGGAGCCGATGGCGTTGACGGACGTCACCCGGTCACCGGGATGCATGGTGAACCTGGGCTTCAGCCTGCCGGCTTTTGGTAAAACGGCACAGGGAACGGCGAAAAAGGATGAGAAGCAGGTAAATGGGGCGTTCTATCACGTTCACTGGTACAAATACCCGCTGACGTACTGGCTGAACATCATCACATCGCTGGGCTGTCTGGAAGGTGGTGACATGGATATCGCTTATCTTTCTGAAATCGACCCCACCTGGACGGACAGCAGCCTGACCACCATTCTCAATCCGGAAGCTGTCATCTTTGCCAATCCGATAGCACAGGGAGCCTGCGCAGCAGATGCGATTGCCAGCGCCTTTAATATGCCTCTCGATGTTCTGTTCTGGTGTGCCGGTTCGCAGGGAAGTATGTACCCGTTCAATGGCTGGGTGAGTAATGAGTCCAGTCCGTTGCAGTCCTCCCTGCTGGTCAGTGAACGCATGGCGTTCAAGCTGCACCGTCAGGGCATGATTATGGAAACCATCGGGAAAAATAACGCCGTCTGTAATGAATATCCGTCCCCAATCCTGCCCAAAGAACGCTGGCGTTACCAGATGGTGAATATGTATCCGGACAGCGGGCAGTGCCACCCGTTCGGGCGCAGCGTGACCCGCTGGGAAACCGGGAAAAATCCGCCCAACACAAAGAAAAACTTCGGCTACCTGATGTGGCGTAAACGTAACTGTGTCTTCCTGTGAGGTGAATGATGAAGCTGAGTATGAAATCTCTGGCAGCACTGCTGATGATGCTGAACGGGGCGGTTATGGCGTCAGAAAACGTGAACACTCCTGAAAACCGCCAGTTCCTGAAGCAGCAGGAAAATTTAAGCAGACAACTGCGTGAAAAACCTGACCATCAGCTGAAAGCCTGGGCGGAGAAACAGGTGCTGGAAAACCCCCTTCAGCGTTCAGATAACCATTTCCTGGATGAGCTGGTTCGTAAACAGCAGGCTTCGCAGGACGGGAAACCCCGGCAGGGTGCTCTGTATTTTGTGTCGTTTTCCATTCCCGAAGAGGGGCTGAAACGAATGCTGGGCGAAACCCGGCACTTCGGTATTCCGGCCACACTGCGGGGCATGGTGAACAATGACCTGAAGACCACCGCTGAAGCTGTGTTGTCCCTGGTGAAAGACGGCGCGACTGATGGTGTTCAGATCGACCCGACGCTGTTTTCACAGTACGGCATTCGCACTGTACCGGCACTGGTGGTGTTCTGCAGTCAGGGATACGACATCATCCGGGGAAACCTGCGGGTCGGCCAGGCGCTGGAGAAAGTGGCCGCCACGGGTGACTGCCGGCAGGTGGCTCATGATTTACTGGCAGGGAAAGGAGATTCCGGGAAATGAAACGTATTTTACCTCTGATACTGGCTCTGGTTGCCGGCATGGCACAGGCTGACAGCAACAGTGATTACCGGGCCGGCTCTGATTTTGCTCACCAGATCAAAGGACAGGGAAGCAGCAGTATTCAGGGCTTTAAGCCACAGGAGAGTATCCCCGGCTATAACGCGAATCCGGACGAGACAAAATACTACGGTGGCGTGACTGCCGGCGGGGATGGCGGCCTGAAAAATGACGGCACCACGGAATGGGCGACCGGTGAAACCGGAAAAACCATCACAGAGTCCTTCATGAACAAGCCGAAAGACATTCTTTCACCGGATGCACCGTTTATCCAGACCGGCAGGGATGTGGTGAACCGGGCTGACAGCATTGTGGGAAACACCGGGCAGCAGTGCAGTGCGCAGGAGATTAGCCGGAGTGAATACACGAATTACACCTGTGAGCGGGATTTACAGGTGGAGCAGTACTGCACACGAACTGCCCGTATGGAGCTGCAGGGGAGTACCACATGGGAAACCCGGACGCTGGAGTATGAAATGAGTCAGCTACCTGCACGTGAAGTGAATGGTCAGTATGTTGTCTCCATTACCTCTCCCGTTACCGGTGAAATTGTCGATGCGCATTACAGCTGGAGTCGTACTTACCTGCAGAAGAGTGTACCTATGACAATTACAGTACTGGGAACCCCACTGAGCTGGAATGCCAAATACTCAGCAGATGCCTCATTTACACCAGTACAGAAAACACTGACGGCCGGTGTTGCTTTTACGTCATCTCACCCCGTCCGGGTCGGGAATACAAAATTCAAACGTCATACGGCAATGAAGCTGCGTCTGGTTGTCAGGGTAAAAAAAGCCTCGTACACCCCGTATGTTGTCTGGTCTGAAAGCTGCCCGTTCAGCAAGGAGCTGGGGAAACTGACAAAAACAGAATGTACGGAGGCTGGCGGGAACAGGACGCTGGTGAAAGACGGTCAGTCATACAGCATGTACCAGAGCTGCTGGGCATACCGGGACACGTATGTCACACAGTCAGCAGACAAGGGAACCTGTCAGACCTACACCGACAATCCTGCCTGTACCCTGGTGTCACACCAGTGCGCCTTTTACTCCGAAGAAGGTGCCTGTCTGCATGAATATGCCACGTACTCCTGTGAGTCAAAAACATCCGGGAAAGTGATGGTCTGTGGGGGAGACGTCTTCTGTCTCGATGGCGAATGCGATAAGGCTCAGAGCGGGAAGAGTAATGATTTTGCCGAAGCCGTTTCTCAGCTGGCGGCACTGGCCGCAGCAGGTAAGGATGTTGCGGCGCTGAACGGGGTGGATGTCCGTGCTTTCACCGGTCAGGCGAAATTTTGTAAGAAGGCTGCAGCCGGATACAGCAACTGCTGTAAGGACAGCGGCTGGGGACAGGATATCGGGCTGGCCAAATGCAGCAGTGATGAAAAAGCCCTGGCTAAAGCAAAATCAAACAAACTGACCGTCAGCGTCGGGGAGTTCTGTTCGAAGAAAGTGCTGGGTGTCTGTCTGGAGAAAAAACGCAGCTACTGTCAGTTTGATTCGAAGCTGGCGCAGATAGTCCAGCAGCAGGGGCGCAACGGTCAGTTGCGTATCAGTTTTGGTAGTGCGAAGCATCCTGACTGTCGGGGGATTACGGTTGATGAGCTGCAGAAAATTCAGTTCAACAGACTGGATTTCACTAACTTCTACGAAGACCTGATGAATAACCAGAAAATCCCGGACAGTGGCGTTCTGACGCAGAAAGTGAAAGAGCAGATTGCTGACCAGCTGAAACAGGCAGGACAGTAAGGTATGGGAAATAACCGGGGGAAATGATGAAAGTCATATTCACGTCGAACCGTTTTATTGATTTTCTTATCCGGCTTTTGATTACAGCGATTGTCATTTCTCCGGTAATTATCTGGTCGTGGGATACGGTAAAAGAAACCACGGCAGACGGGATGCTTGCCGCTGCTTTCGTTATCCTTTACTCCGGTGTGCTCCTGTTTATTCTGTATTTTTGTTTTTCTGCCCTGACTGACCTGCAGAAACCTGATGAAAGAAAAAGTGATGAAAGGAATGAAGATGAATAAAGCATTACTGCCACTGTTACTCTGCTGCTTTATTTTTCCGGCGTCAGGAAAAGATGCAGGCTGGCAGTGGTATAACGAGAAAATAAATCCGAAGGAAAAAGAAAATAAACCTGTACCTGCAGCCCCCCGTCAGGAACCGGATATTATGCAGAAACTGGCCGCACTGCAGACGGCAACAAAGCGGGCGCTGTACGAAGCCATTCTGTATCCCGGCGTGGATAATTTTGTGAAATATTTCCGGCTGCAAAATTACTGGGCTCAGCAGGCCGGGCTTTTCACCATGAGCGCCAGAAAGGCCATGCTGGCACATCCTGAACTGGACTATAACCTGCAGTACAGTCATTACAACGGCACGGTACGGAACCAGCTGGCAGCAGACCAGGCGCAGCAGCGACAGGCCATTGCGAAACTGGCTGAACACTACGGCATCATGTTTTTTTACCGGGGGCAGGACCCCATCGACGGGCAACTGGCGCAGGTCATTAATGGCTTCCGGGATACGTATGGTCTGAGTGTTATTCCCGTTTCCGTGGATGGCGTGATTAATCCGCTGTTGCCGGATTCCCGGACTGACCAGGGGCAGGCGCAGCGCCTCGGCGTGAAATATTTCCCGGCCATGATGCTGGTTGACCCGAAACAGGGCAGTGTTCGCCCGTTATCATACGGCTTTATTTCGCAGGACGACCTGGCAAAACAGTTCCTGAACGTTTCTGAAGATTTTAAACCCAATTTTTAATCGCGGATTTGATTTATGAGTGAAGATTATTTGAAAATGTTTACAGGTGTTGTTCTGTTAATATTTGTCATTATTGCCGGTTATTTCTTTTCTGAGCGTAATGACAGGAAAATGTTTCTCCTGAGCTCACTGGTTTTCCTTGTTGTTAATATCGCGTGTTTATATGTGCTTACCGCCAGTCTCTGGTTTCTGTGTGGTGCAATTATGAGTCAGGGCGCAGCACTGGTTGTTTCAATAGTTGCGGCCGCATTACCGGACGTTACGAGCTTCGACAGGTTCAGAAGAATATTTATCTGTATTATGTTGTCATCGGTATGGTCCGGAGTGATGTGGTTTTTTATAAGGGGGCTTATGACAGGCTAAGTCATATAAAACGGTCATAAAAACCATACAAAATAATGAGGTTGATTACTGAAGACCATATGATAAACCATACCGCAATCCAGTGGCTTCTGAATAGCTCACAAAAATAAATATAGATAATTGAAAATAACCATAATACAACGATGCCTGCTGCGATACTTAATAAACTTATTACAAGATAGTCAGGGAAAGCATTGACCGGTAATGAATGTGATGCTGCATATATCAGCGCAATAATTGCCGCATTTCCCAGTAACGACTCTCTTATTATGTTTCTGATTATTTCCAGTTTTTCTTTAAAAGATCGCTTTTCCATTTGTACCTCTGATTAATATCACACAAACGCGAATATTACAGACATGAATACTCTCATGTAAATAATAACCGGAGTTTAACATGATAAGTAAACGCAGATTCTCTTTACCCCGGCTTGATATTACGGGAATGTGGGTATTTTCCCTGGGTGTCTGGTTTCATATCGTCGCCCGTCTTGTTTACAGCAAACCCTGGATGGCTTTTTTTCTGGCGGAGCTGATTGCGGCCATTCTCGTACTGTTCGGCGCATACCAGGTGCTGGATGCATGGATTGCCCGTGTCAGCCGGGAAGAGCGTGAGGCACTGGAAGCCAGGCAACAGGCCATGATGGAAGGGCAGCAGGAGGGCGGACATGTCTCTCACTAAATCACTGCTGTTCACCCTGTTGCTGAGCGCCGCTGCTGTGCAGGCCTCCACCCGGGATGAAATAGAGCGACTCTGGAATCCGCAGGGTATGGCTACGCAGCCTGCACAACCGGCAGCAGGCACGTCAGCCAGGACAGCAAAGCCGGCTCCCCGCTGGTTCCGTCTCAGTAATGGCAGGCAGGTTAACCTGGCCGACTGGAAGGTGGTGCTGTTTATGCAGGGGCATTGCCCTTACTGTCACCAGTTTGACCCGGTACTGAAACAGCTGGCACAGCAGTACGGCTTTTCCGTTTTTTCCTACACCCTGGATGGTCAGGGGGATACGGCCTTTCCTGAAGCATTACCGGTGCCACCGGACGTGATGCAGACCTTCTTCCCGAATATCCCGGTGGCCACACCGACCACCTTCCTGGTCAACGTCAACACGCTTGAGGCATTACCGCTTTTACAGGGGGCAACGGATGCCGCCGGTTTTATGGCGCGGGTGGATACCGTTTTGCAGATGTACGGAGGAAAAAAAGGTGCGAAATAAGCAGGTGGTGTTACTCATTGCCGGAATATCCGGCATCGTGACGGGAATAATCGTCAGCCTGAATATCCCCTTTATCCGTCAGGGGCTTTTTTATCCCGCCAGCCCTGTAGAAATTGTCGTTTCGCTGAGTCTTACCTTTTCTGTTTCTGTTGTGTTTTTTGTGGGGGCAATTGTGGGATGGATTTCGGTGTCTGAAATATATTACAGCCGCATGACCGGTCTGAATGAATCATCGGAAATATCAGAGGGAACTTATAATGAGAGAAAATAAAAGTAATCCTGAACTCAAAATCAGAAGTACAGAACGAGATTATAAATACATTTCCAGAATTACTGGCAGGTATGCTGGATTGTCTCTGGTATTCCTGACTGCCGGAATTGTTTTATGGACAGTTATGGATATTATTTTTGATGCCTGTATTGATTCGTGGAAAGCGGACCCGGAATTAAATAATTCGAGTTATATGTGGAATATCCTGATATATGCCATTCCGTATACGTTATATGCGCTTGCAGCCGGGTTTCTTGTTACATTTTTTTCTGTCCCCAATGTACGAATTAATATACGGAAATATCGAGATATTCCTGCTGAAATGTCGTATGCACCGGGAGAACACATTAAGGGAGGGCAAGAATGATGCCACGCATTAAACCTCTTCTGGTTCTTTGTGCCGCCTTACTGACGGTGACGCCTGCAGCGTCAGCGGATGTGAACAGCGACATGAATCAGTTCTTTAATAAGCTGGGATTTGCTTCCAATACCACACAGCCGGGCGTCTGGCAGGGGCAGGCCGCCGGCTATGCTTACGGTGGCTCCCTGTATGCCCGTACTCAGGTCAAAAATGTTCAGCTAATTTCCATGACGCTGCCGGATATCAATGCTGGATGTGGCGGCATCGACGCCTATCTCGGCTCGTTCAGTTTTATTAATGGTGAGCAGTTGCAGCGTTTTGTTAAGCAGATTATGAGCAATGCTGCCGGTTACTTTTTTGACCTTGCCCTGCAGACAACGGTGCCGGAAATAAAAACCGCAAAAGACTTCCTGCAGAAAATGGCAAGCGACATTAACAGTATGAACCTCAGTTCCTGCCAGGCTGCACAGGGGATTATCGGCGGGCTTTTCCCCCGGACGCAGGTGTCCCAGCAAAAAGTCTGTCAGGACATTGCCGGTGAGAGCAATATTTTTGCTGACTGGGCGGCTTCCCGGCAGGGATGTACCGTTGGCGGGAAATCTGACAGCGTCAGGGATAAAGCCAGCGACAAGGATAAGGAGCGGGTGACCAAAAACATCAACATCATGTGGAATGCGCTTTCCAAAAACAGAATGTTTGACGGCAACAAAGAGCTGAAAGAGTTTGTGATGACGCTGACCGGCTCACTGGTGTTTGGTCCCAACGGCGAAATCACACCGCTGTCAGCCAGAACCACTGACCGTTCAATTATCCGGGCCATGATGGAAGGCGGCACAGCAAAAATTTCTCACTGCAACGATTCTGATAAATGCCTGAAAGTGGTGGCAGACACACCGGTGACCATCAGCCGGGATAATGCACTGAAGTCTCAGATTACTAAACTTCTGGCCAGCATTCAGAACAAGGCTGTCAGTGACACGCCTCTGGATGACAAGGAAAAAGGCTTTATTTCCAGTACCACCATCCCCGTCTTCAAATACCTGGTTGACCCGCAGATGCTCGGTGTTTCCAACAGTATGATTTACCAGCTGACGGACTATATCGGTTACGACATCCTGCTGCAGTACATTCAGGAGCTGATACAGCAGGCACGGGCGATGGTGGCCACGGGAAATTATGACGAAGCGGTTATCGGGCATATTAACGACAACATGAATGATGCCACCCGGCAGATTGCGGCGTTTCAGTCACAGGTGCAGGTACAGCAGGATGCGCTGCTGGTTGTCGATCGTCAGATGAGCTACATGCGTCAGCAGCTTTCCGCCCGCATGCTCAGTCGTTACCAGAACAACTATCACTTCGGAGGGAGCACGCTGTGAATGAAGTTTATGTGATTGCCGGTGGTGAGTGGTTGCGGAATAACCTGAACGCCATTGCCGCCTTTATGGGAACCTGGACGTGGGATTCCATTGAAAAAATTGCGCTCACATTGTCTGTTCTCGCGGTGGCCGTAATGTGGGTACAGCGGCACAACGTGATGGATTTGCTGGGCTGGGTGGCCGTGTTTGTGCTTATCAGCCTGCTGGTTAATGTCCGCACATCGGTGCAGATTATTGATAACAGTGACCTGGTCAAAGTTCACCGGGTGGATAATGTGCCGGTCGGTCTGGCGATGCCACTTTCACTGACGACCCGTATCGGGCATGCAATGGTGGCCAGTTACGAGATGATCTTCACGCAACCGGACAGCGTCACCTACAGCAAAACGGGGATGCTGTTCGGGGCGAATCTGATTGTGAAAAGCACCGATTTCCTGTCCCGGAATCCGGAAATCATCAATCTGTTCCAGGACTACGTCCAGAACTGCGTGCTGGGTGATATTTACCTGAATCATAAATACACGCTGGAAGACCTGATGGCCTCCGCTGACCCCTACACGCTGATTTTTTCCCGCCCCAGCCCGCTACGGGGCGTTTATGACAACAATAATAATTTCATAACTTGTAAGGATGCGTCGGTCACGCTGAAAGACAGGCTGAATCTCGATACAAAGACGGGAGGCAAGACCTGGCATTATTATGTGCAGCAGATATTTGGCGGCAGACCGGACCCGGACCTGTTATTCAGACAACTGGTCAGTGACAGTTACAGTTATTTCTACGGCTCCAGTCAGTCTGCCAGCCAGATTATGCGCCAGAACGTCACCATGAATGCCCTGAAAGAGGGTATCACCAGTAATGCAGCCCGTAACGGTGACACCGCCAGCCTGGTAAGTCTGGCCACCACGTCATCGATGGAGAAACAACGTCTGGCACATGTCTCCATTGGTCATGTAACTATGCGAAACCTGCCGATGGTCCAGACTATCCTGACGGGGATTGCCATTGGTATATTCCCGCTCCTGATACTGGCGGCTGTCTTTAACAAGCTGACATTGTCTGTATTAAAGGGGTATGTGTTTGCCCTGATGTGGCTGCAGACCTGGCCGTTGTTGTATGCCATTCTGAACAGTGCCATGACATTCTATGCGAAACAGAATGGTGCGCCGGTCGTGTTGTCTGAACTCTCTCAGATACAGCTGAAATACTCTAACCTGGCCTCCACTGCCGGGTATCTTTCAGCCATGATCCCCCCGTTGTCATGGATGATGGTAAAAGGCCTTGGCGCAGGTTTTTCCAGCGTGTACAGCCACTTCGCCTCTTCATCTATCAGTCCAACGGCCAGTGCAGCAGGCAGTGTGGTTGACGGTAATTACTCCTACGGCAACATGCAGACGGAAAACGTGAACGGCTTCAGCTGGAGCACCAACAGCACCACGTCGTTTGGTCAGATGATGTACCAGACCGGCAGTGGCGCAACCGCCACACAGACCCGTGACGGTAATATGGTGATGGATGCAAGCGGAGCGATGTCCCGGTTACCGGTCGGTATCAATGCAACGCGTCAGATTGCAGCGGCACAACAGGAAATGGCCCGGGAGGCGTCGAACAGAGCCGAAAGTGCCCTGCATGGTTTCAGCAGCAGTATTGCCAGTGCCTGGAACACACTCAGTCAGTTTGGCTCTAACCGGGGGAGCAGTGACTCTGTCACTGGTGGTGCTGACAGCACGATGAGTGCTCAGGACTCCATGATGGCCAGCCGTATGCGCAGTGCAGTGGAAAGCTATGCGAAGGCGCATAATATCAGTAATGAGCAGGCGACGAGAGAACTGGCCTCGAGAAGTACAAATGCGTCGCTTGGCCTTTACGGTGATGCTTATGCTAAAGGGCATTTAGGCATAAGTGTATTGGGTAACGGTGGAGGGGTTGGTCTCCAGGCCGGAGCTAAGGCAAGCATTGATGGCAGTGATCTTGACTCACATGAAGCCAGTAGTGGTTCACGGGCCAGCCATGATGCTCGTCATGATATCGATGCCAGAGCTACACAAGACTTTAAAGAAGCCAGCGATTACTTTACCAGCCGCAAAGTCAGTGAATCCGGCAGCCATACTGACAATAATGCTGATTCCCGTGTGGATCAGTTGTCTGCAGCCCTGAATTCAGCGAAACAGAGTTACGACCAGTACACGACGAATATGACCCGCAGCCATGAATATGCTGAAATGGCATCCCGTACTGAGAGTATGAGTGGGCAGATGAGTGAAGATCTGTCGCAACAGTTTGCACAGTATGTGATGAAAAACGCACCGCAGGATGTTGAAGCTATTCTGACAAATACCAGTTCGCCGGAGATTGCAGAACGCCGTCGGGCTATGGCGTGGTCTTTTGTGCAGGAACAGGTACAGCCTGGTGTTGATAACACCTGGCGTGAATCCCGTAGAGATATAGGTAAAGGAATGGAGAGCGTACCTTCGGGTGGTGGCAGCCAGGATATTATTGCTGATCATCAGGGACATCAGGCCATTATTGAGCAAAGAACGCAGGACAGTAATATCCGTAATGATGTAAAACATCAGGTTGATAATATGGTCACAGAATATCGAGGTAATATCGGAGATACTCAGAACAGCATCCGAGGCGAGGAAAATATTGTAAAAGGGCAGTATTCTGAACTACAAAATCATCATAAAACAGAAGCATTAACTCAGAATAATAAATATAATGAAGAAAAGCTGGCTCAGGAAAGAATACCTGGTGCTGATAGTCCGAAAGAGCTTTTAGAGAAAGCAAAGAGTTACCAGCATAAAGAATAATCATAACATGTTGGGTAGGGTATGGAGAGACCATGATTACACAACAAATTATCAGTAGTGAGTTGGAAGTTTTAAAGAAACATATTGACTCAGGAGATATTAGAATTCCGTCACTATGGCAGGGATTAAAACCCGGGCTTATCATCATGGGGTGGATGATTTTTTGTCCCTTGCTAATGTCATTTCTAATAACACAAAAGACAAGTGAAACACTCACTGCTGTGTTAGCCGGAGGATGGCTTGGACTTATTATTCTGTTTATTGTGGCAAGGATTAGAATGTTATATTTCTCTCTGCCGGAAGAATTCCTAAAGACATCATCCGTAATGAGGGTTATATCATCAAAACTTAAAGTGTATTTCATTGTGTATATGGGAGTTATATTTTTATGGTCTTTTTTAGGTGGAGGGATTATATACGGTTTTGGCGCAATTTTAGTGACGGTTATTATGGCGTTCTTGATTCAATTAGATATCGGTAGATATCAATTTGTTGGTGTTATTGATGCAATCAATAGTTACGTCAAAAACAAGAAGTTATCAAGAGTAAAATAAAAGATATTAGAGAGTAAATATATGATGAAAACAAAAAAACTAATGATGGTTGCACTGGTCAGTTCCACTCTGGCCCTTTCAGGGTGTGGTGCGATGAGCACAGCAATCAAGAAGCGTAACCTTGAGGTGAAGACTCAGATGAGTGAGACCATCTGGCTTGAACCCGCCAGCGAACGCACGGTATTTCTGCAGATCAAAAACACGTCTGATAAAGACATGAGTGGGCTGCAGGGCAAAATTGCTGATGCTGTGAAAGCAAAAGGGTATCAGGTGGTGACTTCTCCGGATAAAGCCTACTACTGGATTCAGGCGAATGTGCTGAAGGCCGATAAGATGGATCTGCGGGAGTCTCAGGGATGGCTGAACCGTGGTTATGAAGGCGCAGCAGTTGGTGCAGCGTTAGGTGCCGGTATCACCGGATATAATTCCAATTCTGCCGGTGCCACACTCGGTGTGGGCCTTGCTGCCGGTCTGGTGGGTATGGCTGCAGATGCGATGGTGGAAGATGTGAACTATACCATGATCACGGATGTGCAGATTGCAGAGCGTACTAAGGCAACGGTGACAACGGATAATGTTGCCGCCCTGCGTCAGGGCACATCAGGTGCGAAAATTCAGACCAGTACAGAAACAGGTAACCAGCATAAATACCAGACCCGTGTGGTCTCAAATGCGAACAAGGTTAACCTGAAATTTGAAGAGGCGAAGCCTGTTCTCGAAGACCAGCTGGCCAAATCAATCGCAAATATTCTCTGATTATCTTCCGGAGGCTGGTCTGACCGGCCTCCTGACTGACGCCTCGCTTTGCTCGTTGTCCAACCCCGGAAAGAAATAAAATAAATTTTATTTCTCCCCGGCGTTTCCGAAATAAATATGAAAACACTGAGCGGTTGTGCAAATTCTTTGTGCGACCGTGAAGTGTTGCCGGCGAAGCCGGAATTTAACGGTTATTAATCTTTTCATCATTAATAATCAGTCCGACTGACTTTTTTTCTTCGGAATATCATCATGAGTTTTAACGCAAAGGATATGACCCAGGGCGGTCAGATTGCGTCCATGCGTATCCGCATGTTCAGCCAGATCGCCAATATCATGCTTTACTGCCTGTTTATTTTTTTCTGGATACTCGTTGGTCTGGTTTTATGGATAAAAATAAGCTGGCAGACGTTTGTGAACGGCTGTATTTACTGGTGGTGTACCACGCTGGAAGGCATGCGGGATTTAATCAAATCCCAGCCGGTCTATGAGATCCAGTATTACGGTAAAACCTTCCGCATGAACGCTGCTCAGGTACTGCATGACAAATATATGATCTGGTGCAGTGAGCAGTTATGGTCCGCCTTCGTGCTGGCTGCTGTTGTGGCACTGGTTATTTGCCTGATTACCTTCTTTGTTGTCTCCTGGATTCTGGGGCGTCAGGGTAAACAACAGAGCGAAAATGAAGTCACAGGTGGTCGTCAGCTGACAGACAATCCGAAAGACGTTGCCCGGATGCTGAAAAAAGACGGCAAGGACTCCGATATCCGGATTGGAGACCTGCCGATTATCCGGGATTCCGAAATCCAGAACTTCTGTCTGCACGGCACGGTCGGGGCCGGTAAGTCGGAAGTTATCCGTCGTCTGGCCAACTACGCCCGTCAGCGCGGTGATATGGTGGTGATTTATGACCGTTCGGGGGAATTTGTTAAAAGTTACTATGATCCCTCCATCGATAAAATCCTGAATCCGCTGGATGCCCGCTGTGCCGCCTGGGATTTGTGGAAGAAGTGCCTGACACAGCCGGATTTTGATAATACCGCAAATACTCTGATCCCGATGGGTACAAAAGAGGACCCGTTCTGGCAGGGTTCAGGACGTACCATTTTTGCGGAAGCGGCGTATCTGATGCGTAATGACCCCAACCGCAGCTACAGCAAACTGGTGGACACACTGCTTTCCATCAAAATTGAAAAACTGCGTACCTACCTGCGTAATTCACCGGCGGCCAACCTGGTGGAAGAGAAAATTGAGAAAACGGCGATTTCCATCCGTGCTGTGCTGACCAACTACGTGAAAGCCATCCGTTACCTGCAGGGGATTGAGCATAACGGTGAGCCTTTTACCATCCGTGACTGGATGCGTGGTGTCCGGGAAGATCAGAAAAACGGCTGGCTGTTTATTTCGTCGAATGCCGACACCCATGCCTCCCTGAAGCCGGTGATCTCCATGTGGCTGTCCATTGCCATTCGTGGTCTGCTGGCAATGGGAGAAAACCGTAACCGTCGTGTGTGGTTTTTCTGTGATGAGTTACCCACGTTACACAAACTGCCGGACCTGGTGGAGATCCTGCCGGAAGCCCGTAAGTTCGGTGGCTGTTATGTGTTTGGTATCCAGTCCTATGCCCAGCTGGAAGATATCTACGGTGAGAAAGCGGCTGCCTCGCTGTTTGACGTCATGAACACCCGTGCCTTTTTCCGTTCTCCCAGCCATAAGATTGCAGAGTTCGCTGCCGGTGAAATTGGTGAGAAAGAGCACCTGAAAGCCAGCGAGCAGTATTCCTACGGTGCTGATCCGGTACGTGACGGGGTATCGACCGGTAAGGATATGGAGCGCCAGACGCTGGTCAGTTATTCCGACATTCAGTCTCTGCCGGATCTGACCTGTTATGTCACCCTGCCCGGACCGTATCCGGCAGTAAAACTCTCTCTGAAATATCAGACACGACCGAAGGTCGCTCCGGAGTTTATTCCGCGTGACATCAACCCGGAAATGGAGAACCGTCTGAGTGCCGTACTTGCCGCAAGGGAAGCAGAAGGTCGTCAGATGGCCAGCCTCTTCGAACCGGATGTCCCGGAGGTTGTTTCCGGAGAAGACGTGACTCAGGCTGAACAGCCGCAACAGCCGGTGTCTCCTGCCATCAACGATAAGAAGTCAGATTCAGGTGTGAATGTTCCGGCAGGGGGGATCGAGCAGGAGCTGAAAATGAAACCGGAAGAAGAGATGGAACAGCAACTGCCACCCGGGATCAGTGAATCCGGTGAAGTGGTGGATATGGCCGCTTATGAGGCATGGCAACAGGAAAATCATCCGGACATCCAGCAGCAGATGCAGCGTCGTGAAGAGGTGAACATTAATGTGCACCGGGAGCGCGGGGAGGATGTTGAGCCGGGAGATGATTTCTGATGAACAGGTCAACTCCAGTCTTCAATTCTCAGGCCGCCCACACGTTCAAATTCCCGGGTGTTATTAGTCACAATAATCAGTCCCCGACTGCGGGCATGACCTGCGATCATTTGATCAAATGGCCCGACAGGGCGTCCCTGAAGGGCAAGTTCTGCTCTTATCTGGCCGGTGTGTGTGGCAGCAGCAGCGTCGTAATCCAGAACGTCAATGCGGGAAACAAATCCCTCGATCACAGCGAGATTACGTTCAGGCATCTGGCTTTTTTCTGCACCATATATCACCTCCATCAGAGTGACCGAACTGATGCACATTCTCCCCTGGTTCAGGTTAAAACGTTCCCTGACACTGGCGGGTTTGTTCTTTATCGTAAAAATGCAGATGTTGGTATCGAGCATAAACTTCAGCATCAGAATGACTCCCTTTCCTGCATACCAGGCTGTTCCCTGTTATCCATAAAATCAGCGCTGACACTGTTTCCGTCGAACCATTCGTCCCATGTCTCTCCGGCAGGCGTAATGATTCGGGTTCGTCCGACAGCAATCACTTCAACGCGTTTTACGTTTTCCGGCAATGCAACCGCTTTTGGCAGTCTGACCGCCTGGCTGCGGTTGCTGAGAAATACGGTGGTTTCCATTATTTGCCTCCTTATGTGGATATGTCTTGTGTATATCCATTGTGGGATTGATGCCGGGATATGTCAAAGGGATATACGTTTATGATGAGTATTGCGCAGGTCAGATCGGCCGGAAGTGCCGGGAACTATTATACCGACAAGGATAATTACTATGTGCTGGGCAGCATGGGAGAACGCTGGGCCGGCAGGGGGGCTGAACAGCTGGGGCTGCAGGGCAGTGTCGATAAGGATGTTTTTACCCGTCTTCTGGAGGGCAGGCTGCCGGACGGAGCGGATCTAAGCCGCATGCAGGATGGCAGTAACAGGCATCGTCCCGGCTACGATCTGACCTTCTCCGCCCCCAAAAGTGTCTCCATGATGGCCATGTTAGGTGGCGATAAGCGCCTGATTGATGCACATAATCAGGCCGTGGATTTTGCTGTCCGTCAGGTGGAGGCGCTGGCCTCCACACGGGTGATGACGGACGGACAGTCAGAAACGGTGCTGACCGGTAATCTGGTGATGGCACTGTTTAACCACGACACCAGTCGCGATCAGGAACCACAGTTACACACGCATGCGGTGGTGGCTAATGTCACGCAGCATAATGGCGAATGGAAGACACTGAGCAGTGACAAAGTGGGGAAAACGGGGTTCATTGAGAATGTGTACGCTAATCAGATTGCCTTTGGCAGGCTCTACCGGGAAAAACTGAAAGAGCAGGTTGAGGCGCTGGGCTATGAAACTGAAGTGGTTGGTAAGCACGGTATGTGGGAAATGCCGGGTGTACCGGTGGAGGCCTTTTCCGGACGCTCACAGACTATCCGGGAGGCCGTCGGGGAAGACGCCTCGCTGAAATCCCGGGATGTGGCGGCGCTGGATACGCGTAAATCCAAACAGCATGTCGATCCGGAGATCAAAATGGCCGAGTGGATGCAGACGCTGAAGGAAACCGGGTTCGACATCCGGGCATATCGTGACGCGGCGGATCAGCGTGCGGATCTCCGCACGCTGACGCCCGGGCCTGCTTCACAGGACGGGCCGGATGTGCAGCAGGCGGTGACACAGGCGATTGCCGGATTAAGTGAACGAAAAGTGCAGTTCACGTACACGGACGTACTGGCCAGAACGGTCGGCATACTGCCGCCGGAAAATGGTGTGATTGAACGGGCACGCGCCGGTATCGATGAGGCCATCAGCCGTGAGCAGCTTATCCCCCTCGACCGTGAGAAGGGGCTGTTCACGTCCGGGATTCATGTGCTCGATGAGCTGTCAGTCCGGGCACTCAGTCGTGACATCATGAAACAGAACCGGGTGACCGTACATCCGGAGAAAAGTGTTCCCCGGACGGCCGGTTACAGCGATGCCGTCAGCGTGCTGGCACAGGATCGCCCGTCGCTGGCCATTGTGTCCGGGCAGGGCGGTGCAGCCGGGCAGCGTGAGCGGGTGGCTGAACTGGTCATGATGGCCCGGGAGCAGGGGCGGGAGGTGCAGATTATCGCTGCTGACCGTCGCTCGCAGATGAACATGAAGCAGGATGAACGGTTGTCCGGTGAGCTGATAACCGGACGTCGTCAGCTGCTGGAAGGCATGGCCTTCACGCCGGGCAGTACTGTTATCGTTGACCAGGGCGAAAAACTCTCCCTGAAAGAGACGTTAACCCTGCTGGACGGTGCCGCACGTCATAACGTACAGGTCCTGATAACCGACAGCGGGCAGCGAACCGGTACAGGCAGTGCACTGATGGCCATGAAGGATGCCGGGGTGAACACATATCGCTGGCAGGGGGGAGAACAGCGACCGGCCACCATCATCAGTGAACCGGACCGTAATGTCCGCTATGCCCGGCTGGCAGGAGATTTTGCGGCCAGCGTGAAAGCCGGAGAAGAGAGCGTGGCACAGGTCAGCGGGGTACGGGAACAGGCCATACTGACACAGGCCATTCGCAGTGAGCTGAAAACACAGGGCGTGCTCGGACTCCCGGAGGTGACCATGACTGCCCTTTCACCGGTCTGGCTGGACAGCCGGAGCCGTTATCTGCGGGATATGTACCGTCCGGGGATGGTGATGGAGCAGTGGAACCCGGAGACACGCAGTCATGACCGCTATGTTATCGACCGGGTGACGGCGCAGAGTCACAGCCTGACCCTGCGGGATGCGCAGGGTGAAACGCAGGTGGTGCGTATTTCCTCCCTGGACAGCAGCTGGTCGCTGTTCCGGCCGGAAAAAATGCCGGTGGCAGACGGCGAGCGACTGAGGGTGACAGGGAAAATTCCCGGACTCCGCGTCTCCGGCGGTGACCGCCTGCAGGTGGCATCCGTCAGTGAAGATGCGATGACGGTTGTTGTGCCGGGACGGGCTGAACCGGCCACCCTGCCTGTGAGCGATTCACCGTTCACGGCACTGAAGCTGGAGAACGGCTGGGTGGAAACGCCCGGGCATTCCGTCAGCGACAGTGCGACGGTTTTTGCCTCCGTCACACAGATGGCAATGGACAATGCCACCCTGAACGGTCTGGCCCGCAGTGGTCGTGATGTCCGGCTGTATTCCTCACTGGATGAAACCCGTACTGCGGAAAAACTTGCCCGCCATCCGTCCTTTACGGTGGTTTCTGAGCAGATAAAGACGCGGGCCGGTGAGACATCGCTGGAAACGGCTATCAGTCATCAGAAGTCCGCACTTCACACGCCGGCACAGCAGGCCATTCATCTTGCCCTTCCGGTGGTGGAAAGTAAAAAACTGGCCTTCAGCATGGTGGACCTGCTGACAGAGGCAAAGTCGTTTGCTGCAGAAGGAACCGGTTTTACTGAACTGGGAGGGGAAATCAATGCGCAGATAAAACGGGGTGATTTACTGTATGTGGATGTGGCAAAAGGCTATGGCACAGGTCTGCTGGTTTCCCGTGCGTCGTATGAGGCAGAAAAGAGCATTCTTCGCCATATTCTCGAAGGTAAGGAGGCGGTCATGCCGCTGATGGAGAGAGTACCTGGCGAACTCATGGAGAAACTGACATCAGGACAGCGTGCCGCCACCCGCATGATACTGGAAACGTCCGACCGTTTCACGGTGGTACAGGGCTATGCCGGTGTGGGTAAGACCACACAGTTCCGGGCGGTGATGTCAGCCGTGAACATGCTGCCGGAGAGTGAGCGTCCCCGAGTCGTGGGGCTGGGTCCCACACACCGTGCGGTCGGGGAGATGCGCAGCGCCGGCGTGGATGCGCAGACACTGGCGTCCTTTCTGCATGACACGCAGCTGCAGCAGCGCAGCGGAGAAACGCCGGATTTCAGCAACACGCTGTTCCTGCTCGATGAGAGCTCAATGGTGGGCAATACCGACATGGCACGGGCATACGCCCTGATTGCGGCCGGTGGCGGTAGGGCGGTGGCCAGTGGTGACACGGACCAGCTGCAGGCCATCGCGCCCGGTCAGCCTTTCCGTCTCCAGCAGACGCGCAGTGCTGCCGATGTGGCCATCATGAAGGAGATTGTGCGTCAGACGCCGGAACTGCGGGAGGCGGTATACAGCCTGATTAACCGGGATGTGGAAAGGGCACTGTCCGGGCTTGAGAGTGTGAAACCGTCTCAGGTGCCACGTCAGGAGGGCGCATGGGCACCGGAGCACTCCGTGACGGAGTTCAGTCACAGCCAGGAAGCGAAACTGGCAGAAGCGCAGCAGAAGGCGATGCTGAAAGGCGAGGCTTTTCCGGATGTCCCCATGACACTGTATGAAGCCATTGTCCGCGACTATACCGGCAGAACACCGGAAGCACGGGAGCAGACGCTGATTGTCACGCACCTGAATGAGGACCGGCGCGTACTGAACAGCATGATTCATGATGTACGGGAAAAGGCCGGTGAGCTGGGGAAAGAGCAGGTCATGGTGCCTGTCCTGAACACAGCGAATATACGTGACGGGGAGCTGCGTCGTCTCTCCACCTGGGAGACACATCGGGACGCACTTGTCCTGGTGGATAATGTGTATCACCGGATTGCCGGTATCAGTAAGGATGACGGGCTGATAACCCTGCAGGATGCGGAAGGTAACACGCGGTTGATTTCTCCCCGGGAGGCGGTGGCTGAAGGTGTCACACTGTACACCCCGGACACCATCAGGGTGGGGACCGGTGACCGGATGCGCTTCACGAAGAGTGACCGGGAGCGCGGTTATGTGGCCAACAGCGTCTGGACGGTGACAGCAGTTTCCGGTGACAGTGTCACGCTGTCGGACGGACAGCAGACCCGGGAGATTCGCCCCGGCCAGGAGCAGGCAGAGCAACATATTGACCTGGCCTATGCCATCACCGCTCACGGTGCGCAGGGGGCAAGTGAAACCTTTGCCATTGCGCTTGAAGGAACGGAAGGTAACCGGAAACTGATGGCCGGCTTTGAGTCAGCCTACGTGGCCCTGTCGCGTATGAAGCAGCATGTGCAGGTGTACACCGATAACCGTCAGGGCTGGACGGATGCCATTAACAATGCCGTACAGAAAGGAACGGCCCACGATGTATTTGAGCCGAAACCGGACCGGGAGGTCATGAATGCAGAGCGGCTGTTCAGTACGGCGCGGGAACTGCGGGACGTGGCGGCAGGGCGTGCTGTTCTCCGTCAGGCGGGGCTGGCCGGGGGAGACAGTCCGGCACGGTTTATTGCACCGGGGCGCAAATATCCGCAGCCGTATGTGGCACTGCCGGCGTTTGACCGTAACGGCAAGTCAGCAGGTATCTGGCTGAACCCACTGACCACGGATGACGGAAACGGGCTGCGGGGATTCAGTGGTGAAGGACGGGTGAAAGGCAGCGGGGATGCGCAGTTCGTGGCCCTGCAGGGCAGCCGTAACGGAGAGAGCCTGCTGGCTGATAATATGCAGGATGGTGTCCGGATTGCCCGTGATAATCCTGACAGCGGTGTGGTGGTGAGAATCGCCGGTGAAGGTCGTCCGTGGAATCCCGGTGCCATCACCGGTGGTCGCGTGTGGGGGGATATCCCGGACAACAGTGTCCAGCCGGGAGCCGGAAATGGCGAACCGGTCACGGCAGAGGTGCTGGCACAGCGGCAGGCTGAAGAGGCCATCCGTCGTGAAACGGAACGCCGCGCAGATGAAATTGTCCGTAAAATGGCAGAGAACAAACCTGACCTGCCGGATGGCAAAACAGAGCAGGCTGTCAGGGAGATTGCCGGGCAGGAGCGTGACCGGGCTGCCATAACTGAACGGGAAGCCGCGCTGCCGGAGGGTGTACTGCGTGAACCTCAACGGGTGCGGGAAGCTGTCAGGGAAATTGCCCGGGAAAATCTGCTGCAGGAGCGACTTCAGCAGATGGAGCGGGATATGGTCCGCGACCTGCAGAAAGAGAAAACCCTGGGTGGAGACTGATACAGGAAGACAAACGCTGATGACAACGGATAACACGAACACGACACGTAACGATTCACTGGTTGCCCGGACCGATACCTGGTTGCAGTCGTTGCTGGTCTGGTCACCCGGACAGCGGGATATCATCAAAACGGTGGCACTGGTGCTGATGGTTCTGGACCATGCAAACCGTATTCTGCATCTGGACCAGTCGTGGATGTTTCTAGCCGGGCGCGGGGCCTTTCCGCTGTTTGCCCTGGTGTGGGGGCTGAATCTGTCCCGTCATGCGCATATCCGGCAACTGGCCATTAACCGGCTGTGGGGATGGGCAGTTTTTTCCCAGTTCTGGTATTACTTTGCCGGCTTTCCCTGGTATGAGGGGAATATCCTGTTTGCCTTTGCAGTGGCGGCACAGGTGCTGACATGGTGTGAAACGCGCAGTGGGTGGCGTACTGCAGCGGCCATTCTCATGATGGCACTGTGGGGGCCTTTGTCCGGCACCAGTTACGGCATTGCCGGGCTGCTGATGCTGGCTGTCAGCCACCGGCTGTACCGGGCGGAAGACAGAATGGAACGTCTGGTGCTTGTCGCTTGCCTGCTGGCCGTGATTCCGGCGCTTAACCTTGCCACCAGTGATGCGGCGGCTGTAGCCGGCCTTGTGATGACGGTGCTGACCGTTGGTCTGGTGTCGTGTGCAGGGAAATTATTATCCCGTTTCTGGCCCGGAGACTTTTTCCCGACGTTCTATGCCTGTCATCTGGCTGTGCTGGGCGTTCTGGCGCTGTGACGGGTGTGGTATCTTTGGCCGCAAGAGGATGATTCGTCAGAGGCAGAACACAGCATGACAGAGCAGAAGCGACCGGTACTGACACTGAAGCGGAAGACAGAAGGGGAGACGCTTGTCCGCAGCCGGAAAACCATCATCAATGTCACCACGCCACCAAAGTGGAAGGTGAAAAAGCAGAAGCTGGCCGAGAAAGCCGCCCGGGAAGCAGAGCTGGCGGCAAAAAAAGCGCAGGCCAGACAGGCGCTGTCCATTTATCTGAATCTGCCCACGCTGGATGATGCCGTGAACACCCTGAAGCCCTGGTGGCCGGGATTATTTGACGGTGACACGCCCCGGCTTCTGGCCTGCGGTATCCGGGACGTGTTACTGGAAGACGTGGCGCAGCGGAATATCCCGCTCTCGCATAAAAAACTGCGCAGGGCGCTGAAGGCCATCACCCGTTCAGAAAGCTGATCTTACCCAGCAATAGTGGACACGCGGCTAAGTGAGTAAACTCTCAGTCAGAGGTGACTCACATGACAAAAACAGTATCAACCAGTAAAAAACCCCGTAAACAGCATTCGCCTGAATTTCGCAGTGA
>Ga0208184_100050_pt1 | contig 87341 bp, 83 predicted proteins | sample Virmet3651_4511_FD_185736 | JGI IMG/M metagenome (GOLD analysis project Ga0208184, IMG submission 185736) | Marine viral communities from the Southern Atlantic ocean transect to study dissolved organic matter and carbon cycling - metaG... | ecosystem: Environmental > Aquatic > Marine > Oceanic ... | reverse complement strand
GAGCAAGTAGGCGGCGCTGCCGCCCTCGACCCAAGCGGGGGGTAACTCGCTGTCGAAAAGGTCCAGCTCGGCGATGTTGAACGGATCCTGCGGGGCGAGGCTCGGGGCGAAGATCGCCGTGAGGAATATCGCCAGCAGCACCAGCGCCGAGATCACCGCCACGCGCGACTTGCGGAAGCTGTAGGTGATATCGCTGTCCCAGAAGGCGTAGAGCATGGGCATGAAGTTTGACATGGGGGAACCTCCTCAGACGCCGCGCGCGGGCGTTCTCTCGGCCCGCAGGCGCGGGTCAGCGACGTTATACAAAAGGTCGACCAGCGTGTTGATGACGACGAAGATGAAGGACACAAGCACCAGATAGGCGGCCATAACGGGGACATCGGTGAAGTTCACCGCCTGGATGAACAGGAAGCCCATCCCCGGCCACTGGAAGACCGTCTCGGTGATAATGGCAAAAGCGATGAGCCCGCCCAGTTGCAGACCGAAGATGGTCATCACCGGAATAAGCGTGTTCTTCAGAGCGTATTTGAAATGCAGCATCCGGTTGGGAATGCCGCGCGCCTTGGCGAACTTGATGTAATCAGCACGCAGCACCTCGAGCATCTCGGCCCGCACCAGCCGCATGATCAGCGTCATTTGGAACAGGGCGAGCATGATCGCGGGCAGGATCAGCGCCTTGAGGCCCGAGGGGGTGAGGAACCCCGTCGTCCACCAGCCGAGATCGACCACCGTACCCCGCCCGAAGCTTGGCAGCAGTCCGAGTGTGACCGAGAAGACGAGGATCAGCAGGATACCGGTGACGAAAGTGGGCACCGAGATCCCCAGAAGTGAGATCACCTGCAATCCCTGGCTCAGCCATCCGCGCGGGTTGAGCGCGGTGTAAATGCCCAGGGGCACCCCGAGCGCAAGCGCCAGACCTGCGGCGACCAACACCAGTTCGGCAGTGGCGGGAAAGCGTTCGGCCAGAAGGTCCGACACGGGGCGGTTGTTGCGGTAAGATTGCCCGAAATCACCCTGCGCGGCATCGGCGATAAAGCGGCCGTATTGCACCAGGACAGGGTCATTGAGCCCCAGTTTCTCGCGCATCTCGGCGCGGTCCTGCACGGTGGCGTCCTCGGGCAGGAGGTTGGAAATCGGGTCACCGAGAAAACGGAACATCAGAAAGGCGATCGAGGCGACGACGAGCATCACCAGCGCGGCCTGTATGATGCGACGGATAAGAAAGGCGAACATGCTGGCCTCCGGCTGGCAAGGTTGAACTGGGGCGGACGTGGGGAGAGACGCCCGCCCCGTGGGAGGTTACTCGATCCGGGCGAGCCAGAGGCGCGGCTTGTCATCCGCGGTCTGGGGGATCTTCACCGCATTGCGCGCGGCCCAGGACAGGGGCTGAGCGTGCAGCGGCAGCCAAGCCACCTCCTGATCGGCGATTCGGAAGGCCTCGATCATCATCTCCATGCGCTTCTCGGCATCCAGCTCGGTGGCCACGGCCTTGGTCAGGCGGTCGACTTCGGCGTTGGAATAGCCGCCGGGGTTCCAGGTGCCCATCTGCCCCTCGGGGGTGTGCAGCATCGCAGAGAGTACCGAATAGCCGTCGAGCATCGGCAGCGTAGCCCATCCTAGCATGAACATGTCAGTCTCATTGGCGCGGGCGCGCTCGAAGTGGATGGCCTTGGTCTCTGCAGTGAGGTCCGTCTTCACGCCCACACGTGCGAACATCGCCGCCAGCGCCTGACAGATCGCTGCATCGTTGACGTAGCGGTCATTGGGGCAGTTCATGTTCAGGCTGAACCCTTCCGGATAGCCGGCATCGGCCAGCATCTGCTTGGCCTTTTCGGGATCATAGGCAGGGATCTCGTCGACCGCTTCGTCGTAGCCGGGCACCTGCGGGGCGACCAGACCGCCGAGATTGCGGGATTTGCCGCGCATAATCTTGTCGCGCAGTAGGTCATAGCTGATCGCATGGACCAGCGCTTGACGGACCTCGACTTGCTGCAGCGGGTTACCCTCCTGATTGGGGTTATTCGACGCACCAGACAGGTTAAAGCCCATCATGATCGCGCGCAGGCCCGGTGCCTCCAGAACATGCATACCCTCGGTCGCCTCGATCCGCTTGGCGTCCTGCAGGGGAGACGGCACGATCATATCGAGTTCGCCTGAGAGCATCGCCGCCACGCGGGTCGCATCGGAGTTGATGGGGTTCAGCTCGATCCGGGTCAGGTTGTGCTGCGGCTCGTCCCACCAGTCGTTGTTGACTGTCAGCACGGTCTGCGCATCGGGAGTGCGGGACTCAAACCGGAAGGGGCCGGTACCATTGGCGTTCGATGTGGTATAGCCTTCTTCGCCCTTCTGCGCATCGATCGGGTCAAGCGCGTCATGCTCTTCCAGCCAGCCGCTGTCAAAGATCAGAACGTTGGTCAGGAAGTTGTTGAGCAACGGGTTTGGACCGTCCAGCATCAGATCAACGGTCATCTCATCGACCATCTTGGCATCGATCAACCCGGCGATATTGCCGCGAATGGGCGAGTCCTCATGCGCTGCGCGCTTTACCGATGCCACCACGTCCTCGGCCGAGAAGTCCTGACCATCGTGGAACTTGATCCCCTCGCGCAACGTGTAGCGCACGGTAGTCTCGTCGATCTGTTCCCAGCTTGTGGCCAAGGCTGGCTCAATCTTGAGGTCAGCGTCATATCGCACCAACGCCTCATAGACGTGGTTGAGGAATGAGACAGTAAAGCTGTCCGTCATCGAATGTGGATCAAGGCCGTAGAGGTCGCCGCTGGTGCCCAGCCGAAACGTTTCGGCCTGAGCGCCCCCTGCACAGGCCAGCGCCAGTGCCGAAGTAACCGTGAATAATAGCTTGCGCGGTGTCATTGTTGTCTCCCTGTTTCTGTCGCCAAGCGGGCGCGAGCGGCCTGCAGTTCAGCAACTGAAGAAAGGCTGGCACAAATCGTTTTTTCTGTCTACAATTATTGTTAACAATTTTTGCCGACATTAAATGCTTGCACTTCTGGTGTCGTTTCGGCGACTGTTGCACAAGGTATGAGCAGAAAAGTTACGGGTGGGGATAAGCAGTTGCCGGAAACCAAACTCACGGAAAAGCAGATCTATGAACGGATCTGGAGATCAATCGCAGAACGCCGTCTGCCGCCCGGCACCCGTCTTAAAGAGGAGCGGCTGTGTGAAATCTTTGGCGCGAGTCGCCCGCGAATCCGCCGGGCGCTTGACCAGCTGACCCACGATGGGTTGGTGAGTCACATCCCCAATCGGGGAGCCTTTGTCACAACGCCTTCCGTGGATGAGGCGCGCGATGTCTTCTTCACCCGCCGAGTAGTTGAACGGGGTGTTATCGACGCGCTTAAGAAGCATGGTGCGCAAGATAAGTTGGCGGCGCTCGAGACCCATATAGCCGAGGAACGCGAAGCTTTGGCCGAGGGGGACACCGCCCGGATCATCCGCCTTTCTGGTGCCTTTCATATGTTGCTGGCCGAACTCGCGGCCTCGCCCTTGCTTGCAGATATTCTGCGCGACCTTGTGTCAAAGAGCACCTTGGTCACAGCGGTTTTCCAACCGAAATGTGACACGCAATGTGGCCCGGATGAACATGCCGCCATCGTAGCCGCACTGGCTGCGGGGGACTTTGACACTGCTAAAACTGCGATGGATGAACACCTACAGGAAGCGGAAAGAACATTGAAATTGGAAGCGTCAAGTGAAGGCAACATCTTGCAGGACGATGTCCTCGGCACAGCCTTGAGCGAGGGTTAAGAATGACTATCCATGCGATTACCAACACCACCGCGATTACGATGGACGCCGACCGGAGGGTGATTGAAAACGCGACGATCCTTTTTGAAAATGATCGCATCACTGCCGTTGGTTTGGCAGATGAGGTTGCCGTGCCTGCGGAGGCAGAGAGGATCGAGGGCGCGAATATGATTTCGCTGCCGGGACTGATCGACAGCCATGCCCACGCGGGCCACGGCCTGACACGCAACTTGGGCGGCGGCGATGGCGACGCATGGTTTCAGGCCTGCGAAGCAATCTACACAAGGGAGTCCACACCCGGATTCTGGCAGGCCGAGGCCCGGCTCTCGGGGCTTGAGCGGCTGAAGGCGGGGATCACCACCTGCACGATGCTGCTCGGCGGCGGGGCGGATCACTACCGCACCGATACGGTCGAAGCGGGCAATCTGCATTGCGAAGCCACGCGCGAGATCGGCATCCGCACCCTGCTCGCCGTGGGCCTGAACCGCCGCCCCTTCCCCAAGGCATACCGCAGCCTCGATCTTGCCCGGGAGGTCAGCCTGTCCTTCGAGGACCAACTTGAGGTCTGCGGTGAGCTCGCCCGAACCAATCGGGATTTCCTAAACGATTGCGCGGGGATCTGCCTCATTATGCCGGTCTATTCGCCGGACGATTTCGCACAGGCCCCCGAGGATATCCGCCGGATGTGCCGCGCGGTGATGGACCTGCGCGAAGGCCATGGCCTACTGTTCACCCAGGACGGTCATCGATCCGGCTCCATCGCGCTGGCCGAAGAACTCGGCATCCTTGGCCCCTGGGCCTATCTGTCCCATTCGGTCGACCTCACGCCCGAAGACATGGCGGCCGCCAAGCGCAGCGGCGCGTCGATCGTCCACAACCCTTCGGCCATCATGTCGGTTCTGGGCCGCTGCCCCGCGCCAGAGCTGCGCGACATGGGGGTGAATGTGGCACTCGGCTCGGATGCCGCAGCACCGGACCGGGGCTATGACATGTTCCGGCACATGGCCCAGTGCCTGCACTATCACCGCCGGCACTTCCGCGATCCCGAGGTGATGATGCCGAGTGACGTCTTGCAGATGTGTACCATCGATGCGGCCAAGGCCATCGGGATGGAAGCAGAGCTTGGGTCGCTGGAGGTGGGCAAGAAGGCCGATATCATCATGCTAGACCGCCGCAAGCCACATCTCTACCCGCCGATGATGCCCCTGACCACGGTCGCCCAGTTCGCCAATGCGGCGGATGTGGATACGGTCATCGTGAACGGCAAGATCCGCATGAAAAACCGCCAGACGGCCTTGGACGAAAGCGCGATATTGGACGCGGCCGAAAGCGAGATGGATGCCGCCCTGTCCCGAAGCGGCCTCACGCATCTGCTTGTTGAATAAAAATAGGTTCGCATAATGCTCCGAGGGCGTAAGTGTTGGCGCTAGCGTCGGCTGGAAAACTATAGCGAGTAACTCGTGCCGGCCGGATATTCTTTTCGCCACCGATGTGAAGCGGACGTTCGTTGCAGATGCCACAAACGGCTGCTTCCCGCTCGATTAGTGTTCATCACTGAAGGGGGCATCTCCGGTTCTCGACTGCATGTCTACCTAGATGGCCCTTTGCAAATCGGTTAGAATGGTTCAATCAACTCCGGCCCGTCGTCCCGCACGCCAAAACTGCGCACTTGGTGATGTTGCAGGCGCACGTCGCTTCCAAGATCCTGCACCTGATCACTGTCAGACAGCCAGAGTTCGCGCTCATCGAGGTTTAGGATCACTGGCATGCGATGGTGGATATCTGCGACGTCTAGGTTGGCGGCGCGTGTCATGATCGTACATGTGAGCAATTCATCCCAGCGTGAGGCAAGGCCAGCAAACCAGAGTGTGTTCTCGTTGGAGTTGGACAGCACCGCGTATGGTGTTTTCTGGCCTTTCTCCCCGGAATACCCGCCAGCAGGAATTAGGCAGCGACCGTTCCGCCACACTCCGCGAAAAGTCGGCTTGTGCTGTGCCTCTTCGATCCGGGCGTTGAACGTTGTCGCGCGCCAGTCTTTGAGGTCGCCCTTGTGCCAAGAGGGCACGAGCCACCAGCGCGCATTCATTGCCGCCAGCGGCGACTCACCCAAGATCAGAATGTCTTGTGTCGGGGCAACGTTGTAGCGGCGCGGTCCGCGTGGCGGGATGATAACCGGCTGCCCTGGAAACGGATCAATCTTGGTGTCGGAGTGCTCTTGGTCAGTTCCAATGAGTTCCGGTTCAATAAATCGACCACACATACTGTCCTCTGCCAAACAGGATACTTGGGACAGTGTGAACGAAATTGCATCAGTGGTCTATCACAGCGTCTAGGACTTCGAATGGCTAAGCCTAAGCAGAGGCCCCCAAAAGAGTTCCAATGTCATGTATATGCACAAGACTTGAAATACTCTTGAAGAATATCAGTGGAGTTGCGGGTCTAAAGGCATCGCCTTGGTTTATGGCAAGGTGCAATATGACCAGAGGAGTTTCGATGCCGCAAAGGTTGCGATCCCCTAGAGAGCGGGCTGCAAGGGCATTGTGTGATATGCATGGGCGTCCACCTGACACCAAGATGGGCGGGCAGCCAACGTAGGTGTCCCGCCCGCTCTTCCAGATTGTGAAGCGGCGCACCCTCTTCCGCGAGGGCCACAACTTTTTCCTCCGCCGGTCTGCGCTCTCGCATCTCCCGATCAACTCCTTGTTCATGTGGCTTTTTCTATTCAATTCCCACTTTGCACAGACAAAGGCTCCCCCTCCGGTTGCCACCGCATCCGGAATTCCTTCGGACCCTCCCCCCGGGGGGGGATTGGCAGCCGCCTCGCTACGTCAGCGGTCGGCAGGGTGCTGTGGATCCACCGGCCAGCCATCCGCGCCGCGCTTTTGTGAGAAGGGACTGACCGCCCGTAGCGGACATTGGCCATGAGGCGAGACGCTGCGATACAGTGCGTCATTTCGGACATCTATTGGTTGGTGTCGTGGCTCATCTGGTAGCTTAGTATTTTGCTACTCCCTACGCCAATCCCCCCGAGGAGGGCACATTTTCGCGGGTGGATCACCTATCGGATTTCTTACAACTCAGATACAAAAACACGTAACAAAATTTCTGGAAGCAAAATCAACAGGTCCAGAATCTAAGCGTCACCGAACCGCGTAACAAAGCCGCTATATTTCGCGGCGAGCCTACTCCTTGCGATTGGGTCAAGGAGATGAAGACGGCTTTTATTATGCGCTACGTCTGCGCGCTTGACTGCCGCGGCGATTGGGTTGCTCATTACACGCGGAAGATATTGTGTGTCATAATCCTCGTGCGGTTGTTTGGTCATAGCAGCCACAGCTTCTGCGATCTCCGGGCCAAACCGTTCAGTTAGAATTTCCATCGACACCAAGCTGCGATCTGTGCAGTCTTCCAAACTGTCATGCAGCAGGCCCACAATTTCGAAGTTCAGTCCGAGATGCGCGACTGCGGAGGCAACCGCACGAACATGTTCTATATATGGAACTCCAAGCTTGTCGACCTGCCCCGCATGAGCTTTCCGTGCAAGCTCGAGTGCGTCATCGTAGAGATCCCTGTCTTTACCTTGCGTCATCAACTATCCTTTTGGAGCTAAGCCACGGTGTTTGAGAGCATTGTCGCGACGAGTTTCCCACTTGGGATCAACCGGCAGCATGACAGGCGCGTATCCATTTGCTTTCGTGAAGCTGTCGATGAGATGGCGTTTTGCGTCGTCAAGATCCAACCCCATAGCCTTCACGGTTTCTCGTGCCTCATCTTCTGAGACTAGACAGTGATCGCCTACGTCGCCGTATTCCTCTCGGCGTTTTCGCGCATTGAAAGCATCCCAAAACCAACCCATCCGCTGCGTTCCGCGAACTGTCGAACTTTTTATGTTGTGTTCATGATCATCACGCACCCATTCCAACACGACAAACACCGCGACCTCCAATTTGTCGTATTCATCATTTTCATCGCGGTAGTAATTAAGCGTGTGCGTATCTTTCTTCGCGGCCTCGTAGTCGATGTTCTGAAGCAATCGGTCGACATCTTCTTTCGTCCAAATTTTCAATTTTTCGGTCATTTCAAACCTCCTGCTTCACCGGGAACGGGTATCTGGTCAAAAATCGCGTTTTGGGCGTCTTCAAGCTCTCTCCACGCCTTCGAACCTCGCTCGAGAACCCGCTGTTGCTCATATAGAGCGTGCGTACCTGTCTCCTTTGCTTGGTAACTTGCAGCGGTATGGAACTGAAGTTCAAATTTGAATCCTTCTACCGTCTGATAGACGGCATTTATTCCTTTATAGCCGACTTCATTCCATGTGTTCTTGAACTTCACTTCGGAGAACCCCTTTGCGAGCAGTTCAGAACGTGTGGCGCGCACACCGGCGGCATAGGTCTCGTCTGGGAATATGGTCGTATAGCGGAGAACATCCTTCATTCGCTCCGCGACTTTCGAATAGTACTCCCCCGTTTCAACAGCTTCACCTGAAATTTTCCGCGCGAGAGACTCTTCGGATTTGAAGCGGAAGTCCAGCCCGACCATATGACCGTTGAAACGCGTCGCAAGTGATTGAAGCAACGGAGTTATCTGCGGTTCAACCGTTCGAGCCGCCTTTAGCAATACGAAAATCACAGTGTCCAGTGACTCGGTGTCGAAAATATATCTGTATTGAGTTCTGAGCGTGACGACCATGCGGTTGATCCCCGATCTCATCACCCGGAGACCTGCAACGAAACGATCAAGAACCGCGCCAAAAACAAGCCCCTCTAAGGCATTCTTTAGGCGTCCTTCCGCCGCACTGTCATTGGGATCAGAGGCCAAATACTCGGTAATCGGGTTTTTCAGGCGAGGGTACTTTTGAACCAAATTGGCGAGACGCTGCTCGTGAGGGTCGAACACAGTCGCATCGGCAATGACGCCCGCTGCCATATAGGTTCCTGTCGACCCAACAACCCTTGCTGCACCTACGAGACGTACTGCTCGGACCGCCGGAATAAATCCAACCAAAAACTGTGTGACGCCTTCAGTAATCTGTCCAGCTGTTCCCCCTGGCCTCGCGAGGCCTAAATCCATAAATTCAGGTCGGCCGTTGGTTTCAAAGAATTCCGCTCGTTCTTGCGTGTCCATCCAGACCCATTCGCCATCGACTTTAACCATTCCTGGGTTCCACCCAATCCAAAAGCCAAAGTCGTCCGCGGCTTGCATCATGCCGTTGATGCCGCGCTCAAGGCCTGTCAATGCGCCTCGCCCCATGTCCACAGCCCAATGTTCATCAGATGCACGATCTCCGGGTACTTCCCCTTCTGGCACACCAAGGACATCGTCAGGTCGATCGCTTCCAAATGCGAACTGAACTTCTCTCAAATCACTGGGTAAATTAACCCGAGCAAAACCTCGCGCGTCAATTCGCCCACGCGTTTCGAAGGCCTCTTGTTCGACATCGGTAACGACATACTGAAGACCGGCTTCATCCACTGGAATGTCTTCCTTCCGAAGGCCCGCAATAGCCATGTATGTTGGCATGTTGTCGGGAATTCTGGACTGGAATTGGATCTCAATCCAATTGGGGCATGTCGCACAAAAGGTCGAAACAGACCCATCCCCGGCCACTTCAGGGATCTGGTCCGCAATGCTTGAGGCAGTGCCGTCAGCCATTTCAGGTAATCCTTTTTGGGAAAGATATTTCATCCATGCGTTTCTGAAATTTCTTGAAGCGGCGAATTGCCGGTGCTTTGCTTTGGCATATGTTCAACAATGTTCCCTCTGGGTCAAACTCCTCGTATCGAATGCCGTAGGAGAGCTCCCAGGCTGCGAGAACGCGTAAGTGTCGACTATTTGTAAAGCCATACGTCATCATTCGTCTCATGCAGGCCATTGCAACCCTTGCAGCGTCGTCACGATGTTCGCGCGGGATATTCAGAATGGAAATTGTTTGCTGGGTATTCTTCTCAAGCTTGCGCTCTATTTCAGCCCGTCTCTCGAGCTCGAAGTCAAATGCGGCTTTCGAAGATATTTCGTGTTCTTGATTACATTTAACGATATGTGCATTGCCATCTTTAAGCACAAGTGCAGAGGCGAGCACTCTCGAATCCAGCATGGATTTCCAATAGGCCTCTTGAGAGAACAACCCCAGCGCAACCGCTGGATCGTAAAAACGAATATGGTACCATTTTCCCTGGGGATCTTGGATACGTGTGAACTTTCGAAGGTGCCGCCAGACATCTTCAAGCGTTTCGCATGAACGAAAGTAGATGCCGGGCTCATTGTCCCAAAGATGCCACGCCGCGTCTGAGCGAGTGAAAAGGTTGCGCGTGAAGGAGTTATCGCCCTCCAACCTTACAAGCCAAGGCGCGACCTCTTTCAACTCTTCAAAAGCCCGCCCCTTAAAGAGACATCGGTGCTCCAGCTCAGAAACCGCAAGCATGTCGGTTAAATTTGGAACTTTGCTTGCATCAAGAATCGCGTAAGTCTGCATGGAAGACTTAGGATCCACTTGGTCTGCCGCTGGCCTGATCACTGGACTTCGTGTCTCATGCGTACCGAACATCGGGCTACTCAAAACCTCGGGGACAGTTCTCTTGGGCCATACGCCAAGTTGTGCGTCTAGCGGTTCGATGCCATGAATTTGTTCGATCTTAAGCGGGTGCGCGCAGTGCGCTCCGTCAGCGACGGGCCCAAGGTCGAGCCAGTAATCGTGTTCTCCTTGAACCATAGTAGCCTTCTGAAATCATTTAACTAATACCTCGAAACTTAATGCTTCGGCGTTGATGCTTCAAGGTGGAGGCACGAATGGGCATTTTGTAGGGGACTGTAACGCTGATACAATATCGTCTTTAGTGCATTGGGCAATCCTATAGGTGCGCACAGATCTAAGCTAAATTCGGCTTTCTGCCGTTCTTCTCGTGCGCAGAGAATGACCGGTTTCCGCCCCCAGTAGGCAGGGCCACCGGGTGCAGGTGCAGAACGAATGTCTTGCTTGAGCTGATTTCAGCCCTCACCAAACCATCCGCTCCAACACCTCAGCCAAAGCCTGCCGCAACGCACCGGACGTCTGCCCCCGGACACTCCACCCATGCGCCCGCAGCACCGCGCTGATTGGCTTGTCCTCCAGACACACCATATCCACCAGCTGCCGATCCGTGATGTTCACGCGTGAACCGCGTTTGGACGGGCGGATCTTGCGCACGGCCATGGCAGTGCCAGTACCGATGCGCCTTTGGATCCGCTCGATCTCTTCGCGATCCCGCAGCACTGCATCGATGAAGCTGCCACTGCCACCACGACCGCCGCTGCGGATGGCTTCGACAGACGAACACCGGATACCGGCGCAGGCGTGGCGTTCGACCAGATCCCGGTAGTAGCGCCCAGCCGCCACCTGCGCGCGGGTGAAGGGCGCGGGCTTGCCGTTGCTGGCCGCCTTGGCCGTCATCACGTCGAACACATCCGCCCGCTGCATTGCCGATCGGCCACGGTAGCCCGAGGGGCGAGCTTTCCAGTCGTTTTCACCATCGGGAAACAGGCTCATCGGTTGGAACACGCGGATTGCTCCCCGGGCCGGTGCCTCAGGGATGGCATCGCCGCAGATCTCCGGCACCTGGCCCCGCGCTTTCACGGCTTCTATACGTTCCGCTTCCGCCTGCAGGCGCAGCTGACGCGCTGCCATGAACTTTGCCACCGGGGTCAGGTCTGCCACGCCATCAGATGCGACGATCACAACATGCTCGCTCATGCTGCTGCACCCCGCTGTGCCTGGTCTGCAATCTCTTTGCATTTCTGCAGCGCTTCAGACCGGTGGGCGCGAAAGCGCGTGTCCTCGGCCGACAGGTGATCCCCACGGCCAACGCGCATCTCAATATCCGCCATCCGGCGCACAGCTCCATCCGCCTCATTGCGGATCTGTGTAACGGTGTAGCGCCCCGGCCATTCCCGCGCGCCCCTCAAGTAGCGCAGCAGCTCCGGAGCCCAGCCTCCGGCCAGAGCCTCTTGTCCCAGCGCATGCCCAAAGACTTTGAGCATCAGCGGCGATGGCCCGCTTTCCGGCGGCTGGATTTCCCGCGCCTTGTTCAGGATCTTCAGCCCAATCGGAAACCGATCCTTGTCCTTGCCGCCGGGGTGTGCCTCAACCCAATCTCTCAGCACTGCGATGCTGGCGGGTGTCATATACGCCAGCTTCTGACGCAGCTCGCCCAACATCACCGCAAACTGCGCCTTGGTCAGCGTGGAAGGCCGCGCCAGCCCCAATGCTTCCAGCGGCGTGATCAACAACTCCTGCACCCGCGCCTCACCGGCTGCCTGTTCTTTCGCATCCATTCCTGTACCTCATTTCTCAGCTAATCCGAGTTATCCACAGCCACCGACGTCAATGTGTCCGGCGACTGTCCTTCTGTTTTGTTATGTCTCTGTCTCTATCCCTGTCGTGCAGGACAGTCTGAGACTGTCCGAGACTGTCTTGAACTGTCCGCCGGACAGTCTTGGACAGTGTTAGGACAATGTTCGATGAGTTCCGGAACGCGCCTGCCCGAGGTCAAACATATGCGTTGACCAGGACTGCATGGCGCTCTCGATCCAGGTGGCGTTGCGGTATTCGCAGCCTTCCTGGACAAGCCACTCATCCATCCAGCGAATGGCGGCGTCATTCTTCGCGAGTTCCGCGTGATAGCCTGCCACGGTCGAGCGCAGTCGCTGCAAGCGCTTGGCGGCATTAGCCGCCTCATGCTTGGCGCGGTTGTCTTCTTTCCGTGACAGCGCCTCCGTCAGCGTGCGCAGCACCATCGGGTGCATCAGCCGCACCTCGCCGCCCCCGCAGATGCAGGGCGTCCATTTGTGCAGCGGTCCATAGTCCAGCTTGCACAGCGCCCGAAAGTGCCCCGGATCCACCAGCAAGAGCTTTGCCAGAATCTCCAGATCCTGCGGCACCGTGCCGACCGGCGTCTGATCGTAAGAGATATTGATCAGATCAAAAAAGAGCGCCCGGCATTCCGGCGTGCCCTTGAGCCGCATATCGGAGTTGAGCCAGCGCCGCCGCTCCCACGCCATAAAGTAATGGCTGTCCAGCCGATCCTCGATGCCCAGCGGATATTCCGGCAGATCATCGGTCGGGACCGGCTGCAAACCTGCTACATTCAACATTACGCGGCCTCCCCGAACAGAGCGGACAACTCACCATCCAGCGCCTCGATCATCCGCGGGCCGCTCTCCGCCGCGGGAGCCTGCACCATCTTGCGATAGGCCCCGGCCCAGCCGCGATGGCGACAAATCTGGGTGCAGGTGCGCATCGAGGCGCCGGTAAACTCCGCCATATCTTGCAGGGTGCATTCGCCGGCACTGTCCTGGATCAGCCACCAGATCTGATAGGCGATCCGCTCGATGCGGGGTGAGGAATTCTGCGCCATCATGCGGCCCTCGCCAATTGATCCTGAAAGAACGTCGCCGCGCCGGGATCGGTCAGGATCATCAGCAAGGCGGTATGGCTGGCGGGCGCTGTCACCGCGCCCCACCAGTTGAGCGCTGTCTGAAACGAGACATCGCAGAACAGCGCCACCTCGCGCGGGCTGTGAAACCGCGCGTGGAAATAGGCCGACCAAAGGTCAGGCGCGCTGAGCTTCAGCGCATAAGGGTCCAACTGATTTGACCAAGACGCTTGGTCAGCTGACGTGCCAGGCTGGTCGCATGGCACATCATTGTTCACGATCAGGGTTAGACGCGGGCGGCTCATGCGGCGATATCCCCCTCGCTGGATGGCGGATTGTCAGCCATGTACTGGCGCAACCTCTCAGCGACGGAAAGCGTGCAGCTTTTCCCGTCCTTCAAGCGGCGATAGAGCCGACTGTTTCCAACAGCGCGACTTGTAACGGTGGCTGGTGCAACGTGCCTTTCAGCCGCGTAGCACTCAATTTCAGAAATAAGCTGAGCATTCATCATGCCACCATATAGGGACTATATTCCCCATCACGCAAGGGACAATCATCTCCTATCGATAAAGGAATTGCGGGACTATTGTCTCCACATGCCTTTATCATTCCGAGAAGCGCTCAATGGGGCCATGTCAGCATCTGGGCTATCGATGCGAAAACTGGCCGAAAAGGCTGGTGTTTCGTATGAGCAGCTCAAGAAGATCAACCAGGGCAAAACTCAGAGCACCAATGCTGAGGATGCACTCCGCATAGCCGCCGCTCTTGGCATCTCACTTGAGAGCTTTATGGCTGGTGAATTCGAAGGAACGCCCACCATCTCCATCGCAGGCAAGGTAGGTGCCGGTGCTTCCGTCCCTGTATTTGACGCATATGCAAAGGGCGATGGACCGCAGGTAATTTGCCCACCAGGACTTTCTCCCAGTGGCGTAGTCGCTGTTGAGGTTGAAGGCGATAGCATGGAACCCGTGTATTCGGCAGGTGACCTTCTTTTTTATTCGCGAAATGGTCATGACAGTGTGCCAAGTGATGTCATCGGACATCGATGTGTATGTGAAGATGAAGACGGCATGGGCTGGGTAAAACAGGTGAAAGCGGGAGATGAACCCGGCCTTTTCCATCTGATCAGCTTGAACCCAGGCGCGAACAATATCTGGAACACTCGACTCAAGTGGGCTGCACGCGTTCGCCTACACTGGCCTTCAGACCTCGCCAGAAGGCTCTGAGCTAACTCTCATAGAAATTCCACGCTCCCCGAATCCCCCCTTTGAGCAAAGGGGATGGGACTTCGCATGCATGATTGTGGGACAAATATCCCCATTTACCATTGACAGGGAATATTATCCCCATCTATCAATCTCCCATCAACCGATGGAGGATTGAATGCAAGACAGACTGGAAACCGTACTGCGGGACGCGCAGCAGATCGCAGGCTCACCCGAGGAACACCTCGACAGCCCGCACCTCTTCACAACCGCATGGGCGACACTGAAGGCCGCGCGCGGCCAGGGCTTTGACCCCGCACGCCTGCGGGCAGCACACTTGGTCGAGCGGCCAGCTCCAACGCCAGAACCGACCGAGCAGGTCTTGGAGCGTGTCGGTCACAAGGTTCGCCGTGTCATGGCAGATCGCCAGATCACCCCGCATGGCCCCCATGCGGCGTAAGGCGAGGCGCACCCGCAATGACAAACCCTATCTCTCACGCTTCCGCACCCATGGTGGACGCATCCCGAGGGCCCCGCCCCTCTGAGACCAATGAACACACACGGCGCGCTGGAGGATTGCGCGCCGTCGACTGTCCCGAGGTTTCGCACTGCTCTCGCGGTGCGGATCTGGCGCGGGCGGATCAATCCTCCAAGTTGCCCACCGCCCGCGCATCATCCACCGCGATCAACACCCTCACGCTATATGCCGCGGCGGAGACGCTCAAGGCGACACCGATGTATCAGAGGTCCGAGCTATTCGCGGATCTCGGCGGTCGCATGTCTGCGCCCATGTCAGATGCATGGACCCACGATGAGGCGCTTTGGCTTGTGGATCTAAGGGGTATTCAATGCACCGGCACATCCCGCCAAAGCGCGCTGAGCGATTGAATCAAGACCGCCTCTGCGCGCGTACCCCGCTGCGCCAGCGATGGCCGCCCGGATTGCCCCTACAACGGCCAATCTCCCGCACCGACTTTGGCGCGAGGTGGCCTCAATGGCTAAAGCACTGGTCGCCTGCGAAACCAGCGGCATCATGCGCCGCGCTCTTCTGGCCCTCGGCCATGACGTCTAGTCCTGCGACCTTGCTCCGGCAGAGGATCGGACCAATCGACACATCATCTGCGAGGTCCGTGACGGTATCCTTAATGAGGGTTGGGATCTGCTGGCGGTCATGCACCCGCCCTGCACGTGTCTGTGCCCCTCTGGTCGCCGCTGGATGTCACACCCTGGCAAATGGACCCACCCCAAGAAGCTGCCGGAGGGGCGCCGAGGCGGACATTGTACGGGCGAGAGCAGAGCGAGGTGCAGCATGACGCCCCTCACACTGAAACGGGAGAAAAGAGATGCCTGACATTCAACCCAAGCCATTCACTCCCGACCAACTAGGCGAACGCTGGGGCTGCTCCGGCGAAACCGTCCGGCAACTGGTGAAACGAGGCGAGTTGCGTGGATTCCGCATCGGTCGCATGATCCGCATTCCACAAAAAGAAGTAGAGGAATTCGAATGCCAGACGTCAATATTGGAAGATTGCGCGGCGGGTTGTGCGTCTACTGGACGGGGCCAGACGGAAAGCGAGTGCGTCGTAAACTTGAGGCATGCACCAGAAAGGAAGCAGAATCCGAGGCGATAGAGGTCTATCGCTCGGCCACGTTCTCGAGCCGCCCCCAGAACCCGACAATTGCGCAAATTTGGGAAGCCTACCGGGAAGACCTCGAGGGCAAGCCCACGGCTGAGACGATGAAGTGGACCGGGAAAGCAATTCTGCCCCACTTCGGACACCTGCGTCCCGACAACGTGGTGAAAAAGACCTGCACCGAATACGAAGCGCTGCGCCGCGCAGCAGGGAAGAGCCAAGGCACCGTCCACACCGAACTCGGCCACCTTCGGTCAGCTCTGAAATTCGCCTGCGACACCAGGATGATCGAAACTGCGCCGAAGATATGGCGCCCTGCCAAACCCCTGACAGACAAGCGCATCCTTTCCGCTGGTGAAGCTCGCGCACTGATCAATGGCGCAATTGAACCTCACATCAGGCTCGCTCTCATCCTGCTTCTTGGCACCGCAGGGAGGGTTGGCGCGATTCTGGATCTCACTTGGGACCGTGTAGATTTTGACCGGGGCACCATCAATCTGAGGCTCGAAGATTCCCAGACCAGGAAAGGCCGCGCCGTCGTGCCGATGAACCCAAGCACCCGCGCCGCGCTGGATGTGGCGTATCGAGCCGCCCTCTCAGAACATGTCGTCGAATATGCCGGCGGACAGATCAAGTCGATCCGCAAAGGGTTTCAAGGTGCGGTGACCAGGTCAAAGATCGGACATGTCCGGATCCACGATCTGCGGCACACGGCGGCGGTAACGATGCTGGCCAGTGGTGTGCCGTTGGAAAAAGTGAGCCAAGTTTTAGGCCACAGCAACACAGCAATCACGTTCTCGACCTACGGTCGCTACCTGCCGGAACACATGACCGACGCCGTAAATGTGCTGGACTTTATGAACCTGAAGGCGCACCGCTAGGTTCAAAGAACCAAGGAACACTTTGCATGTCAGTGTCGAGATTTGATAAATCTCATTGTTTTCAAGAGGTAAGGTGGTGGGTGATAAGAGATTTGAACTCCTGACATCTTCGATGTGAACGAAGCGCTCTACCACTGAGCTAATCACCCGTGAGGCTGGTGTTTATCCTCAGCGCTCAGGCTTCGCAAGAGGGGTACTTGCAGTTTTTTGCTCCTGCGATGGCTTTTCGGCAATCGCAGGTTTACGCCGCAATTTGCAAATATGGATGCGCCCGTTTGGGGTATCCTTGCTGCGGTTTACGCGCAGTTTCCCCATCGGTTCCAGATGCAGTGGCCGTGCAGAGTCAATGGACTCGCCAAGAACCGCCAGCATGGCCTCGACCACAGGTTTTGCATCGCGTTTTTTCACACCACTGCGCGCCACAACTTGGTCGATCAACTCCTTTTTTCGTAGCTCAAGAACTGGGGTTTGCTCTACAGGTGCAGAGGACGAATCCGCCGCTGTTTCAACTTCAGATGTCGCAACCTCTACCTTTGGAGATGGGGACGCAACGCGCGCGGTTCTGTGTTTCGGCCTCGGGCTTGCGGAGGGGGTGCGGGGTTTTGCCATAGTTCCTGCCTTTTGTTTTCTGTGCTCGTCTCACCTGCGCGGATTTCGATACTCGAGCGCACGCAGATCACCTTCTGCGGTGAAACTAGCGCATAACCGATAGAAAATCATGGAAAACCCAACATCCGGGGCTCTGCCCCTCTTGGCCTGCGGCCAATTCACCCCGGGATATTTTTAGTTAGAAAAAAAGATGAGAAACACCCCCCAGCTCTCTTCTAACTCCAAATATCCCGGAGCGCGAGGCAGAGCCTCGCATCCTGTTGCGTGGCAAGCGGGCGCTGAGGTTGGTGGATTTTCAGGTTTCTGTGGCACAGTGACAAATGTCGCGACATGGCACCGGAATTAACACCTCCGGACCGGGATTTGCCCCCAGAGATCACCTCTCAACCAAAGGTGCAGGGGGTCCGATCTGAAGACTTCATCCGGATCACGCGCGGGACAGGCTCGCGTGGATCAAACCCGCCTGCCCTCCCGGCGGCGCCGCCATCTGGTGCAAAACCGCGAAACGTAAGGATCGCACCGCACCCAACCCAACGACGCACTGCATAAAGAACGGGCGCCCCGAACCGGGACGCCCTCCATCACACTCAATACGCGACGGTGCTTTAGTGCGCCGTGGCGCCGCTGGCGTCTCCGCCTTTCAGCGCGGCGGCAGCGGCGGCGGCCTCTTCGGCCTCCTCGTCCCACTCGATCGCTTCGGGCTGGCGGACCAGCGCGTGTTTCAGCACCTCAGAGACGTGATCGACCGGGATGATTTCCAGCCCTTCTTTCACGTTGTCCGGGATCTCCGGCAGATCTTTTTCGTTCTCCTTGGGGATGAGAACGGTCTTGATGCCGCCACGCAGCGCTGCGAGCAGTTTTTCCTTCAGACCACCGATGGCCAGCGCATTGCCACGCAGGGTGACCTCGCCGGTCATGGCGATGTCCTTGCGCACGGGAATGCCCGTCAGCACCGACACGATGGAGGTCACCATCGCCAGACCCGCCGAGGGGCCGTCTTTGGGCGTTGCGCCTTCTGGGACGTGGACGTGGATGTCCCATCTGTCAAAGCGCGGCGGCTTGATGCCCAGACGCGGCGAGACGGAGCGCACATAAGAGCTTGCCGCCTCGATCGACTCCTTCATCACATCGCCCAGTTTACCGGTGGTTTTCATCCGACCCTTGCCCGGCAGGCGCAGCGCCTCGATGGACAGCAGTTCACCGCCAACGGAGGTGTAGGCAAGCCCGGTGACCACACCGACCTGATCCTCAAGCTCCGCCAGACCGTAGCGATACTTCGCCACGCCCAGGAAATCGCCGAGATTGTCGGGCGTCACTTTCACGCTCTCGGTCTCTTTTTTGACGATAGAGGTCAGCGCCTTGCGGGCCACTTTGGCGATCTCACGTTCGAGGTTCCGCACGCCTGCCTCGCGGGTGTAGGTGCGAATGATCTCTGTGAGTGCAGCGTCGGTCAGCTCGAATTCCTTGGCCTTGAGGCCGTGGTTCTTCACCTGTTTGGAAATCAGGTGCTGCTTGGCGATCTCGCGCTTTTCGTCCTCGGTGTAGCCAGAGAGCGGAATGATCTCCATACGGTCCAGAAGTGGGCCCGGCATGTTATAGCTGTTCGAGGTGGTCAGGAACATCACGTTCGAGAGGTCATATTCGACCTCCAGATAGTGGTCCACAAAGGTGCCATTCTGTTCCGGATCAAGCACTTCGAGCATCGCCGAGGCCGGATCGCCACGGAAGTCCTGCCCCATCTTGTCGATCTCATCGAGCAGGATCAGCGGGTTCGTGGTCTTGGCCTTTTTCAGCGCCTGAATGATCTTGCCCGGCATGGAGCCAATATAGGTCCGGCGGTGGCCGCGGATCTCGGACTCGTCGCGCACGCCACCCAGAGAAATCCGGATGAATTCACGACCCGTCGCCTTGGCAACGGATTTGCCCAGCGAGGTTTTACCCACGCCCGGAGGGCCAACAAGGCACAAGATCGGACCTTTGAGTTTGGCAGAACGCTGCTGCACCGCGAGATACTCGACGATGCGTTCTTTCACCTTTTCAAGACCATAGTGGTCCTTGTCGAGGATATCCTGCGCGCGGCCCAGATCCTTTTTGACGCGGGATTTGGTGCCCCACGGGATCGACAGCATCCAGTCGAGGTAGTTGCGCACAACTGTGGCCTCGGCCGACATCGGCGACATGTTCTTGAGCTTCTTGATCTCGGCATCGGCCTTTTCACGGGCCTCTTTCGACAACTTCGTGCCTTCGATCTTTTCTTCCAGCTCGGCAATTTCGCCAGCACCATCTTCGCCGTCGCCAAGTTCCTTCTGAATGGCTTTCATCTGCTCATTCAGATAGTACTCGCGCTGGGTCTTCTCCATCTGCGTCTTGACGCGGGTCTTGATCTTTTTCTCGACCTGCAGCACCGACAGTTCGGACTGCATCAGCGCATAGACCTTCTCCAGCCGCTCGCTGATCGGCAGGGTTTCCAGAAGCTCCTGCTTGCGGTCGACCTCGATGCCGAGGTGACCCGCCACCAGATCAGCCAGTTTGGCCGGCTCGGTGGTTTCACCGACGGCGGTCAGCGCCTCTTCGGGGATGTTTTTGCGCACCTTGGCATAGCGCTCGAACTCATCACCGACAGTGCGCAGCAGCGCCTCGGTGGTGGTCACATCACCGGGCATTTCCGACAGCGCCTCGGCGCGGGCCTCAAAGAAAGTGTCGTTGTCCAGAAACTCGGTGATCTTCACCCGCTGGTGGCCTTCGACCAGCACCTTCACGGTGCCGTCGGGCAGCTTCAGCAGTTGCAGCACATTGGCCAGCACGCCAGTGCGGTAGATACCATCCTGATCCGGATCGTCCTCGGACGGGTCGATCTGGCTGGACAAGAGAATCTGCTTGTCATCGGACATGACTTCTTCGAGGGCATGTACCGACTTCTCCCGGCCCACGAACAGCGGCACGATCATGTGGGGAAAGACCACGATGTCGCGCAGCGGCAGTACGGGGTAGGAGGAATTGAGAGGCTCTTGCATACTCGGTCCTTTTTCTTAGCAAGACGGCCAGGCCCCGTATGTTCGGCAACCGCGGTCGTCTCCTCACTCGGATTATTTATCTGGTCAGGCGGGTCGAGATATTCAACCGCCCTGCCTCAAACGTTATCTACCAGAATGCCCCGTGCATGGTCTGACCACAAGGGCGCAAATGGTGAAACGGTGAGCAAAGCCCTAACATCGTCGGCCCATGCCGTTCCGTCGCCAATAAGCGGGCGTAAATTGTCTGTGAACCGCAGGCGGATTTCCCCGCCTGCGTCGATATAACTAAGGTGATCTGGCCAGAGGTCGAGACCTATTCCGCCGCCTGAAGTTCCAGCGTCGGATAGTCGGTGAACCCTTTGTCACCACCGCCATAAAAGGTTGCTTGATCGCCCTCTGCCAAGGGGGCGTCCGCCTTCAGGCGCGCCACCAGATCCGGGTTGGAGATGAAGGGCCGCCCAAAGGCCACCAGATCCACCGCGCCGCTTTCAGTCCGGGCCAAGGCCGTCTCGCGGTCATAGCCGTTATTGGCCATATAGGTCCCGGTATAAAGCTGGCGCAGGGTCTCAAAATCCCCGTCGCGCGCGCCGCCGGTGTCGCCTTCGATCAGGTGCAGATAGGCCAGACCATAGGTGTTCAGTCGTTCGATCACCGGGGTGTAATGGGCCACTGGGTCGCTGTCGGAGACATCGTTAAAGCTGGCAAAGGGCGACAGCCGCACGCCAATGCGCCCCGGCTCCCACACGGTGGCCAATGCATCCAGCACCTCAAACAGGAAACGCGCCCGGTTTTCTGCCGAGCCGCCATAGGCATCACTGCGGGTGTTGACCCCATCCTTGAGGAATTGTTCCAGCAAATAGCCATTTGCGGCATGCAGCTCAACGCCGTCAAATCCCGCCTCTTTGGCGTATTTCGCGGCCTGAACGTAATCTTCGATCACGCGCTGGATGCCTGCAACCGTCAGCGCCTCGGGCGTCGCGGTGGGTTCAAACCCGGAATGAGTAAAGGTCTGTGCCTCCGCCGCCTGATCGGTGGGGCCGACAGCCTTCACCCCCTCTGGCAAAAGCGAGTCATGGGTGATCCGCCCCACGTGCCACAGTTGGATCACGATCTTGCCGCCCTTGGCGTGCACCGCATCAGTGACCTTGCGCCATGCGACAGCCTGCGCGGCGGTGTGGATGCCGGGGGTCTGAATATACCCTTTGGCCTCGGCGCTGATCTGGCTGCCTTCGGTGATGATCAGACCGGCGCTGGCGCGTTGGGCGTAGTATTCGGCGTGGCGGTCAAGCACCTCTCCAGTGCTGTCGTCGGCACGGTTGCGCGTCAGCGGTGCCATCACCACGCGATTTGTCAACTCAAGGGCACCGGCGGTGGTTTCGGCAAACAGGTTCTGGCTCACGGGTTTCTGGCTCACGGGGAGTATCCTTCGCTCAAAGTATCCAGCAACAGGAATGTTGCCCCACAAGAACTGAGCATCCCCCCTCCGCCTTTCAACCCTCCAGCAACGAGAATGTTTCGAAACCCCGAAAAACCCAGCGCAATCGCCCCCTTTAACCCGCAATCATGTGGGCAAATATCTCATGGTATCAGAATGTTAAAAGGCCACCCCGAAGGGCGGCCTTTTAACGTTCACGAAGAGGTGCGCGACTGCCCTCCCGCTTGGCGGTCGGGTTCAAACCCGCGCGTGTCACAAGGGTTCGATATCGCCTTGAGCGCGCATGTTGTGGAAAGTCTTCTGCCAAGCGTCAAATGTGCCCGCTGCGATTGACTCTCGCATGCCAGCCATGATGTCCTGAAAGTAATGCAGGTTGTGCCATGTCAGAAGCATGCCGGAGATCATCTCGTTCGACCGGAACACGTGGTGCAGATAGGCGCGCGAATAATTGCTGCATGCCGGACAGCTGCAATTCTCATCCAAGGGACGCGGGTCGTCCTGATGGCGGGCGTTCTTGATATTGACCACGCCGTGACGGGTAAACGCCTGCCCCGTGCGACCAGAGCGCGACGGCAGCACGCAATCCATCATGTCGATGCCACGGGCCACCGCGCCGACGATATCGTCGGGCTTGCCGACACCCATCAGGTAGCGCGGCTTGTCCACGGGCAGCATGTCGGGCGCATAGTCCAGACAGCCAAACATCGCCTCTTGTCCCTCGCCCACCGCAAGGCCGCCAACGGCGTAGCCGTCAAAGCCGATCTTGGTGAGGGCTTCGGCGCTTTCTTCGCGGAAGTCTTTTTCCAGCCCACCTTGCTGAATACCAAAGAGCGCATGGCCCGGCCGATCACCAAAGGCCTCGCGCGAGCGTTCCGCCCACCGCATCGACAGGCGCATGCTCTCGGCGATGCGATCCCGGTCGGCAGGCAGCGCGGGGCATTCGTCAAAACACATCACAATGTCAGAGCCCAAGAGCGCCTGAATTTCCATCGAGCGTTCCGGCGTCAACTCGTGACGCGAGCCGTCGATGTGGGATTTGAAGGTTACGCCCTTTTCGGTGAGCTTGCGCAGCCCCGCCAGCGACATCACCTGAAAACCGCCACTGTCGGTCAGGATCGGCCGGTCCCAGTTCATAAATTTATGCAAGCCCCCCAAGCGGTCGATCCGCTCGGCGGTGGGGCGCAGCATCAGGTGGTACGTATTGCCCAACAGGATATCCGCACCAGTCGCGCGCACGCTTTCGGGCATCATCGCCTTAACGGTGGCGGCGGTGCCGACGGGCATGAAGGCAGGGGTGCGGATGTCGCCGCGTGGTGTATGAATTACACCAGTGCGTGCCTTGCCGTCCGTTGCTGTCATTTCAAAGTTGAAAAGCTCTGCCATCTCATGTTCCTGCGTCAGTCTGCACACCGCGAGGGCGGTGATTCACCCCTAATGCCAAGGAGGCGTCCCTATGTCCACAGATGACCCGAACCAGAACCTGCGTCTAGGTTGGGAGGAATGGGTCAGATTGCCCACACTTGGCCTGCCCGCGTTGCGTGCAAAGGTCGACACCGGCGCGCGGACCTCTGCCCTTCATGCGACTGACATTGAGACCTTTGGCCCCTCAAAGGCCCCCAAGGTCCGCTTTACCGTGCATCCGATTCCGGGGCGCGATGATCTGCTCATCCCCTGCTCTGCCGAGATCAAAGACCGCCGCGAGGTGACCTCCTCCAATGGGGATCGTGAGCTGCGCTATGTGATTGAAACCAATCTGGAAATCGGTGGGCAGATCTGGCCCGTGGAGATCACGCTGACCGACCGTCGCGGCATGGCGCTGCATATGCTGCTGGGGCGGCAGGCGCTTACCGAGAACATCTCTGTGGTGCCGTCCGAGCGCTATTGCCAACCGGAGCTGGATTACTCCGTCTACACCACGCCCGCGATCCGCAAAAAGGCCCCGAACCGCGCGCTGCGGATTGCGGTGCTGAGCCGTGAGGACAATTATTCCACCCGCCGTCTGGTCGAAGAAGGCGAACGCCGTGGCCATTCGGTGGAGGTGATCGACACGACGCGCTGCTATATGTCGATCAACGCGCTGGCGCCGGAAATCCACTATGACGGCAAACGTCTGCCCCGCTATGACGCGGTGATCCCGCGGATCGGGGCCTCGATCACCCAGTATGGCACGGCGCTGTTGCGCCAGTTTGAGACCATCGGCACCTATTGCGTCAACGGCAGCGCGGGCATCACCGCCAGCCGCGACAAGCTGCACGCGCATCAGATGCTGGCACGTCACAAGATCGGCATGCCCCCCACCGCTTTTGCCGCCTCGCCCAAGGACACCAACGCGCTAATTGATATTGTCGGTGGTGCGCCGCTCATTGTGAAGCTGCTTGAGAGCACACAAGGCAAAGGTGTGGTGCTAGCGGAAACCAAGAAGGCGGCGGAGTCGGTGATTACGGCGTTTCGTGGCCTCAAGGCCAACTTCCTCGTGCAGCAATTCGTCAAAGAGGCCGCAGGCGTCGACATTCGCTGTTTTGTGGTGGGGTCCAAAGTGGTCGCAGCAATGAAGCGATCCGGTGCGGAGGGCGATTTCCGCTCCAACCTGCATCTGGGCGGCAGTGCGGTCTCGGTCCGCATCACCAAGGAAGAGCGCGCAACCGCAATCCGCGCCGCGCGCTGCTTTGGCCTTGGGGTGGCGGGTGTCGATCTCTTGCGCTCGGAAACCGGGCCAAAGGTTCTGGAGGTGAACTCCTCGCCGGGACTTGAGGGGATCGAGAAGACGTCAAACAAAGACATCGCGGCCCTGATCCACGACGAGATCGAGACCAATGTGCGCCCCACGCCCCTGCGCAGCCGCAAGGCGCTGGGCGACGCCGCCGAATAACCCATGCGGTGAACGAAGACCCTTTCCCCTTGACGCTCCGGCGTTGAGGGGAAACTCTGCGCCCATTACTGATTTAGACCCGGATTTTTCCCATGACAGAACAAGATATCATCGACGCCCTCTCTGGTGGGCTGCTCTATATCGTTGCCGCCCTCTTTGTGATCATCGTGATCTTCAAAGGGGTCCGCATCGTACCCCAATCGGAAAAATACGTGGTTGAGCGCTTTGGCCGCCTGAAATCCGTGCTTGGGCCGGGCATCAACTTTATCGTGCCATTTCTGGATGTTGTGCGCCACAAAGTCTCCATTCTGGAGCGTCAACTGCCCAACGCCAGCCAGGACGCGATCACCCGCGATAACGTGCTGGTGGAGATCGACACCTCGGTGTTTTACCGCATTCTGGAACCGGAAAAGACCGTCTACCGTATCCGCGATGTGGATGGGGCGATTTCCACCACCGTGGCCGGGATCGTGCGCGCCGAGATCGGCAAGATGGATCTCGACGAGGTGCAATCCAACCGCTCGCAGCTGATCGGTGAAATCAAGAAAAGCGTTGAGAGCGCGGTGGACGACTGGGGCATCGAGGTGACACGCGCCGAGATCCTCGACGTGAACCTCGACCAAGCCACCCGTGATGCGATGTTGCAGCAGCTCAATGCCGAACGCGCCCGCCGCGCGCAGGTGACCGAAGCCGAAGGCAAGAAACGCGCGGTCGAGCTGGCCGCCGATGCTGAGCTTTATGCGGCAGAGCAAACCGCAAAAGCGCGCCGTATTCAGGCCGAGGCCGAAGCCTTTGCCACCGAAGTCGTGGCCAAGGCGATTGCCGAGAACGGTCTAGCCGCAGCGCAATATCAGGTGGCCCTCAAACAGGTCGAAGCCCTCAACGCGCTGGGCAATGGCGATGGCAAACAGACTATTATCGTGCCAGCACAAGCCATTGAGGCCTTTGGCGATGCCTTCAAAATGCTGAAGGCGAAGTGATGGGGGCGCTCTGGTCACTGTGGTGGGTCTGGGGCGTGATTGCCCTGGGCCTTGCCATCATTGAGATCCTGCTGCCGGGGTTTGTCTTTCTTGGCTTTGCCATTGGTGCGGCAGCGGTTGCGGTGATCCTGCTGACACCATTGAGCCTCACTTTCCCGGTGCTTTTGCTGGTCTTTGCGGTGCTGTCACTGGCAGCATGGCTGATCCTCAGACGCGTCTTTGCCCTGCCCAAGGGTCAGGTGAAGACCTTCGACACCGATATCAACGATTGAGCAACACATGAGCGCCGAGGGAACGCCTCGGCGCTTTTGACTTTCCGGCTGCCAGCGGGAAGTGAGATCTGGTCTTCGAAAACGCCACGCTCTCTGGACCCGGCGCGCTCGTTTCCCTATATAAAACCTCAGATAACTGACCGAGGCTTGAATGACCGACGCATCCGAACCGCTTGAAGGCACCCCGCTGATTGCGCCCTCCTCCGTGTCCCACTCGCTCTATGAGCCGGTGGTTGATGCCTGCCGCACCGTCTTTGACCCGGAGATCCCGGTCAACATCTACGATCTTGGCCTGATCTACACGGTTGATATCACGGATGAAAACGATGTGAAAATCATCATGACCCTGACCGCGCCCGGCTGCCCCGTCGCAGGCGACATGCCCGGCTGGATCGTTGATGCGGTGTCCCCCGTGCCCGGCGTCAAAAGCGTCGATGTGGAACTCACATGGGAGCCACCCTGGGGCATGGACATGATGTCGGATGAAGCCCGGCTGGAACTCGGGTTCATGTAATCGAAACCCTGCGGTCGCGGTATCGTGATCGCAGGCCAGTCGGCCCCACCCTGTTGCCAGCCGCCCCTTGATGGGCCGCAGCGGACCACTTAGGTTACAGGGTAACACATAACGGAGCCTCCCTCATGTTCGCCATTCCCGGCAAGCAAGCTGTCACCATGACCCCCCGCGCCGCAGCGCAGATCTCCAAGCTGATGGAGAAGGCGGGCCATGCCGGTCTGCGCATCGGCATCAAAAAAGGCGGCTGTGCGGGCATGGAATACACCATGGAATATGTCGATGCCGCCGACCCCAATGACGAGGTGGTGGAACAGGACGGCGCGCGGGTGCTGATTGCGCCCATGGCGCAGATGTTCCTGTTTGGCACTGAGATCGACTATGAGACCACGCTGTTGGAGTCGAGCTTCAAGTTCAACAACCCCAACGTCGCTGAGGCCTGCGGTTGCGGTGAATCGATCAGCTTTAAGGTCGGCGAATAACCCCCGAACAGCACTCACATTCCGCATCAAAAGGGTGGCCATGCGCCGCCCTTTTTTGATGTGGGGTGCAGCGATGATTGCCCGCCTCGCGCCTCGGTGCTACCACCAATGTTGACAGTATTGTGCAACAAGATATGGGGGGCGACATGGCGCGCAAACTCGCGGCAGGCAATTGGAAGATGAACGGCACCGGCGACAGCCTCGCAGAGCTGGAAGCGCTCGCCAAGGGGGATCTGCCCAAAGGCGTGGACGTGTTGATCTGCCCCCCGGCCACGCTGATTTCCCGCGCGGCAGAGCGTGCGGACAAGATCGCCATCGGTGGGCAGGATTGCCACGCGGCCGCATCCGGCGCGCATACCGGGGACCTGAGCGCCGAGATGCTGCGCGATGCGGGGGCGTCTTATGTGATCCTCGGCCATTCCGAACGCCGCGCCGATCATGGCGAGAGCGACGAAATGGTGCGCGCCAAGACCGACGCCGCCCATGCTGCCAATCTGATCGCCGTGGTCTGCATCGGTGAAACCCTGGAAGAACGCGAGGCAGGCTCCACCCTGCAGGTGGTGGGCATGCAGCTGGCAGGCTCCCTGCCCGATGGTGTCACGGCACAAAACACTGTTGTCGCCTATGAGCCGGTCTGGGCCATTGGCACCGGCAAGGTCCCCACGCTGGAGCAGATCGCAGAGGTGCATAACGCTTTGCGCGACGCGCTGGTGCAGCGCTTTGGCAATGCGGGCGCGGATGTGCCGCTTTTGTATGGCGGATCGGTGAAACCCGGCAATGCGGCAGAGATTTTTGCCGTCTCAAACGTCGACGGCGCGTTGGTGGGCGGGGCCAGCCTGAAGTCCGCTGATTTTGCACCGATCATTGCGGCGCTGGCGGCCAGCTAAGCGCTCATATTTCCGCAAAATTATCGCAAACGGAGCCCTCGGGCTTTGTTTGCGATACTGCCGAACCCATTATTTTCAAAGAGAAACCCGTGAACGTTATTGCCCACGTTGAAATTCCTGTGCGCGACCTCGCGCGCGCCATGACATTTTACAGCACCGTATTTGAAATCACATTCTCCGACATCACCAGCATCCACGGCAACCGTATGGCCTTCTTTCCCTTCACCGAAGGACAAGACGGGGCCAGCGGGGCCTTGGCAGAGGGGGAGATCTATGTGCCCACACATCAGGGCGCGCTGCTGTATCTCAGCGTGAACGACATCGACGCGGTGCTGCAACGCGCAACACACCTTGGCCAGCAGATCCTGCTTCCAAAGACCGCTTTGGACGATGGCGGGTTTGTTGCGGAAATCGAAGACAGCGAGGGAAACCGCATTGCCGTTCAGATGCTTTAACCGCGTATGAACGAAAAGGGAGAGGACAGAGCGCCTCCCCCTTCATTTTTTCAAAAATACCTCGGGGGCGAAGTGACCCGAAGGGACACGAGGGGGCAGCGCCCCCTCCTGCGCGATCAGCGCATACGGCTGACGACAACCGTCACTTCGGGCTTTTTGCCGATCTCGGACTGGGCGGTCTGACGCGCAATACGCTTCAGTTCCTGTTCCAGCTTATCGTCATCCTTGAGGGTCTTCTTGCCCGCGCGCATCAGGAACTGGTTCAGGTCTTCTTCCATGACCTCGGCCAATGCGGCGTTGGACTGACCGGTCTCGGCAAGGCCCTTGAGGTCCACCCAAGGTTCGCCCAGCGGTTCGTCCTCTTCGTCGAGGATGGCCGTGACCACCACATGACCGTTAAGCGCCATGCGAATACGGTCGCGCACGATGCCATCCATGGCGCCGATCTTGACCGAACCGTCCAGATAGGTACGGCCCGTGTCGATATAGTCGGCAACCTTCGGCGTATCGCCCGTGAGGTCCATCATCATGCCGTTGACGGCAATGGCGGAGGCGATGCCCTTGTCCTCGCCGAGGCGCGCGTGCTGGCGCAGGTGGCGGTGTTCGCCGTGCATCGGGATCAGGATCTTGGGCTTCACGATGTCATGCATCCGCTCAAGGTCGGGGCGATTGGCGTGACCTGACACGTGATAGAGACCGGAGCTGTCATCCACCACATCAACGCCCTTCTCGGAGAACTGGTTGATGATCCAGATCACACCTTTTTCATTGCCGGGAATGGTCTTGGAGGAGAACAGGAACAGATCGCCCTCCTTGAGTTCCATGCCGCGATACTTGCCACGGGCCAGCTGCGCAGTCGCAGCCCGGCGTTCGCCCTGCGATCCGGTGGTGATCAGCATCAGGTTTTCGCGCGGAATATCAGCCGCTTCCTCGGGTTGCACCACTTTGGGAAAATCGCTCAGCACCCCGGTTTCGATCGAGGCTTCGATCATCCGGCGCATCGCACGGCCCAACAGCACAATGGAGCGCCCTGCCCGTTCGCCCGCCTGCGCCAGTGTTTTGACGCGCGCAACGTTGGAGGCAAAGGTGGTCGCGGCCACCATGCCGGAAGCCTCAGAGATGAGTTTGGTGATGTTGTCACCCAGATCGCTCTCGGAGCGGCCTGCATGCGGTGAAAACACATTGGTGGAATCGCACACCAGTGCCTGCACGCCGTCCTTGGAAATCTCGGCCCAGAGATCGGGATCAAAAGCCTCGCCCACGATGGGGTTGGCGTCCAGTTTGAAATCACCAGTATGGATCACCCGGCCTGCGGGGCTGTCGATCACCAGACCACCCGATTCCGGGATCGAGTGCGAAATGGGCACCGCACCGATGGTGAAGGGGCCGAGTTTGGTCACTTCGGGCCAAGGCGAGATCGTCACCACGGCGTCGGGGTCATGGCCCTGCTCTTCCATCTTGCGACGGGCGATATTGGCGGTAAAGGCGCGCGCATAGACCGGCACATTGAGGCGGCTATAGAGATGCGCCACCGCGCCGATGTGGTCCTCGTGGGCGTGGGTAATGAAAATCCCCTCCAGCTGATCGGCGCGTTCCGCCAGCCAGCTGATGTCGGGCATAATCAGATCCACGCCGGGGGTGGTGTCCATGTCGGGAAAGGCCACGCCCAGATCCACCAGGATCAAGCGTTCCTTGCCCGGCGCGCCATAGCCATAGACGTAGGCGTTCATGCCGATTTCACCTGCCCCGCCGAGGGGCAAATAGATTAAACGTTCACTGCTCATGCGTGAGTACCGATATCCTTATTATGTTCGTGGATGCGCCGCAGACCTTGCATGGTCAGGTCATCCTCGTATGCGTCAAATAGATCTGCTGTCTGCTGGAAGAGCGGCGCCAGCCCGCCGGTTGATATGACTTTCATCGGCACGCCGGATTCGGCCTTGATGCGATCGCAGATCTCGCGCACGAGGCCGACATAGCCCCAGAACACGCCGGATTGCATACAGGCGACCGTGTTGGTGCCGATGACATTTTGTGGTTTCGAGATGTCGACATGGGGCAGCGCGGCGGCGGCATGGTGCAGCGCCTCAAGGCTGAGGTTCACCCCCGGCGCGATGACACCGCCCACATAGGCGCCGTCCTTGGCCACCACGTCGAATGTGGTTGCGGTTCCAAAATCAACGACGATCAGATCACCGCCATATTTGTGATAGCCGGCGACAGTATTGACCAAACGGTCCGGGCCAACGGTGGTGCCTTCGTCGACGCGCACATCCACCGGGAGCGCGCATTCAGGTTTGCCCACCACCAGCGGGCGGGTCTTGAAATAGCGGTCCGACAGCACGCGGAGGTTGAAAACCACGCGCGGCACGGTCGACGAAATGATGACATCGGTGATCTGCGCCTTGATGCCTTGCAGGGTCATCAGGGTGGAGAGCCAGACGTAATACTGATCTGCGGTGCGCTGCCATTCGGTCGAGGTGCGCCAATGGCCGATCATCTGATCGCCATCCCAGAGTGCAAAGACAGTGTTGGTGTTGCCGCAATCAACCGCGAGAAGCATGTGCCCCGCCTCCGTCAGAAAAAGATATCCGCGGCGGGGATGGTGACCTTCCCCTTTGCGGTCTTGAGAACGAGGTTGCCCGCGTCGTCGATGGTTTCAAAGGTGCCCGAGGTTTCCTCGCGCGCGGTGCGGGCGGTGATCACCTCACCCAGCTTGGCCGCGCGTGACAGCCACAGCTCGCGGATGGGCGCAAAGCCGTAGGTGGTGAACTGGTCCTCATGACGGGCAAATGCAAGGGCAAGCGCCGACAGAAACGTCTCCGGGTCAACGCGCACGCCGGTTTCCGACTGTAGCGACACGGGCCACACTGCGCCGGGTTCCAGCCATTCCTTCATCGGGGTTTCGGCCAGATTGACGCCAATCCCGATAGAAAGATGATCGACACCGGATTTGACGCCCGCGCTTTCAAGGAGGATGCCTGCAAGCTTGCCGCCATTGAGCAGCACATCATTGGGCCACTTGAGCGCAAGTCCGCTGGTGCGGCCCGTTACGGTCTCTACGGCGTCATAGAGCGCAAGTGCGGCGATAAAGCTGCGCAGGGCGATCTGGTCGGGCGTGCCCTTGGGGCGATAGACCAGCGTGCCTGCAAAGTTGCCCTTTGGATCGGTCCACGCGCGTCCGCGTCGTCCGCGGCCTTTGGTCTGGCGCAGGGCGAGTATCCACTCCGGCCCGGTAAGGCTGGGCGCAAGGCGGGCGGCCTCGTCTAAGGTGCTGTCGACTTCTGCCAGCACACGGCGCCCGTATCCGATAGGCCAATCTGTCATGCGCGCCCCTTTAGCACCCGGTTTGACAAAAGGCAAAAGGCCCGGTCGCTCCGGACCGGGCCTTTTGACGAATTATTGCCTGCACTCATCAGTTGACCAGCATGGCCGCCGCAGAGGCCGCAGCACCTTCCAGCCCGAAGGTGGTGATAACCCCCACCAGCATCAGCGCCGCACCAACTGTAAAGAAGGCCAGCAGCACCGGCGAGCGGGAAGTTTCCACGTCATCGCCCTCAGAGCCGAAGTACATGAAGAACACGATGCGCAGGTAGTAGTAGGCCCCGATCACCGAGGCGATCACACCAGCAATGGCGAGCCATGCCATGTCCGCCTCGACCGCGGCGCGCAGCACGAAGAACTTACCAAAGAAGCCCAGCATCGGTGGCACGCCCGCAAGCGAGAACAACAGCACCAGCATGCCAAGCGCGCGGCCCGGCTCACGTTTGGCGTATTGGTTCAGCGCGGCGATGTCGGTGACGGGTTTGCCGTCGCGGTGCAGCATCATGATGAAGGCAAAGGTGCCGATATTCATCGCCACATAGATCGACATGTAGATCAGCAGCGCCTGCACACCCAGCGCGGTGCCCGCCGCCAGACCGATCAGCGCATAGCCCATATGGGCAATCGACGAATAGGCCATCAGGCGTTTGAGGTCGGTCTGGCCAATGGCCGCAACCGCGCCGAGGAACATCGACAGCACCGACAACAGCGCGATGACCTGGCTCCAGTCCTCGATCGCGTAGCCAAAGGCATCATGCAACACGCGGGCAAAGAGACCCATCGCGGCCACTTTGGGTGCGGAGGCAAAGAAGGCGGTGACCGGGGTCGGCGCGCCCTCGTAGACGTCCGGCGTCCACATGTGGAACGGCACCGCAGAGACCTTGAACGCCATGCCGGAGATCAGGAAGACGATCCCGAACAACAGGCCGATTGAGACCTCACCATGCTGGGCAACCTCGATGATGCCTGCAAATTTGGTGGTGCCCGCAAAGCCATAGATCAGCGACGCGCCATAGAGCAGCAGACCGGAGGAGAGCGCGCCAAGTACGAAATACTTGAGGCCCGCCTCGGTGGATTTGATGCTGTCGCGGCGCAGAGCGGCGACCACATAGAGCGCCAGCGATTGCAGCTCCAGCCCCATATAAAGCGCCATCAGATCGCCTGCGGAGACCATCACCATCATGCCGATGACAGAGAGCGCGATCAGGATCGGGTACTCAAACCGGAGCATGCCGCGTTTGGACATGTAGTCCTGCCCCATCACCATCACGGCGGCGGCTGAGAACAGGATCGCCACTTTGGCAAATCGCGCGAAGGCGTCGTTGACGATCATGCCGCCAAAGGCCTCGGTGGCGCCGGAACCGGAGGTTCCGATCCAGATGCCCAGCACCACCATCAGCGCGGCGGTCACCCACACGAGCATCGGCGCCAGCTTGTCCTTGACGGTGTAGACAGCCCCGAGCAGCGCTGCCATCGAGAAGACGGCGAGGATGATCTCGGGCAGGATCACGGAGAGATCAGCTTGCATCTCATCAGCTCCTTAGTGGGAATTGGTGGCGGCGACATCGACCTCGGCGGCATCCCAGAGGGGCCCCGCGTCGGCAACGGCCGTGTTGACGGATTGCACCAGCGCTTCGGTCGAGGGACCGATCACATCAGTGACGACGGAAGGGTAGATCCCCAGCAAGAGTGTCATTGCTACCAGTGGTGCAAAGATCCATTTCTCGCGGGCATTCATGTCCTTGATGCTCTTGAGGCTTTCCTTGATCAGATCGCCAAAGACCACCCGACGATAGAGCCAGAGCGCATAGCAGGCCGAGAAGATCACGCCAGTGGTGGCCACAAAGGCAACCCAGGTGTTTTCCTGGAAGACACCCATCAAGGTCAGGAATTCCCCGATAAAGCCCGAGGTGCCCGGCAGGCCGACGTTGCCCATGGTGAAGAACATGAAGACCAGCGCATAGGCGGGCATGCGGATCACCAGACCGCCATAAGCGTCGATGTCGCGAGTATGCATGCGGTCATAGATGACGCCCACACAAAGGAAGAGGGCGGCAGAGATGAAGCCGTGGCTCAGCATCTGGAAAATCGCCCCATCCACACCCTGCTGGTTCGCCGCAAAGATGCCCATGGTCACAAACCCCATGTGGGCGACCGAGGAATAGGCGATCAGCTTTTTCATGTCTTCCTGCACCATCGCCACCAGCGAGGTGTAGACAATCGCAATCGCCGACATCCACAGGATCACATCGGTCATCACCTCAGAGCCCACGGGGAACATTGGCAAGGAAAAGCGCAGGAAGCCGTAGCCGCCCATCTTCAACAGGATCGCCGCCAGCACCACGGACCCCGCCGTCGGGGCCTGAACGTGGGCGTCCGGCAACCATGTGTGCACCGGCCACATCGGCATCTTCACCGCAAAGGACGCAAAGAAGGCTAGGAACAGCAGCGTCTGCATGCCGCCCAGCACGTGAATGCCCAATACGTTCATGCTTGCATAAGAGAACTCATGCGCCAGCAGCTTGACGATATCGGTGGTGCCCGCATCGAAATACATCGCCACCATCGCCACCAGCATCAGCACGGAGCCAAAGAAGGTGTAGAGGAAGAATTTGAACGAGGCGTAGATACGGTCCTTGCCACCCCAGATGCCGATGATCAGGAACATCGGGATCAGGCCCGCCTCAAAGAACAGGTAAAAGAGCACCATATCCAGCGCCATGAACACGCCGAGCATCAGCGTTTCCAGCAGCAGGAAGGCGATCATATATTCCTTGACGCGGGTGGTGACGGACCAGCTGGCCAGAATGGTCAGCGGCATCACGAAGGTCGTCAGCAGCACGAACAGCACCGAGATGCCGTCAACGCCCATCTTGTACTTCAGGCCAAAGATCCACGCGCGTTCCTCGACGAACTGAAAGCCCGTGTTAGAGGGATCAAACTGAAAATAGATGAACAGTGAGACAAAGAAGGTGATCGAAGTGGCCATCAGCGCAACATATTTGGCGTTGCGCTGTGCCGCTTCGTCCTCGCCGCGCATCAAGAGCGCCATCACAGCGGCTGCCAATGCGGGAATGAAAGTTACGATGGAGAGAATATTGTCCATCAGTGCGATCCTCCGCCGATCGACATCCAGGTGACGAGGGCTGCGATCCCCAGCACCATCCAGAAGGCATAAGTGAAGATGTAACCGGACTGAGCCCGGCCAGCGAGACGGGTGAAGAAGGGCACGATCCCCATCGCCACACCGTTGAGGAACCCATCAATGGTCTTGCCGTCGCCCTTCTTCCAGAAGAAGCGGCCAAGCGCCAGCGCCGGTTTGACAAAGACCACGTTATAAAGCTCGTCAAAGTACCACTTGTTCTTGAGGAACAGGTAGAGCGGACGCTGCTGCTGCGCGAGGCGTTTGGGCAGCTCCGGTTTCACGATGTAGAAGAGGAACGCCAGACCGAAGCCCAGGAGCATGGCGATGAAGGGCGAGACCTTCACCCATTTTGGCGCGGCATGGGCGTCATCCAGAACATGGTTGTCCGGTGCCATATAGAGCGCGCCCTCACCCGGCTTGCCTGCAAACACATAGTGATGTTCGCCCGCTGCTGCGCTCTCTTCGCCATGGCCTTCGGATGCGTCCGTGCCATGTGCTGCAGCCTCGCCTTCTGCGGCGTGACCCTCGGCAGAGGCCTCGGCCACGGGGATGCCGTAGAATTTGCCGACCTTGTCGGCGTGACCAAAGAAGGAGTTGTACCAGAGCATACCGGCAAAGATCGCCCCCAGCGCCAGAACGCCCAGCGGGATCAGCATGACCATCGGGCTTTCATGCGCGTGGTCATGGGTGTGCTTGTCGCCGCGCGGTTTGCCGTAGAAGGTCAGGAACATCAGACGCCAGCTATAGAACGACGTCATTGCCGCTGCGATCACCAGCATCCAGAAGCCATACATGGAGCCGCCCGCATAGGCGCTCTCGATGATGGCATCCTTGGACAGGAAGCCTGCAAAACCGATGTGGGTGAGCGGAATGCCAACGCCGGTGATGGCCAGCGTGCCGATCATCATCGCCCAGAAGGTATAGGGGATCTTTTTGCGCAGACCGCCGTAGTTCATCATGTCCTGTTCGTGGTGCATCGCGTGAATGACGGAACCAGCCCCAAGGAACAGCATCGCCTTAAAGAACGCGTGGGTGAACAGGTGGAACATCGCCGCCGAGTACATGCCGACGCCTGCGGCCACGAACATGTAGCCAAGCTGCGAACAGGTCGAATAGGCGATCACGCGCTTGATGTCGGTCTGAACCAGACCCACGGTCGCGGCAAAGAACGCGGTGGTGGCACCCAGCACGGTGATAAAGGTGGTCGCTTCGGGCGCAACCTCCATCAAGGGCGACATGCGGCACACGAGAAAGACACCCGCCGTCACCATGGTTGCGGCGTGAATGAGTGCCGACACCGGGGTCGGGCCTTCCATCGCGTCCGGCAGCCATGTGTGCAGGATCAGCTGCGCCGATTTCCCCATCGCGCCGACAAACAGCAGGAAGGCAATCAGGTTGGCCGCGTTCCAGTCGGTCCAGAGGAACGACACAGTGGTCTCCGCCAGATCCGGCGTCGCCGCAAAGATGGTGCCAAGGTTGATGCTGTCCGTCAGGAAGAACAGCGCAAAGATCCCGAGCGAGAAGCCAAAGTCGCCGACACGGTTGACGATAAAGGCTTTCATCGCCGCCGCCCCGGCAGAGGGCTTGCGGTAGTAAAACCCGATCAACAGGTAGGAGGCAACGCCCACGCCTTCCCAGCCGAAGAACATCTGCACGAGGTTGTCGGATGTGACCAGCATCAACATGGCGAAGGTGAAGAACGACAGATAGGCAAAGAAGCGCGGCTTGTAGCTCTCGCCCTCTTTGTACTGCGGATCGTGATCCATGTAGCCGAAGGAATAAAGATGCACGAGCGCCGACACCGTGGAGATCACGATCAACATGATCGCGGTCAATCGGTCCAGTCGGATCGACCAGGAGGTCGACAGGCTGCCGCTCTCGATCCAGCGGAAAATCTCGATGATGCGGGTTTCGCCGTCAAAGGACAGGAAGGTCACCCACGACAACAGCGCCGTGAGGAACAACAGGCCGGTGGCAGTCCACATGGCGGCTTTTTCGCCGATGATCTTATGGCCAAAGCCGCAGATCACCGCCCCCACCAGCGGGGCAAAGAGGAGAATGGTTTCCATCTGGATTAGCCCTTCATCACGTTGATGTCTTCGACAGCGATGGTGCCGCGGTTCCGGAAGAAGCAGACGAGGATCGCAAGGCCAATCGCGGCCTCAGCGGCGGCGACGGTCAGCACGAACAGCGTGAACACCTGCCCCACCAGATCGCCAAGGAACGACGAGAAGGCGACGAGGTTAATGTTCACGGCCAGCAGCATGAGTTCGATGCTCATCAAAAGGATGATCACGTTCTTGCGGTTCAGGAAGAGCCCGAAAATGCCGATAACGAACAGCGTCGCCGCGACGGTGAGATAATGTTCAAGTCCGATCATCGATCAAAGCCCCTGCCCCGGTTTGATGTCCTTGAGCTCCATTGCCTTGGCCGGGTCGCGATACATCTGGGCGAGCACGTCCTGACGCTTCACATCCTGGCGGTGGCGCAGGGTCAGAACGATGGCACCGATCATGGCCACCAGAAGGATCAGACCCGCAAGCTGGAACAGAAGGAAATATTGGTCGTAGATAATGAGGCCAAGCGCCTCCGTGTTGTGGCGATCAACGGGGATCGGCTGGCTCAGGTTCTGCGCCACGTCATGCGCGCTCTCCCAAGAGCCATAGGCGATCACGAATTGCATCAGGATCACCAGCCCGATCAGCAGCGCCAGCGGCATGTAGCGGGCCATTTCGGCCTTGAGCTCGGCAAAGTCCACGTCGAGCATCATCACCACAAAGAGGAACAGCACCGCAACCGCGCCCACGTAGACGATCACCAGCAACATGGCGACAAATTCTGCCCCCAGCAGCACAAACAGCCCGGCCGAGGAAATAAACGCCAGGATCAGCCACAGCACCGAATGCACCGGCTGACGGCTGATCACAGTGAACAGCCCGCCGGTGATGGCGCTGATGGCGAAGAGGTAAAAGGCAAACACGCTCATGTCTCATCGTCCCCTTTGTCGTCCATGACCTCCTGCGCCAAATCCATTGCGCGGGTCATGGCCGGAATGCCGGCAAAGACCGACATCTGTCCGATCGTTTCAACGATCTCTTGTTTCTTCGCGCCCGCCGCAAGAGCGTGGCGCACGGTCTGACGCACGGCCGTATCGGCCTGCGCGCCCTGCATAGTCAACCCCGCCAGCGTCAGCAGCAGCCGGGTTTTGGCATCAAGCCCGTCTTTGTTGACGGTGTTGCCGAACATCATCTCCATGACCTCTTTGGGCATGGTCGGCCAGAGCGCCTCAAACCCTTTGGGAGAGAAACTCTCAAGCGCAGGATTGAGGGCCTTCGCCATCTCCTGCGCCTGGGCCATCATGGCCTCGAAAGGGTTTTTCGGCGTCTCACTCATCTGTACGGCGCGTCCAGCTCAAGGTTGCGGGCAATCTCGGCTTCCCAGCGCTCGCCATTGGCCAGAAGCTTGTCCTTGTCGTAGAACAGCTCCTCGCGGGTCTCGGTGGCGAATTCAAAATTCGGCCCCTCGACAATGGCGTCCACCGGGCAGGCTTCCTGACAGAAACCGCAGTAGATGCATTTGGTCATGTCGATGTCGTAGCGCGTGGTGCGGCGGCTGCCGTCCTCGCGCGGTTCGGCATCAATGGTGATGGCCTGCGCCGGGCAAATCGCCTCGCAGAGTTTGCAGGCAATGCAGCGTTCCTCGCCATTAGGATAACGGCGCAGCGCGTGTTCGCCGCGAAAACGCGGGCTGAGCGGGCCTTTTTCATGCGGGTAGTTCAGGGTCGCCTTGGGCGCGAAGAAATACTTCAGCCCCAGTTTGAACCCCTGCCACACGTCTTGCAGCAGGAAGTATTTGGCGGCGCGGGTGTAATCGATTTGGGTCATATCAGCCTCCTGTGCTCCAGCGGGCGAACGCCCCCCAGAACCAATCGAAACGTGCGGCAAAGGCCACGAAGACCACCCAGACCAGCGAGAAAGGCAGGAAGACTTTCCAGCCCAGACGCATCAGCTGGTCGTAGCGGTAACGCGGGGTGATGGCCTTGACCATGGCGAAGAGGAAGAAGAAGAACGCCATCTTTGCGATCATCCACAGCGGGCTGTCCGGCAGGAACGGCACCGGCGAGAGCCAGCCACCAAAGAACAACAGCGAGGTGAGCGCGCACATCAGGAAGATGGCGATATATTCACCGGCCATGAACAACAGGAACGGCGTCGAGGAGTATTCCACCTGATAGCCTGCCACCAGTTCGGACTCCGCTTCGGGAAGGTCGAACGGTGGACGGTTGGTTTCCGCAAGGCAGGAGATGAAGAACAGGAACACCATCGGGAAATGCGGCAGCCAGTACCAGTTAAACAGGCCAGCATTGCCGTCCTGTGCCCGCACGATGTCGCCAAAGTTCATGCTGCCTGTCGACAGGATCACTCCAATGATGATGAGGCCGATGGAGACCTCATAGGAGATCATCTGCGCCGCAGAGCGCAGCGAGCCGAGGAACGGGTATTTGGAGTTCGACGCCCAGCCGCCCATGATGACGCCGTAGACCTCAAGCGAGGAAACCGCGAACACATAAAGGATGGCGACATTGATGTCCGAGAGCACCCATGTGTCGTTGAACGGGATCACCGCCCAGGCGATCATCGCCAACACGAATGAGGTGAGCGGCGCCATGATAAACACGGTCCGGTCAGAGCCAGCCGGGATGACCACCTCCTTGACCACATATTTCAGCGCATCCGCGACGGTCTGCAACAGGCCATAGACGCCCACCACGTTGGGACCGCGCCGCATCTGGACAGCCGCCCAGATTTTACGGTCGCCGTAGACAAGGAACAGAAGCGAGATCATCACAAAGGCGACAACCGCCAGGGTCTGCGCCAGGATGATGACAGCAATGCCGCCTGGGGTGTTAAAGAATTCAGCCATGGGTCCTCACACCGTAGGTATTCCGTTTGCCTTGCAGTCCTGCACCACGACTTCGGCGTCGAGCGTGCGCAAACCGCGCGGTAAGGCTGGCGAGATGGTGTAGACCGCATCGGCCTTCCAAATACCAGCCTCTTGTTTCGTTTTTGTGCGCACATGACGCGCAAAGCCGTATCCCCGGATCAGCGCATATTGTGCTGCCGCGCAATCGGCATAATCGTTCAGATCCTCAAGCGCCCCAACCCGGTCCATGGTGACATGGAACTGCACCAGATCCCCATCGAGGAGGCTGGTGTCCACGCCCAGATAATCGGGCGCGGCGCGGCTCACCTCATCGCCCGACACATCCGTGCAGGCCATGAGGGCAAGCCCCGCGAGCGATATGAGCGCCGCGCGGATCACTCTGCCGCAATCGCCGTGTCGCGGCGCGCCTTGGCCTGAGCGGAGAGCTCTGCCATCAGCTGCGATGCGCGCGCAATCGGGTTGGTCAGGTAGAAGTCTTTGACCGCAGGCAGGAAATCCGCCTTGCCGAGTTTTTCAACCGGCAGCGCCTCGCCTTCATTGGCAACAACGCGATCCACCTTGGCCAGATGCGGGACGTCCTTGATCAGCGCCTTGCGCAGTTGCGCGAGGCTGTCATAGGGCAGTTTTGCATCGAGTTCAGCCGACAGCGCGCGCAGGATGGCCCAGTTTTCCTTGGCCTCGCCCGGAGCAAAACCTGCACGCATGGCAAGCTGCGGACGGCCTTCGGTGTTCACGAACAGGCCGTTTTCCTCGGTATAGGCCGCGCCGGGCAGGATCACATCGGCGCGGTGCGCACCACGGTCGCCATGGCTGCCCTGATAGATCACAAAGGCACCGGCGTCGATTTCGACCTCATCGGCCCCGAGGTTGTAGATCACCTCTGCACCGTCAATCGCAGCAGCTACGCCGCCCTCGGTGACAGCCCCGATGTCCATGGCACCGACACGTGCGGCGGCGCTGTGCAGGATCATCAGTTTAGAGCCGGTATCTGCCGCGAGTTTCTGCGCGGCGGCCAGAACCGCGAGACCGTCGGCCTCACGCAGGGCACCCTGCCCCACGATCACCACAGACGGCGCATCCAGCACCGCACCGTAGTCTTTGTTCAAGAGACCCTCAAGCGCGGCACGATCAGTACCCACATGTGCATAATCATAGGTCAGATCCACCGCAGGGCCGACAAGCCCCACTTGCGCGCCCTTCAGCCATGCCTTGCGGATGCGGGCGTTCAGCACCGGAGCCTCATTGCGAGGATCGGTGCCGATCAGCTGGATAAACTTGGCGTTATCAATGTCTTCGATGGTGGCGGTGCCGACATATGCGGCGCGGTTGCCGATGGGCAGACGCGCATTATCGGTGCGGCATTCGACCTTGCCCTCAAGGCTCTCGATCAGGTTTTTCAGCGCATAGGCCGCCTCGACCGGGACCAGATCACCAATCAGACCTGCGACTTTCTTGCCCTTCATCGCGGTGGCGACAGCCTCCAGCGCCTCGGGCCATGTGGCGGGCTTCAGTTTGCCATCCACGCGCACATAGGGGCGGTCCAGACGTTGGCGACGCAGGCCATCCCAGACAAAACGGGTCTTATCGGAGATCCATTCTTCGTTCACGCCATCGTGGTTGCGCGGCAGGATACGCATCACTTCGCGGCCCTTGGTGTCCACGCGGATGTTCGATCCCAGCGCGTCCATCACGTCGATGGTCTCGGTCTTGGTGAGCTCCCACGGACGCGCGGTAAACGCATAAGGTTTCGAGGTCAGCGCGCCAACCGGGCACAGATCAATGATGTTGCCCTGCAGGTTCGAATCCAGCGTCTCGTTGAGGTAGGAGGTGATCTCCGCATCCTCGCCCCGTCCGGTCTGACCCATCTGGGAAATGCCTGCGACCTCGGTGGTGAAGCGCACGCAACGGGTGCAGGAAATGCAGCGTGTCATCGCGGTGCCCACAAGCGGGCCGAGGTTCAGATCGTCCACCGCGCGCTTGGGTTCACGGAAGCGCGAGAAATCAACACCGTAGGCCATCGCCTGATCCTGCAGGTCGCATTCGCCGCCCTGATCGCAGATCGGGCAATCGAGCGGATGGTTGATCAGGAGGAACTCCATCACCCCTTCGCGCGCCTTTTTCACCATCGGTGAATTGGTCTTCACCTGCGGCGCTTGACCCTCGGGACCGGGGCGCAGATCACGCACCTGCATCGCGCAGGAGGCGGCGGGCTTGGGCGGGCCGCCGACGACCTCCACAAGGCACATACGACAGTTGCCCGCAATCGAGAGACGCTCGTGGTAGCAGAAGCGCGGGATCTCGATCCCGGCCTGCTCGCAGGCTTGGATCAGGGTCATCGCCCCGTCGACTTCGATCTCGGTTCCGTCAATGTTGATCTTGCGGAGGTCAGACATGGTCTATTTCGCCCTCAGTAACACGCCGATCGCGCTGTTTTTCTTAATTTCCGCCAGCCCGTAGGCGCAGAATGTTTCTGGCTGGTCCAGTTTGACCCCTGCCTGCCGCAGCAGGCGCTCGCCCTTGGCGCGCATCCGGGATTTTTCCTGGTCCGACTTGATGTAAGACTTAATTTCAGCGTCGCTGTAGCCAAGCGCATTGGCGCGCGCGCGGATCTGATAGAGCTGGTTGAGCCCTTTGAGCGTGCGGGGCGCGAGGCGATCACATTGATCGGCCACTTCGCTGGCCACGGCCACGGCAAAGAGCGGATCCTCGATTTCCTGCACATCGCGCAGCGACGGCCTGGCCTCGCCCGCGCTGGCACCAAAGGCCAGAAGCAGGGCCGCCAAAGCCGCCAGAGAGGTGGCCATCACGGCGGTGCGAGCCGGGGAAATGGCAATTGATTCAGACATGTCAGACTCCTTTGTGGTTCTGACAGAACCACAGGAGTGAGACGCGCTGTTATTCAATAACGCCCCGCCAAACCGGCCATGATATGCCGATCTGCGCATCAAGACTCGCAGCTTCCCGTGTAGATCGCATCGCTCTTGTCGAGCTGGATCTTATAGTTGCCCTCGGCGTCCAGCGCGATGTTGGTCCAATCAAACCGCGAGGTGCCGTAGTTTTCTATACAGTAGCGTTTGGCCTCGTGATCGGCAGCCGCCAGCGCACCACGCTGGGATCGCAGCGCATCACGCACCTCGACGCGGAAATTCGCGAGGGTCTCTTTTTTGTTGATCGCTTTGACGCTTGTGCGGAACGCGATGCCGTCGAACCGCATGCGCTTGTCCTCGCGGGTTTTGCCGCCACAGGCCGCAAGCCCGACCGAGGCCGCCAATATCAGCGTTAAAGTAAAACGTGAGGTCATTATCATCTCTTCAGGTTATTCCGCTGCCATCACGCCGACGCGACCCGTTTTCTGAGCCTTGACGCGGTCTTCGATTTCTTCGCGGAAGTTGCGAATGAGACCCTGAATGGGCCAAGCAGCTGCATCACCCAATGCACAGATGGTGTGGCCTTCAACTTGTTTTGTGACATCCCAGAGCATGTCAATTTCTTCGAGTTCTGCTTCGCCCCGGACCAGACGATCCATGACGCGCATCATCCAGCCGGTGCCCTCACGGCACGGGGTACACTGGCCGCAGCTCTCGTGTTTGTAGAATTTGGACAGCCGCCAGATCGCCTTAATGATGTCGGTCTGTTTGTCCATCACGATCACCGCCGCGGTGCCAAGGCCGGAGCCCAACTCGCCGCGCAGGTAATCAAAATCCATGATCGCGTCGCGCATCTTCTCGCCGCGCACACAGGGCACGGAGGAGCCGCCGGGGATCACCGCCAGAAGGTTGTCCCAGCCGCCGCGAATACCGCCGCAATGTTTTTCGATGAGTTCCTCAAAGGAAATACTCATCGCTTCCTCGACGACGCAGGGGTTGTTGACGTGGCCGGAGATCGCAAAGAGCTTGGTGCCCGCGTTGTTCTGACGGCCAAAGCCCGCAAACCACTCCGCCCCGCGCCGCAGGATGGTCGGCACCACAGCGATGGATTCCACGTTGTTCACGGTGGTCGGGCAGCCATAAAGCCCCGCGCCTGCCGGGAATGGCGGCTTCATGCGCGGCATGCCTTTTTTTCCCTCAAGGCTCTCGATCAGGGCGGTTTCCTCGCCGCAGATGTAGGCCCCTGCCCCGTGGTGCAGGAAGACATCGAAATCCCAGCCGGAGCCTGCGGCGTTTTTGCCCAAGAGACCCTTGTCGTAGCATTCGTCAATCGCCGCCTGCAGCGCCTCGCGCTCGCGGATATATTCGCCGCGCAGGTAGATGTAGCAGGTATGTGCGTTCATCGCGAAGGATGCGATCAGCGCGCCCTCGATCAGCGTATGCGGATCATGACGCATGATTTCGCGGTCTTTGCAGGTGCCGGGCTCAGACTCATCGGCGTTGATCACCAGATAGGCCGGACGTCCGTCGCTTTCCTTGGGCATGAAGGACCATTTGAGGCCGGTGGGGAAGCCCGCACCGCCGCGCCCGCGCAGGCCGGAATCCTTCATGGTCTGGATGATCCAGTCGCGCCCTTTTTCAATGAGGCCCGCCGTACCGTCCCAATGGCCACGCTTTTGTGCGCCCGCCAACGTGCGTTCGTGCATCCCGTAAAGGTTGGTAAAGATCCGGTCCTGATCCTTCAGCATGTGTGCCTACCTTTGACTGTTCTGACGCATGCGCCAGAGTTGAATGATGTTGACGCCCGCATAGATCATCGCCGCCAGAGCGGCGAAATCGAACAGCAGCGCATAGCGGCCCGGCAGGCCGATCGCGGGACCGATCAGAAGCGACAGGATCAGCCAAGCCACCATCGTGCCGGCGATCACCAGCGAGATGTGCCGCCCCTTGGCTGCAATGGCCTTATCCTGTTCGTCCTTCGTCATCGGGTCCAGTCATCCTTGACCACAGCGCACGGCCCATGGCCGCGATCTGCGATTATGATTTGTCTTTGTAACGGCCGTCTGTCTTGGCCGATTTGGCAAACTCGGTCTCTTCACCGGATGCCAGTTGCTTGGCTTGGTCGATCCAGCCGTCCCGCTCGATGCGGCCTTTGAATTTAAGGCGCGCATCAACCCAAGCCACCTCGGCCTCGGTCCATTCGGCGATCTGGTCGAAGTGGAAAAAGCCCAGCTCATTCAGTGTCTGTTCGAGCTTCGGCCCCACCCCTTTGAGGAGTTTGAGGTCGTCCGCCCCGCCCTCGCGCGCCGCTGTCAGCGTCTCGGGTGCTTTTTCCTCGACCGTCTCGGTCGCCTCAGCCTTAGGTTCTGTCTTGGGCTCCGTCACCTTCGCGGCGGCGGCCTCGGGCTGTGCCGGGGTGGCGGCATCAGATTTCTTGACCGGCGCTTTTTTCTTGGGCGCGGCCTCTTTCTTGGCGGCCTCGGCCTGCTTCGCCGCAGGTTTGGGGCGCTCGGGCGCTGCCGGGGTGGGCTCTGCCGCAGCACGTCCGGCAACCACGCCATCTTTGCCGACCCAAGGAGTCAGCAGCGGCACTTCATCGCCCTGAATGCGTTTCACACCGTCGCCAAGCTCGGTCGCCAGCGCGGCAGACGCGTTATACTGAGGCTTGTCCGCCTCATATTCCTTGAGCGAGGTAAGGCCGGATTTTGGCTCTGCCGCGTAACGGCCATTTTGCGGGCCGGGCACAACAGCTTTGCCGGCGGCCAGATCGTCGATCAGCTTGGTAAAGCTCGCGGCCGTCAGATCCTCGTAGTAGTCCTTGCCGATCTGCGCCATCGGCGCATTGGTGCAGGACCCGAGGCATTCCACCTCTTCCCAGGAAAATTTGCCATCCGCCGACAGCGTATGCGGCTTTGCGGCGATCTTGTCCTTGCAGACCGCAATCAGATCCTCAGCGCCGCAGATCATGCAGGACGTGGTGCCGCAAACCTGAATATGCGCAACAGAACCGGTGGGTTGCAGCTGGAACATAAAGTAGAAGGAGGCCACCTCCAGCACGCGGATATAGGCCATACCGAGCATATCGGCGACATATTCCAGCGCGGGTTTGGTGACCCAGCCCTCTTGTTCCTGCGCGCGCCACAGGATCGGGATCACCGCCGAGGCCTGACGGCCCTCGGGGTATTTGGTCATTTGCGCCTCTGCCCAAGCCTGATTAGCGGGCGTAAAAGCGAAGCTGTCGGGTTGTTCGTGGTGCAGACGGCGCAGCATTACTTGTCGAACTCCTCAAGCAGAATGCAGGTCGATGTAAGCGCCCCTTCGGGGATCTCCTGACCTGCGGCTTTGGCGTCGAAAGCGGCATCGGTGGCGTTCAGGCGGCAGATGTATTCATCATACTCATCCTCGACGAGGATCACGCCCTCGCGCACATGCACATAGCCGACAGACTCGGCGATGAGATCCGCCAAGGGTTTCTCTGCCAGTGCGGTTTGGCCGATGAGGCACAGGGAAACCCCTGCAATAAGAGCGCGCAGTGTCATCGGTCAATCTCCCCGAACACGATGTCCATGGTTCCAATAATTGCGGCAACATCCGCGAGTTGGTGGCCCTTGGCGACGTAATCCATCGCCTGAAGGTGCAAGAACCCCGGCGCGCGCAGCTTGGCGCGATAGGGTTTGTTGGTGCCATCCGCCACCAGATAGACGCCGAATTCGCCCTTGGGGGCCTCAACCGCAGCGTAGACCTCGCCCTCGGGGACGTGGAAGCCTTCGGTGTAGAGCTTGAAGTGGTGGATCAGGCTCTCCATCGAGGTTTTCATATCGCTGCGTTTGGGCGGGCTGATCTTGCCCCGCGCCATGACGTCGCCCGTGGCCTCGCGCAGTTTTGCGATGGCCTGACGGATGATCGACAGCGACTGGCGCATCTCTTCCATGCGGACAAGGTAGCGATCATAACAGTCGCCGTTTTTGCCAACCGGGATCTGGAACTCGAACTCGTCGTAGCATTCATACGGCTGCGCGCGGCGCAAATCCCATGCAAGGCCGGAGCCGCGCACCATGACACCCGAAAAGCCGTATTTCTGAATGTCGTCTTCGGTGACCACGCCAATGTCGCAGTTACGCTGCTTGAAGATGCGGTTTTCCGTCAACAAGCCGTCGATGTCATCCATCACCTTGGGGAATTCCATCGCCCAGAGGTCGATATCATCGAGGAGCTCATCCGGCAGGTCCTGATGCACACCACCGGGGCGGAAATAGGCCGCGTGCAGACGTGCACCACACGCCCGCTCGTAGAAGATCATCAGCTTTTCGCGTTCCTCAAAACCCCAGAGCGGCGGCGTCAGCGCGCCCACGTCCATCGCCTGCGTGGTGACGTTCAAGAGGTGGTTGAGGATGCGGCCGATTTCCGAATAGAGCACCCGGATGAGCTGCGCGCGGCGCGGCACCTCAACCCCGGTGAGTTTCTCGATCGCCAGACACCATGCATGCTCCTGATTCATCGGCGCCACATAATCGAGGCGGTCGAAATACGGCAGGTTCTGCAGGTAGGTGCGGCTCTCCATCAGCTTTTCTGTGCCACGGTGCAAGAGGCCGATATGCGGATCGCAGCGTTCCACGATCTCGCCGTCCAGTTCCAGCACCAGACGCAAAACGCCGTGGGCCGCCGGGTGTTGCGGGCCGAAGTTGATGTTGAAGTTACGGATCTTCTGCTCGCCCGTCTGGGCGTCGTCGAAACCTTTGGAGCCGTCCATCATTTCGCCCCCTCTTTCTCGTCACCGGGCAGGATGTAGTCGGCACCCTCCCATGGGCTCATGAAGTCAAACTGGCGGTATTCCTGAACCAGTTTCACCGGCTCGTAGACCACGCGCTTTTGCGCCTCGTCATAGCGGACTTCGGTGTAGCCAGTGGTCGGGAAATCCTTGCGCAGCGGGTGGCCGCGAAAGCCGTAGTCGGTCAGCAGGCGGCGCAGGTCTGGGTGACCTGTGAACAGGATGCCGAACATGTCAAAGACTTCGCGCTCGAACCAGTTGGCGGAGGGGTGTACATCCACGATGGAGGGCACCATGTCCTCTTCGCGCACCGCAACCCGCAGGCGGATGCGGTGGTTTTGGTACATCGACAGAAGGTGATACACCACGTCAAAGCGCTTGGTGCGCTCGGGGTAATCGACGGCGGTGATGTCAACCAAGGTGGAGAACCGGCAGGCGCTGTCCACGCGCAGGAACTCCACAAGACCTGCGATATTGGCCGGTTTCACGTCGATATTCAGCTCGCCATGCGCGATGTCCCAGGACAACACACAATCGGGGCGCTTGGCTTCGATCTGATGGCCAAGGTCTTGCAATGCTTCAATCATCTGTGTCTCCTGCCCTTAGCGCACAAGGGTGCCGGTACGGCGGATCTTGCGCTGCAGTTGCATCAGCCCATAAAGCAGCGCCTCTGCGGTGGGCGGGCAGCCGGGCACGTAGATGTCGACCGGCACGATCCGGTCACAACCGCGCACGACGGAATAGCTGTAGTGGTAATAGCCACCGCCATTGGCGCAGGACCCCATTGAGATCACATAGCGCGGCTCTGGCATCTGGTCGTAGACCTTGCGCAGCGCCGGGGCCATTTTGTTGGTGAGGGTGCCCGCAACGATCATCACATCCGATTGACGCGGGGAAGCGCGCGGCGCGATGCCAAAGCGTTCGGCGTCATAGCGTGGCATGGATGTATGCATCATCTCAACCGCGCAGCAGGCCAGACCAAAGGTCATCCAGTGCAGGGAGCCGGTACGCGCCCAGTTGATGATATCTTCGGCAGAGGTCAGCAGAAACCCTTTGTCCTGCAGTTCCGCGTTGAGGGCCTGAGTGACCACTTCCTTGTCGACACCTGCGGTGTTCGCGCCAGCCATCACTCCCATTCCAGAGCCCCTTTCTTCCACTCGTAGGCAAAGCCAATGGTCAGAACGCCCAGAAACACCATCATGGACCAGAAGCCGGTATCGCTGATGTCCTTAAAGCCAACGGCCCAAGGAAACAGGAAGGCAATCTCCAGATCGAAGATGATGAACAGTATCGAGACCAGATAAAAGCGCACGTCGAACTTCATGCGGGCGTCATCGAATGCGTTGAAACCGCACTCATAGGCGCTGACTTTTTCCGGGTCGGGATTGCGCACCGCAACAACAACGGCAGCAAGAATAAGCACGAGACCAAGGCCGATGGCGACGGCCAAAAACACCAGAATGGGCAGGTATTCCCGCAACATCTCTTCCACGAGTGGCTCCTTTCCGCGCACACGGCAAGATCTGCTCGTGCACCGTCAATTGGCGTGTTGACTTGCGCCGTTACTACTCCTGTCCCTACAGACCGTCAACCAAGGGGAAGTTAATGTGAAAAGCTTTATTGGCCAGTTTCGCAGCAGTGCAACAATACCCCAAAACCTTATGGTTTCACTCAGTTTTTAAGCTGCGAAAAACGGGCGCAAATTTGCTGCGCCCGAGGGGGATGAATCCCCTTATTTGTCACGCCAAGAGGGGCGCCGTTTTTCAAAAAACGCATTGATGCCTTCGACCGCTTCCGGGCTCTCCCAGCGGGTGACGAGGGCGGAAATGGTAAAATCGATTGTGGATTTATCGATCTTAGGACCCAGCGCGCGGGCCAGTGCCTTGGCATCGGCCACCGCACCGGGCGCACAATCGAGGTAGGGAGTTACCTCTGCCTCCACTGCGGCATCAAGTGAGTCGGCAGAAACGGTGCGACTGAGCAAGCCCAGCTCCACCGCTTCCGACGCATCAAAAAGCCGCGCCGACATGAAGACGCGCCGCGCGCGCGCCTCGCCCATGCGGGCGATGACATAGGGGCCGATGGTGGCGGGGATCAGGCCAAGGCGGGTCTCGGTGAGGCCCATCTTGAGGCTGTCGACGCCGATGGCCACATCACAGACCGAGGCCATGCCCACGCCACCGCCAAACGCATTGCCCTGTAGCCGCCCGATCAAGGGCTGCGGCAAGGTGTTCAGAAGGTTCAGCATTTCCGCCAGCACCCGCGCCTCGCGGGCGCGAGTCTCGGCATCCGCATCCATCTGCGCCTGCATCCACGCCAGATCGCCCCCGGCGCAGAAGCTCTTGCCCGCGCCGGTCAAGACCACCACACGCACGCTTCGGTCCGCAGCCAGCGCGCGCGCTGCATCCTGCAATTCCTGCAGCATCTGCCCCGACATGGCGTTGTGCTTTTCGGGACGGTTGAGCGTCAGGGTCGCCACGCCGCGATCATCGCGCGTGAGCGTTAGCGTGTCATACATGGCCAAAGGGTCCTTATTGTGGTGAAGGGTCAGGCATCGGCGGCAATGGGGCGCAGGGCGCGCGCCATGGCGGCGGCCTCCTGCAGGACATCGCCATCCAGCCCAGTGTCATAGCCCAGCCGGGTCAGGTGTTCGTGCACGACCTCGGTGGCGACATTACCCGCCGCACCCGGCGCATAGGGACAGCCACCAAGCCCGCCCACGGCAGCATCAAACACTCGCACGCCCAGCGCCAGCGAGGCGTCGATATTGTCCACGGCCCGGCCTGCGGTGTCGTGGTAATGCCCGGCAAGCCGCGTCACTGGCACGGCGTCTTTGACCGCAATCAGCATCTTGGCGATCTTGTCGGGTGTGGCCTTGCCGATGGTGTCGCCCAGCGAGATCTCATAGCAGCCCATCGAGAAGAGCCGATCCGCGACCTCGGCCACTTTGTCAGGGGCGACAGCGCCATCATAGGGGCAGTCGGTCACGCAGGAGACATAACCCCGCACGGGCAGGTCGATATGGCGCGCGGCCTCCAGAATGGGGGCAAAGCGTTCAATACTCTCGGCAATCGAGGCATTGATATTGGCCTGCGAAAACCCCTCGGATGCGGAGGCAAAAATGGCGATTTCATCGGCGCGCGCAGCCAGTGCGTCTTCATAGCCCCGCATATTCGGGGTGAGCGCCGCATAGCGCACGCCTTTGGCCTTGGTGATCCCGGCCAGCACCTCGGCGCTACCGGCCATCTGCGGCACCCATTTCGGCGACACGAAGCTTGCCACCTCGATCCGGGAAAAGCCTGCGCGGCTGAGGCAATCCACCAGCGCCACCTTGTCGGCGACGGGGATGTCGCGCTTTTCGTTTTGCAGCCCGTCACGTGGGCCCACCTCAAAGATCTCGACGCGGTCTTTCATGGGTTTTGCTCCTCCCGGTTCATGGGCGCGGCTCAGGCGTCTTCCTCCAGCCGGACCAGCGCTGCTCCAGCCTCCACCTGATCGCCCGCTTGCGCAAGAACTTCTGCAACCACGCCGTCACGGGCGGCCAGCAAAGAGTGCTCCATTTTCATCGCCTCCAGGATCGCGAGCCGGTCGCCTTCTTTGACTGCAGCGCCTGCCTCGGCAAAGACCGCCTTGACCAAGCCCGGCATCGGGGCCTCGATCAGGTTGCCATCCCCGGCGGCGCCTGCGGCGCGGTCCAGCGGGTCGATCACCGTAAAGCTCAGCCCGTAGTGATCAAACACCGTGATCGTGTCGCCGCAGATCGAAAGGGGCGGCAGGGGCATGCTGCCAATCACCCAGCCTGAGGCCATGCGGTTCACGGCGATATGCACGCCCTCAATCGTCCAGTCCTGACGGTCGGGGCCGTCGACCTCGACGGTGGCCTCAAACCGCTCGCCCTGCCACTCCAGCGTGACGGAGCGGTGCAGGTCGGCCCACAACGTAAAGCCCATCTCGGGGCGCGCTTCGATCAGATCGAGCGCGGCCATCGCTGCGGCGGCCTTATGCTCGGGCTTGGCGATTGGAGCTACCGCGAGTGTGTCGAGATCCCGCGCGATCAGGCCTGTGTCCACGTCGCCTGCGGCAAAGCCTGCGTGACGGGTCAGTGCGCCGAGGAAGGCAAGGTTGGTGACAGTTCCGGCAACCTCGGTGCGGGCCAGCGCGTCATCCAATTGGCGCAGCGCGGCGGCGCGGGAGGGGCCATGTACGATCACCTTAGAGATCATCGGATCATACCACGGGCTGATGGTGTCCCCTGCCCTCACCCCGCTGTCGGCGCGCACACCTTCGGGAAAGGCCAGATGCGAGAGCGTGCCGGTGGCGGGCAAAAAGCCCTTGGGCACGTCCTCGGCATAAAGCCGCGCCTCAAAGGCGTGGCCGCTGATGGTGAGGTCGTCCTGCTGCAGGGGCAGCCCTTCGCCAGAGGCGACGCGCAACTGCCATTCCACCAGATCGACGCCAGTGATGAGTTCGGTTACCGGGTGCTCGACCTGCAAACGGGTATTCATCTCCATGAACCAGAACCCGTCCGCACGCAGCCCGTCCGAGCCGTCCACAATGAACTCCACCGTGCCCGCGCCCGCATAGCCGATCGCTTCGGCCGCGCGCACAGCGGCCTGCCCCATGGCGGCGCGCATCTCTTCGGTCATGCCGGGGGCCGGGGCTTCTTCGATCACCTTTTGGTGGCGACGTTGCAGCGAACAGTCGCGTTCAAAGAGATGCACCGCCGATGTGCCGTCGCCAAAGACCTGCACCTCGATATGGCGCGGCTTCTGGATGTATTTTTCAATCAATACCGCCGAGTTGCCAAAGGATGTGGTGGCTTCGCCCTGCGCCGAGGCCAGCGCATCGTTGAAATCTCTGGGGTCCTCGACCAGCCGCATGCCCTTGCCACCGCCGCCTGCGACCGCCTTGATCAGGACCGGATAGCCGATGTTCTCGGCCTGTTCGGCGAGGAAGCCCGCGTCCTGAGTGTCGCCGTGATAGCCGGGAACAACGGGCACGCCCGCCTCTTCCATCAGCGCTTTGGCCGCGTCCTTGAGGCCCATCTTGCGGATCGCACTGGCAGAGGGGCCGATGAAGGCGAGACCTGCTGCCTCGACCTTTTCCACGAAATCGGGGTTCTCCGACAGAAACCCATAGCCCGGATGTATACCTTGCGCGCCGGTGGCTTTGGCGGCGGCGAGGATCTCGTCCTGCAGCAGGTAGCTATCCGCTGGGGCCGGTCCATGACCGATATGGACAGCCTCATCCGCAAGGGCCACATGTTTGGCGTCTCGGTCGGCATCGGAGTAGACGGCGACGGTGCGTACACCCAGACGACGGGCGGTTTCCATCACCCGGCATGCAATTTCGCCACGGTTGGCAATCAGGATCTTGTTGAACATCGGGCAGGTCCTTTGCTTGGAACGTCGGACCGGGGGCGCTGCCCCCGGAACCCCCGGGATATTTATGAGAAGGTGAAGATCACATGCGGAACACGCCAAAGCGTGTGTCCTCGATGGGGGCGTTGAGGGCGGCGCTGAGCGACAGCGACAGCACATCACGGCTTTTGCGTGGGTCGATAATGCCGTCATCCCAAAGCCGCGCGGAGGCATAGAGCGGATGGCTCTGTTCGGCGAACATGTCGATGGTGGGCTGCTTGAACTGCGCCTCTTCTTCAGCGGACCATGTGCCGCCTTGGCGCTCGATCGCATCGCGTTTGACCGTGGCCAGAACGCCCGCCGCCTGCTCGCCGCCCATCACGGAGATGCGCGAATTGGGCCATGTCCAGAGGAACCGGGGCGAATAGGCCCGCCCTGCCATGCCGTAGTTTCCAGCGCCAAAGGAGCCGCCGACCAGCATGGTGATCTTGGGCACATTGGTGGAAGCCACCGCCGTCACCATCTTGGCGCCGTGGCGGGCGATGCCCTCATTTTCGTATTTGCGACCCACCATGAAACCGGTGATGTTTTGCAGGAAGACCAGCGGGATCTTGCGCTGGCTGCAGAGTTCCACGAAATGCGCGCCCTTCTGTGCGGCTTCTGAAAAGAGCACGCCATTGTTGGCGATGATCCCGATGGGGCAGCCCTTGAGGTGGGCAAAGCCGGTAACCAGCGTTTCGCCAAAGCGGGGTTTGAACTCATCAAAGCGCGAACCATCGACGAGACGCGCGATCACCTCGCGAATGTCATAGGGCGTGCGCAGATCGCCCGGCACCACGCCAAGGATTTCCTCGGGGTCATAGGCGGGCTCTTCGGGGCTCTGCCAGTTCACGCCTTGGGGTTTGGTGCGATTGAGATGGCTGACCGCGCGCCGCGCGAGGGCCAGCGCATGGGCGTCATCCTCAGCGAGGTAATCCGCCACGCCCGAAAGCCGCGTGTGCACATCCCCGCCGCCCAGATCCTCGGCCGAGACGACCTCGCCCGTCGCGGCCTTCACCAGCGGCGGGCCTGCAAGGAAGATGGTGCCCTGTTCCTTGACGATGATGGTGACGTCGGACATTGCCGGCACATAAGCACCGCCTGCGGTACAGGACCCCATGACCACGGCGATCTGCGGAATGCCCTTCGCGGACATCCGCGCCTGATTGTAGAAGATGCGGCCAAAGTGGTCGCGGTCGGGAAAGACCTCATCCTGCTGCGGCAGGTTGGCGCCGCCACTGTCCACCAGATAGACGCAAGGAAGGTTGTTTTCCTCGGCAATCTCTTGGGCGCGCAGGTGTTTTTTCACCGTCATCGGGAAATAGGTGCCGCCCTTCACGGTGGCATCATTGCAGACCACCATGACCTCCTGACCGTGAACGCGCCCGATGCCTGCGATCACGCCTGCCGCCGGGGCTGCGCCATCATACATGCCATGCGCCGCCGTCGCGCCGACCTCCAAAAAGGGCGAGCCTGGATCAAGCAGGTTCGCCACCCGGCGGCGCGGCAGCATCTTGCCACGGCTTTCATGACGGGCCCGGGATTTTTCGCCCCCGCCCAAGCGCGCGGCCTCGGCGGCCTCGCTGATCTCGGCCAGTGCGGAGAGATGGGCTGCTTTGTTTGCCTTGAACCCTTCAGAGGAGGGCATTGCCTTGGATTGGAGTTTCATTTCGGTTCCTCTTCCAAAGGGAGACGACGTGAGAAAAATAGTACGGACGCGAAAGCGGCAAAAACCAGGAATGGGAAAGCCACGAAACGCAGCTTGGTCTGACCGTTTTGCGCCAGATACGACAATTCAGGAAAGGCGAAGTGGAGCGCGGCGCTTGTCACAAACAGAGAGAAAAATACCAGTGGTATTGCGCGCGATATAAACCGCCAAAGGTATGCTCGAAAACTCAGCGCGACCCGCCAATGTCGTCCACAACTTCGGCACTCGGCAATCTGCGGCCAGCCGCGCCCGCGCCCCGTGAGATGCGAAAGCGGCACCGCTCCGCCGCATGTTGGACAAGTATGACAAAACAGGCGAGACGCCCAAGCGACGTGTTGGTCACTCAAACTGCGACTCCTTGCCCTCATCACTTCCCCTCCTCCGCAGCCCGCGCCTTTAGTTCCTTACGGATCACCTTGCCCGTGACCGTCATCGGCAGGGCCTCCAGAAAGGCGATTTCGCGGGGATAGGAATAGCTGGCAAGGCGCTCTTTGACGTAGTCCTGCAGCTCTTTCTCGCTCGGGGCGTGGTCCGGCTTCAGCACCACATAGGCCTTGACGATCTCAGTGCGCAGGGCGTCGGGCTTGCCGACCACACCGACGGTGGCAACGGCCGGGTGGGTCATCAGGCAATCCTCGATCTCGGAGGGGCCGATGCGGTAACCGGCAGAGGTGATCACGTCATCCTCACGCCCCACAAAGCGCAGATAGCCCTCTTCCCAGATGCCGCGATCGCCCGTCACCAGCCAGTCGCCGTGAAACTTCTCGGCGGTGGCGTCGGGGCGGTTCCAGTATTCCAGCATCATAGACCCGGAACCACGGCGCACCGCCACATCACCTTCCTCGCGGGTGGGCTGGCCGTCTGCGTCGATCACCTCGACCACATGCCCCGGCACCGGTTTGCCGATGCAGCCGGGGCGCACGGGGAAATCTGCGCCACAGGAGGACACCGTCATATTGCATTCGGTCTGGCCGTAGAACTCATTGATGGTGACGCCCAGATGATGCTGGCCCCAAGCGAGCATCTCCGCGCCCAGGGGCTCTCCGCCGGAGGCCACAGAGCGCAAGGCCCGAAGCCCCTGCCCCGCCGCTTTCAGCATGCGCAGGGCGGTGGGCGGAAAGAAGACGTTGCGCACCTCGCCCAAGCGGATCACCTCGGCGCAGGTGTCTGGCGTGAACTTATCAAGCCGCGCGGCCACTACCGGCACGCCCAGCGCAAGGCCCGGCATGGCGACATCAAACAACCCGCCGATCCACGCCCAATCCGCAGGCGTCCAGAGACAATCACCGGGCTGGCCCAGATGGTCGTGACTGATCGACACGCCCGGCAGGTGCCCTGTCAGCATCCGGTGCCCGTGCAAGGCTCCCTTGGGTTTGCCGGTGGTGCCGGAGGTATAGATAATGACCGCCGGGTCCTCGGATCCAGTATCGGCAAAGGGCACCGGATCGCCCTCGACGCCAATCTCTGCGGCGATCAGCGGCTCGGCCAGATCGCCAAGCTGCGCCGCGCCCTCCCGATCGGTCAGCACATATTTTGCACCTGCATCCTCGACCCGGTTGGCAAGGGCGTCGTGCTGAAACAGTTTAAAGAGCGGCACGGAAATGGCGCCGATCTTCCAGATCGCCAGATGCGCCGCCGCACACCACGGCGACTGAGACAGGAGCACGCCAACCCGATCACCGGGGGCGACACGTTGCAGCAATGCGCGCGCCAGACCATCGACCATCACAGCCAGATCCCCATGGCTCACATCACGGCGGGTCCCGGAGGTGAGGTCGATGATCGCCAGTTTATCACCCGCGTGATCCATCACCTGCGCCGCCATATTGAGCCGCTCCGGAATGTCCCAAGCGCCTGCTTCTGTCAGCCCCGGAATGATGCGTTTGATAGTCATGTTTAACCCTGCACGTAGCGCATAGCTGATATGCGATTTTTCCCTGTCTTTCCAAATGGAAAGGCAGAGGTGATTTGATCTGGATCAGAGATGTCGCGCGGCTGACGTGGCACTGTTGCGACGTACTGATTGAAGAAGGGATTACCCCCATGAAAACTCTGGTTTCCGCCCTCGCCCTGGGCGTTGCCGCGTCGAGCTTCGCCGCCCCTGCCATGGCACAATCGCAGGGCGACTGGACCTTCGGTGTCGGGATCATCAACGTGAACCCCAAATCCGACAATGGCACCCTTGCCGGTGCTGCGGCCAAGATTGAAGACGACACGCAACTGTCGCTCACGGCGGAGTACTTCATCCGTGACAACCTCGGCATCGAACTTTTGGCAGCCACCCCGTTTGAGCATGACATTGCGCTTGGCGGCACCAACATTGGCTCCACCAAACATCTGCCGCCGACCCTGTCGCTGGTCTATCACATCCCCACCAACGGCAAGATCACGCCCTTTGTTGGGTTGGGTGTGAACTACACCACCTTCTTCTCGGAAAAGACCCCGCTGGGGCGTCTGGATCTGGACAACAGTTTTGGTCTTGCTGCAACCGTGGGGGCGGATTGGAAAATCTCTGAGCAGGGCGCGCTGCGTCTGAACGTGCGCTACATGGATATCGACACCGACGCCAAGCTCAACGGTGCCCCCATCGGCACCGCGAGCATTGATCCGATCACTGTGGGTGTCTCTTACGTGCACCGCTTCTGATCCCTTTCAGATGTCGGGTTGGCCCTGCCCGCCCGGCGTTTGATCCAAGTGGCGCCGCCTGCCTGCGGCGCCTTTTTTTGTGGCAGCCTTCAAGGCGTATCCGCCTGCAATCGGCCCTCTCTCAGGTCTGGGGCGTTGTGGGCGGCGTTTGCCCCAGCCTTGTGACATCAATCAGCCCACCCAACCAGTTGACCTGATAGCGAAACCCCACGTCTTGGGCGGTGCCATCAGGGCGACAGGTGACCACAAGCCACGTCCAGAAACCGGCGTCTTTTGCGGGGCGCGCCACACAATCGCTGAGCTTTGCGCGGCCAGCGGCCCCAGAAACCGCGTGATCCGCGAGATATTTTTGCGCATAATGCGTGATCACATCGGACTCTGTGATGCCTTGGCGAATGATGCCATAGCGGAACCCGATCCCGGCCAGCACCATCGCCAGCACCGCAATCGGGATCCAGTAGGCGATCCGCATCAGCTCATATGCGACATCAATTCGCGCCCGATCAGCATGCGCCGGATTTCCGATGTGCCCGCGCCGATTTCCATCAGCTTGGCATCGCGGAAGATCCGACCAACCGGATTGTCGCTCAGATAGCCCGCCCCGCCAAAAGCCTGCACCGCCTGATGCGCCTGCGTCATCGCCACCTCAGAAGCATAGAGGCAGCAGGCAGCCGCGTCCTGACGGGTCACCGTGCCCTTGTCGCAGGCCTTGGCGACCTCATAGACATAGGCGCGCGCGGTGTTCATCGCGGTGTACATATCGGCGATTTTGCCCTGCATCAGCTGGAAGTTTCCGATGGGTTGGCCGAACTGTTTGCGCTCTGCCATATAGGGCATCATCTCATCCATGCATGACGCCATGATCCCGGTGCCGATGCCTGCCAGCACCACGCGTTCGTAATCCAGACCGGACATCAGGACGCGCACGCCCTTACCCTCCTCGCCCAGCACGTTTTCAAACGGCACCTCGACGTCTTCGAACACCAGCTCGGCGGTGTTTGATCCACGCATGCCGAGCTTGTCGAAATGTTTGGAGGTGGAGAACCCCTTGAACTCTTTCTCAATTAGGAAGGCGGTGATGCCTTTGGAGCCTGCTTCGGGATCGGTCTTGGCATAGACCACCAGCGTGTCCGCGTCAGGACCATTGGTGATCCAGTATTTGTTGCCGTTCAAAACATAGCGGTCGTTGCGCTTTTCGGCGCGCAGCGACATCGACACCACGTCGGAGCCCGCGCCAGCCTCGGACATTGCCAGCGCGCCAACATGTTCGCCGGAAATCAGCCGCGGCAGGTATTTGGCTTTTTGCTCGGCGTTGCCGTTGAGCTTAATCTGGTTGACGCAGAGGTTGGAATGCGCGCCGTAGGACAGCGACACCGACGCCGAGGCCCGCGCGATTTCCTCAACCGCAACGGTGTGTGCAAGATAGGACATGCCCGCGCCGCCGTATTCCTCATCCACGGTGATCCCCAGAAGGCCCAGCTCGCCCATCTCTTTCCAGAGGTCGGCGGGGAATTCGTTCTTCTGGTCGATCTCCTGCGCCATTGGCTTGACGCGCTCTTGCGCCCAGCGGTGCACCATGTCGCGCAGGGCGTTTACGTCCTCGCCCAGATCGAATGTCATGCTTGCGTTGAACATTTGCGCGTCTCCTCCCGAGTCACGATATTTAATGAACACTTGTTCAATAAATGCCACAGCCCCGCAGATCGGTCAACGCCGATGTTCGCTCCGCTGCTGCCGCGACGGGTTTGTGGACACGCACGCGCGGTGAAATGGCGGCCTATCGGTCTTTGCGGTTCGAAAACTTCACATTGGATTGATTTTTTAATCAAAGGGTTACTTTTGGCCCCACTTTGGCCATATCCCCTACCAATAAGTTACCATAAACAGTTTGGCCCGACGGGAGAGATACGTCTCATGCCGCTTCACAATCTGATTCTGAATGGCACGTTTGACAGCGGTGCTGCGCATTGGACGGGCAACGATATCGAAGCCTCGTACAATCAGTCGTCCTACATCAGTGGCGGCTCCGGCAACCGCGTGGCGGAACTGGATGGTCATCGTGGCCAGACCACGGTCATGCAGCAGACATTTAGCGTCGACAATCCGATCACAACGCAGCTGACCTTTGATGTGGCGCTGCGCACGGCCTCCAATTCCAATGCGGGTATCGAAGGGTTCGAGGTCGAAATCCTTGATGATGCGGGCAATGTCGTCTCGTCGATGACGGTTCTGCCCACCACTAACAGCTTTAATCAGGTGTCGCTGGACATCACGTTCCCGGCTGCGGGCGATTACACTCTGCGTTTTACAGAGATTGGCCCCAACGACAGCCTCGGCGCGATCATCGACAATGTGGAGATGATGGTGTGTTTTTGCGCAGGCACGCTTATTGAAACTGCACAGGGGCAACGCCGCATTGAGGATCTGCGCCCCGGCGATATGATCGTTACCGCGCGTGGGCTCAGGCCACTGCGCTGGATGGGACGGCGTCCGCTGTCGCGTCAGCACCTCGCGCAGAATCCGAAATTGCGCCCGGTGCGGATTGGGCGCGGCGCATTGGGCGGCGGCTTGCCGCAACAGCCGCTCTATGTCTCACGTCAGCATCGTATGCTGGTGCGCTCGCGGATTGCTGAGCGCATGTTTGGCGAGGCTGAGGTTTTTGTCGCAGCGGCACGCCTCTTGGATCATCCCGATGTCAGCCTATGCGACGCGGAGCAGCCGGTGATCTATTTCCACATGCTGTTTGATGCGCATGAGGTGGTTTATGCCAATGGCGCGCCGAGCGAGAGTTTTCTGGTCACGGAGCGCTCTCTTTCGGCGGTCACACCGGAAGCACGGGCAGAGATCACCTATCTGTTCCCGGAACTGGCGGCGATGGGCGGTGTTCTGCCCCCCCCTGCACGACCCATTCCGCAGAACGCGCGTCAGAAAAAATTCATTGCGCGGGCGCTCAAAAACCAACGGGCACTACTGGAGCCTTCCACGGTCACGCAAATCGCGGTCTAGCGCGACATAGGGTCAGCCATCTGCGCCCTGAGCTTGCCAGACCGCGCTGACCTCGGCGCGAATGATGCGGGCGATCAGTGCGCAATCCTCAAGGCTGAAGGTCAGCGGCACGCGCATGTCTATGATGCCCGCCAGGATACGGTCGCTGTCAGGCAGGCTTTGCGCCGGGGCATAGCGCCAGCTGTCGTAGCGCGAAGTAAAGGCGACAGGTTCCGGCACACCAAACCATTTTAGCTCCACGCCACGTGCTCCGCATCGTATCAGCACTTCCTGAACGGCCTCCGGCGACCAATCCAATAGCAGGAACTGGATAGAAGAGCCGACATAGACCTCCGCCTCTGGGCGTTCAATCACGGTAAGGCCCGGCGTGTCGCGCAGACCTGCCTCCAGCGTGCGGTAACGCTCGTTCCAGCGATCGACCTGAGTGTTCAGATCGCGCAGTTGCGGGCGCAGGATCGCGGCGCGCAGATTGTCCATCCGGCCCGAGATATTGGGGGTGTCGTATTTCACCCGCTCAAACACCTCAGGTTCAGGTGCCGCCAAATGGCGCGAATAGAGCATATAAGACCCCGACAGCATAATGGCGCGGGCCGCGACCTCCGCGTCATCGGTGATCAGCAGGCCGCCCTCGCCAGAGTTTACGTGTTTGTAGGTCTGACAAGAGTAGCAGCCGATTAATCCATGACGCCCGGACAGCGTGCCATTCCAACTGGCCCCCATAGTGTGGGCGCAATCCTCGATCACCGTGACCCCGGCGGCCGTGCAGATCTCCATCAGGCGGTCCATATCACACAGATGCCCTCGCATATGGCTGAGCATCAAGACCTTAGCGTCCTGCGCCTTCGCTGCCAGATCCTCAAGGTCGATGGTCAGATCCTCGGTCACGCCGACATAGATCGGCGTGCCCCCCACCGAAGCAATCGCCCCCGGCACTGGCGCGAGGGTAAAGGCGTTGGTCAGCACCTTGTCCCCCTGCCCCACCCCAATGGCGCGCAGGGCGGTGGCGAGCGCATAACCGCCAGATGCCACCGCAAGGCAATATTTTGCCCCCATGATCTGCGCAAATTCCTGCTCCAGAAGCGCGGTTTCGCCCTGCTCGTCACCGGCGAGGTTGTAGCGGTGAATACGGCCATGGCGCATCACCTCGACGGCGGCGGCGATGGCCTCCTCGGGGATGGGGTCTTGCTGGGTGAAGTTTCCGGTAAATCGCTCTGTCATAAGCAAAGTCATGATCCGCTGCCCGCCCAAGGTCAAGAGCGCGCGGGATGCCAGCTTGCCGCAGGTTTTGCGGTTCCCTCGCCCTTCGGCTCAGGGTAGCTTTGGGCGCAACGATGACCCGAACCCGCGAAAGGGCCTTTTTATGTCTTCCATTTTCACCCCGATTGCGCTGGCGGCAGCGATCTACAGCACCGCAGCCGAGGCGCAGGACACCACCGGCCTCACGGCAGAACCGCAGATTGTGACCGGCAAATTCCTGACCGCCACCGAGGTGAAACCCGTGCTGAACGCAACGCAGGCCAATTGGGTCGCGGTGCGTGAATATGACGGGCAGGATCTGGTCTATGTGACCCATCTGTGGGCGTGGCGATGCGGGCTCTTGCAGATGGAAGTGGCCATCAATGAGGGGGAGTATGAAATCTGGGATATGCCGAAATGCCACGCCGATGAGGGCTCTCCCGGCGCAATCAAGAGCGGCGACGGCGCGCCATACCGCAGCTTTGAGCTGGGGTCCGTGCAAAACATCAAGGTCCGTCTGGTCTATGATGATCTGACCACCGCCGAGGCCGTGTTCGAGCGGGCCGCAATCATGACGCCCTGAGACCCAATGCGGGGTCAGCCGATGCTGTTGACCCCAATCAGCTCCGCCACGACCCCCGGCAGATCGGCATAATCATGCAACAGCGCCTCGGGGTTGAGCGCGGCCATCTCCGGCCCGGCCGGACCAAATGTCACCAGCACTGACGGCACCCCTGCATTCTTTGAGGTATTGCGGTCCGTGTCGCTGTCCCCGATCAGCACGCACATCTCAGGCGCACCCCCGGCCCGGCGGGCGGCCTCAAAGAGCGGTTTGGGGTCCGGTTTGCGCACCGGCAAAGTGTCAGCGCCCACGAGAGACGCAAACGCATCACGCACGCCAAGGCGCTGCATCAGTTCCTCAGCCAAGGCTTCGGGTTTGTTGGTGCAGATGCCGACGCCGTAGCCTGCGCGTTTCAGGGCCTCCACCGCGTCCATTGCGCCGGGATACATCACCGTATGCGTGTCGATGCCATCGCGGTAGGCCTCCAGCAGCACGGGGTAGTATTCTTCGACCGTGGCGTCCTTGAACTGGCCCGCACGGGTCAGCCCCTCGGTCAGCATACGCTTGCCGCCACGCAGCGCGATCTTGGCGTCCTCCGGGTGGGTCAGCATGTCACCAAGCCCCATAACGCCAAAGCAATGATTGGCCGCCGCCAACAAATCCACGGAGGTATCGGCCAGGGTGCCATCAAGGTCAAAGATCACTGTGCGCATCAAAAGTCCTCCGCTTCGGCGCAAATTCGCCGCCAGATATTGCAAGTCGCAACTGAAGTTTATGGTCACGCACCTTGCGCATCCTCTGTTAGCGGATAGAACGGGGGCAACAAAAACTCAAAGGGAAAACACCCCATGAGCACTGCCCTCGTCATCCTCGCCGCAGGCAAAGGCACCAGGATGAATTCCGATTTGCCAAAAGTCCTGCACCCGATTGCACAAGCTCCGATGTTGGAACATGCCATGCGCGCAGGGCGTGCGCTGGACCCGGATCGCACGGTTGTCGTGGCAGGGCATGAGGCAGATCTGGTGCGCGCCGCCACCACCGAGATTGACCCGGATGCCGCCGTGGTTCTGCAAGAAGAGCAACTTGGCACCGGTCATGCCGTCCTGCAGGCCCGTGCGGCGCTTGAGGGGTTTCAGGGCGATGTGGTGGTGCTTTATGGCGACACGCCGTTTGTGTCGGCAGACACGCTGGAGCGCATGATTGCCGCCCGCAGCCGCGCTGATCTGGTGATCCTTGGCTTTGAGGCGGCGGACCCCGCACGCTATGGCCGGTTGATCATGGACGGCGAAAGCCTGGAGAAGATCGTCGAGTTCAAGGACGCAAGCGAGGCCGAGCGCGCGATCACCTTTTGCAATTCGGGCCTGATGGCCTGCGATGCGGACGTGATGTTCCGCCTGCTAGATAAGGTCGGCAATGACAATGCCTCTGGTGAATATTACCTGACCGATCTGGTGGAGCTGGCCCGTGCGGACGGGCTTGCGGTGACGGCTGTAGCCTGCCCCGAGGACGAGACGCTCGGCATCAATTCCCGCGCCGATCTGGCCACCGCGGATGCGGTCTTTCAGGCCCGTGCGCGGGCGGAGCTGTTGGACCTCGGCGTCACGCTAATGGCACCAGAGACAGTGTATCTGGCGTTTGACACCATCGTGGGGCGCGACAGCGTGATCGAACCCAATGTGGTCTTTGGTCCCGGCGTCACCGTTGAGAGCGGCGCGTTGATCCGGGCGTTTTCGCATCTTGAGGGCTGTCATGTGTCGCGTGGCGCGAAGGTCGGCCCCTACGCCCGCCTGCGCCCCGGTGCGGAACTGGCCGAGGACACCCATGTGGGCAACTTCGTTGAGATCAAAAACGCCGAGATTGCGGCGGGCGCCAAGGTCAATCACCTGAGCTACATCGGCGATGCCTCTGTGGGCGAGGCGACAAATATCGGTGCGGGCACCATCACCTGCAACTATGATGGCGTAATGAAGCACCGCACGGAGATCGGCGCGCGGGCCTTTATCGGCTCCAACACCTGTCTGGTGGCTCCGGTGAAGGTCGGCGATGAGGCGATGACCGCGACCGGCACCATCGTCACCAAGGATGTCGGTGACGGGGATCTTGCCATTGCACGCGCCCAGCAGACAAACAAACCCGGCCGCGCGCGCAAGCTGATGGACATGCTGCGCGCGAAAAAAGCGGCGAAGGCCAAAGGATAGATTTATGTGTGGTATTATTGGGGTGCTCGGCACTCACGAGGTTTCGCCCATTCTGGTTGAGGCGCTGAAGCGACTGGAATATCGCGGCTACGACAGCGCAGGTATCGCCACCGTGAACGGTGGCCATCTGGACCGTCGCCGCGCCGTGGGCAAGCTGGTGAACCTCTCGGATGTATTGGTGCATGATCCGCTGCCCGGCAAATCCGGCATCGGCCACACCCGCTGGGCCACCCATGGCGCGCCGACCGTCTCGAACGCGCATCCGCATCAGGCAGGCTGCGTGGCGGTGGTTCACAACGGCATCATCGAGAATTTCAAGGAATTGCGCGACGAGCTTGCCGGTCATGGCATCCGCTTTGTCACTGAGACCGATACCGAAACCGTGGCGCTGCTCTGCGAGTTTTATATGCGTGACGGCACCTCTGCGACGGAGGCCGCGCGCAAAACCGTGGCGCGACTGGAGGGCGCTTTTGCGCTGGCCTTCCTGTTTGACGGTCAAGAGGATCTGATGGTCGCCGCGCGCAAGGGCTCGCCGCTGGCGGTGGGCCATGGTGAGGGCGAAATGTATGTGGGTTCGGACGCGATCGCGCTGGCCCCGCTGACGGATCAGATCACCTATCTCGAAGAGGGCGATTTTGCCGTCCTGACCCGCCAGAGCCTTGAGATCTGGGACGCCAAGGGCAACATCACCCACCGCGAAATGCGCCAGATCAAGCTGGAAAACGCCCGCGTCGACAAGGACGGGCACAAGCACTTCATGGCCAAGGAAATCGCCGAACAGCCGGTTGCGGTTGATAAGGCGCTGAAGGCCTATCTGAGTGACAGCGGCGAGATCCAGATGCCCGAGGGGCTGGATTTCAGCAAGATCGAACGCCTGTCTCTGGTCGCCTGCGGTACGGCCTATTATGCCTGTATGGTGGCGAAATACTGGCTGGAAACCATCGCGCGCCTGCCGGTCGAGGTCGATGTGGCATCTGAATTTCGCTATCGCGAACCGCCCGTCAGCCCCGGCACGCTGGCGCTGTTTGTCTCGCAGTCTGGCGAGACTGCCGACACGCTGGCCGCACTGCGCTACATGGTGGGCAAGGCGGATGTCATCGCCGGGCTGGTAAATGTGCCCGAAAGCTCCATTGCGCGGGAAAGCGATGTGGTGCTGCCGATCTACGCAGGCCCGGAAATCTCCGTGGCCTCGACCAAAGCCTTCACCTGCCAGTTGACGGTGCTGTTGATGCTGGCGCTCAAAGCGGCGCAGGATCGCGGTCTGCCCCTGCCCGAAGGCATGCCCGCCGATCTGCGCGCCCTGCCCGGTCTGATCCATCAGTCGCTGGCGTCTGAAGCGCAGATTGCCACCGTCTCGCGCGATCTGGCAGGGGCACGCGATATTATCTTCCTTGGTCGCGGTCAGCTCTATCCGCTGGCGCTGGAGGGCGCGCTGAAGCTCAAGGAGCTGAGCTATATCCACGCCGAAGGCTATGCCTCGGGCGAGCTGAAACACGGGCCCATCGCATTGATTGATGACAGCGTGCCGGTGATCGTGATGGCACCGCGCGATGCGCTGTTTGAAAAGACCATCTCCAACATGCAGGAGGTGATGGCACGCGGCGGGCGCGTGGTGCTGGTGACGGATGCCGATGGCGCGCGCGAAGCCTCTGACGGCACCGCCGAGGTCATCACCATGCCGCAGGTACCCGATGCGCTGGCGCCGATCCTCTATGCTATTCCGGCGCAGCAGATCGCCTATTTTACCGCGATTGCCAAAGGCACGGATGTGGACCAGCCGCGCAACCTCGCCAAATCGGTGACGGTCGAATGACGCCGGACGCGGCGCTGGACGCGCTCCGGGCGCAGGTTGAACCGGGGCGCGCGGAGCAGATGATCGCCTATCACAAACAGAGCCGCACGGTTCTGGGTGTCGGCAATGAGGTGCTCAACACGCTGTCGCGTGACTGGCGCGGGCAACTGGACCTTGAGGCCCGCGTGGATCTTGCCGCAGGCCTCTGGACCAGTGACATCTTTGAAGCGCGCATTCTTGCGGCCAAGCTGCTGACACAGGCCCGGATCAAGCCGGACACGGCGGTCTGGGATCTTGTGCAAACCTGGGTTCCCGATTTCGACAGCTGGGCGATTGCCGACCACGCGGCCTCGGCCATTTCCAAGCGTTTGCAGGCTGATCCGGCGCGGCTGGATGTGGTCGAAGGCTGGACCACATCGGACCAAATGTGGAGCCGCCGTGCGGCGCTGGTCTCCACCCTGCCATGGGCCAAGCTGTCCAATCCGAAACCTGCGGATCTAGCCACGCGCGAGCGCATCCTTGGCTGGGCGGCGACCTATGTGCAAGATCGCGACTGGTTCATCCAGAAATCGATCGCGTGGTGGCTGCGGGATCTGTCGAAACATGACGCAGACCGCACCCGTGCGTTTCTTGCGGAACATGGCGATCAGATGAAAGCCTTTGCCCGCAAAGAAGCGGTAAAATACTTGAAATAAAACGCGTAAATTCGGGTTGGCGCGGCGTTTAAGCCGGGCCAACTTTCAATTCGACCAATTCCGTCAAAGGCAAGCCCAGCGCCCGCATCCCGTCAATCGACAGGCGGCTGCCCTGCCCTGCGGCACCTGAGATCGGCTCCAGCGTCACGACGATTGATTTGCCGTTCGGCGCGGTCAGGCGCGCATTGCGGCGCGATGAGACCAGCGGCGTTTCCATCCACAACCCGTCACGACCGGGGTCGCCCAGACCTGCGACGGTGGTTTTCTGGCCAACAAAAGACTGCGCGGAGGCCACCACAGGGGCAGGCGCGCTGGTCTGCGATGTGGTTGTTGTCACAGGCGCGACCTCACGGGAGGCGGGCGTGTCCAACGCGGCGGTGCTGACCTCTTGGCGATCAGACGGAGACGACCAAGTGGTGCCGCCCGAGGACGAAAGCTCCTGCGTTTGAACTGCAGGCGGCGCATCCGGGGAGACCGGCCTTGAGGGCTCCATCCGCACACCAGAGCCGGAGCCCTGCAGAACCTGAGAACTCAGATGCACACCGCCAAGGGCGTTGCACGCGGAGACCCCTCCGGCAGCGAGCGCGGCAAGGGTCAAATATTTGAACACACGTCGAGTCATGGCGCGACCCTAGCGGCACCGCTGCGCGGATGCCAGTCACAATGCCGCTTGCACCATGCGAGCCCCTATTGTCCTGAGCGAATTACCGCCTTACCTATGTCTTTATGACAGCACCTCTTATTGATCCCTTCGCACGCGCGATCACCTACCTGCGGGTCTCGGTCACCGACCGTTGCGATTTTCGCTGCGTCTACTGCATGTCCGAGAACATGACCTTCCTGCCGAAGAAAGAGCTTCTGACGCTGGAAGAGCTGGACCGCATGTGCTCCACCTTTGTGCATCTCGGGGTCGAGAAGCTGCGCATCACCGGCGGTGAGCCTTTGGTGCGCCGCGGCATCATGACCTTTTTCCGGTCGATGACCCGCCATCTGGACAGCGGCGCGCTCAAGGAGCTGACCCTAACCACCAACGGCTCGCAGCTGGAAAAACACGCACAAGCGCTGTTTGATGCAGGTGTGCGGCGGGTCAACGTCTCGCTTGATACGCTGGATGAGAAGAAATTTGCGGATGTCACCCGCTGGGGCCGCTTGCCGCAGGTGCTGCGGGGCATTGATGCGGCGCAGGCTGCGGGGCTCAGGATCAAGATCAACGCGGTCGCGCTCAAAGGCTTTAACGAGGACGAGCTGTTCTCGATGACCGCATGGTGCGCCGAGCGTGGCATTGATCTGACGTGGATCGAGGTGATGCCAATGGGCGATATCGGCAATGAAAGCCGGTTGGGCCAGTATTGGTCGCTGAAGGATGTGCGCAAAGCCTATGAGGCCGGCTATCAGGTCACCGATCTGGCCGAGCGCACCGGTGGTCCTGCCCGCTATGTGCGGCTGGAGGAAACCGGCCAGAAGATCGGTTTTATCACGCCGCTCAGCCATAACTTCTGCGAAAGCTGCAACCGGGTGCGCCTCACCTGCACTGGTGAGCTGTATATGTGCCTTGGTCAGGAAGACATGGCCGATCTGCGCGCGCCGCTGCGGGATCACCCCGACACAGAGGCCCCGCTGGAGGAGGCCATTCGCGCCGCCATCAACCTCAAGCCCAAAGGGCACGATTTTGACTACTCCCGCCAGACCGTGGACGGCCAGATGCCGCGCCACATGAGCCACACCGGCGGGTAAGGCCCCACATATGAGCGATCAATCGCAGGTCCGCCCGACTCTGCTCTATCATCTTTATCGCGGTGCCTCTGCGCTGTTGGCCCCGCTGATGTGGTCCAAGGTTGCAGGTAAGCTGCGCCAGCATGGCGTGCCAGAAGCGCGGGTACGCGAACGTCTGGGGTATCCCACCCTGCCCCGCCCCGCGGGCCGTCTGGTCTGGTTTCACGCAGCAAGTGTCGGAGAGAGCCTGTCGGTGCTGACGCTGATCCACCGACTTGGCGAGGCGGCGCCGGATCTGGAGTTTCTGATTACATCCGGCACGCCGACCTCGGCCGATCTGATTGCCAAGCGGCTGCCACCCCGCACCCGCCATCAGTTTCCGCCGCTGGATACCGGCGCGGCCGTGGCGCGGTTTCTGGACCATTGGAAACCCGACCTCGGCATTTTTGTCGAGAGCGAGCTATGGCCACAAATGCTGGTGCGCGCACGGGGGGCGGGCGTGCCGCTGGTGTTGTTGAATGCGCGCCTGTCGCCGAAATCCGTCGCCAGTTGGACCAAACGCCACGCCACGGCACGGTTCCTGCTGGATCAGTTCGCGCTGATGCTGACGCAGAATGCTCAAACCGCCGTCAACCTGAAGGCCATGGGTGCCGATCCCGCGCGTCTGAAGGAAGGCAGCAACCTCAAGGCGCTCTCCGATCCGCTGCCGGTGGATCAAAACACGCTGACAGAGGTCCGCGACGCCATTGGCCCGCGCCCGGTCTGGGTGGCGTCCTCCACCCATGAGGGCGAAGAGGAGACCGTGCTGGCGGCGCATAAGGCGCTGCTGGTGGATCACCCCGATTTGCTGTTGCTGCTGGCCCCGCGCCATCCCAACCGAGGCGACCAGCTGGAGGCGATGATTGCCGAGGCGGGCCTGACCTCGATCCGGCGCAGTCGCGACGCCCTGCCCCGCACCTCGACACAAGTGTACCTTGCCGACACGCTGGGCGAAGTAGGGATCTGGTACAGCCTGTGTCCGCTGGTCTTTTTAGGTGGCTCCCTGCGCGAGATTGGCGGTCACAACCCGTTTGAGGTGATGCAGGCCGGTGGTGCGGTGCTGACCGGCCCCGGTGGCTATAATTTTGCCGAGTCGTTTGCCGAGCTGATCAAGGTGGGCGCAGCGAAAGAAGTGACCAGCGCCGAGACGCTTACCCATGCGGTCGGGGCTTGGCTGACAGAGCCGCATACCCTAGACACAGCGCGCGACCGGGCGCGCGGCTTTCTTGCGCGCCAGTCGGATCAGATGGATCAAACCGTGACGGCGCTTCTCGAATTGTTGCCGCAGAAATAGAGGGCACCACATGAGCCAGATCGACCTCAAACAGATCGACGTAATCGCTCCGAACTTTAAAAAACGCTATTCGGGTGTGACCTCGACTGTGATCCGGTTGGTGCCCATTCAAGCGCGCGATATTGCGATCTGCGCTGCCGCTCCTGATTTGCCTGCGGAGGTGCCTCAGGTGACGCCAAACGCGCTTTGGTCCATGTCCCGATCGGGGCCATCTGGCGCGCGCGTCTGGCATGCCCGGCGCAACAACGAGATGGTCGCCGGTCTGGTGCTCAAATACCTGCTGGGCAAACGGCTGAAGCTGCTTTTCACCTCTGCTGCCCAGCGCCGCCACACCGGTTTTACCCGCTGGCTGATCCGGCGCATGGATGCGGTTATAGCGACGTCCTCAAAATCCGCGAGCTATCTGGAGCGCGAAGCGACGGTAATTCGCCATGGCGTCGACTGTGAATTGTTCCAGCCGGTTGAGAACCGCGCGGCCCTGCGCCGGGCCTTGGATCTTCCCGAAGATGGGCTTTTGGTGGGGTGCTTTGGACGTATTCGCCACCAGAAAGGCAACGATCTTTTTGTCAAAGCCATGATCGAAGCCTGCCGCGCCAACCCAAAAGTACGCGGGTTGATGATGGGGCGGGCAACCCCTGACAATGCCGAATTCCTCAAAGGTCTGAAGGATGAGGTCGCCGCCGCTGGACTGAGTGATCGCATCTTGTTTCGCGATGAAGTGGCAGTAGAAGACGTCCCGCGCCATTTTCAGGCGCTGGATCTCTATGTGGCGCCGCAGCGCTGGGAAGGGTTCGGCCTGACCCCGCTTGAGGCGATGGCCTGCGGCGCGCCAGCGGTGGCCACCCGCGTTGGCGCTTTTGAGGAACTGGTCGTGCCCGGCGAAACCGGGACGTTGTGCGACATCGAAGACCTCGACAAGATCACCGCAGATATCATCGAACTGCTGTCGGATGAAACCCGTCTGCAGGAGATGTCGGCTGCGGCGCGGGCGCATGTGGCTCAGACCTTTCGTCTGGAAGGCGAAGCCGCCGCAATTATCGCTATCTATCGGGCGCTACTGAACACTTGACCATTTACTCCCTTTGACTGGGGAGCCGTTTTAATGCCACCCCTCATTTTGGAAATTCAACATTGTAGGTTCTGAACGCTCCGTGCTTTAACCCCGTTGCGACAAGCTAAATCTTGCCGAAACGTTAATAAATGACGCGATTTGGGCGGTTTTCCCCGATATTTCTCCGCAAAAACAGAGATGCTCGTTAACGTCCTGAGTCCACCTCACACATGAGAACGACTCACAGTATTGAAGAATTTGAATTCTTCTTTTGTCTGGAGGTTAATATGTACAAATCTGTAGCCCTCGCCGCTGCCCTGTCTACACTGTCACTGGGTATCGCGGCCCCCGCTGTTGCAGGCAATCCGATGAAGATGTCATCCGACACCCCACGAGTCCTGCGGATCTCAAAAGGCATTTGCGCCTCTTCGAAACAGCAAATGGTGTCTTGGGCGCGTAAGATTGACGGGTTTGGATCTTTTGCAGTTCCGCGCTATCCGGCTGGCCAGACCGTGGATTGCAGCGCCTCTGGTGCAACCCTGCCGATTGGGAAATCTTGGGGATTTGGGGATCAGCAATCGGCGGACGCAGCTGCCCTCGCCGCCTGTACCGCCAATCTTCCGAGCGGTTTCAAAACCTGCGCGGTTATTGGGCAGAGCTTCGCTCAATAGAGGTTTCACACCGACCAAAGGGGGCGTTGCAGCGCCCTTTGGTTTTTTGAAGCGCGAAATGAGCCAATAAATTGCATCAAATCGCAGCCCCGTAACCTTGCGACTTTTCAAACACTTACCATCACCGATGACCCATGCGCCGAGACGGGTGCATAAAAATCTCGGAACCTTTGAGTGTTTGAATTGTTTTTAGGTCAGACGGCGCGACACGGCGCCGATGCAGACGTAACAGCTGTCATGCCCGTCATGATGCAGGAGGTTTTCGATGTTTAATAAGGTTTCTCTCGCCGTAATCAGCCTTGGCTCCGCAATCGCACTGTCCGCCCCGGCTTTTGCACAATCCGCAAACCCGATGGTCGACAAGGATCTGCGCATGCTGCGCGTTGACGCAGGTCTCTGCACCAGCGCCAAAGAGGCCATGGTGGATTGGGCTGCGAAAATCGACGGTCACGGCTCTTACGCGGTGCCAGTCTATCCTGCCAGTGTGACGATTGACTGTGCCGAGCCCGCCGCTGTGCTGCCGACCGGTCAGTCCTGGGGCTTTAGCGATCAGAAAGCTGCTGACGTTGCGGCGCTGAGCCAGTGTGAGGCAAGCCTGCCCGACGGCTTTGACCGCTGTGCCATCGTTGGCCAGAGCTATACCAAGTAACCTACCCAGTCATGGAGCAGACGTGTGTTGTCTGCGTAAGGTAGGGTGTTTTCCATGCGAAAGGGGGCCAATTTGGCCCCCTTTCTTTATGTCTTGGCGATACCGCGTGATCAGGCCGCTGGCATGCGCTGCTCGACGATTTCGGCCCACCAGCTACAGCCAGCCGGGATCGCATCGTCAGTGAAGTTATATTTGGGGTGGTGCACGGCGGCGGTGTCGCCATTGCCCACGAGGATATAAGCGCCGGGGCGCTCTTCCAGCATGAAGGCGAAATCTTCGCCGCCCATCACCAGCGGCGCCTCGTCGCACTGGCCAGAGACATCACGCGCCACTTTGGCGGCAAATTCGGTTTGCTCGTCGTGGTTCACCATCACCGGATAGCCACGGTAGTAGGTCACATCTGCCTCACCGCCAAAGGTGGAGGCGATACCGGCGCTGATCTCTTTGATGCGCTTTTCAGCGAGGTCGCGCATCTCAGGGGCCATGGTGCGCACCGTGCCTTTGATTTGCACGCGCTCTGGGATCACGTTGAAGGCTTTGGAGGAGGTCTCGAAGGAGGTCACGGACACCACGATCTGATGCACTGGGTCGGCGTTGCGGGCCGCGATGGTTTGCAGCGCCAGCACCGCCTGCGCCGCCATCACGGTGGAGTCGATGGTTTCATGCGGTTTTGCAGCGTGACCGCCCTTGCCGGTGAAGGTGATGTCGAACTGGTCCGTCGCGGCAAAGAACGCGCCCGAACGAATGGCAAAGCTGCCCACCGGACGGCCCGGCCAGTTGTGCATGCCGTAGACCTCTTGGATGCCCCAACGGTCCATCATGCCGTCGTCGCACATTTCCTTGCCGCCGCCGCCGCCTTCTTCGGCGGGTTGGAAGATCACCACAACGGTACCGTCGAAATTGCGGGTCTCGGAGAGATACTTCGCCGCGCCCAGCAGCATCGCAGTGTGGCCATCATGGCCGCAGGCGTGCATGGCGTTTGCGGTCTTGGAGGCATACTCCAGACCGGTTTCTTCGTGGATCGGCAGCGCGTCCATATCGGCGCGCAACCCGATAACCTTGCCAGCCGTGTCGGATTTGCCCTTGATCACGCCTACAACGCCGGTGCGGCCAATGCCCGAGACCACTTCGTCGCAGCCGAATTCCTTGAGCTTTTCCTCGACCAGCGCGCTGGTGCGGTGAGTCTCAAACAGGATTTCAGGGTTTTCGTGCAGATCGCGTCGCCACGCGGTGATCTCTGCCTGAAGTTCGGCAAAACGGTTTTTGACGGGCATGGGTCTTTCTCCTTGTCTATCGAAATTGGGCACCCCGCGCGGCAGGCGGTTGCCCGGGGCCTGAACCTCAGACCCCTGAAAACTCAGCTGGCAGGCATCCGGCGTTCGCAGAGTTCTACAAACCAGCTACAACCAAGCGGGATGGCGCTGTCGTCGAACTGATAAGCCGGGTGATGGCACATCGCGGTGTCGCCATTCCCGAGGAAGATATAGGCGCCGGGGCGGGCTTCAAGCATATAGGCGAAGTCCTCGGACGGCATGATGGGCGGTGTTTCAGGGTCCACGCTGTCAGTGACGGCACGCGCGGCCTCCACCGCGTGCGCAACCTCATCGGCGGTGTTTTCCGTCACCGGATAGCCGGGCGTCCATGTGACCTTGGCAGTGGCCCCAAAGGCCGATGCCGTATCTTCGGCGACGCGGCGCACGCGGTCCTCGGCCAGCTTGCGGTTTTCCGTGTCCAGCGTGCGCACGGTGCCTTTGAGCTTGGCACGATGGGCGATCACATTAGAGGCGGTGCTGTCGGTTTCAAAGGTTCCAACCGTCAGCACGACACGGTGGATCGGGTTCACGGTGCGCGACACGATAGAGTGCAGCGAGACCACGATCTGCGACGCCACCAGCGTGGTGTCGATGGCATCATGCGGCGCGGCAGCATGGCCACCCTTGCCGGTGACTTCGATTTCAAATTCATCCGAGGAGGCCAAGAGGCCGCCGACGCGGGTGGCGATGTGGCCAACCGGCAGGCCCGGCATATTGTGCAGACCATAGACCTCCTGCACGCCCCAGCGGTCCATCACGCCATCATCGACCATGGCCTTGCCCCCGGCCCCGCCTTCTTCGGCGGGCTGGAACAAAAGCACCACGGTGCCGTCGAAATTGCGCGTCTCAGTGAGGTATTTCGCAGCCCCCAGCAGAATTGCGGTGTGGCCGTCGTGGCCGCAAGCGTGCATCTTGCCCGGTGTTTTGGAGGCATAATCCAGCCCGGTTTCCTCGTGGATCGGCAACGCGTCCATGTCGGCGCGCAGGGCGATCACCTTGCCGGACGCGGTGCTCTTGCCCTTGATGACGCCAACCACGCCGGTCTTGCCAATGCCCGGCACCACCTCGTCACAGCCAAAGGCGGTCAGGCGTTCCTGCACCAGCCCGGCGGTGCGGTGCACGTCATACATCAACTCGGGGTGTTCATGGAAATCATGACGCCACGCGGTGATTTCGGGCAACAACTCGGCAAAGCGATTCCGGACGGGCATGGGCTCTCTCCTTAACGTGTTAGCGAAATGAGTGCCGCAAGGCGGGTCGGAAGGCAAGGGTTGTTGCACAATTGAACCAACAGGTGCCATGCCCCGCCTGATTTGATCGCGCCCAGCGCCGCTGAGCATCCGATTGGGGGCGGTCCGCCCTGACCCACACCGCCACTAAGGCGCGCGGCAGGTCGGGGCGTTTGGTTTCATCAAGCCGCGAGACGCTTGATCAGATCGCGCATGAACTGGGTGCCTGCCTCAAACTGCGCGACGGTGATGAACTCATCCGCCTGATGCGCTTGGGCAATGTCGCCGGGGCCGCAGACCACGGCAGAATAGCCCGCGACCTGATAGTGACCGGCCTCCGTGCCATAGCTCACCACATGGCGCGCGTTGTCACCGGTGAGCGCCCGCACCAATGTTTCAGCGGCACCGTCGGTCTCTGGCACCAATCCCGGTACGCTAAAGGCCTTATCTATGCTGATGCCCGCCTCGGGATTGACGGCTTGCATCTCTGCCTCGACACGGGCGATCTCCTGCTCGTAGGCGGCTTGCCAATCATCAAGGCTTTCGCCCGGCACAACGCGGAAATCCATCCAGAAATGACAGTCCCCTGCCGTGATGTTATGCGCAGTGCCGCCAGACACCTTGCCCACATGCACCGTGGTCCAAGGCGGTGTGAACATCGCGGCCACCTCGGTTTGCGGCTTGGCGCGGTTCTCCGTGTTGCGATGGTTGGCCCAGTCGATGATCCGCGCCGCCTCCATCACCGCGCTCACGCCCTCATGCATCAAGGAGCTGTGGACCTCAAAGCCGCGCACATGGGTGGCCATGGCAAAGGCCCCTTTGTGACCGGTTACGGCCTTCAGCATCGACGGCTCGCCCACGATCACGGATTCCGCCTTGGGCAGATGTTTCTGCATCTCTTCAATCAGGGGCGGCGCGCCGGTGCAGCCGATTTCCTCGTCAAAGGTATAAGCCAGCTGAAGCGGGCGCTGAAGGTCCGCATAGTGCCCCTCAACCAGTGCCCAGAGCGCCAAGGCGTCAAAGCCTTTCATGTCCGCGCAGCCACGGCCAAAATATTTGCCGTCGCGTTCCACCACCACATAAGGGTCAGAGCTCCAGTCCTGCCCCTCGACGGGCACCACATCGGTATGCCCAGACAGAACCACGCCGCCGTCGACCTTAGGGCCGACATGTGCATAAAGCCCCGCCTTTTCAGGCTGTTCGGGATCGATCCAGATGTAGTGCTCAATCCCGTGAGAACTGAGATACTCGGCCACCCATTCAACGAGGGGCAGATTGGTGTCATGGCTCACAGTTGGAAAGGAGACCAGACGCGTCATGATCTCCAGCGGGGATAGTCTATTGGTCATGATCAGTAGCCGGAGTCGGTGGTCAGCACAAAATGGCCGGGTTCCACTTCCATGTATTGCGACGGCTCGGCCTGATAGCTCATGCCATGGATCGGCGATGGGATCGGTTTGAAGTTCAAATCCTTCTCGCTCTTGCGCTGGTTCGGATCGGCAATGGGAACCGCCTTCATCAGTGCTTGCGTATAAGGGTGCGCCGGGTTTTCAAACACTCGTGCACGTGGGCCGATTTCCACGAGGCGGCCCAGATACATCACGCCCACCTGATGGCTGACGCGCTCGACCACCGCCATATCGTGGCTGATGAACAGAAAGGACAGCTCCAGATCGGCCTGCAATTCCATCATCAGGTTCAGAACCTGCGCCTGCACCGACACATCCAGCGCCGAGACGGCTTCATCCGCGACGATCAGTTTCGGGTTCAGTGCGAGGGCGCGGGCAATTGCGATCCGCTGACGCTGACCGCCGGACATTTCATGTGGGAAGCGGCGCATGAAGCTGCGCGGCAGATGCACCCGATCAAAGAGCGCGGCAACCCGGTCCTGAATTTCAGAGCCAGAGGCGATGTTGTAGTTCTTCATCGGCTCTGCGACCTGATCCATCAGCTGCATCTGCGGGTTGAGCGAAGCAAAGGGATCCTGAAAGATCATCTGCATATCAAGGCGCGCCTTGTGCAGTTCTTTTTGGCTGAAGCCGAGAACGTCGCGGCCCTCGAACTCGACCTTGCCGGAAGTGGGCTCCACCAACCGCAGGATGGATCGGCCACAGGTGGATTTACCACAGCCCGATTCGCCCACGAGGCTGAGGGTCTGACCTTTGAACACCTTAAAGGACACATCCTCGACCGCATGCACCTGCGCCACAGTGCGGCGCAAAATGCCGCCCTTGACCGGGAAACGGGTGACGAGGTTTTCTACATTCAACAGCACCTCATCGGTGCCTTTGATCGGCTTAATCTCGGCCTGCTCGACGCCCATCAACTTCATGGGCTCAGGGTAATCCTTACCGCGCATCTCGCCGAGTTTTGGAACCGCCGCCAACAGCGCTTTGGTATAGTCGTGCTGCGGGTTCTCAAAGATCTCGTGGACGGTGCCTTCTTCGACCTTATTGCCGCGATACATGACCACCACGCGGTCGGCCATCTGCGCCACCACCGCCATATCGTGGGTGATGAACATCACCGCGGTGCCGGTTTCGCGCTTCAGCCGGTCCATCAGCGCAAGAATTTCGGCCTGAATGGTCACGTCGAGCGCAGTTGTGGGCTCATCCGCAATCAACAGACGCGGCTCGCAGGCCATGGCCATTGCGATCACCACACGCTGGCGCATGCCGCCAGAGAGTTCATGCGGGTATTGCTTCATCCGCCGCTCGGCCTCGGGGATGCGGACCTCGCGCAGAATCTCGATGGCGCGCGCCTCTGCCTCTTTCTTGGTCATGCCCTTGTGGATTCGCAGACCTTCGGTCAATTGGCGGCCCACAGTGAACACGGGATTGAGCGCCGTCATCGGTTCCTGAAAAATCATTCCGATCTGATTTCCGCGAATCTGCTTCATCAAATCGGTTTCGGATTTGGCGAGGTCGATGGGCTTGTCATCGCCCGGATCGAACATCAATTCGCCCGCTGCAATGGTGCCGCCGCCATATTCAACAAGACGCATAAGAGAGAGGGACGAGACAGATTTGCCCGATCCGGACTCCCCTACGATGCACAAAGTTTCACCAGCCGTGACGTCAAACGAAACATTCTCAACGCCGACCACCGGGCCGTCCTTGGTTTCGAATTCGACCCGAAGGCCTTTGATTTGTGCAATGGGCTGATCCAGCATCCGCGTATCCTGTCTGTTTTGACGCACCTTGGCGGTGCCTATTTGGGCGCGATCTAAGCCTATGCAGCCCTGACCGTCAAACCCCCGACCGGCTTTCATGTCGGCCAGGTCTTGCATTTCATCAAAACTCTGTGTTCGATATCCGCAGTGAACGCCAAAGGCGACAGGGGGTTAAGAAAACAGGTCCGGCAAAACGGACCCTATCATCCGTAGAATCTATCTGCGGGGTTTCCTGACATCCATACGTCCGCGGTGGACGCAATACCTTGACCGTCTTCATGCGGTCGCGGGTTGCACGCCTCAACCAATGTGCAGCCTTTAACAACGATAACACTATGTCGGTTCCGACAAGGAGAGTGTAATGACTTTGAAAACCCTTCTGCTGGGTGCTGTGGCAACTGCCGCCGTCGCACCTGCGGCCTTTGCCGAGCGTGGCTCGGACGGTCAGGTCAACATTATTTATTGGCAAGCCCCGTCCATCATGACCCCGTTTCTGTCCGGCGGCACCAAGGACGTGGAAGCAGCCTCGCTCGTGATCGAGCCGCTGGCGCGTTTCAATGCCTCTGGCGAGATGGTTCCGTGGCTGGTTGAGGAAATCCCGACCGTCAGCAACGGCGGCGTCAGCGAAGACCTGACCCAGATCACATGGAAGCTGAAGCCGGGCATCAAATGGTCCGACGGCACCGATCTGACCTCGGCAGACGTCAAGTTCACTTACGAGTATTGCACCCACCCCGAGGGCGGATGTGCGCAGGTCACCAAATTTGAAGGCGTGACCGGTGTTGAAACACCTGACGAAAACACCGTCGTGGTGACCTTCGACAAAGCGACCCCCTACCCTTACGGCCCCTTTGTTGGTGGTGAGAGCCCGATCATTCAGGCCGCACAGTTCGGCGAGTGCCTCGGTGCCAAAGCGCCTGAGTGTACCGAAGCGAACTTCAACCCGATCGGCACCGGCCCGTTTGTTGTGGATGAGTTCAAGCCCAACGACGTGATTACCCTGTCGGCAAACCCGAACTACCGCGACCCGGCAAAACCCGCTTTCGCAAAAGTTCTGCTGAAAGGTGGCGGCGACGCGACCGCAGCGGGCCGTGCGGTGATGGAAACCGGCGAGTTTGACTACGCATGGAACCTGCAGCTGGCACCCGATGTCATCGCGCAGATGGAAGCCGGCGGCAAAGGCAAGGCCGTTGCAGGCTTTGGTCCGCTACTGGAGCGTATCATGCTCAACAACACCAACCCGTCTGCGGACCTGAGCCCGGAAGAGCGTTCGGTGATCCGTCCGCATCCGTTCCTGTCTGACCCTGCGGTCTACAAAGCGCTGTCCATGGCGATTGACCGCGAACTGCTGGTCGAGATCGGCTATGGCAAAGCGGGCCGCCCGTCTTGCTCTTGGGTTCCGGCACCGGAAGCATTTGCGATCAACCCCGAAGGCTGTAACGTCCAAGACATCGCTGGCGCGAATGCCCTGCTGGATCAGGCTGGCATCGTCGACACCGATGGCGACGGCATCCGTGAAAAAGACGGTGTTCCGCTCGAGATCCTGTTCCAGACCTCCACCAACGCGGTGCGTCAGGACTTCCAAGCGCTGATCAAACAGTGGTGGAGCGAGATCGGTGTTGAAACCGAACTGCGTAACATCAACGGTTCTGTCTTCTTTGGTGGCGATCCCGGCTCCCCGGACACCTTCCAGAAGTTCTATGCTGACGTTGAAATGTACGCCAACACCTTCAACGGCACCGACCCGCAGTCCTACTTCGGCAACGGTCTGTGCGACAAAGCCCCAACTCCGGCGTCCCAGTGGCAGGGTGAGAACATCTCCCGCTTCTGCGATGAAGAGTATGACGCGCTGCACCAAGAGCTGAGCCAAACCGCCGACGCTGCAAAGCGCATCGAGATCGGTCAGAAACTCAACACCATCGTGTTTGAAAAAGGTGGCATGATCCCGATCGTTCACCGTGGCCGTCTGTCTGGTGTGTCCAACACGCTGGGTGGTGTCGACCTCAACGTGTGGGACAGCGAGCTGTGGAACGCAGCTGACTGGTACCGCACCGAATAAGCGTTCGTCCGCGACCAGAAGGGCCCCGGTTCTCATGCCGGGGCCCGCTGATATTCGCGTTACCAATCTCTGCACGGTCCGGCATTGTTGTTACATCGGACTTAGCTTAAGAGACCCTGCATCGCGCGAAACCCCGCCCCGCAAGGGCAAGGCAAACGCGGACCTGTCGACAACCCATTTGCAAAGGCGCCCGGCTGATGCTGACTTTTACCATCCGACGGCTGATCATAGCAGTGCCAACCCTGCTGTTTATCAGTCTCGTGATTTTCCTGCTGCTGGAACTCGCCCCCGGCGATCCCATGGCACAGGTTCCCCTGACCGTCCCCCCCGAAGTGAAAGAGAAGATGCGCCTGGCCCTCGGCCTTGGCGAGCCTGTCCATATCCGGTTCTGGAAATGGATCGTGCAGTTCTTCTGGATCGAACCACAGGTTCTGGTCGACCATATCTTCGGCACATCTTTTTCCGCAGGTGATCTGCGCGTCATTTCCTGGCAGACCCGCTCGCCCGTGATGGATATCGTGGTGCAGCGCCTGCCGCAGACCCTCTCGGTCGTGGGCACCGCCTACATCGTTGCGATCCTGATTGCGCTGCCGATCGGCATCTACTCTGCCTATCGCCAGTACAGCTGGTTCGACCAGCTCGGCACCTTTGTGTCGATGGTGGGCTTTTCGGTGCCGCCATTCTTCTCTGGTGTTCTGGTGATTGTGATCTTCTCGGTCCAGCTTGGCTGGTTCCCGTCGATCTATGACACCACGCTGGAGGTCACCAGTTGGGAGACCTTCGTGAAGCAGCTCCAGCAGATGGTGATGCCGGTGATGGTGCTCGCACTTCAGATCACCGCACAGCTTAGCCGCTTTATGCGGGCGTCCATGCTCGACAACCTCAACCAAGACTACGTGCGCACCGCGCGTGCCAAGGGCTTGGGCGAATATACCGTCGTCATGGTGCATGTGCTGCGCAACTCCATGATCCCGGTTGTGACCGTGATCGCATTGGGTATTCCGTCGATTTTTGGCGGCGCCATCATCACCGAGCAGGTGTTCAAGGTGAACGGCATCGGCCAGTTGCTGATCGGCGCCATTCAGGCCAATGACCTGCCCATGGTGCAGACGCTTACCTTCATCTTTGCCGTGCTCATCGTGCTGTTCAACCTGATCGCCGATGTGCTCTATGGCATTCTCGACCCGAGGATCCGCTATGACTGACGCTGCAAAAGACAAGACCCTGCAGCATTCCAGCGTGCAGGACGAACTCTCCAAACCGGCGCGCAGCCAATGGCGCGAGATTTGGGTGCAGTTCAAATCTCACCGGGGCGCGCTGTTTGGTGGCTGCCTGTTTATGTTCATCGTGCTCGGCGTTGTGGTCGGCCCGTTCATCTATTGGAACGATGCGAAATTCGTGCCCACGGGCCGTGATTTCATCACCCTGCGGGACATGCGTCCGATCTATCATGCGCTGTGGGACCCCTCAGCCAAGATGGACTGGGCCTATCCCTTGGGCACTGACAATCTGGGCCGTGACATGCTTGCACGCCTGATGTTCGGTGGCCGGGTATCGCTTGCGGTGGGTATGGCGGCGATGATCCTTGCGCTGATCCTTGGCAGCCTGATCGGGGTGCTGGCGGGCTACTTCAAAAAGCTCGACGGTCTCCTGATGCGGATGACTGACCTGTTCCTCGCCCTGCCCCTGTTGCCGATGATCCTTGTGGCTGCGGTGCTGTTTCGCGAGAGCCTCTCTAAATCCATCGGTCCGGAAGGCGGCATTTTCGTGTTGATCGTCTGCCTGATCGGGATCACCTCATGGATGCCAACCGCACGGATTGTGCGCGGCGATGTACTGGCCATCAAGGAACGGGAGTTCGTTCTGGCGGCCCGTTCCATCGGCACCAAGCCCGGCAGCATCATCTCGCGCCACATCCTGCCCAACGTGCTGTCGCCGATCATGGTGTCCGCAACGCTCGGGATCGCCACCGCGATCATCACCGAGTCGGCGCTCTCCTTCCTCGGCTTTGGCTTCCCGCCAGATTTCCCGACGTGGGGGCGTTTGCTGAATGATGCGGTGGACCGGATGACCCTGTTCCCGGAGCGTGTGCTCTGGCCCGGCATCCTGATTTCGCTGACGGTTCTGTCGGTGAACTATCTCGGCGATGGCCTGCGCGATGCATTGGACCCACGCATTCGGGGCCGCTGAGGCACTATTAACAATCAAAAAGGCCGCCCGATGAGGCGGCCTTTTCGATTTCAACCTGCAAAGGGCGGACATCCGTTTTCTAATGCAGACTCTTGCGAATGCGCCGTACCGCCAGAAACACCGCGCCGATCACCAGCGGCGTCAGGATCGCGGTCAGCATTCCCTTGCTGAGTTCCAAGGCCTTGCCGAGCGGGTAGAGTGCGTAGGCCGCAAGCGACACCGCGTAATAGCTGATCGCCACCACCGAAAGCCCCTCAACCGTGTGCTGCAACCGCAATTGCAGATCTGCACGACGGTCCATGCTCTCGAGCAGGGCCTGATTCTGCGCAGAGCGCTCAACATCGACACGAGTTCGCAGCAACTCCCCTGCCCGGCGCGCCCGGTCTGCCAGCACATCAAGCCGCTTCTCCGTGGATTCCACCGTGCGCATGGCGGGTTCAAACCGCCTCAGCATGAACTCAGCCATGGTCTGAAACCCGACAAATCGCTCTTCTCGCAACAGGGAAATCCGCTGATTGACCAATGCCGCATAGGCCCCCGTCGCGCCAAAGCGAAAGGCCGATTGCGCCGCCATGGCCTCCAGTTCGGCAGAGATCGTCAGAAGCTGGCTCAGTGTTTGATCGGCCGGAACATGGCCGCGGGTCATCTCTCGCATCATCTCCGAGAGAGAGGCATCCATGGCGCTGATGGTGGGCGTCAGCCCGCGTGCGCGCGAAAACCCCAGCATCGACATCGCCCGGTAGGTCTCGATTTCGCACAGGCGCTGCACCACCCGTCCCACCCGCTGCGGGCCGGTTTCCTTATTCACAAACAATGCAAACCGCATGTGCCCTGCCGGGTCGATCCGAAAATCCCCCGCAACCACCGCGTTGTCATCCAGCACCGTCGCCATGGCGAGGCTTTCGGGGACAAACCAATCGCGCACGCATGTTTTGATCTGTTCGGGTTCAGGTCGCGCCACAACGCGGATCAAGGCTGAGGTAATCCGCTGCCCCGGCGCTTTTTCCAGCCAATCGGGCGGGAACAGTTCGAAATCCTTAGGATCGAAGGCACGGTCGCTGATCCCGTCGCCGTGCAGCGTGTAGGAGACAAACTCCGTGTGCTGCTCCCATTTGAGCGTGTAGCGGCCAAGCTGTGCCGTGTGATGCGTGGCTCCGGGTTGCGGATGTGGTGCACCGTGGCGATCCAACAGATCTTTCAGGTGCTGCAGGTCCGCCATCCGGTCGCGATGCACCGCTTCGCTTGGTTGTTTCACTGCCAGATAGGCCACCGTGCCGGGCACGGGGATGGTTGGAAACGGGCGCGCGTGCAGCTCATTTGCAAGCTGATAGCGCAAGGGGTGATCTTCTATCGCGGCCATAGGAACCTTCCCACAAGAGTTTCCAGACCGTAGCCAAACACCTCCCCATGTGTAAAGTTTTTATTTCTAATCAACACGTTAGATGAATGCAACGGTATACAAAGTGACGCATAAACCCGCAGTGGTGATTGTCGGGCTGGTGCCGCACTTTCGGCGCGTCACTGCGCGTGCCATCCAAAACAGCAACGAAAATCCTCAACACTTTCTTGAAAAACAATAAGATGCGTTTGCATTTCCAGAGGGCTCGTTTTGTTGCTGATCGGAAACTTATCCCGTATCAAACTGCATGCAATCGTGCACCGCCAGAAGGAGAGTACAATGAGCCGGATCGAACGGAATGGACTGCAGGTGGCCTCCGAACTGGTGGCATTTGTCGAAGAACAGGCACTGCCGGGTACCGGTGTCAGCAAGGATGCCTTTTGGGCTGGATTGTCCGGTCTGGTAGATGGAATGGGCGACGAAAACCGCGCATTGCTGATCAAACGTGCCGAAATCCAAGGCAAAATCGACTCGTGGCATTTGGAACGTCGCGGTCAGCCCCACGACGCGGCGGCCTATAAAGAGTTCCTGACCGAAATTGGCTATCTGGTGCCCGAGGGGCCGGATTTTGAGATTGAGACAGAAAATGTTGACCCCGAAATCGCGCATGTACCGGGGCCGCAACTGGTGGTGCCGATCACCAATGCACGTTTCGCGCTGAACGCAGCGAATGCCCGTTGGGGCAGCCTCTATGATGCGCTTTATGGCACCGACGCCATGGGGGATTTGCCAAGCGGCAAGGGCTATGACGCGGCGCGCGGCGCGCGGGTGATCGCATGGGGCCGCCGCTTCCTGAATGAGACCTTCGCGCTTGCGAGCGGCTCTTGGTCCGACATCTCTGGCCTGCGGGTGGAAGACGGCGCATTGGTTCCCGCACTTCGGGACGCCAACCAATTTGCAGGCTACGTCGGTGATGCCGCATCCCCCACACGGATTGTTTTGCAAAACAACGGCCTGCACGCGATCCTTGAGATCGACGCGGCAGGCAACATCGGCAAGGACGATGCGGCAGCGATCAATGACATCACGCTGGAAAGCGCGTTGTCGACGATTATGGACTGCGAAGATTCGGTTGCCTGCGTCGATGCCGAAGACAAGGTCACAGCCTATTCCAACTGGCTCGGCCTGATGAAACGCGACCTCGCTGAGGAGGTCAGCAAAGGTGGCAAGAGTTTTACCCGCGTCCTGAATGACGATGTATCTTATACCACGCCCGCAGGTGAGGCGGCGTCGCTCAAGGGGCGTTCGCTGTTGTTGGTGCGCAATGTGGGCCACCTGATGACCAACCCGGCCATTCTGGACAGCGAAGGCCGTGAGGCGGGCGAAGGTCTGATGGACGCGATGATCACCGTGTTGATCGCGATGCATGATTTGCAGGCGGACGGAGGCAACTCGCTGCATGGCTCGGTCTATGTGGTGAAGCCAAAGATGCACGGCCCCGAGGAGGTCGCCTTTGCCGTGAAGATCTTTGACCATGTCGAAGACGCGCTGGGACTGCCGCGCAACACTGTCAAAATCGGTATCATGGACGAAGAACGCCGCACCTCGGCCAACCTCAAGGAATGCATCCGTGCCGCGAAATCGCGCGTTGCCTTTATCAATACGGGCTTCCTTGACCGCACCGGTGATGAAATCCACACCTCTATGGAAGCCGGGGCGATGCTGCCCAAGGGCGAGATGAAATCCACCGCGTGGATCGCGTCTTATGAGGATCGCAACGTCGATATCGGTCTGGCCTGCGGTCTCAAAGGACGCGCGCAGATCGGCAAGGGCATGTGGGCCATTCCCGACCGTATGGGCGACATGCTGGAGGCCAAAATCGGCCACCCGAAATCCGGTGCGACCTGTGCTTGGGTGCCCTCGCCCACTGCGGCAACTCTGCATGCAACCCACTACCACAGGGTTGATGTTCTTGGTCGTCAGGATGAACTCAAGGCAGGCGGCGCGCGTGGCACGCTTGATGATCTGCTGACGATCCCGGTGATGGCGGGCGAGAACCTCTCGGACGAGGACATCGCGCGCGAGATTGAAAACAACGCCCAAGGCATCCTTGGGTATGTGGTGCGCTGGGTCGATCAGGGTGTCGGCTGTTCAAAGGTGCCAGATATCAATGATGTTGGCCTGATGGAGGATCGCGCGACGTGCCGGATTTCCAGTCAGGCACTGGCAAACTGGCTGCACCACGGGGTTGTGTCCGAACAGCAGGTAATGGCCGCGATGCAGAAGATGGCCGCGGTTGTGGATGGCCAGAACGCGTCTGATCCTGCATATCGCCCGATGGCCCCGAGTTTTGACGGTATCGCGTTTCAGGCGGCTTGCGACCTGGTGTTCAAAGGCCGCGTGCAACCGTCTGGCTATACTGAGCCGGTCCTGCATGCCCGCCGTCTGGAACTTAAGGCGCGGGGCTGATCGCCCATCTTTATACAACAGGTTTCAGCCTTTCGGGGCTGAAACCTCAGGTCTGTGCATCAGCGAACAGGCCTATGCGCCGCCCGGCGCCCTTGCGCGCAAAAGACAAGCCACATTAGTGTGATATGACGAACACATTAATCTGGAGATCAAACGTGCGCCCCAAAGTCGGCATTATCGGCAATTCCTACCTCATGAATGACCAATACCCGACCCATGCGGGGGGCACCATGAACTCGGACGCGGTGGCCAATGTCTCGGGGTGTTTGCCGCTCCTGATCCCGACCGATCCGCGCTTTGTCTCTGTCGAGGAACTGCTAGAAAGCTTTGACGGTTTTTTGCTGACCGGTGGTCGGCCCAATGTGCACCCTCAGGAATACGGGGAAGACGCGACCGAAGCACATGGCGATTTTGATCGCGCCCGTGATGCGATCACCCTGCCCTTGGTACGTGCCTGTGTGGAACGGGGGCAGCCGTTCTTGGGCATTTGCCGCGGCTTTCAGGAAGTGAACGTCGCCATGGGAGGGACGCTCTATCCGGAAATTCGCGACCTGCCCGGCCGGATGAACCATCGCATGCCCCCAGATGGCACCATCGAAGAGAAATTCGCCCTGCGCCATCCGGTGCGACTGAGCGAGGGTGGGGTTTTTCATCAACTGCTCGGTGCACCCGAAGTGATGACCAACACGCTCCACGGTCAGGGCATAAAGGCACCGGGTGCACGAATTGTGATCGACGGGGAGGCCGAAGACGGAACGCCCGAAGCGCTCTATGTCAAAGATGCTCCCGGATTTTCGCTCGCGGTGCAGTGGCATCCCGAATATCGCGCAGGCCAGGACCCTGTCTCGCGTCCGCTGTTTGAGGCCTTTGGCGCGGCTGTTCGCGCCTGGGCGCAGGAACATCGCCCTGTGTCCCTGCCCCTTTCTGCCTGATCAGGTCAATATCGCCCTCCTGACATCACTTTGTCGCCAATCCGCGCAGGTTTCGTGGACAGATTGACAATCTCATGCGCGAATTTGGCGTCATCGAAGGTTGAAATGTCGCAAAGGGGATGAATCGCCCATCGCGTCCTTTTCATTCTGCGTCACATCTGCTGCTGTGGGCGCAAGTGTTCGGTGGATCAGTCACGGCTCAGCTTGACCAAAGGTCAAATAAGGGGCGTGAATTCAAAATCTTGCCGCAACGCGGCAAATTGCTTGCGCAAGATTGTTGCGCAATGTATGTAATGTGTTTGCGAAACGTGCGCATGCGATCAGTTTGATCGATGCAGACAGGGGGACGACTGGTGAAAATAGGCACACCAAAAGAGATAGCCGAGGGCGAGTCGCGTGTAGCGATGACGCCATTGTCGGCGCTTGATCTTCAGAAGCTGGGGTTTGAGTGCTGTATTGAGTCTGGTGCGGGTGAGGCTGCGGGGTTTACCGATGCGGCCTATGCCGAAGCCGGGGTGGAGGTGA
>Ga0208184_100043_pt1 | contig 96103 bp, 108 predicted proteins | sample Virmet3651_4511_FD_185736 | JGI IMG/M metagenome (GOLD analysis project Ga0208184, IMG submission 185736) | Marine viral communities from the Southern Atlantic ocean transect to study dissolved organic matter and carbon cycling - metaG... | ecosystem: Environmental > Aquatic > Marine > Oceanic ... | reverse complement strand
TTCGGATCAATAAACGTACAGCCAAACGCGCAACAAAGAAGGACAGACTATTGTTGGGACCTCCATTGATACCAGTGTGCCAATTGCAGGTGGGCCAATGCACTTGACACCCGCCCCAATACGGAAGCTCGGCTCAGAGGAGCAGTGGACGTTGTCGAAAGTTGAGTATTGACGCCCGTCGCATCAAGAACGACCTTCCGCGCAAGGGGTACGATTTGCAGAGAAAATTTACTATGCGGAGGTGTTCACTGACAGGCGTGGGCGAGCCGTGGTGTGGCTTTGGATCGGCGAGATTGTATTCTTGGGCTTTAGCGTTGGCATGGTGTTTCTGGGTTTTGTTTTGATCCGTTCTGAGAGGGAGAGCTTGCGATGATCCATAAAGCCTCTCCTCCCCCTTGCCACACTGTTGCAACAGGTGTAACAGGCCCCATCCCGCACTGCGGGAGATGGGCGGGGTGATTCCCGCCTTTTGGGTTCGATGAGGGTGCGTGACGAGCACGGGACCTTCCTCTCAACCCCAACGCCTGACTAAAAGGCTATACGATGCAAAGCCAAAACATCCGTATCCGGCTGAAGGCATTTGACTATCGTGTGCTGGATGCGTCCACACAAGAGATCGTCAACACTGCCAAGCGGACCGGCGCACAAGTGCGCGGCCCGATCCCGCTGCCGAACAAGATCGAGAAATTCACTGTTCTGCGTGGTCCCCACGTGGACAAGAAATCCCGCGATCAGTTCGAGATCCGTACGCACAAGCGTCTTCTCGACATCGTCGACCCGACTCCTCAGACCGTGGACGCGCTGATGAAGCTCGACCTGGCTGCTGGCGTTGACGTCGAAATCAAGCTGCAGTCATAAGATCGGAGGGTAATTCATATGCGCTCTGGTATTATCGCAAAAAAAGTGGGCATGACCCGCTTGTTCATGGAAGACGGCAAGCAGATCCCTGTGACCGTTCTTTCCCTTGATGGCCTGCAGGTTGTCGCTCAGCGTACCGAAGACAAAGACGGCTACACTGCCGTTCAACTCGGTGCTGGTTCCGCTAAAGTAAAGCGCGTCTCCAAGGCGATGCGCGGTCACTTCGCGGCCTCCAAAGTTGAGCCCAAGCGTAAGCTGGTTGAGTTCCGCGTTCCCGCGGATGGCCTGATCGAAGTGGGCGCGGAAATCTCCGCCGAGCACTTCCTGACCGGTCAAAAAGTCGACGTTACCGGTACCTCCATTGGTAAAGGTTTCGCCGGTGCAATGAAGCGCTGGAACTTCGGCGGTCTGCGTGCCTCTCACGGCGTGTCGATCTCTCACCGTTCCCACGGTTCCACCGGTCAGTGTCAGGATCCGGGTAAAGTCTTCAAAGGTAAGAAGATGGCCGGTCACATGGGCGCTGCGCGCGTGACCACCCAGAACCTCGAGGTTGTCAAAACCGACGCCGATCGTGGTCTGGTCTTCATCAAAGGCGCTGTTCCCGGTCCGAAATCCGGCTGGGTCACCGTCAAAGACGCCGTGAAGAAGAAAGCACCCGAAGGTCTGCCGTTCCCGGCGGCTCTGAAGACTGCTGCTGAAGCTGCGGCTGAAGCACCCGCGGAAGGGGGTGAAGCATGAAACTTGACGTGATCAAACTGGACGGCGGCAAAGCGGGCGACATCGAACTGTCCGAAGACCTGTTCGGCCTGGAGCCGCGTGCGGACATCCTGCACCGTATGGTCCGTTGGCAGCGCAATAACGCGCAGGCCGGCACCCATAAGGTGAAGACCCGCTCCGAGACCTCCTACTCCACCAAGAAGATCTACCGCCAAAAAGGCACCGGTGGCGCACGCCACGGCGACCGTAACGCGCCGATCTTCCGCAAAGGTGGTATCTACAAGGGTCCGACCCCGCGTAGCCACGGCCACGATCTGACCAAGAAATTCCGCAAGCTGGGTCTGCGCCACGCGCTGTCCGCCAAAGCAAAAGCGGGTGAACTGGTCGTAATCGAGAACGCAGAAGCCGAAGGCAAGACCGCCGCTCTGGCCAAACAGGTTGCAAACCTGGGCTGGAAACGCGCTCTGGTCATCGACGGTGCTGCCGTCAACGAAGGCTTCGCTCGTGCCGCCAAAAACATCGAAGGTCTGGATATCCTGCCGTCGATGGGCGCAAACGTCTATGACATCCTGAAGCGTGACACCCTCGTGCTCACGAAGTCGGCTGTCGAAGCACTGGAGGCTCGCCTGAAATGAGCGCGAAGGCAGAACACTACGACGTGATCCGCAAGCCGATCATCACCGAGAAATCCACCATGGCGTCCGAGCATGGCGCAGTGGTGTTCGAGGTGGCAATCGACTCCAACAAGCCGCAGATCAAAGAAGCTGTTGAGGCTCTCTTTGGTGTGAAGGTCAAAGCGGTCAACACCACCGTCACCAAGGGTAAGGTCAAGCGCTTCCGCGGCCAGCTGGGCAAGCGGAAAGACGTGAAAAAAGCCTACGTCACCCTGGAAGAAGGCAACACCATCGACGTGTCCACCGGACTCTGAGATTTGTTTGTCTGAGACTTGAGAAGGCCCCTGCGAAAGCGGGGGCCTTTTTCTATTGGTGGATACTATGAAGGGCCGCGCCTGACCCTGGGTGGGCGTGAAGCGCCCTCCCGTGGGGAGGGTCGGGCGCTGCCCGGCCTGCGGCCAGACTTGTTTTCGTTGTGTGTTTGGAAAATACTGCGCTGCAAATCTTGGGTGAGAAATGACCTACGTTAAGAACCTTTCCGAATATATTGACGAAATCTCAGAACTGAATGCAAAATTTGAAACAGGACAACTCCTTTATCGGGGGCACTCGAATAGGAGCTTTAAGGCCGAACCATCGGTGCTTCGAACTCGTGACTTTCAGCTTCGCGAACACGAGATGTTGCGGCAGTTACTCGCTGAACATCCAGATGATTTTTCCCGAGATACGAGTCGATTTGAACATCTCGCCCGGGCACAGCACTATGGATTGCCCACTAGGCTTCTAGACGTCTCAAGAAACCCTCTAGTTGCCCTCTACTTTGCTTGCCAAGAGACCGATGGTGCAAAGGAGGACAACAAGGGCATGGCGAAGAGAAGGGCGGCGGGTGAGGTTGTAGTCTTTCTTCCTGAAGGGATGAGGAAAAGTTTTTTTGACAGTGATGCTGTCTCTTACCTTTGCTGTTTGGCATACATGACGTTCGACGAAAAAAAGTTTCTCAGAAATCATCTGCTCCAGTGTAGGGAAGATGCTCAGCGTGAAACCTATGAGCAAACAGAAGAAGACTTTCGGCAGCTTTTCTTTGAGAAGTTCAACGAGGGGGCCTGTGCCAAAGACTTGGTCCGTCTAGTGAGGGCCGAAAATCGAGGGGTCAAAGATAGCATTCACCCAGAAGACTTAATGAACATAGTGTCCGTAGTGCCAAGAAAACTTGATGTTCGGATATCTTCCCAGAGCGGAGAGTTTTTGATTTTCGGGTTGTTTAACCCTGAGCGCGAGATGTCAGAAAGTACAACGCGAGATCCTGAGCCAACACGACATTTCTTGCAGGGCTTCGAACGGTATGAGATATACATTTCCCCAAAGTATAAGGCGTCAATCATTAGGGACCTGAATGCCTTGGGTGTCTCTCATGAAACGTTGTTCCCAAGCTTGGAGGGGACCGCGAAACGAATTAAGGAGGGGCGGGTGTAGCGGATAGAGTAGTTATGCATCACCCATTGCCACCTCCCCCAACCTCTGCTACATCGCACCAATCCTGACAGGCCTCGGATTCGTTCCGGGGCCGTTATCTTTGTCGGGACATTCGACCCAGGGACCTTCGGGGCCCTTCATCGGTCACCTGAACCCGGCGCGGATACGCCAAGGCAGGGGGCTTTAACATAGCTGGGCCAAAGATAATAACCTAAGGCTCGGCACGCTAAACGGAAGACAGAAAGCATGGCACTTAAGTCGTATAAACCGACGACGCCGGGCCAGCGTGGGCTGGTTCTGATCGACCGTTCGGAGCTTTGGAAAGGGCGTCCGGTCAAGTCTCTCACTGAGGGTTTGACCAAATCGGGCGGCCGGAACAACACCGGACGGATCACTTCTCGCCGCCGTGGTGGTGGCGCAAAGCGTCTTTACCGGATCGTTGACTTCAAACGGAATAAATTTGATGTCGCCGCGACCGTCGAGCGCATTGAATATGACCCCAACCGGACTGCCTTCATCGCATTGGTGAAGTACGAAGACGGCGAGCAGGCTTATATCCTCGCGCCGCAGCGTCTGGCAGTTGGTGACAAGGTCATCGCCTCCGCAAAGGCAGACATCAAGCCGGGCAACGCAATGCCGTTCTCGGGCATGCCGATCGGTACCATCGTTCACAACATCGAAATGAAGCCCGGCAAAGGCGGCCAGATCGCCCGTGCAGCCGGTACTTACGCTCAGTTCGTTGGTCGTGATGGTGGCTACGCTCAGATCCGCCTGTCCTCGGGCGAGTTGCGCTTGGTCCGTCAGGAATGCATGGCCACCGTTGGTGCCGTGTCCAACCCCGACAACTCCAACCAGAACTACGGTAAAGCCGGTCGTATGCGCCACAAGGGCAAGCGTCCGAGCGTCCGTGGTGTGGTTATGAACCCGATCGACCACCCCCATGGTGGTGGTGAAGGTCGGACCTCCGGTGGTCGTCACCCGGTGACCCCATGGGGTAAGCCGACCAAGGGTAAGCGCACCCGCAACACCAACAAGGCGTCGCAGAAGCTGATCATCCGCTCGCGTCACGCTAAGAAGAAAGGGCGCTAATCTATGACTCGCTCTGTATGGAAAGGCCCCTTCGTCGATGCTTACGTGCTGAAAAAAGCCGAAGCAGCGCGCGAATCCGGCCGCAATGAAGTGATCAAGATCTGGTCCCGTCGTTCCACCATTCTGCCCCAGTTCGTGGGTCTGACCTTTGGTGTGTACAACGGCCAGAAGCACATTCCCGTCAACGTCTCGGAAGACATGATTGGTCAGAAGTTCGGTGAGTACTCCCCGACCCGCACCTATTATGGTCACGCCGCTGACAAAAAAGCGAAGCGGAAGTAAGTCATGGGCAAGGATAAAAACCCCCGCCGCGTGGCAGACAATGAAGCAATGGCGAAAATCCGCATGCTTCGCACCAGCCCGCAGAAACTGAACCTGGTGGCTCAGATGATCCGTGGCAAGAAAGTGGACAAGGCTCTGACCGACCTCACTTTCTCCAACAAGCGGATCGCGCAGGACGTGAAGAAATGCCTTCAGTCCGCCATCGCGAACGCCGAAAACAACCACAACCTTGACGTCGATGAACTGATCGTCGCCGAGGCATGGGTCGGCAAGAACCTGACCATGAAGCGCGGTCGCCCGCGGGCTCGTGGTCGCTTCGGCAAGATCCTGAAGCCGTTCGCTGAGATCACCATCAAGGTGCGTCAAGTTGAGGAGCAAGCCTAATGGGACATAAAGTCAATCCGGTTGGCATGCGCCTGCAGATCAACCGCACCTGGGACAGCCGCTGGTACGCTGACACCAAGGACTACGGTGATCTCCTCCTCGAGGACATCAAGATCCGTGAGTTCATCAAGGAAGAGTGCAAGCAGGCCGGTGTTGCCCGCGTGATCATCGAGCGCCCCCACAAGAAGTGCCGTGTGACCATTCACACCGCGCGTCCGGGCGTGATCATCGGCAAAAAAGGCGCGGACATCGAAGTTCTTCGCAAGAAGATCGCTTCCATGACCGATTCCGAGCTGCACCTGAACATTGTTGAGGTTCGCAAGCCGGAACTCGACGCACAGCTCGTTGGCGAGTCCATCGCTCAGCAGCTGGAGCGCCGTGTGTCCTTCCGTCGCGCGATGAAGCGGGCCGTGCAGAACGCTATGCGCATGGGCGCCCTGGGTATCCGGGTGAACGTCGCTGGTCGTCTGGGCGGTGCAGAAATCGCACGTACCGAATGGTACCGTGAAGGTCGTGTGCCGTTGCACACCCTGCGCGCAGACATCGATTACGCACACTCTGAAGCATCCACCCCCTATGGTATCATCGGTATCAAGGTCTGGATCTTCAAAGGTGAGATCATGGAGCATGATCCTCAGGCGCGTGATCGCAAGGCTCAGGAACTCCAGGACGGTCCGGCACCTCGCGGTGCAGGCGGCAACCGTCGTGGCGATCGCTAAGGAGAACGCGACATGCTTCAGCCAAAGCGTACTAAATTCCGCAAGATGCACAAAGGCCGGATCAAAGGCCTCGCAAAAGGCGGTTCCGACCTGAACTTCGGCACCTACGGCCTGAAGGCAGTGACACCCGAGCGTGTGACCGCCCGTCAGATCGAAGCTGCACGTCGTGCAATGACCCGTCACATGAAACGTCAAGGTCGTGTCTGGATCCGTATCTTCCCGGACACCCCGGTGACCTCCAAGCCCGTCGAAGTTCGTATGGGTAAAGGTAAAGGCTCCGTGGATTTCTGGGCGTGCAAAGTGAAGCCGGGCCGCGTGATGTTTGAAATTGACGGCGTCAATGAAGACATCGCCCGCGAAGCTCTGCGCCTCGCAGCCATGAAGCTGCCGGTTCAGACCCGCATCGTGGTGCGCGAAGACTGGTAATCCCGGTTTTCCGTAACTGATTAAGCCCCCCGTCAGGTAGCTGGCGGGGGGCTTTTCGTTTGATACGGCGGTCACTGCGGGCGGGTGGTTCAGCCGGGCAGAGCGCCGCGCAGTTCCTCATAGCTGATTGCCACATGCGCCAGATACGCAGGGCGTTCCATCAGGCGCTCATAATACCGTCGCAAATTTGGCAGCTTCGGGCGCGCGATATCGATGTCAAAATATCGATAGAGCACATGCCCCATCTGAATGTCTGCCAAGGTGAAACTATCGCCAGAAAGCCAGGTGTTGTGCTGCAGGTGCTCCTCGGCGATCAATAAATTTGCGTGAAGGGCGCGAAGGGCAGAGGCGATGGCCTCCGGGTCCTTGTCGGCTTCCGGCGTGCGGACAACCCTCCAAAAGACCGGCCCCGTAAACTGCAGCGCGACATTGAGCTTGGCCCATTCTGCCCATTTATCCACCTGCGCGCGCTCTGCTGGGGCTTTGGGCCAAAAGGAGGAGGGCCCGTAGCGATCTGCCAGATAGCGCAGAATTGCGCCCGTCTCCCATAAGGCTTCCCCACCGTTATCTTTTAGGACGGGAACCGTACGGTTTGGGTTCATCCTCGCAAAGCTATCCGTGTCGGTCCCCCCATAGATAAGACCCGCATCATGGCGGAGCGCCTCAAGGTTCAGCTCTTCAACGCACCACATCAAGGCCTGAACATTTGATGATGATCTGCGTCCCCAAATTTCCAGCATTGCGGTGACCTTTCTGCGTGTTTGATATGCGGCGATGCTAAGGCGCTGCACCGCCAAAGAAAATCACCTTGTTCTGGGATGTTGATGGCGGCGGTTAGTATCGGTCCAAATGGGTGAATTCACGCTGATCTCATGCTGAATTGGTCAATTGTTCATGAATTGTTCTTATGGTCATTGCTGCGTGGGTGACACGCGTTTTGACTGAACGAGGCTGCAACATGATACCCATACGACGCGTTTTGCTTTGCAGTTTGGCCCTATGCCTGAGTGTTGTGATGTCCTGCACTCAGGAGCCTCTTTCTATCGATAGTTCTGACCCGTCGCAGGTCACCCGGATCTCTCAGGCGCCCTATCGGTATCAGGATGCCACCTATTGGACGTTGGCCAATGGCTGCACCTACTCCCGCGGGATTTCAGGCGGCGGAGGCTGGCGCTGGTTCTTGGTGGGGAATCCAATGGCATCGGATCGGGGCATGGTGATCGACGGCTGCGCCTATGTTTTTGATGACCCGCCCAGAGCTGACCGCTGAGAACCATTCATTCAGATTCTGCACATAAACTCCGGCTCGGAATAGAAACCAACAAAAGGGAGCTTCCTCATGAAGTTCGTAACCAGTGTCGCCACCGCCGTCGCCCTTGCTCTTGGAGGGGCTGCGCAGGCCGCAGATGTCATGTTGTTGACCGAGGATTATGCGCCCATGAATTTTGAGCGCGACGGCGAAATCGTCGGCCTCGGGGCGGATCAGGTGTTTGAAATGATGAACCGTGCCGGGATCACCTATGAGGCGGAACTGACGCAATGGTCACGCGCCATCGGGCAGGCGGAACGCCGCCCCAATACTTGCGTGTTCAGCACCACGCACACCGAAGAGCGCGACCCGAACTTTCAGTGGGTTGAACCTCTGGCGAGCGACAGCACCATTCTGGTGCGCAAGGCGGGCAGCGATATCGCTCCGGCTTCAATCGACGATGCGCGCGGATATCGAACCGGCACCCAGACCGGGGACTACACGGTTGGAGTGCTGGAGGAGGCAGGGTTTGAGGCGATCGATCTCGCGCCCTCGCAATCTGCGACGCTCAAAAAACTGCTTCAGGGCCGTATTGATCTGATGGCGACCTCTGGTTCGTTTCTAGAGGCAGCTCTTGCCGACGGGGCCGAGATCGAAGAGGCGCTGGTGATTTCGACAACCACCATGTCGGTGGCCTGTAGCCACAAGACCGATCAGGCCCTTGTCGCACGTATGCAAGAGGCGCTGCAGAGCATGATTGACGACGGCACGCAGGCCGAAATCATGGCGAAATACGAATAACCGGTCACCCTCTGTGACACAGCACACGCCCACGTCTGGCGTGTGCACCCTTGCAAGAAGAGATCTGGAATGCGGGGCCTCTCGCCAAACCTGTCGCGCTTGCGCTATGAGAGCGCCATGGCCCAGATCGATTCCCTCTTTGTGACCCGCCTTTACCGGGCTGCGCTCTCCGAGCACGGCCCCAAGATTGACCCGCAGGAGATGGAAGCTTCCTGCATCACCATCGCCGAGGATGACGAGGCGGGGCAGGACTGGTGCGAGGAGAACGGCTATCCCGGCTATACCTCCTATGCGTCGCTCACCGATCTGCCGTGGCGGTTTCCGATCTTTGCCGATCTGGTCAAGTCGCTGGACGCGCATGTCGCGGCCTTTGCGCAGGATCTGGAACTCAATCTCGACGGGCGCGAGCTGAAGCTCGAGGATCTGTGGATCAACATCCTGCCCGAAGGCGGCACCCATGCCAGCCACATCCACCCGCATTCCGTGATCTCTGGCACCACCTATGTGTCGATGCCGGACGGGGCCTCGGCGCTGAAACTGGAAGATCCGCGTCACGCCATGATGATGGCGCACCCGCCCCGCACCAAAGACTGTCGCCGTGAGCTGCGCACCTTTGTCTACGAGGCACCAAATGTGGGCGATGTCCTCTTGTGGGAGAGCTTTATTCGCCATGAGGTGCCGATGAACATGTCCGAAGACGAGCGGATTTCCGTGTCTTTCAACTACGCTTGGGCCTGAGCGCGCCAGACAGATTGTAAATACCCGCAAAGCTGCATAGCCTCTCGGAAAACACTTCCGAGAGGCTTTTTCATGGCGCGGCGTTCACCTTTTGAAATCGGCGGCTTTCATATTCCGCCCGGCACCCGGCGAACGGTCGATCTGCCGGTGAGCGTGTTGTCCGACCATACGCCGGTCAATATGTCCGCCCATGTTATCCACGGTGCGGAGGACGGCCCGACGCTATTCGTGTCTGCGGCCATTCATGGTGATGAGGTGATCGGCGTGGAAATTGCCCGCCGCCTGTTGCGCAGCCGCCAGTTCTCGCGCTTGCGCGGCACGCTGATCGTTGTGCCCATCGTCAACACTTTCGGCTTTCTCAATCATTCGCGTTATCTGCCGGACCGGCGCGACCTCAATCGTTGTTTTCCCGGCAGCGAAGGCGGCTCACTCGCCAGCCGTCTGGCACATCTCTTTATGACCGAGATCGTGGCGCGCTCGGATCTTGGTATTGATCTGCATTCCGCTGCGATCCACCGCACAAACCTGCCGCAGATCCGCGTTTCTCCCAAGGCGCAAGAGACTCTCGCCTATGCTGATGCCTTTGGCGCGCCGGTGGTGATCCGCTCGGGCTTGCGCGATGGGTCCCTACGCAAAGAAGCGCAAAAGGCGGGCGTTGATATTCTGCTCTATGAAGCAGGGGAGGGGCTGAGATTTGACGAGCAATCCGCCCGCGTTGGCGTTGCGGGTATCCTGCGGGTGATGCATGCGCTCGATATGATCCCTGAGGACGGCGTGCCGTTGGCCGAAGGCGTGCCGGTGCGCGCCGCCGATTCCGCGTGGGAGCGCGCGCCGGCAGGGGGGCTGCTGCGCGCCTATAAAACCATCGGTGAGATGGTCGAGCCCGGTGACGTGCTGGGGATCGTCGCTGATCCTTTCGGCGAGGAAGAGATGGAGCTGACCGCCAGCCAGACGGGCCTCATCATCGGCCGTGCCAACCTACCCATCGTGAACGAAGGGGATGCGTTGTTTCACATCGCCACCGTGAACTCAGCAACCGCAGAGCAGCAGATCGAGACGCTGAACGCGCAGCTTGATGGGGCAGCGATGTTTGATGAGGACGAGATTATCTGAGTCGTGTGCGAGCAGTCATTAGGACAGAGCAAGTTGCGCTAATTCTTTACAGAACCTATGTATAATGAAATCAAGCTCAATTGAACATAGTTCGAAAGGAGGGCTAGGATTATGTACGATGCAAGACAAATCGCAAACTGGTTCATCCGACGCGCCGCGCAGGAAGGGCGCAGTCTATCGATCATGTCTTTGTTGAAGTTGGTCTACATTGCTCACGGTTGGCATCTGGAGATGCGAAAAGCGCCTCTGTTCAACAATAAAATTGAGGCGTGGCAAAGAGGTCCTGTCGTCCCTGATGTATATTCTACATTCAGGAAGCAGGGCGTCGAAGTTACATTAGTTGAGCCTCAGTTTGACATCAGCCTCCCCTCATATGATGAGGCGTACTTGGATGAAATCTATAGAATCTACGGACATATGGACGCTTTCAAGCTTTCTGACTTAACTCATGAAGAAGGTGGTCCGTGGGAATTAGCTTCGCGGCGCGGGTACTATGCTACGATGTTCGACGAAGAAATTAGGCAGCACTACGAAGCTAAAAGAGCAGCGGCGACAGCATGACAGAACCACCGAAACCGCCCGGCCTCGAAGATGAAGTGCAGTTCCTACGGGAGCGCCTAGCTGAATTGGCAGACAAGGTCGATGATGACCAAGTAAGTTTAGCCAATCAGCAACGGACACTAACCATTAAAGAGCTGGAGCAGCGAATTGAGCAACGCCAGATAGCACTCATTCTTGGCGTGTGTGTGATGGTTTTGATGGCAGTTCTTGCAGCTCATGGAATGCACAAAGTGCTGTTCGAGCCTCGCTTGTTGGGCGTAAAAATCGGAGCATACCTGACAGTACCGAGTGCATACGCTATCGCGCTGATAATTGCACCGATTGTGTCCATCACTACCATCGGAATTGCGTTGTTGATAGGTACATTTCGTGGTTTCAAAGATAAGGATACAAACGATCTCCCTAGCCTCATAGTGGAGGCAGGTAAGATGGGGGGCAACCTTTAGTCTTGCCCTCCCAGCCCCCCTCCTGTAGAGGGACGCATCGCTCACCGCAATTCGCGAGTCGGATTGTGTCGGGCGATTCTTTTTCTGCATATCCTGCAGACGACATAACCCACCAGGGTAAAGGGTGACCCACCATAAGGGGCCCTCTGGTGCTAAGGAAAGGAACGCAAGGCGATGAACGCCAAGGATCTGCGCGACAAAACCGTGGACGAGCTCCGCGACGAACTCGCAAACCTCAAAAAAGAGAGCTTCAACCTGCGCTTTCAACAAGCGACCGGTCAGCTGGAAAACACTGCAGGCATCAAAGCGGCTCGCCGCAACGCTGCTCGCGTGAAAACCATCCTGAACGAAAAAGCCGCAGCAGCGGCTGAATAAGGAGCTCTACAGATGCCCAAACGTATCCTGCAAGGCGTCGTGACCTCCGACGCAAACGCTCAGACCGTCACCGTGTCCGTGGAACGTCGTTTCACACACCCGGTTCTGAAGAAAACCATCCGTAAGTCCAAAAAGTACCGGGCTCACGATGAAAAGAACGCTTTCAAGGTCGGCGACTCCGTACGCATCATCGAATGCGCGCCGAAATCGAAAACGAAACGCTGGGAAGTTCTGGAAGCCTAAGAGCCTGAAATTCAGGCTCCTGGCGACTAGGCTTTTTAGCACAGTCGAAACCCTGGGGGATCACAGCACGCATCGCTGCCCCAAAGGTCGGGAGAAACCACATGATCCAGATGCAAACAAATCTGGATGTAGCTGATAACTCCGGCGCTCGCCGAGTTCAGTGCATCAAGGTTCTGGGTGGCTCCAAGCGTAAGTACGCTTCCGTTGGCGACATTATTGTCGTCTCGGTTAAAGAAGCCATCCCGCGCGGTCGCGTGAAGAAGGGTGACGTCCGTAAGGCCGTTGTCGTTCGCACCGCCAAAGAGGTCCGTCGTGAAGACGGCACCGCAATCCGTTTTGACCGCAACGCTGCTGTTATCCTGAATAACAACAACGAGCCGGTCGGCACCCGTATCTTCGGCCCGGTTGTTCGCGAACTTCGCGCGAAGAACTTCATGAAGATCATCTCGCTCGCTCCGGAGGTGCTCTAATGGCTGCTAAACTGCGCAAAGGCGACAAGGTCGTCGTGCTTGCTGGTCGCGATAAGGGCAAAGAAGGCACCATTGCCTCCGTTGACCCCAAAGCCGGTAAAGCTGTCGTAGATGGCGTGAACATGGCCATCCGTCACACCCGTCAGACCCAGACATCGCAAGGTGGCCGCCTGCCCAAGGCCCTGCCGATCGATCTTTCGAACCTGGCTCTGCTGGACTCCAACGGCAAAGCAACCCGCGTCGGCTTCCGCGAAGAAGACGGCAAGAAGGTGCGCTTTGCAAAAACCACCGGGGAGACTGTCTGATGCTTGACGATGCAACCTACACCCCGCGTCTGAAGACCCTCTACAAGGACACCATCCGTGGCGCCCTCAAAGAGGAATTCGGCTACAAGAACGAGATGATGATCCCTAAGCTGGATAAGATCGTTCTGAACATCGGCTGCGGCCGTGCAGCCGTCAAAGACAGCAAGAAGGCGAAATCGGCTCAGGAAGACCTGACCAAGATCGCCGGTCAGAAAGCGCTGACCACCGTTGCAAAGAACTCCATCGCTGGCTTCCGCGTTCGTGAAGGCATGCCGATGGGTGCAAAGGTGACCCTGCGTGGCGAGCGGATGTATGAATTCCTCGACCGTCTGATCACCATCGCGATGCCCCGGATCCGCGACTTCCGCGGTGTGTCCGGCACCTCTTTCGACGGTCGTGGCAACTACGCCCTCGGCCTGAAAGAGCACATCGTGTTCCCGGAAATCGATTTCGACAAGATCGACGAAGCCTGGGGCATGGACATCGTAATTGCCACCACCGCGAACACCGACGCGGAAGCTAAGGCGCTGTTGAAAGCTTTCAACATGCCCTTCAACAGCTGATCGCGGAGAGGAAGAGACCATGGCTAAAAAAGCAATGATCGAACGCGAGAAAAAGCGCGAGCGCCTGGTGGCCAAATACGCTGCCAAACGTGCCGAGCTTAAAGAGATCGCGAATGACGAATCCCGCCCGATGGAAGAGCGTTTCAAAGCGCGTCTGAAACTGGCGAAACTGCCGCGCAACAGCTCGGCAACCCGTCTGCATAACCGCTGCCAGCTGACCGGCCGTCCCCACGCTTACTACCGTAAGCTGAAGGTAAGCCGGATCGCTCTGCGGGAACTGGGCTCCAATGGCCAGATCCCCGGCATGGTGAAATCGAGCTGGTAAGGGAGAGACAATATGAACGATCCTATCGGCGATATGCTCACCCGTATCCGTAACTCTCAACTGCGTGGCAAATCCACTGTCATGACTCCGGCGTCCAAATTGCGCGCCTGGGTTCTGGATGTGCTGCAGTCCGAGGGCTACATCCGCGGCTATGAGAGCGCGACTGATGAACGCGGCCACCCGGCGCTGGAAATCAGCCTGAAGTACTACGAAGGCGAACCTGTTATTCGCGAACTGAAGCGGGTCTCCAAACCCGGTCGTCGCGTTTACATGGGCGTCAATGACATCCCGTCGGTCCGTCAGGGCCTGGGTGTGTCGATTGTCTCCACCCCCAAAGGTGTGATGTCGGATGCAAACGCACGCGCGGCCAACGTTGGTGGCGAAGTGCTTTGCACCGTCTTCTAAGGAGGCCTCAGCACAATGTCTCGTATTGGTAAAAAACCGGTCGACCTGCCCAGCGGTGTTTCCGCGAGCCTGTCCGGCCAGACCATCGAAGTGAAGGGCCCGAAAGGCGCCCAGACCTTCACCGCAACTGACGACGTCACCCTCACTGTTGAGGACAACGTGGTGAAAGTTGAGCCGCGCGGTAAATCCAAGCGCGCGCGTCAGCAGTGGGGCATGTCCCGCACCATGGTTGCCAACATGGTTCAGGGCGTCACCCAAGGTTTCAAGAAAGAGCTTGAAATTCAGGGTGTTGGTTACCGGGCTCAGATGCAGGGCAACACCCTGAAGCTGAACCTTGGCTATAGCCACGACGTCGATTTCACTGCTCCGGAAGGTGTCACCATCACCGCACCGAAGCAGACCGAAATCGTTGTGGAAGGTGCAGACGCGCAAGCGGTAGGCGAAGTGGCGGCGAAAATCCGCGACTGGCGTCGTCCCGAGCCCTACAAAGGCAAAGGCATCCGCTACAAAGGCGAGTTCATCTTCCGCAAGGAAGGCAAGAAGAAGTAAGGACAAGCAAAATGGCAAACAGCAAACGTACCCTGTTTCTGAAGCGTCGTCTGCGCGTCCGGAACAAGCTTCGCAAGGTGAACGCAGGTCGTCTGCGTCTCTCCGTGCACCGCTCGAACAAGAACATCTCTGTTCAGCTGATCGACGACGTCAAAGGTGTGACCCTCGCCGCAGCCTCGACCCTGGAAAAGGATCTTGGTTTTGTAGGCAAGAACAACATCGAAGCGGCAACCAAAGTAGGTTCCGTGATCGCAGAGCGCGCGAAAGCGGCTGGCGTGACCGAAGCATACTTCGATCGTGGCGGTTTCCTCTATCATGGCAAAGTGAAGGCTCTGGCCGACGCTGCGCGTGAAGGCGGTCTGAAGATCTAAGGATCAACCGGGCGTCCCGCTGGCCGGGGCGCCCGAGCGATTTTGGAAAGAGTGGACCGCCTTGGTGGTCCCGATGATCCGGGAGCATGCCTTGCGGCAAGCTCACCAGGATTGGAACATTTGACGGGGCGGTCTGACTTCCTCGTCACATCATGAAGGAATGCCAAATGGCAGAACGTGAAAACCGCCGCGGCAACCGCCGCGACCGTGAAGAGACACCGGAGTTTGCAGATCGTCTGGTCGCGATCAACCGCGTGTCCAAAACCGTTAAGGGTGGTAAGCGCTTCGGCTTCGCCGCGCTCGTCGTCGTAGGTGACCAAAAAGGTCGCGTCGGCTTCGGCAAAGGTAAAGCCAAAGAGGTGCCCGAGGCGATCCGCAAGGCAACCGAGCAAGCCAAGCGCCAGATGATCCGCGTGCCGCTGAAAGAGGGTCGTACCCTGCACCACGACATGTACGGTCGCCACGGCGCCGGCAAAGTGGTCATGCGCACCGCTCCGGAAGGTACTGGTATCATCGCCGGTGGTCCGATGCGTGCCGTGTTTGAAATGCTGGGCATCAAGGACGTGGTTTCCAAGTCCGTTGGCTCTCAGAACCCTTACAACATGATCCGCGCCACCATCGACGGCCTGAAAAAAGAGCAGAGCCCGCGCTCTGTTGCTCAGCGTCGTGGCAAAAAGGTTGCTGACATCCTGCCCAAGCGGGACGAAGCACCTGCGGAAGCAGAAGCGTAAGGAGACTGATCCATGGCTAAAACCATCGTCGTGAAACAGATCGGTTCCCCGATCCGTCGCCCCGCCGAACAGCGCGCAACCCTGATCGGCCTGGGCCTGAACAAGATGCACAAAACCCGCGAACTGGAAGATACCCCTTCCGTACGCGGCATGATCAACAAGATCCCGCATCTGGTGGAAATCGTCGAAGAGCGCGGCTAAGCCTCTTTGTCGACACGCACTAAAAGCGCCCTCGGAGAGATCCGGGGGCGTTTTTCTGTTGATAAGCGCGATGCGCGGTGGGCGCGCGCCATCCTACGTGTGGTGCTTTGGCTTGGTGCCCGCAACGCTGGTGGCGCAGCCAAAGAAGTGTTTCTTCATCTCGACCGAAAGACCGTTTGCCCGCAATGCATCCGCAAAATATGTGCAGTCACCAAAATTCTGTGTGTAGGCGCCGATCATGCTGAAATCATTCGCGCCGCGCAGGAAGTACCGCTCAATCAAAGGGAGCATCCTGTCGAGATAGAACCGATAGAAGGGCCGCAGTATCCATCCTTTGGGGTCGGAGGCCTCAATCAGGGAAAAGCTGCCGCCGGGTTTCAGGATGCGTGCGATCTGTCTTGCCAACTCGCTTTGTTGATCGGTGTTGAAGGTCTTCAGCCCAAAGGTTGAGACAAGTAAATCCGCATGGTTTGCGGGCAGATCGCTTTGAAGCGCGTTGGCTTCGATATGTGTGATCTTATCGGGATAGCTGTGATGCAGCCGCTCAACGGCCTCAAGATGCATGCGATGCGAAATATCCAAGGCGGTGATGGTCGCAACCTCGGGTATCCGGCGCAGCACATAGGGCCAGACCTCGCCGGTTCCAGCCATCAAGTCGACCACAACAGCGCGCGATCCAACACGACGCGGCAGGCGCGCGACGCATTGATGTCGCCAGATCGCGACAAACCCAAACGAACTCACGGCGCTCCAGCTGCGGTAGCTTGAGGAGCATCGATCAAAAAGGTCAGCGACAAAGTCAGGGTCGTAAATGTCTTTGGCGGGTTCGGTCATGGCACCTTCGCAAGAGGTTGGCGTGCAAGGGACAGAGAGAAAATCGCGTCTTTCGTTCACTCTCACCAAAGGGGAGGGGGAATGTCAGGTGGGAAAATGCGGGTTAATAGATCGTCTATGCACGTGCAGCATAGCGGGTGTTCCGAACTGTCAGTTGTTAGCGCCAACACCCTGCCTTATCTTCGCAAGTGTCAAAGGAATTGAACAGAGACAACAAGAGCCGCGGAAACCCGTCCCGGCTGGAGATAAGGACCAAAACACATGGCACATGTACTGAACACAAACATCGCGTCTTCTTCCCTTTTTGCCCGCCTGCGTGGCGTGGCAGAGAATGCCCGCACCTCCTGGGCGCTCTACAAGGAATATAAGCGCACCTATGACGAGCTGGACGCGCTCACCGACCGTGATCTGGCAGACATCGGCATCCGCCGCTGCGATATCGCTGATCTGGCGCGCACCCACGTTTACGGCGCGTGAACGCTCGATCTCTGAGATAAGGCGGCCGCCATCCGATCCTCCTCCCTTAGGATGAGCAGCCCCATAAAAGCGCCTCCACATCGTGGGGGCGTTTTTGTTGCGCAAGGGGCGCGCGGTCCGGTAGGGGGATCTTTGTGTAGATAGGGCATTGTGTTCGGCGAGTTGCGCAACTCGCAGGCCGGTCGTGGCAGGCTGGCCAATCTGGAGCAGGACCCCCGGAGTGACGTCTGGGGGGGCAAGGTCGGATATCTGTTCTTCTTGGAGGGTGACGCCTCCGATCCAATTCCAAACTGGCGGCGCCGCCCTTTATCATTTTCAGCGCCCTCATCACAAAGACAGCGGTAGAGACGCCGTAAAATACACCCCAATGGCGCATGACAGCGCCTGTGGGATTTACAACCGTGGCCGGGATGCGGCACGGTCCACTCAGTCTATCTGAGAGGAATATGCAATGTTTCGCGCAAGAGGCAGCCTGATTGCCCTGTTTTGTCTGACTTTGGCCGCAGGCTGTATGAGCGATGACATCAGCGGCTCTAATCAGATCGGGGATTCACCGGAGGGGCGCGCGGCGTTGATGAGCGCGATTGAACCCGGACGCACCACTATTTCAGAGGTGATTGCTCTCTATGGGAGGCCGGTGGCCAAAAACCTGCAGGGTGGGCGGAACATGCAGGCGAATTTCTCTAGCTATTCTGGCACGTCGGGGTATAGCGCGGTGCAGTATAATGCCGATACAGGCGTGATCTACCGCGTAGAAAACTACCGTTTCGATGCGGCGGCGCAGCGATATGTGCTGGAGGCCCGCAAGGACAGCTCCGGCGCGGGGCGCTCCACCACGCCAAATACGCCCCCTGTGGCGCAGGCCAAGGCACAAGTGATTGTCAGGAATGCCACGCCTTTTGCGCTGACATCGGTCAGCATTAGCCCCTGTGGCAAGCGCACCCCCGATGCCATGGCCCCCAAAGAGACCATCGAGCCGGGGCAGACGCGTGCGTTTGCGGTGCAGCCCGGGTGCTATGATTATCACGCTTGGGGCTATGAGTTGGGGCGTCTTCTGGGCGAGGTCTCGGTGACGGGCGGGACGGTCAATGTGGGGTCCGATGCTAAAGAGACGGTCACCATCACCAGCGCGTTGAAGAAATAGCCCCGCGATATCGCGCGCTGCTTTGGGGCATCAGACTGGCATCGGGTGAGGCCGCTCTTGATCCCGCACCGCATCCCGTCTATACGCCCCCGGTGGCCTTTTGTGCTGCAAGAATCAAAACCAAGAAATGCCGTGTCTGACCCTGATCGCTTCATGGGGTCACTTCCGGCTGTAGGAGAAGCGATATGAAACTCAATGAACTGCGCGACAACCCAGGTGCAGCCCCAAAACGGACCCGCGTTGGCCGTGGTCCGGGTTCCGGCAAAGGTAAAATGGGTGGCCGCGGTATCAAAGGTCAGAAGTCCCGTTCCGGTGTAGCGATCAATGGCTACGAGGGTGGCCAAATGCCGCTCTACCAGCGTCTGCCTAAGCGTGGCTTCAACAAGCCCAACGCCAAGAAATACGCTGTTGTGAACCTCGGCCTGATCCAGAAATTCATCGACGCAGGCAAGCTCGACGCAGCTTCTGTGACCGAAGACAGCCTGGTTGCATCCGGTCTGGTTCGTCGCAAGCTCGACGGCATCCGCGTGCTGGCCAAAGGTGAATTCACCGCAAAAGCGACCATCGCTGTGACCGGTGCCTCCAAAGCTGCCGTTGAGGCAGTCTCCAAGGCAGGCGGCGCCCTGACCGTGGCATCTGAGGCCGCAGCTGAGTAACGGCTTGTGAGCGGCGCGTAAGCCGCTTACATAAGTCATCAGTTTTCCCATACGCCGTCCGAGCCGGAAAACGGTTCCGGGCGGCGTTTTCGCAAGAAGAGACTCCTTTTATGGTATCAGCAGCAGAACAAATGGCGGCGAACACCAGCTGGGCAGCGCTCGGCAAGGCCACGGATCTGCGCAACCGCATCCTGTTTACGATCGGACTTTTGATTGTCTATCGTTTGGGCACTTGGATTCCCGTTCCGGGAATCGACGCCGATGCATTGCGCCAGTTCATGGACACCGCCGGGCAGGGCATTGGCGGTATGGTGTCGATGTTTACCGGTGGTGCATTGGGCCGCATGGGTATTTTTGCCCTGGGCATTATGCCCTACATCTCGGCCTCCATTATCGTGCAGTTGCTGACCTCCATGGTGCCCGCGCTCGAACAGCTCAAGAAAGAGGGCGAGCAGGGTCGCAAGAAGATCAACCAATACACCCGCTACGGCACCGTGGTGCTGGCAACCGCACAGGCTTATGGCCTTGCGGCTTCGCTGGAAGCGGGGGATATGGCCTTTGATCCGGGTCTTTATTTCCGCCTGTCGTGCATGATCACGCTGGTGGGCGGGACCATGTTCCTGATGTGGTTGGGTGAGCAGATCACCAACCGCGGCATCGGTAACGGTATCTCGCTGATTATCTTCGTCGGCATCATTGCGGAAATCCCGGCCGCGATTGCACAGTTCTTTGCCTCTGGCCGGTCTGGTGCGATCTCTCCGGCGGTGATCATCGCGGTCATCGTCATGGTGGTTGCAGTGATCATGTTCGTGGTCTTCATGGAACGTGCGCTGCGCAAGATCCACATTCAGTACCCGCGTCGCCAAGTCGGCATGAAGGTCTATGATGGTGGCTCCTCGCATCTGCCCGTGAAGGTCAACCCGGCAGGCGTGATCCCGGCGATCTTTGCCTCCTCGCTGCTCTTGCTGCCGACCACGATCTCCACCTTCAGCCAGGGTTCCGCATCAAGCCCGGTGATGAGCTGGCTCTTGGCGAACTTTGGCCCCGGCCAACCGCTCTATCTGCTGTTCTTTACAGGGATGATCGTGTTCTTCGCGTATTTCTACACCTTCAACGTCTCGTTCAAGCCGGATGAAGTTGCGCAGAACCTGAAGAACCAGAACGGCTTTGTGCCCGGCATTCGTCCCGGCAAGAAGACTGCGGAATACATCGAATATGTGGTGAACCGCATCCTTGTGCTCGGGTCAGCCTATCTCGCACTGGTGTGTTTGCTGCCGGAGATTTTGCGCAACAATTTCGCCATTCCGGTTTACTTTGGCGGTACCTCGGTTCTGATTGTGGTCTCTGTGACCATGGATACGATCCAACAGGTACAGAGCCATCTTCTCGCGCACCAATACGAAGGCCTCATTGAGAAGAGCCAACTGCGCGGTCGTAACAAGAAACGCACCAAACGGGGACCGTCTCGCCGATGACCAATATCATTCTCTTGGGCCCGCCGGGCGCAGGCAAAGGAACACAGGCCAGCCATTTGGTTGAAAGCCGCAACATGACTCAGCTCTCCACCGGTGACATGCTGCGCGCTGCGCAGTCCTCCGGCTCCGAGATGGGCAAGAAAGTTGCCGCGATCATGGCCGAGGGCAAACTTGTCACCGACCAGATCGTGATCGGTCTGATCCGTGAACGCCTGCAGGAGGGTTCAGAGGGTGGTTTCATCTTCGACGGCTTCCCGCGCACTCTGGCGCAGGCGGATGCGCTTGAGAAACTGCTGGCGGAAATGGATCTGAAGCTCGATGCAGTGATCGAGATGCAGGTCGATGACGAGGTGCTGGTAAAGCGCATCGTCAACCGCGCCGAAGAGGCGCGCGCTGCGGGCAAAGAAGCGCGTGCGGACGACAACGAGGAATCCGTACGTATTCGCCTGATGGAATACTACAAAAAGACCTCGCCGCTGATTGGCTACTACTGGGCCAAGGGCAATCTGCAGCGCCTCGACGGTATGGCCTCCATTGATGAGGTGCAAAAATCCATCGCGTGGATCTTGGGCGAGTAAGCCTGATTCTCATCGCAGAATTTCTCGACAGGCTGCCCATGGGCGGCCTGTTTTTCTTTTGGGGGCAGGGGGCGCAAGGCGGGGGGCGATCTGCTCTCAAATTGGGCATTGCTGACTCTGCCGAGATGGCCGATACTGGCGTGACGCAACAGGAGTTACAGCCCACGCCGTTTCCTTCCGGTTTGAGGGTTGACCCATCCGCCAAATCCACATACGAACCCACATCCCTGCTGGGAATCATTCCAGGCGGGCAATTTGCGTTGTCCACCTGATTACCTCGAGACATGCGAGACCCTTTGGCACACGCCAATTGGTCGAGTGTTGTGAAAAAAGGTTCTGGAGCTACGGAACCGCAACCAAAAAGGAAAGTGACACGTGGCACGTATTGCCGGCGTTAACATCCCGACTGCCAAACGGGTCCCGATCGCCCTGACCTATATCACGGGTATTGGTCCTGCATCCGCCAAAGCCATCTGCGAGGCCGTGAACATCGACGTAACCCGTCGTGTGAACGAACTCTCCGACGCAGAAGTTCTGGCGATTCGCGAACACATCGACGCAACCTTCACCGTTGAAGGTGACCTGCGTCGTGAAGTGCAGATGAACATCAAGCGCCTGATGGACCTGGGCTGCTACCGTGGCCTGCGCCACCGTCGCAACCTGCCGGTTCGTGGTCAGCGTACCCACACCAACGCTCGTACTCGCAAAGGCCCCGCAAAGGCCATTGCTGGTAAGAAGAAGTAAGGGAGGGTCCTGACAGATGGCACGTGATAAAACCCGCACGAAGCGTAAAGAGCGTAAGAACATCGCAACGGGCGTTGCCCATGTGAACTCTTCGTTCAACAACACCAAGATCCTGATCTCTGACGTTCAGGGCAACGCGATCTCCTGGTCCTCCGCTGGCACCATGGGCTTCAAGGGCTCTCGTAAGTCCACGCCCTATGCTGCGCAGATGGCTGCAGAAGACGCGGGCCGCAAGGCTCAGGATCACGGCGTAAAGACCCTTGAGGTCGAGGTTCAAGGCCCCGGTTCGGGTCGTGAATCCGCCCTGCGCGCGCTGGCCGCAATCGGCTTCAACATCACCAACATTCGTGATGTGACCCCGATCGCCCACAACGGCTGCCGCCCGCCGAAGCGCCGCCGCGTCTAAGCGACAGCAAAGAATACTGGGGCCTTGCCATGTGCAGGGCCTCAGTTCGTCATTAGAAACCTCGGGCGTCTGATCCTTTGGACATGGGGTTCAGACAGGAATGGAGGGAACGCATGATCCATAAGAATTGGGCAGAATTGATCAAGCCCACGCAGCTTGAGGTGAAACCGGGCAATGATCCGGCACGTCAGGCAACGCTCGTTGCGGAACCGCTGGAGCGTGGCTTTGGTCTGACGCTCGGCAACGCACTGCGCCGCATCCTGATGAGCTCGCTGCAAGGCGCGGCCATCACATCCGTTCAGATCGACAACGTGCTGCACGAGTTTTCCTCCGTGGCCGGTGTTCGTGAAGACGTCACAGACATCATCCTGAACCTCAAGCAGGTTTCCCTGCGTATGGAAGTCGAAGGGCCCAAGCGCCTGTCGATCAATGCCAAAGGTCCGGCCGTCGTCACCGCAGGCGACATTGCCGAAACCGCTGGCATCGAGGTTCTGAACCGCGAGCACGTCATCTGCCACCTCGACGATGGTGCGGATCTGTTCATGGAACTGACCGTCAACACCGGCAAAGGCTATGTCTCTGCCGACAAGAACAAGCCCGAGGACGCTCCGATTGGTCTGATCCCGATCGACGCAATCTATTCCCCGGTCAAGAAGGTCTCCTACGACGTTCAGCCCACCCGTGAGGGCCAGGTGCTGGATTATGACAAGCTGACCCTCAAAGTTGACACCGACGGCTCCATCACGCCCGAGGACGCGCTGGCTTTTGCAGCCCGCATCCTGCAGGACCAGCTGTCGATCTTCGTGAACTTCGACGAGCCGGAATCCGCAGGCCGTCAGGACGAGGACGATGGTCTCGAGTTCAACCCGCTTCTCCTGAAGAAAGTGGACGAGCTGGAACTGTCCGTGCGTTCGGCAAACTGCCTGAAGAACGACAACATCGTCTATATCGGCGATCTGATCCAGAAAACCGAAGCCGAGATGCTCCGCACCCCGAACTTCGGCCGCAAGTCCTTGAACGAGATCAAGGAAGTGCTGTCTGGCATGGGTCTGCACCTCGGTATGGACGTCGAGGACTGGCCGCCGGACAATATCGAAGAGCTGGCCAAGAAATTCGAAGACAGCTTCTAAGCTGGACTTTCGATCTGAGGGGGGCTAAGGCCCCCTTCAAAATTCCCGGAACTGCCGGGGAAAATCTGGGCCTTCCGCCCCAAGGTGAGCAGCCGACACGCATCAGCTGCCTGACAAAGCAAAACGCAAGTTAAAGGATATAGAAAATGCGTCACGCACGTGGTTATCGCCGCCTGAACCGTACTCACGAGCACCGTAAGGCCCTGTTCTCCAACATGGCTGGCTCGCTGATCGAACACGAACAGATCAAGACCACCCTTCCCAAAGCAAAAGAACTGCGTCCGATCATCGAAAAGATGATCACGCTGGCAAAGCGCGGCGACCTGCACGCCCGTCGTCAGGCCGCTTCCAAGCTGAAAGAGGACAAGGACGTCGCGAAACTGTTCGAAGTCCTGGGCCCGCGCTACAAGGATCGTCAGGGCGGTTACGTCCGCATCCTGAAGGCCGGTTTCCGTTATGGTGACATGGCGCCTATGGCGATCATCGAATTCGTAGACCGCGACGTTTCCGCAAAAGGCGCAGCCGATAAGGCCCGTCTGGCAGAAATCGAAGCTGTCGAAGACGAAGAATAAGCTCTCGCGGTCATCTGACCGTCTGACTTTCCCCCGCTCTGGCAACAGGGCGGGGGTTTTTCTTTGGCTGATGTCGAAGCCCTGTCCGACCGTCAGGCCGGACAATGCCCGATTTTCCCCTCGGGAGGGGGCTTTTGCCCTAAGCTCGGACTCTGTCTTGATTGTGCGGGCCTGAGTATGCGGAGATTTTAGTCCGCCGCCTTTTTCACAAACTGGCTCTTGAGGCCCATCTGCCCGATGCCCGGCACCTTGCAGTCGATATCGTGATCACCGTCGACCAGACGGATGCCGCGCACTTTGGTGCCGACTTTGACCACAGAAGAGGACCCTTTGACCTTCAGGTCCTTGATCACTGTCACCGTGTCGCCATCCACCAGGACATTGCCCACACTGTCGCGCACCACCGGCGCGTCTGAGGCAGCCTCAGCAGACCATTCATGGCCGCACTCGGGGCAGACCAGCAGGGCGTCCATCGCATATATATAGACCGAGGCGCATTCGGGGCAGGGGGGCAAGGTATCTGTCATGACACTCCCCATACTCCCTAGCCCCGCCTGCGCCTAGTCAAATGTTGCCCGACGCCTACGCCTCGCGCGGGTCATGAAGATACATGCGCCAATTGTGCTCAGGCGCAAAACCCAGCAATCGCTCGGCCTTCTCAATGCAATAAAAGGTCTCATCCTCTCCCATCTCCTTGGCGGGGATGCCGTCATAATAATGGGTGATGATTTCCGAGGTGGTCAGGTTCACCGAGTGATCGCTGTTGGCCACGTTAAAGATCTCATAGCCAAGGCCATCGACCTCCAGACAGCGCTGCACCATCTGGCCAAGATCCCGCGCGTCGATATAGGCAAAGATGTTGCGCCGCCGCATGTCCGGGTCGGCCATATAGGCGGGGAAGTTCGCCTTGTATTCATGCGGCTCGATCACATTATTTATGCGCAGCCCATAGATATCGGCACCGGTGCGGCGCTGAAAGCTCTGTGCGGCGTGCTCATTGGCGACCTTGGACATCGCATAGGCATCCTCGGGTACCACCGGGTGGTCCTCGTCGATGGGCAGATATTCGGGTTTGCGCTCACCGCCTGCAAAACAGATGCCATAGGTGGTCTCGGAGGAGGCAAAGATCACCTTGCGCACCCCCGCCTTCAGCGCCGCGTCGATCACATTGTAGGTGCCGATGGTGTTGATCCGGTAGCATTCATTGTCTGAGGTCATCAAAAGGCGCGGCACGGCGGCGAAATGCACCACCGCGTCAAAGGGAGGCGGGGTTCGGTGATGCTCCATCTCGTCATAGCCCGCCCAGGCATGCATCACGTCGTGCATCTGACCGGCATCCGAAATATCCGCGATGCGGTTGTCGACACCGGGCAGGTCCAGCGGTCTCAGATCCACGTTGACCACCCGATGCCCTCGCGCCAGCAAATAGGCAATCACATGACGCCCGGCCTTGCCAGAGCCTCCGGTGAATAGAATACGCATGACGTCCTCCTCATATTTTTGCGGGAGGATAGCGTTAACAGAGCTTCGGTCCAGTGCACTCTTGCGTGATCCACCTCCCGCGCGCCTCAGACATTGTTTTCTGCGCTGCAGCGCCCTATCACCAATGCACAGCAACGCAAGGACAGCTTTGATGAGCACAACACAGACCAAATCCCTCCTGACCCTCTTTGATCTGCAAGGTCTGGTCTTTGGCGTGTTGATGTGTTCGCTCGGCGTGGTGTTCCTCAAGGCCGCCGGTTTGGTGACCGGGCAGACGGCGGGGATTGCGTTGTTGCTCTCTTATGTGTTGCCGCTGGGTTTTGGGCCGCTGTTTTTTATGATCGGGATTCCGTTCCTGATCCTTGCATGGAGCAAACGCGGCGCGGTTTTTGCCCTGCGCACGGTGATGGTGGTTCTGGGGATCTCCGCAGGGGCGCAGATCCTGCCGCAGTACCTGAGCTTTGATGCGCTGCACATCGGCGTTGCGGCGCTCTTGGGTGGGGCCTGCAGCGGGGCAGGGCTGATCGCGATCTTTCGCCACAATGCCTCTGCCGGTGGCATGACCATCCTTGGCATCATCATCGAGCACCGCACCGGGTTCAAGGCTGGCTGGTTCCAACTGGGGGTCGACGCCTGTGTCTTTGCCGCTGCCGCGCTGGTGCTGTCACCCGAACAGCTGATCTATTCCTTTATTGGTGCGATGTTCACCAACCTCTGCATCGTGTGGAATTTTGACGTCGCCCAAAGCGGCACAGGTCGCCCCGGCTATGGGCGCGCCACGCCCAAAGAGCCTAGCGCCGACTGAAAGCAAGGATGATCTGTCGCGCCTGACGCTGGAACAGGCCGGGGCCTTTGGGAGCGCCACCTGTGGCCTCAACCTCGGCAATCACGCGCCGCGCAAGCCAGATCGCAAAGATGCCAAAGATCACACCGCCCACCGCCTGACCGATCAATGCGCCGGATGCGCCATAAAGATGCGCGCCCAGCCACACCAGCGGGATCGTCCCGATGGTATTGCGCCCCCAGTTCAGCCAGGTGGAGTTGAACGGGCGGCCAAGGTTGTTGAAGCTGGCATTGGCGACAAAGATCGCTCCGTTAAAGAAGAACGCCAACGCAAGCGGGCCGCAAAAGAGATAGATCAGCGTGAGCGCGGTGCCGTCGGCGTCAAACAGGGCTGCAACATGCGTGCGCAGGGCAAACAGGATCGCCGTCATCACCACCACAAAGATGCCGGTAAACAGGAGCGCATCCCAAAACGCGCGCCGCACACGGGCAAAATTCCCCGCCCCGTAGTTCTGTCCGACAATCGGCCCTACGGCACCCGACAGCGCAAAGATGGTGCCAAAGGCCAGCGGCGACATCCGGGCGATAATCGCCATGCCCGCCACCGCGTCCTCGCCAAACTCCGCCATCGCGCGAGTGACAAAGGCCTGTCCGACCGGGGTGGCCAGCTGCGTGAGAATCGCCGGAAAGGAAATCGCAAAGATCGGTGCAAGCCCGGCGATGAACAGCGACAGCGGCGGGCGCTCCAACCCGCCGTGGTGGCGAAAGATCGGCCCCAAGGCAAAGACCGCAACCGCCACCCGCGAGGCGGCACTGGCAAGGGCCGCGCCGGTCAGTTCCATATTGAGGCCAAAGATCAGGATCGGGTCCAAGACCGCATTGACCAGCCCCCCGGCAATGGTGGCCATCATGGCGCGGCGCGCATCGCCATGGGCGCGCAGGATTGCCCCGCCCGCCATCCCCATCAACAGCAGTGGCAAGGTCGGGACGATGATTTGCAGATAGTCCACCGCCAGATCATGCGCCCGCCCGCTGGCCCCAAGGAGCGACACCAGCGGCGAGAGGTAGATCCAGATCACCACGGCAAAGAGCGCCGAGAAAACTCCGCCCCATATCAAAGCGTTAGAGGCCTGCTGCCGCGCCAGTACATGATCCCCCGCGCCCAAGGCCCGCGCCACCAACGCGCCTGCCGCAATGGCAATTCCGATGTTGAATGAGGTGGTGAAAAACAGGATCGCACCGGCATAGCCCACGGCCGCCGCCAGCTCTTCTTTGCCGAGCATGGCGATAAAGACCATGTCGATGAAATCCACCGCAAACACCGCCATCAACCCCACCGAGGAGGTGAGCGACATCACCGTGATATGGCGCAGCAAATTGCCCTTGAGAAACTTGGCCTGTTGCATGTGCGGGTCTCCGTCATCCTGGTCTTTGCGGAGCATCCGCCGGTCCTATTTAGTCGCACGGCGCGCAGGTACAAACCCTTTCCCGTCCGTGCTCCTCCCGGTGCCTGCGATGAAATCATGGCAATTTTTGGGGATCGACAGGGGCGCGAATCTTCGCTAGCGTCCGGCGCATGACCCAACAGTTCGCTCAGTTCTGGTATTACTTTTATCCTCGCCACATGGCGGACGGAGGGTCTTCGCGTTTCTGAATTGAACTGACAGAAACACCAGAATACCGCACCAAACCGCCCCGGGACCAAGGGCGGTTTTTTGTTGTCCAGAGGTCCGAACGGGGCACCCGCCAAAGGAAAGCCCCGATGACAACGCTCTCTGCGACCCCGACAAATGACCTCCGGATTACCGATATGCAGGAATTGATCTGCCCCGAAGCCCTCGCGGTGAAACACCCGCTGACCGATGCCGCGCGCGAGACCGTCCTGTCCGCACGCGCCAGCATTCAAAAGATCCTGCATGGCGCGGACGACCGGCTGGTCGTGGTGGTTGGTCCCTGTTCCATCCACGACCCGGAGGCCGCACTGGACTACGCCCGCCGTCTCGCCCCGCTGCGCGCCGAACTGGGCGATGAGCTCGAGATCGTAATGCGGGTCTATTTTGAAAAACCCCGCACCATCGCGGGCTGGAAGGGGCTGATCAACGACCCCAACCTCGACGGGTCTTTCCGCATCAACAAGGGCTTGTCGATTGCCCGCAAACTCTGCCTCGACCTGAGCGAGATGGGCCTGCCGGTGGGGACCGAATTCCTCGATGCGGCGGTGCCGCAATACATCAGCGATCTGGTCAGCTGGGCCGCGATTGGCGCCCGCACCACCGAGAGCCAGATCCACCGCGAGATGGCCTCGGGCCTGAGCTGCCCGGTGGGGTTCAAGAACGGCACCCGCGGCAATGTGCAGATCGCCATCGACGCGGTGCGCTCTGCCGCAACGCCGCATCATTTCATGGCGCTGGCGCCTTCGGGCCTTGCGGCGATTGCCGCCACCGCTGGCAACCCCGATTGCCACATCATCCTGCGCGGGGGCGGTGGCACCAATTATGACGCCGCCAGCATCGATGCCGCCTGCCAAAAGGCCGAGGCCGATGGCATCCGCCCGCAGGTGATGATCGACGCAAGCCATGCCAACTCCGCCAAAGACCCGGCCAAACAGCCCGAGGTGCTTTCGGATGTGGCCGTTCAGATGGCGCAGGGCGAAACCCGCATCACCGGCATCATGATCGAAAGCCATCTGGTGCATGGCCGCCAGGACCTGCCCTCGGGCGGCGATTTGTCGACCCTCACCTACGGTCAGTCGATCACTGACGGCTGCATCGGCTGGGAGGAAACCGAGGCCGAGCTGCGCAAACTGGCGCAGGCGGTCCAAACCCGCCGCACCCAGGGCGCCCGCTTGGCGGGCTGAGACCGGATCAAAACGAAACGGGGCGGCGCAAATCCGCCCCCTTCATCTTCTAACCAAAAATATCCCGGGGTGAACTGACCGCAGGTCAGGAGGGGCAGCGCCCCTGAAGCCCCGGTTTTTCTGCACATGCTTGCAATCACCTGTCCGCCTCCGCATATCATCAGCACCGAAGTAATATGTCCGGAGGCCCCATGATCCGCAGTCTTGCCCTTCCCCTGACCCTCGCTCTGGTGACCAGCTTGCCGCTTGCGGCGCAGGCAGATACCAAAGTCCCGCAGAGCCAGACCGAGATTTCACTGGGGTTTGCGCCACTGGTCAAAGAGGCCGCACCGGCGGTTGTGAATATTTACGCCAAGATCATCCGACAGGACCGCGCTCGCAGCCCCTTTGCGGATGATCCGTTCTTTGATGATTTCTTTCGCCAGTTTGCCCAGCCGCGCCCGAGGGTGCAGAACTCGCTCGGCTCTGGCGTGATCCTCTCCGAGGATGGCATCGTGGTCTCAAATTATCACGTGGTCGGAGAGGCGTCCGATATCCGCGTGGTGACCAATGATCGGCGCGAGTATCAGGCCGAGGTGATCCTTGCGGATCAGGCGTCCGATCTGGCGATCTTGCAGTTGAAGGACGCCGAAGGGTTGCCATTCCTTGGCCTGCGCAACAGTGACGAGGTTGAGGTGGGCGAGCTGACTCTGGCCATCGGCAACCCCTTTGGGGTGGGGCAGACGGTCTCCTCAGGCATTATCTCGGGCCTTGCGCGCACGGGCACCGGCGGCGGGCAGGGGTTTGGCTATTACATCCAGACCGACGCGCCGATCAATCCGGGTAACTCTGGTGGGGCGCTGATTGATGTGAATGGTGATCTCATTGGCATCAACACCCGTATCCTCAGCCGCTCGGGCGGCTCCAACGGCATTGGCTTTGCCATTCCGGCCAATCTGGTGCGCGAATTTGTGCGTCAGGCGCGTGAGGGCGAAGGCGAATTTCAGCGCCCGTGGGCGGGGATGACGGGCCAGCCGGTGGATTCCGATCTGGCAGAAGCCTTGGGCCTCGGGCAAGTGGATGGGATGCTGATCTCCGAGCTGCATCCGCAAAGCCCCTTTGTCGAGGCGGGTTTTGAGGTTGGTGATGTGGTGCTGGCCGTGGATGGTGAGCCGGTGAACTCGCCCTCCGAGATGGCCTTTCGTCTGTCGGTGGCGGAACTGGGCGGCACCAGCGCGGTGACGCGGGTGCGTCAGGGCGAAACCGAGACCGTTGAGGTTGCGCTGATGGAAGCGCCCAATTCTCCGGCTGCTGATCCGATCACGCTGAACGAACAGACCCCGATGCCGGGGCTGGTGGTGGGGCAGGTGAACCCGCAGGTCATCACCAAGTTGCAGCTGCCGCTGTCGACCGAAGGCGTGGTGGTGATGGACCCCGGCCCCTATGCTGGGCGCGGCGGGGTGCGTGCGGGGGATCTGTTGCTGGCCATCAATGGCGAGGAGATTACAGCCCCCGAGGATGTGGCGAACCTTTTGATGAACAGTGGCCGCTGGATGCGGCTGGATCTGCTGCGACAGGGCCAGCGCGTGTCGTTGCGGTTCCGGCTCTGAGCAATGGCGGATCTGTTTGACAGCGGGGATGCGGGCGCGCAGCGCGATCACGGCGGGGCCAACGACGCGCCGCGCCCGCTCGCGGACCGGTTGCGGCCCCGCACGCTTGCCGAGGTGATCGGTCAGGAGCAAGTCTTGGGCGAAGAGGCACCGTTGGGGGTGATGCTGGCCTCCGGGAGCCTCTCGTCGCTCATTTTCTGGGGACCACCGGGGGTGGGCAAGACCACCATAGCGCGGCTGTTGGCGCAGGAAACCGACCTGCATTTTGTGCAGATCTCGGCCATTTTTACTGGCGTGCCGGATCTGAAGAAAGTGTTTGAGGCGGCTAAGATCCGGCGCCAGAACGGGCAGGGCACGCTGTTGTTTGTCGACGAGATCCACCGTTTCAACAAGGCGCAGCAGGACGGGTTCCTGCCGCATATGGAGGATGGCACCATCCTTCTGGTGGGGGCCACGACGGAAAACCCCAGTTTCGAGCTCAATGCCGCCGTGTTGTCGCGCTCGCAGGTTCTGATGCTGGAACGTCTGAGCCTTGCGGATCTGGAGCGGCTGACGCAGCGCGCGGAACAGGCGCTGGAACGCCGGTTGCCGCTGTTGCCCGAGGCGCGCGATGCGCTGCATCAGATGGCCGATGGGGACGGGCGGGCGCTCTTAAATCTGATCGAGCAGGTCGCGGCTTGGAAGGTCGATCAGCCCCTGGGCCGGGAGGCGCTGGCGACGCGGCTGATGCGGCGGGCGGCGAAATACGACAAGTCCGGCGATGAGCATTATAACCTCATATCGGCGCTGCATAAATCGGTGCGCGGCTCGGACCCGGATGCGGCGCTTTATTGGTTTGCGCGCATGCTGGAGGGTGGCGAAGATCCAAAATACCTCGCCCGGCGTCTGACCCGGATGGCGGTGGAGGATATCGCGCTTGCCGACCCGCAAGCGCAGGCGATCTGCCTGCAAGCCTGGGAAGCCTATGAGCGGCTTGGCTCGCCCGAGGGAGAATTGGCGCTGGCGCAGGCGGTGATTTACCTCGCGCTCGCGCCCAAGACCAACGCGGGCTACATGGCCTATAAGGCGGCGCGGCGCTTGGCCAAGGAGACGGGGTCAGAGCCACCGCCCAAACATATTCTGAATGCGCCGACCAAGCTGATGGAAGAGCAGGGCTATGGCAAAGGCTATGACTACGACCACAACGCCGAGGATGGGTTTTCGGGGCAGAATTATTTTCCCGACGGGGTCAAACGCCCTGTGCTTTATCAGCCGGTGGAACGCGGGTTTGAGCGCGAGCTGCGCAAACGCACGGAGTTCTTTGCCAAGAAGCGCATCCAGCGCCAGGGAGAGTAATTCAGGTCTTGCGGACAAAACCTGAAGGCCTCCGGCGGGGATATTTGCGGTTAGAAGAGTCGGAGCGTCAGGCTGTCACCCGCACCCATGTGCCCATGCCCGCAGCGTGATGCGACAGCATATGGCAGTGAAACAGCCAATCACCCGGGTTATGGGCCTGAAAGGCGATCTCGCGGGTCTCTCCGCGCAGCATCAGGAGCGTGTCGCGCAACGGACCGAGGGTGCCGTCTGGCAGGACCTCGGAAAAATGCATCCCGTGCAGATGCATGGCGTGCGGGAACTGGGTGTCGTTGACCATGCGGATGCGGATGGTCTCGCCTCGGCTTGCGGTGATCAGCGGCTCAATCGGGCGGCCGGCGCTGCCGTTGAAGGACCAGAACTGGCCCAATTGGGCGAGGTCCTGGCCGGAAAGGTCTTCGCCTTTGAAATTGGCGTTTTGCAGCCACGCCATCGCGCCGCCTTCGGTGATCAGATCGACGCTGCGGGCGGCGTTCAGATCGATGGGAAAGTCGGGATTGGGCGGTAGCGCAGTGGGCGCGGTGCGGCGGGTGCGGGTGCCGGATGACACCGGAAAGCGGGCCAGCTCATAGCCGCCATCGCGCTCAAACTGGACGAGAAATGCGTCCTCGCCAGCCTTGGTAGTCACGTCGACAAAGAGGTCGATGCGCTGGGCGGGGGCGAGGACAAACTGGTCCGGCAGCGGCATCGGCGTGGCCAGCGGCATGCCGTCATAGGCCATCACCCAGCCTTCCAGTCCCTGAAGGCCGAGGGTGAAGATACGCGCATTGGCGCTGTTGATGAGGCGCAGGCGCAGGCGGTCGCCGGTTTTGACGGGGTGGTCCGCGATCATTTTACCGTTGCACAAGAGCACATTGCCCATGCGGCCCGCGTGCGACAGATCATGCGGGGCATTGAACGTGGTATCGACTGCGGCCTCAGCCGTGACACGCAGGTCGTCGATCACCAGTGGCAGGTCCTGATCCACATCCGGCGCATCCGGTTCCTCGACGATCAACACGCCTTGCAGGCCGCGTTCGACCTGTTCCACCGATTGCGCGTGGGAGTGATACCAATAGCTGCCCGCATCGGGCAGGGCGAAATCATAGGTGAAGGTTTCACCGGGCTGGATCGGATCCTGAGTGACGCCGGGAACCCCGTCCATGGCGTTTTTGATGCGGATGCCGTGCCAATGGAGGCTGGTGGGCTGTGACAGGCGGTTTTCGACCTCGGCCACAAGCTGTGCGCCCTGTTTCAGGCGCAGGGTTTCGCCCGGCATCGTGCCGTTGACGCACCACAGATCCGTGGCCGGGTAGTTTGGCGGGGCGATTTGCTGGGAGGCGGGCGCGAGGGTCAGGCGATGGGCCGTGGCGCGGGCCATACGGGGTAGGGCGGGGAGCGTGGCGAGGGCGGTGAGTCCTTGCAGGGCGTGACGTCGGCTGAGGCGCATAAGATGGGCTTTCATATCGTTTGCCTGAGCCTAACCAGCGAGCCGTCGGGAGCAAGACTTCCACCCACTGGAAGCTGACGCAGTTGTGAACGGCCCGGTCTGCGTCTGGTGCAGAGCGGCCATGGGGCGCGATTGGGCCGCAAAACTTGACATCCAGCGCGCCTCGCGCGAAGGGAGCGGGCATGTTGATAACCGTGTTGAATGTGGCGCTGGGCGGCGCGATTGGGGCAAGCTGTCGCTACCTCGTGGGGGTGGGCGTGCTGCGCATGCTCGGGCCGACCTCGTTTCCGCTGGGGGTGCTGGGGGTGAATATCCTTGGCTCTGCCCTGATGGGCGCATTTGTGGTGCTGGCGGCGCATAAGGGGCTGACGCATCTGTCGCCCTTTGTGATGACCGGTGTTCTGGGCGGTTTCACCACGTTTTCGGCCTTCTCGCTGGAGGCGGTTACCTTGTTTGAGCGCGGAGCCTACGGGCAGGCCGCGCTTTATATTGGCCTCTCCGCAGGCCTGTCTATTGCAGCCCTTGCCCTTGGCATGATGGCGGCCAGAGGAGTGCTGACATGAGCGGCGTGCAGATGATCACCGTCACCGAAGACGACGGCGGCCAGCGGATCGACCGCTGGTTGCGGCGGCTTTTCCCGCATGTAAACCAAGGCCGCATCGAGAAGATGTGCCGCAAGGGCGAGCTGCGTCTGGACGGGGGCCGTGTGAAGGCCAACACCCGTGTTGAGGCCGGACAGGTGGTGCGGGTGCCGCCGCTGGCCGAGAGCGATATGAAACCGGCCGAGGCGCGCCCGGTGAAGATCTCGGATGCCGACGCCAAGATGATTCGCGATTGCGTGGTCTATAAGGACGACGATGTTCTGGTGATCAACAAACCGGCGGGGCTGGCGGTGCAGGGCGGCTCTGGCACCACCAAACATGTGGATGGCCTCTCGGAAGCGCTGCGTTTTGACGCCGAGGACAAGCCGCGGCTGGTGCATCGTCTCGACAAGGACACCTCTGGTCTGCTGGTGCTGGCGCGCAACCGCAAGGCCGCGCAGGGGCTGACCGCAGCCTTTCGCCACAAGAACACCCGCAAGATCTACTGGGCCCTGGTCGCAGGCGTGCCGACGCCCTACCTTGGCGAGATCAAGACCGGGCTTGTGAAGGCACCGGGCCACGGCAAATCCGGCGAGGGCGAAAAGATGATCCCCGTTGATCCGCGCGACGTGGATGCCACGCCCGGGGCCAAGCGCGCGCATACCTATTATGCCACGCTTTACCGCGTTGCGAGCCGTGCAAGCTGGGTCGCGATGGAGCCTGTGACGGGCCGCACCCACCAGCTGCGCGCGCATATGGCGGGCATGGGGCATCCGATCATTGGGGACGGCAAATATGGCGGCTCCGGTCAGGAAAACCTCGGCGATGGCTGGGGCGCACAAATCGGTGGTATGATCTCGAAGAAACTGCACCTGCACGCGCGCCGTTTGCAGTTCGAACACCCTGTCACCGGCAAAGTGGTGACAGTGACCGCCGCGCTGCCGGATCATATGAAAGAGAGCTGGGACACCTTTGGCTGGACCGAGGATCTGGCCGCCGACGATCCCTTTGAGACGCTGTTTTGATCTCTGCGCTGAAGCTCATTCTGTTTGATGTGGACGGGACCCTGGTGGATAGTCAGGGGACGATTGTGTCTTGCATGAATGAGGCCTTTGCGGGGGCTGGGTTGATGCCCCCCTCACGCGCGGCGATCCTGTCCATCGTGGGGCTGTCGCTGCCGCAGGCCATGATGCGTTTGGCGGCGGATCAGTCCGCGCAGGTTCAGGACGCGCTCGTTGAGGGCTACAAACGCGCCTTTCAGGCAGAGCGTTTACACAAAGGCGCGGCGCATTCGCCGCTTTATCCCGGAGCCCGCGAGGTGCTGGACGCGCTTCATGCGGTGCCGGAATACATCCTCGGTGTGGCCACCGGGAAATCCCAGCGCGGGTTGGACGCGCTGATCGAGGGGCATGATCTGGGAATGTTCGTCACCCGTCAGGTGGCCGATCATCACCCCTCCAAGCCGCATCCGTCGATGATCCTCACGGCGATGTCAGAGACTGGCATTGCCCCCGCTGACACGGTGATGATTGGCGACACCACATTTGACATGGACATGGGCCGCGCCGCCGGGGTGACGACCATCGGCGTGGATTGGGGCTACCATGCGGCTGAGCATCTGGGTGCCGATCACCTGCTGGCGGAGTTTGCCGCGCTGCCGGATCTGTTGCGCCGGATCTGGCCGGACTAACCCTGCCGCGACCACGCCCGAGACGAAGAAGGACGGACCAAGATGAGTGAATGGAAACAGAAGCGATTCTGGAAAGAGGTGAGCGTCGAGGAAGACGGCGCGGGCTTTGCCGTGGCGCTGGACGGACGACGCGTAAAAACACCGGCAAAAACCGCGCTGGTGGTGCCGACGCGGGCGCTGGCTGAGGCGATTGCCGCAGAGTGGGACGCGCAGGAAGAACAGATCGACCCGCTGTCGATGCCCAACACGCGGTCGGCCAATGCGGCGATCGACAAGGTGGCGGTGCAGTTCGCCGAGGTTGCCGATATGCTGGCGGAATACGGCGACAGCGATCTGTTGTGTTACCGCGCCGAAAGCCCCGAGGGGTTGGTTGCCCGTCAGAGCGAATCCTGGGATGCGGCGCTGGATTGGGCCGAGGCTGCGCTGGGCGCGCGCCTGCTGCCGCGCGCTGGCATCCTGCATGCGCCGCAAGACGGGGCTGCACTGGAAGTGCTGCGCAAGCGGGTGCATCAAATGACGCCGTTTCAGCTCGCGGCGTTTCACGATCTGGTGGGGTTGACCGGTTCGTTGATCCTTGGGTTCGCCACCGCAGAGGGCTGGCGCACGTTGGATGAGATCTGGGAAATCTCGCGCATTGATGAGCGCTGGCAAGAGGAGCTTTGGGGCCCGGACGACGAGGCGCAAGCTATTGAAGCCCAGAAAAAACAGGCCTTTGAACACGCTGCGGGTTTTTACGCGCGGGTCTGAGCGCAGGCTGAGTAATTCATGCTTGTCGCCAGCGGTTGGCGGTCAATCAATGCGGCGTCCCAATCGGGGCGCCGTTTGTCGAATCAGGGGTTCGGTGATTCGCGAATCCATTGCCCAAAAAATACCAAGCTCAAGCCGATCAAGGCGAAAAGCCCATTGATTTCGGTGATACTGCCCTTGACGTACGTTGATGAATCCGCCCAAACTCGGCCACGAAAGCGGGGCCAACCTCGCTTCAAACAGCCCGCACCGTGACGGGGTGGGTGATAAAGAACCACCAACTCAGGTGGATAGTCAGGAAGAGGTAAACATGAACAATTCCGTATTCTTTGGCGCGCTGACCGTGGCCGGTCTCGCAGCCGGTGCTGCAGCAGCCGGCACGCTGGACGACGTCAAGGCACGCGACAAACTGAACTGCGGGGTCTCCACCGGTCTGGTCGGCTTTTCTGCGCCGAACGCCAACGGTGAGTGGGAAGGCTTTGACATCGCGGTCTGCCGCGCTGTGGCAGCAGCCGTCCTTGGTGACCCGAGCAAGGTCGAATACGTGCCGACCACCGGCAAGACCCGCTTCACCGCACTGGCCTCTGGCGAGGTTGACGTGCTGGCCCGTAACACCACTTGGACCTTCAGCCGCGATGTTGACCTGAAGTTCGAATTCATCGGCGTGAACTACTACGATGGTCAGGGCTTCATGATCCCCAAAGAACTGGGCGTGTCCTCGGCCAAGGAACTGGACGGCGCGACCGTATGTATTCAGACCGGTACCACCACCGAGCTGAACCTCGCGGACTTCTTCCGTGCCAACAACATCTCCTATGAGCCGGTTCCGATCGAGACCAACGCAGAAGCGCGCCAGCAGTATCTGGCGGGTGCTTGCGACGTCTACACCACCGACGCATCCGGTCTGGCGGCAACCCGCGCGACCTTTGACGATCCGTCCAACCACGTGATCCTGCCGGAGATCATCTCCAAAGAGCCGCTCGGCCCGCTGGTCCGTCACGGCGACAACGAGTGGGGCGACGTGGTGCGCTGGACCCTGAACGCGCTGGTCGCAGCTGAAGAGCTGGGCATCACCTCCGCGAACATGTCCGAAAAAGCAGCTGGCACCGACAACCCGGAAATCAACCGTCTGCTGGGCTCCGAGGGCAACCTCGGCGAGATGCTCGGTCTGGACGCTGACTGGGCCCAAAAAGCGCTGGCCGCTGGTGGTAACTACGGTGAGATCTTTGCCAAGACCATTGGTGAGGACACTCCGGTCGGTCTGGCCCGTGGCCTGAACGCCCAGTGGACCGATGGTGGCCTGCTTTACGCACCGCCGTTCCGTTAAGTTTTGAAACCGGAAAGGGCGTGAGGTTCTCCTCGCGCCCTTCTTCCCAGTAAAGAATAACGAAATCTGCGGCCAGTCACAGAGTGAGGATGAACCTCGCCGGGAGGATTGGAACTGCAGGCCTCGGGGATCCCTATATATGTCGACTTTGACTGACCCGCCGAAAGAGAGTTTTCGGCTGTCGATGCTGATTTACGACACCCGCTATCGCTCCGCGACCATTCAGGTGGTTGCCATGATCGGGTTTATGATCCTTATCGGATCAATCATCAGCAACACCGTTCACAACCTCACGGATCTGGGTAAAGAACCCAGTTTTAGCTTCCTGTCAGAGCCAGCGGGCTATGACATCAACCAGCGGCTTCTGGATTATGACAATCAAGACAGCCACATGCGGGCGTCGTTGATTGGTCTACTGAACACGCTGGTTGTGGCCGTTCTTGGCTGTATCACTGCAACCATCCTTGGCGTGATCATCGGCGTCTTGCGCCTGTCGTCGAACTGGCTTGTCGCCCGTTTGATGACCATCTACGTCGAGATGTTCCGCAACGTGCCGGTGCTCTTGTGGATCGTTTTCATCATGGCGATCCTGATCGAGACACTGCCTGCGCCTCGCGCCTTTAGGGGGGACACTCCCGAAGCTACGATGAGCGTCTTTGACAGCGTTGCCGTGACCAATCGCGGTGTCTATGTGCCAGAGCCGCTGTTTCACAACTCGCTTGGCAACATCCATGTGTTTGGCGATTCAGCGCTGCGCTTTGATGTCTCGCTTGATCTGATGGCCTTTTTGATCGTGCTTGGCGGCAGCCTCTATGCTTCCATGCGCATCCGCAAATGGGCTGACGCGCTGCAGGAATCCACTGGGCGGCGGCCAACGATCTGGCACATCCGCGCAGCGGTTGTGATCGTGCCATCCGCGCTCTTGATGTTGGTGCTGGGCTTCCACCTGGGTTACCCGGAATTGAAAGGGTTTAACTTCTCGGGCGGGACCCATCTGCGCAACTCCTTGATCGCGCTGTGGTTGGCCTTGTCGCTCTATACGGCGGCCTTCATCGCCGAGATCGTGCGCTCTGGTATTCTCGCAATCTCCAAAGGTCAGACAGAAGCGGCTGCGGCCCTGGGTCTGCGCCCCAAGCGGATCATGAACCTCGTGGTTCTGCCGCAAGCGTTGCGCGTTATCATTCCGCCGCTGATCTCCAACTATCTGAACCTGACGAAGAACTCCTCGCTCGCCATTGCCGTGGGCTACATGGATCTGACCGGGACATTGATGGGGATCACCATGAACCAGACCGGGCGGGAGTTGGAAACCGTTCTCTTGGGCATGCTCGTGTACCTCACGATCAGCCTGCTGATTTCCAGCGCCATGAACTGGTACAACAATCGCGTCAAACTGGTGGAGCGGTAATATGAGTGACATTTCTTTCGTTCGCACGGAGATGCTGCCACCCAAAGATCCGCCAGCCAGCGAAGTTGGCGTGGTCGGATGGGCGCGCGCCAATCTGTTCTCCGGTTGGTTCAACTCGATCCTGACAGTGGTGTCGCTGTACTTCGTGATCAAAATCCTGATCGGATTGATTGGTTGGGCATGGGTGCCGACATGGTCGGCCACCTCGCTGCCAGAATGCCGCGTGATCTTTGAAGAGCTGGGACGCAGCGGCCACAATGCTGGGGCGTGCTGGGGCGTGATTGCCGAACGCTGGCCACAGCTGTTGTTTGGCTTTTATCCCAATGGGTACGAGGAAGGGACGGCTGACCTGCGCTGGCGTCCGGTTCTGGCCTTTGTGTTGCTGTTTGTCGCGCTGGCGCCGGTGCTGTTTTCCGACAAGGTTCCGGCCAAGCTGATCTACTTCACCGCAGTTTACCCTTTCCTGATGCCTTGGCTGTTGTGGGGTGGCACCGTGTGGACGCCGGTGTCTGCTGCACTTGGGTTTGTGCTGGGCTACGTGGTTTATAAAGCGCTCGCTCAGAGCACATCGGAACTGATCGGCCTGATCCTCGGTGTTGTCGCTGCATTTGTGTGGTGGCTGTTTGTCGCCTCGCTGTTTTCATCGACGCTGGCCTCAGTGGTCCCACTGGCATTGGAACCGGTGGAATCGCGTCAGTTCGGGGGCTTTATGCTGTCGATCACCATCGGCGTTGTGGCCATTGGCCTGTCGCTGCCGATCGGGATCGTGTTGGCACTGGGGCGTCAGTCGGATCTGCTGATCGTAAAGACGCTCTGCGTGGGCTTTATCGAGTTCATCCGCGGCGTGCCGTTGATCACACTGTTGTTCGTGGCCTCGACGCTTTTGAATATCTTCATGCCCCCGGGGACCAACTTTGACATCATCATGCGGGTCTTCATCATGGTGACGCTCTTTGCCTCTGCCTATATGGCCGAGGTGATCCGGGGCGGCCTCGCGGCGCTGCCAAAAGGCCAGTATGAGGGGGCCGACAGTCTTGGTCTCAACTACTGGCAGGCGCAGCGGCTGATCATCATGCCGCAGGCGTTGAAGATCTCCATTCCGGGCATCGTCTCCACCTTCATCGGCGTTTTCAAGGACACCACCCTGGTGTCGGTCATCGGTTTGTTTGACCCGCTGAACCTGACAAACGCCATCCGTGCTGACGCGGACTGGAATGGTCTTGTGTGGGAGCTTTACGGCTTCATCGCGCTGCTGTTCTTCGTTTTCTGCTTCGGCATGTCCCGCTATTCCATGTATCTGGAGCGCAAACTCCAGACTGGCCACCGTTAAGGAGTTCAACATATGTCTGAACTTGCTCTCGACCGAGAAATCGACCGCTCCAAGATGAAAGTCTCGGATGAGGTCGCCATCCAGATCACCGATATGAACAAGTGGTACGGCGCATTTCATGTGCTGCGCGACATCAACCTGACGGTGAACCAAGGCGAACGTATCGTCATCGCGGGGCCTTCGGGCTCCGGCAAATCTACCCTGATCCGCTGTCTCAATGCGCTCGAAGAGCATCAGGCGGGCAAGATCGTGGTGGATGGGACCGAGTTGTCGAATGATCTCAAGAACATCGACAAGATCCGCTCCGAGGTTGGCATGGTGTTTCAGCACTTCAACCTGTTCCCGCATCTGACCATTCTGGAAAACTGCACGCTGGCCCCGATCTGGGTGCGCAAGACGCCCAAGAAAGAGGCCGAAGAGCGCGCGATGCATTTCCTGGAAAAAGTGAAGATCCCCGATCAGGCGCTAAAGTATCCGGGCCAGTTGTCGGGCGGTCAGCAGCAGCGGGTGGCGATTGCACGGAGCTTGTGCATGATGCCGCGGATCATGCTGTTTGACGAGCCGACCTCGGCGCTGGATCCGGAGATGATCAAAGAGGTGCTCGACACGATGATCGAGCTCGCCGAAGAAGGCATGACGATGCTCTGTGTGACGCATGAGATGGGCTTTGCCCGCCAGGTGGCGAACCGGGTGATCTTTATGGATGCCGGTCAGATCGTGGAGCAGAACGAACCAGAAGAGTTCTTCAACAACCCGCAGAGCGAACGCACCAAACTGTTCCTCAGCCAGATCCTCGGTCACTGAGATCTGTTGTTAAATTGAGAAAAGGCCGGGCGATGCCCGGCCTTTTCGCCTGTTTTGGATATGAGGGGGCGCTGCCCCCTTTCGAGCCCTGCGGGCCCGACCCCCGAGATATTTTCAAAAAGCTGAAGGCAGAGCGGGATCGCGCCGCGTCAGCGGCGCGCCCGGCCCAACGGGCGAACTCGCATTTTAATGCGATGGAGACGGGCGGGAGTGCTTCCCCGCCCGCCTGTTTTGGGTTTATTGGCCCAGGTGCATCACGATTTCACGTTGGCCGAAGAAGGCGTTGAGCCGTTCTTCCCCGGCCTGAAAACCATAGGCCTTGTAGAAACCGCGTGCCCGGTGGTTGGCCGCGAAGACGCAGAGTTCCAGTTCCGCGCGGGTGTGCCGCGCATGATCCAGCAGCGCGCGTCCGTACCCTTTGCCTTGATGCGAGGGCAGTACAAAAAGGCCGCCGACTTCATTGCCGAGCAGGGCGATAAAGCCTGCGGGCGTGTCATCTGCGTCAATCATCCAGGTTTCCGCGAGGTCGAGAAACTGGTCACGGATCATGGCTTCGGCCTGTGCGACCAAGGCCGCGCTCAGGAAGGGATGCGCGATGGCGCTGGCTTCACGCCAGATATGGAGAACCGCCGGTTTGTCCGACGGAGAATAGGGTCTGATCATTGTCAGGGGTATCCCGTTTAGGGTCGCCTGTAGGCGGCGAATTTGATGTGTGTATTGCGCAAGTCAAAAGCGGCAGCCGGATGGGCTGCCTTCGCATTTTTGGTTCTTGCGGTACTGGTGCCTTGGCACCGGCATCAACGGGACATCAAAACTCCTATGTCGGTGGCCTTTGATAACCTGCGCTTCCGGTCCATGCAACTACTCGAAACAAAAGGATTATTCGCCCAAAAGCTCGCGCGGGACCACGAAATCAATCACCCGTCCACTGGTGGGTTGCATTTCGGCCCAATGCGCAATGTCGAACTCCACGATCAGTGTGGCCCCTGTCGGGTAGTCGTCGAACCGCGAATGGGGCGGGGGGTGTTTCACGATCTCATGGGCAAATTCCATCAGGCCGGGGTTATGACCGAGCAAAAGCACCTGCGGCTGTGTTGCCTCGTGCAGCACATCATGGATGATTTCGGGCGTCGCGTGATAGAGCCGCTCCGTAAAACTCGCCGGTGCCGCAAGCTCCATCAGGTCATAGGTTTCACGGGTGCGTTGCGACGACGACGACAGAACTTGCAGGGGCTGGACCTCTTGCTCGCGCACCCAGGCACCCAAGGCTGCGGCAGAGCGGCGGCCGCGTTTGTTCAAGGGGCGCGCGTGGTCGCTGGGCGCGTCGGTGTTCCAGGCGGATTTGGCATGGCGGGTCAGATACAGGGTGCAGGTCATGGGCGGTGAAAATATCTCATGTGGTGGGCAGTTTGCGCAGGCGGGCGCCCGGCACCGTCACTGAGCGGGCAGGCTCGGCGCGCGATACAGCCCGATGCCATGCACTCCGCCCCCTGTGCTGTGTCGAGGTGGTCATGACAGGCTGCCAGCTTATAGGGGCCTTCGTCAACCAACGCGTGTACGGGACAGGTAGAGAGGCAAGGCCGCGTCGCGCAGGTCTTGCAGGGGGAGTGTTGGTATTTGGGTGGTGGGATCGTGAAAGTCTCGTCAAAGTGGAGTGCTCCGCGGTAGGAAATCAGCATGCCAACCTCATCATGCACCAGCATCTGCGACGGAGATGTGAAAGCGCGCCCGGAGGCCAGCGCCCAAGCGATAAATGGCGCGTAGGATGGGCCATCAAAGGGGAATTTCACAGCCTGCGCTTGGTGCTTGCGAGCGATGGAGCTGAGCACGCGCAGGGAATAGCGATCCACCGGATCGGGGGCTTGGTCGCGTCCCTCTGGTCCTGCGCGCAGGCGCTCCCAAAACGCCGGAGCGGTGCCGATGAGGATCAGCGTGCCGCTGTCGTATTCGGGGACGGGCACACGTCTAGGGTGAATGCCGCCGTAAATCATCAGACCATAGGGCGCGAGGGCCGCATCAAGCTGCCCATAGCGGTCATTGGTCAGTGCGTGAGGATCATTTGCGACCATAGCTGCCAGCAAAACCCGAACCGGGCGTGCTGGCAAGTCGCGCGTGATGCGAGTTTAGTGATCTGTGCGATCAGCTGCGGATCATCGAGCCTGCGCCGTGATCGGTGAACAGCTCCAGCAGCACTGCATTGGGCACGCGGCCATCGACGATGGTACAAGCGCGCACGCCGCCGCGGACGGCTGTCAGCGCGGTCTCGGTCTTGGGGATCATACCGCCTGCAATCACGCCTGCGGCGGTCATGGCCTCGACATCGGCGGCCTTGAGTTCGGTGACCACCACGCCCTCGGCATTTTTGACACCCGCCACATCCGTCAGCAGCAAAAGCCGGTCGGCCTTGAGCGCCGCGGCGACGGCACCGGCGGCGGTGTCGCCGTTGATGTTGAACGTCTCGCCCGCGCGGCCCGCACCGATGGGGGCGATCACGGGAATGAACTCTTTTTCAAAGAGGTTCTTCAGCATGTCGGCGTTCACCTCTGAGGGGGTGCCAACAAAGCCAAGCGCCGGATCTGTCATCTCGCAGGTGATCAGGTTGGCGTCCTTGCCGGAAAGACCGATACCCTTGCCGCCTTGGGCGTTGATCGCCTGCACGATGCGTTTGTTGACCATGCCGGAGAGCACCATCTCCACCACTTCCATCGTGGCTGCATCGGTCACACGCTTGCCGTTCACGAATTCGGATTTGATCTGCAATTTGTCGAGCAATGAATTAATCATCGGCCCGCCGCCATGCACGATCACCGGGTTTACCCCCACCTGACGCAAGAGCACCACATCACGGGCAAAGCTTTCCATGCCCTCGTCGCTGCCCATGGCGTGCCCGCCAAGTTTGATCACCACGATGGCGTCGTCATAGCGCTGCAGATAGGGCAGGGCGCTTGAGAGGGTTTCAGCAGTGGCAATCCAGTCGCGGTTCATGTCTCGGGTCTTCATCGCTGTCAGGTCCTGAGGCCCCGGCGCACCGGAGCGGGGTGTCACTGAGGTGTTACGCATTTCCGCAGCCCCTGCCAAGGATGATCTGGCCTGACAGCCACGCATCCCATTGCCGTTGCCGCGCCGAGTGCTACTGTTGCAGGCGCAGCATCACCCGCGAGAGGACATCCCATGCGTCGTAAAACCCTGCTTTTGACCGGAGCCAGCCGGGGCATCGGTCATGCCACCGTGCGCCGGTTCAATGCCGAGGGCTGGCGGGTGATTACCTGTTCGCGCCAGCCTTTCCCAAAGGAATGCCCTTGGGGTGGCGGCGAGGAAAACCATGTGCAGCTGGATCTGTCGGACCCCTCAGATACCATCAACGCGGTTGGCATCATTCAGGAACGGTTGGAGGATGGCAAGCTGGATGCGCTGGTGAACAACGCCGGGATCTCGCCCAAGGGACCGGAAGGGGAGCGCCTGAGCACGCTCAACACCGATCTGATGGACTGGGCCAAGGTGTTTCACGTCAATTTCTTTGCCTCCGTGGTGCTGGCGCGGGGCCTGCGGGAGGAACTGGCGGCCGCCAAGGGCGCGGTGGTCAATGTGACCTCGATTGCGGGCAGCCGGGTGCATCCTTTTGCGGGCGCGGCCTATGCGACCTCCAAGGCGGCGCTGGCGGCGCTGACGCGCGAGATGGCGCATGACTTCGGGCCGATGGGCGTGCGGGTCAATGCGATTGCGCCGGGTGAGGTGGAGACCTCGATCCTCAGCCCCGGCACCGACAAGATCGTGGAAAAACTGCCGCTGCGCAGATTGGGTCAGCCTTCCGAGGTGGCGGATGCGATCTATTTCCTGTGCTCCGAACAGAGCAGCTATATTTCCGGCACCGAGATCGAGGTGAACGGCGCGCAACACGTCTGAGCGGAGCGGGATTGGCCCGGCCTTGCGCGCAAAGCCGGGCCGAGGGTCAGCTGACCACGCGCTTAAGGCGGGGTAGGTTCGACAGGATCAGCACATCCAGTGCCAGCACCGCCAAGAGCGTCAGACCCACCAGCGGGAAGGCCAATGAGGCAAAGAGCCCGATCAGCACCGCGCCTTTCCAGAACGGCAGATCCTGCGGCACCGGCGGCGCGGCAAGACGGCCTGCGCGCGACGGGCGCCGCTTGAGCCACATCACCACGCCCGACACACAGACGAAGATCACCGAGAGGCAGAACACCGTGTTCAGCACGATGTTCCAAAGCCCCATGTCGCCCTCGTGAAAGGCGATGCCCACCGCCATGGACTTCCCGGCCAGCGAGTAGTCGGAGAATTTCACATCGGCAAGGATCTTGCCGGTGAACTGATCGACATGGACGGTGCGGTCGCACGTCGGGCAGGCGCTGTCGTTGCTCATGCTGTCTTGGTTGATCGTGTAGACGCCGGTGTCATTACCGGGAAACACAATGCGAAAACGGCCCTCATAGCCCAGCGTGCGCGCCAGCGCGTAGATGCTGTCACCGGTCACAGCACTGCCTTCTGGCAGGCCCGTAATCCCGGCGTCAGAGCCGGATTCGGGCATCGGGGTCTGCTCCAGCGCCCAAGGCGTGTCCTTCATGGCGCCATGGTTCATATGGTCTGCGTGGGTGCTGTCCGAGAGCGGCACGGCCTCCCATTTCTGCGCCGGGAAGGTGGACCACGCCTGCACAAAACGTTCGCCCCAGATCCCGGCCCAGGACAGGCCGGACACCAGAAACACCACCAGAATGAGCGAGATATAGACGCCGATCACCGCATGAAGGCTCTTCCACAGGGCGCGGCCCTTGGCGCGCAGGCGCGGTACAAAGGCAGAGGTCCAGTCGCCACGGGGCCACCACAGATAAAGCCCGGTCAGCACCAGAACGATGGCGAGACCTGCGGCGATCTCGATGAGGCGATCACCGGTGTCGCCGATCAGCAACGTGCCGTGAATGTCGGAGAGGAAGTCATACCAGCCCGCGCGGCGGTCCCATGTCTCCACAACCTCGGCGGTGTAGGGGTCAACGGCGACCATACGCATGCCGCCCTCGGTGGCGACGCGCACCACGGCGGCGCGATCTGCGGCCTTGGGGCCGATCCATTCAACACGCGTGGCGCCGGGAATGGCGTCCACGGCCGCTTGGGTCTGGGCCTCAATGGGCTGTACCAATGCGCCGACGGGCACGGCAACATATTCACCGTCGCGCCCGTCAAAGATCGAAATATACATCATCGCAAGGCCGGTGACAGCCAGCATGATGAGAAATGGAATGACGTAGAGGCCCGCATAGAAATGCCAGCGCCATGCGGCGAAATAGAATTTTTGCGATAGATTCGGTGTGGCGGGACGGCTATCCGCGCCAGCGGTTTGGCTGAGTGCCATTGTGGGAGTTCTCCATACCAGTAAAGCCGCGTCAAAGCGCGGTGCAATCAGGGTGATTTTGCGAAGGATCAGGAGAGAGCGGGCGGGCCGCGGGCATCATAGCGCCAGTGAAACCCGGCGCTGTGATGGGTGAAGGGGGCGCGATACCACAGGTCGCGCTCTGGCCCCATCAGGGGCAGAGGCAGTTGCGTGGCCGTATGGGCCGCGAGCTGCGGCTGGGCGGCGAGGGGACAATTGCGGCTGGCGCTTTCGTCCTCTTCGTGTTCGTCGTGCGCGGGCGTTCCCTCATCGAGGTCGACCCAACGTTCCTCTGGGCCGTTGCCCGTACAAAGCACCAGCAGCACCTTGCCATCATGCGCCGTCACCGGCATCCAGCCCGCCGGGATCAACCCGGCGATCAGGATGGCCAGCAGGCCCAGATATGGCATGAGGCGGCGCAGGGGCTTAGTCCAGATGCGCGATGATGGAGCGCAACGTGGCGATGCCGTCACCTTTTTCCGAGGAGGTCAGCACGATCTCGGGATAGGCGGCGGGATGTTTGGAGAGCGCGTCGCGCACCTGATCGAGGATCTTGGCGCGGTCTTTCTCCTTCACCTTGTCGGCCTTGGTCATCACCACCTGAAAGGTCACGGCAGAGGTATCCAGCAGCTTCATGATCTCCTCGTCGACCTTTTTGACACCGTGACGGGTGTCGATCAGCACAAAGGCGCGGCGCAGCGTCTGGCGACCGGAGAGATACTGTTTCAGCAGGCGCTGCCATTTTTCCACCACCGCCAGCGGCGCATTGGCGTAGCCATAGCCGGGCAAGTCAACGAGATAGAGCTCGGGCCCTTGGGTGAAGAAGTTGATCTCCTGCGTGCGCCCCGGCGTGTTTGAGGCGCGCGCCAGCCCCTTGGTGCCCGTGAGCGCGTTGATCAGCGAGGATTTCCCCACGTTGGAGCGCCCGGCAAAGCAGACCTCAATCCGATCCGCCGGGGGCAGGCCGGACATCGCCACCACGCCCTTGAGGAATTCGGACTGGCCGGCAAAGAGCTTGCGCCCGGTCTCTGCGGCCACTGCTTCGGGATCTTCGGCGAGGGGGAAGGGAAGCTGCATCACAGAACCTCTAGGCTGTCGGAGAGCGCGATGTCGCCACCGCTCAGAACTTTGGCGCGGATGCCAAAATCGGTGTGGCCCCAATGCTCGCGCAGTGCCTTCAGCGTGTTGGCATCGCGTTCGCCGGTGTCGGGGTTGGTCTCGGTGGCGCGGCAGCGGGTGATGCGATCCACCACTTCCAGCCGGGTGGAGCCGATTTTCAGCTCCCGTCCCACCCAGTCGAATTCTTCAAAAGGGGCGGTGCCGTCGATCCAGAGATTGCCACGAAAGCGGCGCGGATCGAGGTCTTGTTCCAAGGCCTCACCCAGCGCCTTCAGCGAGGTCAGCGACAGGATCGAGACGGCAGAGAATTTGGCATCCGCCATGCCGCCCGCAGGCGCCTTGATCAGGCTGTGGGGCTGTGGGCGCTCGGCGGGGTAGATCGGCAACAGCCAGTCCAGAAGCCGCGCACCATCTGTGGACGGATCAAGGGTGATCTCGCCCTGTTTGGGATGGCGCAGAGTGATCTGATCGCCGTTGCACTCGGAGGTGATCGCCATCAGTTCGGGGCCGAAACAGCCACGGGCAAAGTTCCGACAGGGCTGCCACGCGCCGGTATCCTCGGATGTGCCGGTCAGCACCGCCCAGGCCCGATCCAAAGGCATAGGCCCGCCTGTTTCCAAGCGGACCTCTGTCAGCGGTTCGGCCCCGATCCCTTTGATCGGGTGCCGCCACATTTGTTTGACAGTTGCTGTCATTTTTTATCGGCCTTCTCGGCTTTTTCACCGCGTTTGAAGCTCGACTTGATATTGCCGAACACATCCGGCGTGTAGCCGTGCGAACGCATGATCAGGTATTGCTGGGTAAAGGTGATCACGTTGTTGGTGATCCAGTAGACCACGAGGCCCGAGGCAAAACCACCCAGCATGAACATGAAGACCCAAGGCATCCACGCGAAAATCATCTTCTGGGTCTCATCGGCGGGGGCCGGGTTCAGCTTCTGCTGCAGCCACATGGAGATACCGAGCAGGATTGGCAGGATGCCGATAAAGACCAGCGCAAGGATCGAATCCGGTGCAGGCGCACCCCATGGCAGTAGGCCAAAGAGGTTATAGAGCGAGGTCGGATCGGGTGCGGAGAGGTCTTGGAACGGGCCAAAGAAGGCCGAATGGCGCAGTTCCAGCGTGACGAAGATCACCTTGTAGAGCGAGAAGAAGATCGGGATCTGGATCAGGATCGGCAGACAGCCCGCAGCCGGGTTCACCTTTTCGCGCTTATAAAGCTCCATCATCTCCTTTTGCATCTTCTGACGGTCATCGCCTGCGCGTTCACGCAGTTTTTCCATCTCAGGCTGCAGTTCCTTCATCCGCGCCATGGAGGCATAGGATTTATAGGCCAGCGGGAAGACGAGGATTTTCAACAGGAAAGTGAGCGCGATGATCGCGACACCCATGTTGCCGATGGCGGCATTGAGCCAATGCAGCACGGCAAAGATCGGCTTGGTGAAGAAGAAGAACCAGCCCCAGTCGATCGAGTCGAGGAAACCTGCGATGCCGCCACGTTCGTATTCGCGGATGGTGGCCCATTCCTTGGCACCGGCAAAAAGCTGGGTGCTGGCCGAGGTGCTCTCGCCTGCGGCGAGGGTCACGGTCGGCAGGACAACGTCGGTTTGGTAGATGTCGCGGCGCTCGTCGTATTTGACGATAGAGCGGAATGCGTCGCCCGGTGCGGGGATCAGCGTCGACATCCAGTAGTGGCCCGTGAAACCGATCCAGCCGTTTTCAGTGACGGAAGTGATCTGAGAGCGCGAACCATCGCGCGGATCGGGGTCGAAATCGGTCATGTCGTCATAGTCGATCTCGGCCAGTTCCCCATCGGCCATGCCAACGACGCCTTCGTGCAGGACGAAGAAATTCTCAAGATTTGCAGGCAGGCCGTGGCGGGCCAAGGTGCCGTAGGGCGCGAGCGCGACGCTCTCGCCAGAGGTATTGGTGACCGACTGGGTGATCGAGAACATATAGTCCTCGTCGATGGCGATCTCGCGCGAGAAGGTCAGCCCCTTGCCGTTGTCCCACGTGAGGGTCACCGGGGTTTCGGGCGTCAGGGTTGCGCCATCTGCCGCCTGCCAGCGGGTGTTGGCAGTGGGGACGTCCTCAATGCCGAGGCCTGTGCCCGGCGCCCAGCCATAGAGCGCGTAATAGGCGTTGGCCTGACCGGCGGGGGACAGCAGCGTCACGATGGGCGAATCGTCGTCCAGTGTTTCGCGGTAATCCTTGAGACGCAGGTCATCGATACGTCCACCCTTGAGCGAGATGGAGCCCTCAACCCGTGGCGTGTTGATCGCCAGGCGCGGAGCGTCCTCGGCTGCGTTAACCTCGGCGGTGGCGGCCGCGTCAGCCTCAGCGGTTGCTTCACCGGCACTGGGCGCGGCCGCAGGGCCAGAGGTGTCGCCCGGTGTCGCGGTGGTTTCGGTGACTTGTGCCGCTGGCTGCGGGGCCTCTTCCGGGGGCGGGAAGAAGAAGTACCAGCCGAGGATCACTAGGAAACTCAGAGCGGTTGCGAGCAATAGATTCTTGTTCTGATCGTCCATCTGGACAGCCACCTCATGCATGCAAAGTCAGGGTGTGGTTCAACAGAGGTCGGTCCGGAAGGTCAAGGGAAATCCGGGGATCGTAGTGCGCGCAGGGGGCGGAATCCCCAAAAACATTGGCTTTGGTGCGGCAAGTCGTATCAGAGTGGATGCAGGCCGCCTGTCTCGTTGCATAAGAGGGGGGCGTTTCCAGACGTGCATTGCAGCCCTCAGGATTCGCCGTTTTTTGCCACGCCTAGATTGCCCCGCGAGAGCCAGGCAAAGGCGTGGTATCTGTCGTCAGTGCAACCTGTCAGTGACGCTGGCGACCGATGGCTGGGGCGTCTTGCAGCTTAGCCTCGTGGTTTATCACCCAATCAAGCGTCTGGTCGAAGGGCATCGGGCGGCCAATACCAAACCCCTGTACGTGGTCACAGCCCAATTGTGCCAAGAGCGCATGCTCGCCTGCGGTTTCCACCCCCTCGGCGAGGGTCTTGAGGTCCAGACGCTCTGCCATGGTGAGGATGGCGGCGATCATCTTCTGCTGTTCGGGATCGTGATCTGCCTTGGTCACAAAGGAGCGGTCAATCTTGATCCGGGAGACCCGAAAGCGGCGCACGGAGGCAATCGAGGCATGACCGGTGCCAAAATCATCGAGATCTATATGGCAGCCCATCTCGCCAAGCGCCGTGATATTGCGCGCCACAACCTCGTCGGGCTGATCGGTCATCACGGTTTCCAGCACCTCGACGGTGAGGCGGTCGGGCGTGAGGCCGAAACGATCAAGTTCCCAGCGAATGCGGTTAACCAAAGCAGGGTCGCGCAGCTCGTCAGTGGCAAAGTTGACCCCAACCGACGGCACTTTGAGGCCAGCAGCGTCCCATGATTTGATCGCAGTCAACGCCTGTTGCACCATGACCTGGCTGAGCTTTTGCAAAAGGCCAGCTTGCTCCAGTGCGGGCAGGAAAGCCGAGGGCGGGATCATGCCCTTTACCGGATGACACCAGCGCGCAAGAGCCTCGAACCCGGAGACGCGGCCGGTATCGGTGCAAATCTGCGGCTGGAACCATGCTTGGATCATGCCATTTTGCAGCGCGGAAGCTGCGTCCTCCAGCAGGTTATCCGTGCGGTTGAGGTGCACATGCGTATCGCTAGAGAAGGCACGGATGCTGGAGGGGCCAACGATCAGCGCCTCGTCGAGCGCGGCCACCGCGCACTCCAGCCAGCTGCTGCCCGCATCCCTGGGGACGCGGTGGCGCTGGCAAATGCCGATAGAGCAGGACACAAAGAGAGAGGTGCCGCCAAAGGGAATGGGTTCTTCCGCGCGGTACTGCAAACGACCCGCAAGCTGGATGCACAGCTCAAGATCAAGCTGCATGATCGGGGTGAGGCAAATCGCAAACCGGTTGCGCCCCAGCCGGGCCACGGTGTCGCGATGGCGCAAAACCGAGCGGATTCGCTCCCCGACGCGCTGCATCACGATATCCCCGGCATCCTGACCATGCGCGCCAATCAATTCGTCAAAATCGTCGATCTCGATCACCAGAAGCGCGGATTTCAGGCCACTGTCCTCGGTGCGATTAAAAACGTCGCGCGTGTGGGTTTCAAACCCGGACGCCAGCAACAGACCCGTCAAGCCGTCACGCCCCGGTGTGACCACGCGTTTGCGGGAGAAACCAGAAAAGAGGGCAAATGTCAGCGGCAGGCCGAGCGCCACCGCCACCAATGCTTTTTCGCCACCAAACCAGAACGCCCCAAGGGTGAGCGCAGGCAGGAAGGCCAGCATCGGCGGGCCGAACACCACTTGCGAGATTCCGTCTCTGACCCGCTGTAGGAGACGTGAATACGGAAAATTCATGAGTTCGAGACCTTTCGACTTCGCCGGTGGTGCAAGCACAGACTAAATCGCGGGTCTGACTGAGGAGTTAACGCAGCTGCGGGATTTCCTCGGTTTCCGTCACATCTTCGAAATTTTTGAGCGCCAACCCGGCAAAATCAAACAGCTTAGGGTCCAGAAGATGCGACGGGCGCGCATTCATCAGCGCCCGGAACATCACCTGACGGCGTCCGGGGCTGTTTGATTCCCATGTATCAATGATCTGTTTCACCTGCTGACGCTGCAGACCGTCCTGACTGCCGCAAAGATCGCAAGGGATGATCGGATAATTCATCGAGCGCGCAAATTTCTCGCAATCGGCCTCGGCCACATGGGCAAGGGGGCGAAACACAAACAAATCGCCTTCTTCATTAACCAGCTTCGGCGGCATGGTGGCCAGACGACCACCGTGAAAGAGGTTCATGAAGAACGTCTCAAGGATGTCATCGCGGTGATGGCCGAGCACCACGGCAGAGCAGCCTTCCTCACGCGCAATACGGTAGAGATTGCCACGGCGCAGGCGCGAACAAAGGGCACAATAGGTGCGTCCTTGCGGGACTTTGTCCATCACGATGGAATAGGTGTCCTGATATTCGATCCGGTGTGGCACACCCATCTTTTCCAGAAACTCCGGCAGCACCGTGGCGGGAAACCCCGGCTGCCCCTGATCAAGGTTGCAGGCCAGCAGATCCACCGGCAACAGCCCGCGCCACTTGAGTTCATAGAGCACGGCCAGCAGGGTGTAGCTGTCCTTGCCGCCAGAAAGGCAGACCAGCCATTTCGGCACAGAGCCGTCCTCGCGCCGTTCCACCATGCCATATTGCTCCACCGCTTCGCGCGTGTAGCGCACGATACGTTTGCGGAGTTTTTTGAACTCGGTTGTCTGCGGCGCGCCGTGAAAGAGCGGGTGAATGTCGTCGATGTCCTGGTCCAGCATAAGCGCCCCGTAGCGCCTGTCTGAGGGCTTGCCAAGTAAAACCTGCATGAAGCCCGCGCAAAAGATCCGCAGACTTTCGATCCACGCGGGGGGATGGAGCGTATTCCCTCATGTAACAGCAGGGAGAGAGCGCGATGAAATACATATGGCGCGCGGCGCTGATGGTGACTGCGGTGTTGGCAATGCTGGGGCTTGCCAATTGCGGGCGGCCCTCGCTGGGGGATGCAAAACTCAGCGATCGGCAGCTCAATCTTGAGGACTACTTTGCCGGAAAGACAGTGGCCTACGGTCAGTTCAAGGATCGCTTTGGCACAGTGCGGCGACGGTTCAAAGTGGATATCGACGGCGCATGGGATGGTGAGCGGCTCACCTTGAACGAGCGGTTCGCCTATGCGGATGGGTCAAGCGAGACACGCAATTGGGTGCTGACGAAAACTGGCGCGGATCAATGGGTTGGCACCGCCGAAGGGGTGCAGGGGCAGGCGCAGGGGCGCGAGGTCGGAGACACGTTTAACTGGACCTACACCATTGATCTGCCGATGCCCGATGGCGACAGCATGCGGGTCGATTTCGACGACTGGATGTGGCTTCAGGAGGACGGGCGTCTGTTGAATATCGCCTACATGCAGCGCTTTGGCGTGACGTTGGGCGAGGTTACGATCTTCTTTGAAAAACGCCAGTGACCTAGTGGTCGTGGCCGCAGCAGCGGTCATGCTCCGGGTCGGCGCCGGGCACCGGATCATAGCCAGAACTGCCAAAAGGATGGCAGCGGGCAATGCGGCGCAGCATCAGATAGGTGCCTTTGAGGGGGCCATGTCTCTCCAGAGCTTCCAGCGCGTAGGCGGAACAGGTCGGCTGATAGCGACAGTTAAAGCCCACCCATGGGCTGAACAGCAGCCGATAGCCGCGGACGGGGAGGGCGATAAGACGGGCGAGAAAGCGCATGACACCGACATAAGCGCTGGGATCTGATAGCGCAACTTTGATGGGGCGGCGGATCGCGCCGCGCAGCGGCGCTGGGCCCAACGGGGGAGGGGGCATTTTAATGCACCCGACACGGGCGGGAGCCTCCCGCTGTCAGGAGCCGTGGATTTTGCGCAGCGCGTAGGCAAAGTCTTTTTGCATTTGCTCAAACGGGCAGGTGGTTGTCTCGCCTGCGCGTCCGATCAGCACATAATCCCAGCCGGGTTTGCCGTGCTCTTTCAACAGCAGCTGCGCGATTTCACGCAAGCGCCGTTTGGCGCGATTGCGCATCACCGCGTTGCCGACCTTTTTGGAACAGGTAAAGCCAACCCGCAACGGGCCATCGTCGCCGCGCTTGCGTCCCTGCACCATCATCGACCTTGTGCCCTGCTTGCGCGCGCGGGCGGCAGCGAGGAAATCGCCGCGTTTGGTCAAGAGTTCCATTCCCGCCCGAATCTTTGCAGGCTTGGACGGGCGCGGGGCGCGGCTTGTTTTGGGGGTGGCAGATGCACAAACGGACACCGCCGGAGGCTGTGTCCCTTGGTCAGCTTTGCCGTCCATGGGAGCCTCCGGCGGTGTCATGTTCGTCAGAACCAGTCGTCTGAGCGCGAAAACTTATGCGCTCAGGGACTTACGACCGCGTGCGCGGCGTGAGTTCAGGATTTTGCGGCCTGCCTTGGTGGCCATACGCGCACGGAAGCCGTGGCGGCGTTTGCGAACCAGGTTCGAAGGCTGATAGGTGCGTTTCATCGCTCCGGTCTCCAAATGTTGTCATCGGGTACGGCGCGGAATCGCCCCCCGGGGTCTATCTCGAGGCCCGGTCTCTAGACGCCTGATGCCCGGCTGTCAAACCCCATGCGGGCAATTTCAGCGCCTGCTGCCATATTTCTGTTAAAAAACACAAGGCGCGGCGTGATCGGACAGGGCAAATCGCCCAATGACGCGGCGGTGACACGTCATCGAAGGGAATCACTTACACCAAAATGTGCAGCGCGCAACGTCGAGGAAATGTTTCAATTCTGTCATCGAAGGGCCCGGATCATCACGAAACGGCAGGCCGTCATCAAGCGGGCGTGAGAGCGGCTGCAGCGCTCTCGCCATTCCCACATCTAGAGCGCTAGAGCAAAAGAGCACCCGCACCGACGGATGCCTGCAGAGCCCGCGTAAGGAATATGAGATGATGAGCGAAACCCCGTCCTCCCCGCCCCAAAAATCCTGGGTCAGACATCTTCCGTTGGCCCTTGTGGCGGTCGTTGCCATCATTGGGGCTGTGACCCTCGGGGATGTGCTGTCCTTTGAAACCCTGCGTGACAACCGCGAGGCGCTTTTGGCATTTCGGGATCAGAACTATGTGGGGCTCGTGTTGGCGTTTCTGGCCGCTTACATCGTGATTGTTGCCTTTTCGTTGCCCGGCGCGGCGGTGGCGTCAATGACCGGGGGGTTCCTGTTCGGCCTGATCGCGGGCACCGCGTTCAACGTGATCGCCGCCACCATCGGGGCGATGGCGATCTTTCTGGCCGCGCGCTGGGGGCTGGGCGCGACGCTATCGGACAAGATGGCGGCCAGCGAAGGCCGTGTCCAACGGCTGAAAGCTGCGCTTCATGACACCGAGATCGAGGTGCTGCTGCTGTTGCGTCTGGTGCCAGCGGTGCCGTTTTTTGTCGCGAACCTCCTGCCGGCGCTGGTGGGGGTGAAGCTGTGGAATTTCTTCTGGACCACGGCGCTGGGCATCATTCCGGGGGCGATTGTGTTCACATGGATTGGTGTCGGCATGGGCGAGGTGTTTGATCGCGGCGAAAGCCCGAACCTCAGCCTTTTGTGGGAGCCGCATGTCTTGGGGCCGATCCTTGGTTTGTGTGCCCTGGCGGCGTTGCCCATTGTGATCAAGGCCCTGCGCGGCAAGACGGAGGTCTGAGAGATGCAGTCGATCAAATGTGATCTGCTTATTATCGGTGCGGGGTCCGGCGGGCTATCGCTAGCTGCGGGTGCAAGCCAGATGGGGGCCGATGTGGTGCTGCTTGAGGCGCACAAGATGGGCGGCGACTGTCTGAACTACGGGTGCGTGCCGTCAAAGGCGCTGTTGGCGAGTGGCCATATGGCCCATGCACAGGCACATGGCGCGGCGTTCGGCATCGCGGATCATGCGCCTCAGGTGGATTATGCTGCCGCCAAGGGCCATGTGCAGGAGGTGATCGACACCATCGCGCCGGTCGACAGTCAGGAGCGGTTTGAAGGGTTTGGCGTGCGGGTCATTCGCGAACAGGGCCGATTTGTCAGCCCCAACGAGGTGGAGGCTGGCGAGACAAGGATCACCGCGCGGCGGATCGTGGTTGCCACGGGGTCCAGCCCGTTTGTGCCACCGATACCGGGGCTGGAGGATGTGCCCTATCTGACCAATGAAACGCTGTGGGACCTCAAAGAGCGCCCGGCGCATCTGATTGTGATTGGCGGCGGCCCGATCGGCATGGAAATGGCGCAGGCGCATCGCCGTCTGGGCAGCAAGGTCACGGTGCTTGAGGCGCAGGGCGCGCTGGGGCGTGATGACCCGGAGGCGGCAGCCTTTGTGCTGGAGCGTTTGCGCGGCGAAGGGATCGACATTCGCGAACACACCGCAGCGCAGGCTGTGCGGCAGGAGGCAGGCCAGATCGTGGTGCAGACCAGCGCTGGGACGGTCTCTGGCTCGCATCTTTTGGTGGCGGTGGGGCGCAAACCCAATATCGACGGGCTGAACCTTGCGGCAGCGGGGGTCGATGTCACACGCGCCGGGATCAAGGTCGGGCCGGACCTGCGCAGCAGCAATTCCAAAGTCTACGCCATCGGGGATGTGGCCGGGCAGGGGCAATTCACCCATCTGGCGGGTTATCACGCCAGTGTCATTATCCGCTCTTTGCTGTTTGCCCTACCTGCCAAGGCCAAGGGCGACCACATCCCGCGGGCCACATATACGGATCCGGAGATCGCCCAAGTGGGGCTTACGGAGGCTGAGGCGCGCGAAAAATACGAGGGGCGACTGGAGGTGGCGCGGTTTGACTACGGCCACAACGACCGCGCCATTGCGACCCGTCAGGCACAGGGTTTCATCAAGGTGATGGTGGTCAGGGGCCGCCCGGTGGGGGCGACCATTGCCGGTCATCAGGCCGGAGAGTTGATCGCCACATGGTCGCTTGCCATTGCCAATGCGATGAAGATGAGCCAAATCGCCGCAATGGTTGCGCCTTATCCAACAATCGCGGAACTTAACAAACGGGTCGCGGGGGCGTATTTCTCACCGAGACTATTTGAAAATTCCGGCATAAAACGGGTTGTCCGGCTGGTGCAGCGCTGGCTACCCTGAGGCGAAAACGGGGACTGATGTTAAACACGCTTTCGGGCAGATTCCTGATCCTGACAACGGTCTTCGTGATGTTGGCCGAAGTGTTGATCTTTGTCCCCTCGATCTCTCGGTTTCGGCAGGACTATCTGGAGGACCGTCTGGAGCGGGCCCAGATCGCCTCGCTTGCGCTGTTGGCCGATGACATGATCGAAAGCAGCCTAGAGCGGGAGCTGTTGGAGAATGCGGGCGTTTATAACGTGGTGCTTCGGCGCGACGAGATGCGCCAGTTGGTGCTGTCCTCGCCCATCCCGCGCCCGATCGGTGCGACATTTGATCTGCGCGACGCCAGCGCGCTGACCCTGATTGGCGATGCGTTGATGCGCCTTTCGACGCCGGGCAATGACATCATTCGGGTGATCGGCGCACCGGTGCGGGACGCGGGTCTGCTTATTGAGATCACCATGGAGACCGGTCCGCTGCGGGCGGCAATGATCGACTATGGCCTGCGTATCCTGCTGCTCTCGGCGGTGATTTCTGTGCTGACGGCGGTGTTGTTGTTTATCGCGGTGCGCATGGTGCTGGTGAAGCCGATCAAGGGTGTGATTGGCTATATGCAGCGCTATGCAGCCGCGCCCGAAGATGCACGTGGGATCATTACCCCGAAGGCGGGGGTGATCGAGCTGCGCGAAGCCGAAGAGGCGTTGCAGAAGCTTCAGACCGAGCTGACCCATGCGCTAAAGCAGCGCGAGAGGCTGGCGCAGCTTGGCGGTGCGGTGGCCAAGATCAGCCATGATTTGCGCAATATCCTCACCTCGGCGCAACTGTTCACCGACCGCATCGAGATGAGCGAAGACCCTCTGGTGCGACGTCTGGCGCCGAAACTGGTGAATTCCATCACCCGCGCGGTGTCGCTCTGCGAGGGCACGCTGGCTTTTGGGCGCGCCGAAGAACCGGCACCGACATTTGGCCGGGTGTGCCTCAGCGAGATCATTGATGATGTGGCAGAGAGTGAAAACCTCGTCGCCTCTGATGTGGTGGTGGAGATCGCCAATACCGTGCCGCTGCCCACGATGATCCGCTGCGACAAGGAGCAGATTTTTCGCGTGATCATGAACCTCGTGCGCAATGCCCGGCAGGCGATCATCGCCACAGGGCGCGATGGGCGCATTACGGTGTCCTTGCGCGAAGAGGAGGATGCGTGGTGGATCGAAGTGGCCGATGATGGCCCCGGTCTGCCGAAAAAGGCGCTCGACAATCTGTTCACCCCGTTTCAGGGCGGCGCGCGCAAGGGCGGTACCGGACTTGGGCTGGCGATTGCGGCGGAGCTGGTCAAAGGTCACGGCGGTCAACTGACGCTGGGCAGAACCGGCCCGGAAGGCACGGTGTTTGAGATTTGCCTGCCCAAAGGCGATGGCGCGGTTTAACTCTCTGATCTGCTGGCGTTTTGCGAGCGGCGACTATTGAGAATGTGATCAATCGCCGGGCGGGCGCTCATGATAATATGAGTCTCCAGATGGGCGGCCAGCGCCTCACCGTCGCAGCGGCGAAAACAGTCCAAAATTTCGGCGTGTTCGCGCAATTGCCGCTGCCGTGCCCGCACCGAGATGATCGGCTTGCCAAACCGCTGGAACAGGCGCTGGTGCAGGGCGCGCAGATGTTCGATCACATGCGGACGATTGGCCGGAGCCAGCAGCGCCTCGTGAAAGGCGATATTGTGCCGTGACCAATCCTCATCACTGCAGGTTTCCATCGCGGCTTGCGCGGCCTCCAGTTTGGCAATATCCGCCTCGGTGGCATAGCGCGCGGCCATTTGCGCCAGCCAGCCTTCGATCTGGGCGCGCATTTCGGCCAGTTGCTCAATCTCGCTGGGGGAGGGCAAGCTGACGATAGCGCCCCGGTTGGAGCGCAACGCTACCAACCCTTCTGTTTCAAGCAGTTGGAAGGCCTCGCGCAGGGGCACCCGGCTCACACCCAGTTCTTCGGCCAAGCGGGATTGGCGCAGCGGCGCGCCATCCTCAAACCGGCCGTCAAGGATCATGTCTCGGATGCGATCCGCTGTCTGACGCGCGCTTTGTCCGCGTTGCATTTGGTCTTCCTTGCTCATTCAAGTGTTCTGGCGCGCTGGCTGCGCGGGGTCAACATCACCTGCTGTGTCGCCAAATTTGACAGTCAGATTATCATTTGTGAATTCAAAATATGGCATTTCTGCCTAAATTGAATTCAAAAATATTGACTCTCGCCCGGTATCGTCTGACAGTCTCCCTATCTGGCGGCGGTCAGCCGCGCGGCATCTGGGAGGATTGGGGATGTTGAGACTAACGGTGGCGCTTGTGGCCCTGAGTGCAGGCACGGCGATGGCGGGAACGCTTGATGAGGTCAAAGAACGCGGCAAGCTCATATGTGGGGTCTATCCGGGGCTGCCGGGCTTTGCCTTTTTGTCTGAGGATGGCACGTGGATGGGATCCGAGGTGGCCTTTTGCCGGGCCCTGGCCGCAGCGGTTCTAAAAGACCCCACGGCGGTGGAATTTGTTCCCACTCCCAGCAAAACCCGCTTTACCGCTCTGGCCTCCGGCGAGGTCGACGTGCTGGCCCGCAACACCACATGGACCTTCAGCCGCGACGTGGATCTGAAGTTCGAATTCGCAGGCGTCAACTATTACGACGGTCAGGGGTTCTTGGTGCCCAAGGAATTGGGCGTAACCTCTGCCAAGGAACTGGACGGCGCGACCGTCTGCATCCAGACTGGCACCACGACCGAGCTGAACCTTGCGGATTTCTTCCGCGCCAATGGCATCTCATACGAGCCTGTGCCGGTAGAAACCAATGCGGAATCCCAACAGCAGTATCTGGCAGGGGCCTGTGACGTCTACACCACCGATAAGGCGGGGTTGGCGGCGACTCGTTCGGCCTTTGCTGATCCGCAAAATCACCTGATCCTGCCGGAAACCATCTCGAAAGAGCCGCTTGGTCCTTTGGTGCGTCATGGGGACAATCAATGGGGCGACGTGGTGCGCTGGACCTTGAATGCCCTGATTATCGCTGAAGAGCTGGGTATCACGCAGGATAACGTCACCACGCTCGCGGCAAGCGCGACCAATAACCCGGAGATCAACCGGATGCTGGGCACTGAAGGCACCTATGGCGAGATGCTGGGCCTGGATCAGGATTGGGCGGTCGCAGCGATTTCTGCCGGCGGCAACTACGGAGAGATTTTTGCGAGGTTTCTGGGAGAAGACACGCTGATCGGCCTCGACCGTGGTCTGAATGCGCTCTATCGCGATGGTGGCATCCTCTATGCGCCTCCCTTCCGCTAGGAGTGTATGCGCCCCCTGAGCGATCAGCGGGGCGTGCTGTCATAGATGTTTCAAAAAAGTTCTGATTTGGGGTTGCGCCTGTCGGTGGCCAGCTATAAACCCCGCCCTCAGTGGACCGATAGCTCAGCTGGATAGAGTACTTGACTACGAATCAAGGGGTCGGGGGTTCGAATCCTCCTCGGTCCGCCACTTTTCATTTATTGAACGTCAGACGAAATTGACCTAGGCGTCATAAACTGACCCAATCCACTGTTTTTGCCGTGTTGCTTGTTGCGTTGATCTGACCGTCCTTTCGGAAAATCAGGGCTGATTTGCAGGTTCAGACTTTGATGTCGCCTGTTCCTGCTGATCTGCCCGATGTTTCCAAAGGCGGGCGAACGCGGGAGGGGGCGAGGCAATGCTATTCGACCGGGTTGGTGCGGCCCGCAGGCGTAGCCGAGGACACGGCCCGGTCTAATCGGATTGCCCGAGGGGGAGGGTAGCCCCGCCTCCGTGTTGCGGTCATTCAATTTTGAAAACTGAGTTCACAGGTCGCGGACAAAGCTGCCCTTACCAGTCGCGTTGAGTTCTTCTGCAGTCAGCCGGAATTCGACATTCGAGCCACACGTAGCGACAACTATGCTGCGAATGCGAAGAACTCAGTCGATTTCCCCAAAAGCAGCGCTCAGGCAACGCAGTTCTGAGCAGGCTTTATGCACCGCAGAAAAGGCATTGCCGACACCTTGCCTGATATCACCGGCCGCGGCCGCATTCCGCAAGGCAGTGATCACTTTCTTCCCAGTCTCGGACACATACCCGGTTGCCGCGCAACGAGCAGCAGCTTCGCTCTCATCGAGATATAGCGGTATGTTGTCTTGAATATCGCTTTCAGACAGGCGTGCGATGAAAGACCGAGAAGGTAACCGTTTGGCGAGCGTGGCGAGCGACCGGATGTCACGTTCCAATTGCGCTTTTGTCACAGGACCTTCGATCTGGATTTTGCAAGCCACGGAAATCTTCCTTATGAGTGGCAGTAAACTCTTTGTATCCGGCTATCCGGACGGTTCAAGGCCGGATAAGGTCTCCCAAACAGCGTATTATCATCTTGCCAAGTGGTGAGGATTGGAGGGACGCAACTATGGAAGGTTCGTATCCCAAAGTATATGTTAAGGGGCCAACGCCCCCTGCTTTTTCCGCTAAATTTCCCGTTTTTTAAGGAAGCCAAAATTGAAGACCACCCTACTGACCTGCATTGCTGTTCTGGCCTTTTTGCAAACCGCGCACGCGGAGGAGGAGAACCGCTGCGGATTGCCGTCTTCTCAGGACGCTGATGATCTTTGCGAGAGGCTGACACATTTGCTCCCTCACTTTGCCGATGACTTCGATTTATCCCGGCTTGATGGCCGGTATGCATTGGCTTGCGGGATGATGGAAGGCATCGAACTCTCTGGGGCGTCTGCCGAGAACGAAACGCGGGTGTTTGTGGATCAGCATGAGGCAACCAGCGTCTTCCACCCTAAAGCCTTTTGGGGCCCCTCGAGCAGCCCTCTGAGCTTCGTCCTAGCGATTTCTTATACGGACCCCCAGACCCGCGAGGAAAAAACTTTTTCGGTTAATGGGGATCATCAAGGGTTTTACATACTCGATGATTGGGACGGAGTTCGAAGGTTGTCAAAATGTTCAGAAGCTGCGGAATAGGTCAGGGCATTCCAGAAGGCTCCACAACAATGAACTTCCAAGCTCCCAAGTGAAACCGCTAATTTTGCAGCCTGCTATGCATGCTACCCGCCAGCAGGTAGAGCTTGAACGCCAGAACAACGCACACATCGGACAGGAATTCGAAGATGTTCAAGAATCTGATTTTGCTGATTATTTTTTTCACCACGCCTTTTGCCGCCTGGGCTGATCCGATCAAGAGTGATATCTATTGGGCCGTCCTCAGATCAGACAGTGCTAACCTGGTACATCCAGGAATCGAGATGTTCAGGTTTCAGGAGCAGCGACAGTTTTCCAACGAACTTTCGAACAGTGCTTGTGAAGGCAATGAAGTTGCGCATGGCAAACTTGAAGCGGCTGCGGCTTTGGGTAGTGCAACGGCGAATACCGCTCTCGCATGGCTTTACGGAAAACGGCACTGCCACTACTTTCAGAACAACCCTGAACTGGTCACGAGCCTGTATAAGCGCGCTGCTGAACAAGGGTACCCCATTGCAATGACCAATTACGGGATCAAGTTGCTTCGAGGCGAGGGAACCGCCAAAAATCATTATGTTGGAACCGTTTACCTGTTGAACGCTGCCATATCCGGTTGGGGTAATGCGGGCTTGTTCCTCGCCGAGCATATTCTTCTCGGTGTGAATGCAGAATATGACCGGGACGTCGCGCAAGCTCTCTATGATGAATTCCGCACCAGCGCGTATAATGACGAACTGATTGGAAGCGTTGAAAACCTATTGGCGCAACACTGAGCAGGCGGCGTCAATATAGGTGAAACCTGCGGGGTAGATGATGCCCGATTCACAATCATTCTCCGGCGGACAGCACATGCCCATTGAACAGTACAAGCAAGCGCTGGAAGATCTCGCCCGCCGCGCAGATGCCTGCGGCATATCAGGCTATGAAGAGGAAGGTGATATCGTGCTTCCTTCACTCTATGACAGCGAGGCGCATGTTGCATTGTTTGACAAAATCTCTCGGCAACCGGAAAGGTATCACGCGTTCCTGTTGCTGCAAGAGGTGAGCCTGCTGGAGGATACCCTAGAATATCTGCAGCGGTTTGGTGAGCCTTATGCCGATACGACCATTCAGGAGTTGATCCGCGTTTTGCGAGGTCCGGCGATGGGTATTGCCCCCATAGATCCTGAAGCCTAAGGAGCCGGATCCCTGCGGGCTACCCGGCGCGAGGGAAATCCCCGTTTTTTTTCGGGGTTTGGCGGCGGGGTTTCTGCGGCCATTTTTAGTGTTTGGGCAGGCGGTCATCCCACCGTTACTCAACTTGGGACGATCATCTTTGTCCCGCGGTGTGTGAATTCACCAACTCCATAACCTCGCAGTTGAAGCGAACGACAGAAACGGCGGGCTACACCGCAGCAGAAAACCTCTGCCGGTTGCGTTAAGCGCCTGAGGTTTCAAAGGTCGCTATCTGCGCTTCCCTGTCATTCGACTAGGGCGCAGGTCACATGGTGAGGACTCCGCAAAGTAGAGTGCCCTTGCGACCCGTGCGACTGGCCGCTGGCTGCCGCTATGAACGAAAGGTAGAAGAGGCGCAGCGAGGAGAGAAGGCAAATTGTTACCGGAAAGCAAAGTTTAGATCCCAGCGATCTTTGAGTTTTTGAAAACGGTAGGGATGAGCATTTTTCACGTCGATCCGGGGGATGCTCAGGACATCGCACAATGCAGTCATCACGGCGAGGTGGCTCACGAACAGGATGTCTTGACGCGCCATTTGATGCTGCCACTGGGTTACGATGTGCTCCGCCCTCGCGCAGAGGGTGTCCCAGGGTTCTGCATTGCCTGGCAGATCATCCCGAAATGCGATGTCATAGCCGCTTGCGCCTTCCCCGGCGATGTCTACTAGTCGTTTGCCTTCCAAAGCGCCAAAGTTGCGCTCTACGAGGTCAGGGACTTCGATGATCCGCGCCGACGTGTGTTCGGCGATGATCTGCGCAGTTTGGCGGGCGCGCCTGAGAGGGCTGGTGATGATGACATCCACGCCACCAGACGCCACAGCGCGTGCGGCGTGGCGGGCCTGGTCGATGCCCGTCTCATTCAGGGGCGGATCGCAACGCCCCTGAAGGCGTTGCTCTAGGTTCCAGTCTGTCTGACCGTGACGCAGGTAGAGAAATTGCGGATCGTGCATTTTGGTATCCGCCGCACACGCGGCAACCTTACTAGAAGGGGTTTTCGTCATCTCGTCTGTCCAATGTGAGGCGTCAAAGTACGATGGCGCTGCTGGTGTTGGTTTGCAAAAAGACCTGAGTGCCGGTTTCGAACCAGTCCAGACCTGCGCTGTGGCTTTGGTCGACGACCATTTCGGTGCCGCCCGCGTTGACCAGATATCGGATCTGACTGCCGAGAAACTCCTTGTGGCTGATCGTGCCTGTGAGCGTGTTGGGCCCTTCTTCACGCAGGAGCGTGATATTCTGGGGGCGCAGTACGATGTTTGATCCTGACGAGCGCATTCCCGCGGGCAAACTGAGATGATCGCCGGTTTCGGTCACAAAGCGCGCAGCTGTGCCATCGGCTTCTACACGGCCTTTTAGAATGTTTGCCGTGCCGAGGAAGTTGGCCACAAAGAGGTTCGCCGGCGTGTCGTACAATTCTTGCGGCGTGCCGATTTGCTGGATGACCCCGCCATCAAGCACGGCCATCCGATCAGAGGTCGTGTTTGCCTCTTCTTGGTCGTGGGTCACAAAAATCGTCGTGAGACCGAGCTTGCGTTGCAGGTTCAGGAGTTCCCGCCGCATCTGCACGCGCAGGGAGGCGTCGAGATTGGAGAGCGGTTCATCCAACAGCAAGACTTCAGGCTCGACCACGATAGTCCGCGCCAGCGCAATACGTTGTTGTTGCCCACCCGACAGTTGGTTCGGCATTCGGTCTGCGAGATGCGCAAGGCCCACAAGGTCGAGCGCTGCGTCAACCTTGGGACGGATCTGGGCGTTTGGGAGCTTGCGTTCCTTCAGGCCAAAGCCGACGTTGTCGCGCACCGACATATGCGGCCAAAGCGCGTAGGACTGAAACACCATACCGACATTGCGTTTCCATGGGCTTTGTCCAACGACGTTTCGGTCCCCAATGAGGATGCGACCGCGCGGATCGGGGCCAAAGCCCGCAATCGCGCGCAACAATGTGGACTTGCCTGAGCCCGAGGGGCCGAGGAAGGCAAAGAATTCGCCCGGTTTGATGTCCAGATTGACGCCCTTGAGCACTTCGGTCTCGCCAAAGGACAGGTGGACATCTTCGATTTTGATACCAGCTTTTGTCATGTTTGCATTCCTTCCAAGGCTTCAGTGCGCGTCGCCGGACGCTTTGAGCTTTTTGTCTCTTTCAATGATGATTTGAGAGGCGATGGTGCCGATCGCGACGACAATGACAGCGACGATTCCAAGTGCAGCCCCAGCGCCACGCCCCGATGGGGTTTGCATGAACAGGTAGATCCCATAGGCCAGCGGCGCGTCATTGTTTGAACTGACCAGCATGATGGTGGCCGATAGCTCCACCGCGGCGGTTGCAAAGCTGGTCACAAAGCCTGCCAGAATGCCGCCTGTCATCAGAGGGATCACGACTTTTTGGATGGTCCGCCGCTTGGTCGCACCAAGGCTTTCTGCGGCCTCTTCCAACGCAAGGCTCACCTGTTGCAGCGCGGCCGTGCAGGCACGCAACGCATAAGGCAGGCGCCGGATCATCAGGGCGAGTGCGATGATGACCCACCAACTCGCCATCGGTTCGCCGGTGAACGGAACGTCGATCTGGTGAAAGGTCCTGAGATACCCGATCCCAAGCACGACGCCCGGAACAGCCAGCGCGGCGGTGGCTAAGTAATCAAGCGCCTTTCGCCCGAATATCCCTGTGCGCAGCACAATGTAGGCGATCGCGGTGCCGATGATGACATCCAGTGTGGCTGCGATCCCAGCGTAGAGGACGGTGTTCAGAATGAAGGTCTTAGAGCCTTCCCACATGGTGATGTAGTTTTGCAGGGTGTAGCCATCCGGCAGCGGCGCAAAGGACCAGATCGTACCAAAAGACAGCAACAGCAGGCCGAGGTGCGGGCTCAGGACCACCAGCAGGATCAATATGACCGTGCCGTAGGCAAGCGTCTTTTCCAGCGGCTTGAGCGATCGTTTGGCCATGCCGCCGCCGCCTTTCTGCACCGTCGCGTAATCCTTGCCACGCATGAACAGGAAAGAGGCCCACAGCGACAGGATTGAGAACACAACAAGGATGACGGAGATCACGTAGCCCATCGGGTCGCTGATCCCGATGGAGGAAATGCGCAGGAACGCCTGTGGTGCGAGCATGTTGTTGACGTTCAAGAGGAGCGGCGTGCCCAGATCGTCAAACACCTTGATAAAGACCAATGCGGCACCGGCAATGTAACCCGGCATTGCAAGCGGAAAAACGATCCGGCGAAACAGGCGCATGCCATGGCTGCCAAGGTTCTGCGCCGCTTCTTCCATCGAGCGGTCGATATTGCGCAGGGACGCAGAGAGGTTGATCAGAATGAAGGGAAAGTAGTGGATCGATTGCACCAGAATGACGCCATTCAGCCCCTCCATGAAGGGGATCGAGATGCCAAACCAGTCTCGCAGCAGCAGGTTGACGGTTCCGTTGCGGCCAAAGATCAGCTGCATCGCCACGGCGCCCACGAAGGGTGGCATGATCAGAGGGATGAACCCGAGGCTTTGAATGAGGATCGACCCTGAAAAGTGAAACCGTGTCGTGATGTAGGCCAAGGGCAGGGCGATCGCGGTGGCGACGACCACGGACATGGCCGACACATAAAAAGAGTTCCAAAAGCTCTCTCTGAACAACGACGTACCGAAGAAATCGACAAAGTTCTGAAGTGTCGCTGCGCCCGTTGCCGGGTCCTGAAAGGCGACGATCATGACCTGTGCTACGGGCACCAGAAGCAGGCCGATCAGCAAAAGCGCGATGAGAACGGCGGCGACATGCAGGCCGGAGAGGTTCGGGACCAGCCAGTTGGGCACACGATCAGTGAGCCCGGCGGCCTGTGCGCCTGACGAAGAGGATGAGCTTGACATATGGGGACGTCCTTGGAGATGTCCTGCCACCGTGCCGCGCACGATGGCAGTTAGGTCTATGTTTCGGGGACCGGGGGCCGCGCGTTACATCGCGGCTGCTTTATTTGCCAATTCGGTGGCACGTGCGTAGTTCTCGACGACGAAGGCATCCCAACGCTGTTCGATTTCAGCCTGACGCTCGCCAACCTCGTCGGTGGCCTTGCGGCGCTTTTTCGTGAAGATGCCGGCAAACTCTGGATCCAGACTTTGTGCCTCATCAATCGGGTTTGCATCAATGAGCGCCCAAGCCTCGTCGATGAGTGCTTTTGCCTCCTCATTGCCTGTCTCGCTGTAGCGCGCTTCGGCTTCATGCAGAGCGCCGATTGCCGCGCGCAGGTCGTCGAGGCGATAGGTAATCATCACGTCGAACATGGAATTGACGAGGTTGTAGCGTGCGCCGGATTTCTCAACGTCGAATTTCACGCTGGCCCCGATGGTGCTGTCCTCAAACGGATTGGGAAAACCCTCCGGCGCTTCGGCGTAGGTGGCTGGATTGATTGGCAAACGCATGATCGCCGGGTCTAACAAGACCGACTGGCCCTCTGGGGTAAGCATATAGTTGATGAAGGTGACGGCGCCGTCTTCGTTGGGGGCATCTGCGACCACCGCGACATTCGCGGGCACAAGCGCGGTTACGGTGGGATAGGCGAAATCAACCGGAAAACCCGACGCTTTGGACGAAAAGCCAAAGAAGTCGATGACAATCCCGAGGCCGAAGTTGCCAGTGTTCACACCGTCCGGGACGCCAAAGCTACGCTCGGTCACGGTTCTGAAGTTGCCCGCGATGCGCTTCCACTGTGACCAGCCCTGATCCCAGCCCTCGCCTTGCAGTAGCGTTTCAACGGTAAGGTGTGTGGTGCCGGAGCGCGAAGGCGCTGACATGCCCACATGCCCGTGGTACTCGGCCCCGGCGAGATCCATCCATTCTTTTGCTGGCGCAAGATCGTTTGCCTTGAGGTACCGCTCGTTCCACATGATGCCATATCCAGCGCCTGCGAAGCCGAAGTAATAGCCTTCGGGATCGTTCAGAGGATAGGCACCGATCCGGTCCGGAATGCCTTCGGACGTGATTGTGACCTTGGAGAGGAGCTGATCTCCCTTCAGCACTTCAAACGCGTCGGGCGCCGATGCCCAGAAGATATCGGCGGTGTTATCTCCAGCGATCTCCTGGATGTATTTCACGCCAGCCGAGGTTTTCTTGTTCAGGATTTCCAGATCAAACTCTGGATGAGCCGCCTCAAAAGCGGCTTCGATTGGCCCGGTCATTGAGTCTGGAAAAGATGTAATGACAGTCACTTTGCCGCCGGCGATGGCGGCCGTCGTCATAAGCGCCAGTGTTGCCACTGACGATAGAATGGTACCCCGCATGGAGTGTCCTCCCTGAATTGAGATGCGCTCCTCCGCGCACATCCAGATGCTGCGACAGATACCGAAATCGACAAATTTTTACCTGAATTGACCCCTTTGTATGACGCCTTGAGGCGGTTCTGACACCTGAATTGGGTCAATCCTGACCCATATCGGAGAGGCCGACTGCCTTCATGCGCAGATAGAGCCGCTTCCTCGGAATCGACAACAGCTCGGCCGCCTCGCCCTTTCGTCCTCCGGTTTCTCGCAGGCTTTGCGATAAAAGCGTGCGTTCGAATTGGCGCATGGCTTCCTCATAGGGCAAAAGTGCGTCGCTGCGCTGTCGCGCTCGTGCGGCCAGTCCAATCGGCAGGCCCATCACCATTCGCTCCGCGACGTTTTGCAATTCACGCGCATTGCCCGGCCAGTCATGACGCTCAAACTGGCGGATCATGTCCTTGGTCACGCTGGGTAGGCGCTGGCTGAATCTTTGCGACGCGGAGCGCAAAAACACTTCGAGGAGGAAAAAGACGTCCCGGCCGCGCTCGCGGATTGCGGGCATATCAAGACGGGCGACATTGGCTAGGAAATAAAGATCGTCCGTTAGGTTCTTTTCAGGCGCTTTTGCGGCTTCGGCTGACATGGAGACGATAACCCGTGGAATGCCGGGGGTTTTCAAATATTCGACCAGTATTGCCTGCGCCTTAGGGTCAAGACGGTCGACCGCTCGCAGATAGAGCGTCGCGGTTTCTGGTGCGATGGCGGCAAGGTCTGACCGAAACTCTTCCGGTGAGGCCGCCGCGCATCCGATCATTTCAAACTCGCCTTTGCCCTCGCCGTAGTCATGCAGTGCGCGTGCCGCAACAGATTTGCCAGTGCCCGGTTCGCCGAAGATGCAAACGGTCATCGGCAGCGCCGCCAACCGCAGCACCTGCGCGCGGATTTCGCGGATGGCTTGTGATTGCCCCACAAGCGTTGCCGAGAGGCCGCTTTTGTTTTGCGTACGCCGCCGCAGCCGCTTGTTTTCCACCAGCAGTTTGCGTGCGCCTACGGCGCGGCTGATGGTGCTGATCAGAACGTCGGGCTGGGGCGGTTTTTCGATGAAGTCATAAGCCCCCGCTTTGATCGACGAGATGGCCATCCGTACGTCGCCGTGCCCTGTAATCATCACAAACGGAATATCCGAGGCGATGTCTTGTGTCGCCTTCAGGACGCCAAACCCATCCAAATCGGCCATCCGCACGTCGCATAAAACGACGCCAGGCCATTCCGGGTCGAGCTTCTGGAGCATCTCTGCTCCGTTGCAAAATGGCTCTACTGTCAGGCCCGCACCTTCCAATAGTTCGCAGGTGGCTTCGCGAAAATCGGTGTCGTCATCAACCAGATAGACTTGTGAACTCTGTTTCATGTGCTCAAATCTCCTGAGGGGAGCGTGACGGTTGCGCGAACGCCTTGATTGCGACGGCTGCAAATCGTGAGATCACCGCCAAGCCCTTTGAGAATGTTATAGGAAATCGACAGGCCCAGCCCGAGGCCCGCGCCGGGGGGTTTACTGGTCACAAAGGGTTCGATGATGTCGTCGGGTTCCAGTTCGCCCAACCCGGCCCCGGTGTCCACGACCGAGAAAGCAATGTTTCCCTCTGCAGCAGGATGGGACTCAATTCGAATTTCACCCGCATTACCGGTTTGCGCGATGGCATCGCTCGCGTTACTCAAAAGGTTGACGATAACTTGCTCCACAAGCACCGGGTCACCGATGAATGAGATCGTGCTCAACGCGGGGTCAATGATCGGCGTCGCGCCATGCTCGGTAAACTGCGGGGACATAAGGTCCAGTGCGGATTGTACCAATGGTTGAAGCTGAACCCTTTCTCTGAGATACTCTGACCGGTGCGCAAACTTCCTCAAATGTTGGATAATACGTCCCATCCGGTCGGTAAGATCGGATATTTTCGCGGTCTGCCGTGCCTGCGCCTGCGTGTCGGCTGCGGCGATCGCGGCTTCTAGCATGTGCAAACGTTGCTTGATGGCACCCAGAGGTTGATTGAGTTCGTGGCTGATCCCAGCCGACAGGTTGCCAAGTGCGGCCATTTTTCCCGCCTGAACAAGCTCGTTCTGTGTCGCCTGAAGCTGCGCAATGGCTTGATCGCGCTCGTGGACTGAGGTTTGAAACGCGTGAACCGCGCGGGTGAGCTGACCAATTTCGTCGTGTCGCTGGTCAAAATCGTCAATCCGGACGGCCTGTCCGCTAGCGATTGCATGCATCGCGCCTGTGAGTTTTTGCATCGGACGGATGATGACCGGGCGCACATAGAGGAACAGGATGCCAACACCACCAGCAAGCGCCAGCACTGTTGCAATCAGCAACACGGACTGGCGGCGATCGGACTGGAGTGAAAACGCCTGAACCGTCGCGGTGAGCGCTTGGCGTTGATCGCGCGCGTCGTTTTGAAGGCTTTTCTGTAGGCGAGACAGCGCGTTAAAGGAATGCTCCAACTGCGCCTGCACCTCATTGCGTTGGCTGAGCCATTCCTGCCGGTGCCGGGCCAATCCCTCTGGCCCGGTGGCGACCGCCTCAAGAGCACTCAGAGATTGCTGGATGGTGAGAAACTCTGTGCGGTCAGAATCCTGGCGCAGCATTGAAAAGACGCGCGACACGGAGTCTGCATAGATGTCTTCCAGTTGTTTCATCTGATCGCGCGAGGTCGCGTCTGCGATCTGGAAAACCACAGAAATCAGGCGGCTAAGCTCCGATTCCAGCGCTGAAAACCGATCGCGGGACTGGATATCTTGCGCGAGAAAACGGGCCTTTGCTGCGCGTTTTCTTTCGTTGTTCTCGGTCACGATGTTTCGTGTTTGCGCTTGGATATTGAACGAGAAGTCCGCGACCAACGCGGAGGTTTCCTCCTCCAGCTCCACTCCGAGCCAGCGCAGGCGCGATATATCCTCCCGGAATGCCTGCTCCAACCGCTGCATCCGGTCCAGACGCCGTGCGATCACATCCAACTGCGCAACAATCGCGCGTGTCTCTCCTTCTATCTCAGGTTTTTCCAGGCGCTCGACCAAAAAGCGTGACAGGTCGGTGGTGGCGGTTCTGATCGGGCTGCTCTGGATGCTGGTTGCAAACAGCAGTTCGTTGCTCAAGATCGCCAGATCAGCAATTTGTGCAGAGAGTTGCGAGGTTTGCGTCAGGTCTGGCACATGTGTCGTGTTGATGTCGGAGATCACCGAGCGCGCATCCTGCAAGGCCTGGATTGCAAGGGCGATAACGATCCATGTTAGCAGCACGGCCAACACTGTTAGAATAAACAGTCGCGTCCAGATACGTGGGATCGTTCTTTCCAAGAAGCGTTTCATTCGTCGCGGCTTGTCTCTAATGCTTCCAAATCCGCCGCAGCGAGTGCGAGAAGCTCACGAATTTCTTGGCGCCAGCCGTCAAGGAGTTTGCGTTCGTCAGATCCTGTTGCGGGTTGCACGGAGGGCCGCAATCCCGTCGCGGCGGAATAAGAGACCTCTGTGGCGGCGCGTTCGGAAATGGGCACTTTGGTCAACAGCTGATGCACCCGATCCAGTTCGGCCCCAAATCCCTGATTTTTGAGCGCGTGATATCTCCGCCAGAGCGCACGCCGTTCGACCAGGACATCTGCAATCATGAGATCAAACAGCGCGTTGACCGCCCAGTAACGGTCTGCCGAAAGCTCTGGGTCGTATTCAAGCCAAGGCAGTTTCAGGTCTGCGGTGATTTCCGGCGGGATCGTCGCGCTTATCTCAGCGCGGATCTGTGCGTCAATCGGGATGCGGCTGACGTTGGGGTGACGCAATGCCAGTTGGCCTGAGCGCGACAGCAGCATTTCGACGAAGGCGCAAGCGAGGTCGGGGTTGGTGCCGCCCTTCAGGATGCCGATCTGCGCCGAAAACGTCATCATCGGGCGTCCGTACTTGAACTGCAGCGCTTCACCGCGGGAAGTGGACAAAAAGTCGATCATGAGCCCGATATCGAAGCGGCGGTTGATCAGCCCATCCGGCACCCCGTGGCTGCGGGCGGTCAGAGTGGAGAGATTTCCGGCAAGCTCCAGCAGATAGGCCCAGCCTTCGTCCCATCCGCGCACCTGCAACAGTTGCTCGACCAACAGGTGCATGGTGCCGGATCGCGCGGGGCGCGCCATGGCGATGCGGTCGCGATAAACGGGCAGTAAAAGGTCATTCCAGCTGCCCGGCATAAAAAGGGTACTGTCGCTGCGCCGTGACCAGCCGACCGAGGAGACCGCGAACGCTTCGATTGGGGCGGGACCGTCGGGGCCGCAAACAGCTGCATCTGCAAAGCGATCATCCCGAACCAAGAGAACAAACGCCTCCGGCGAGGACGCCCAGAACAGGTCGAAAGCACGCGCATTTCCCTGCTGGATTTCCTCCACCGCTGAAATCGTATTCTTATTGAGAACCTGGATCCGAGTTCGCGGTTTGGCGTCCTGCCAGAGGCTCTCGAACACATCCGTCATGTCCGACGGAAATGATGTAAGGATCGTGAGGTCCTTGGCTCCTAGCGGTGTGCCAAACAAGACCATCAGTAACAAAATCCAAAGACGTCTCATGCAGTTCAAGTTAGCTGCTCTGAGCTGGTCCGCAAATAAAGGATTGTTGGGGTCGGAGACTGCGTCACTTTTGACCCATTAATTGAGATTAAAGCTCTCGGTATGCGTGCCACCCAAACTCTCACACAGTGATCGCAAGCTTCGAACGCGACGCTGAGCCGGTAGCTCAATATTAAAGTCAAGACCGTGGACAAGCGGCACCAGAGGGAGTGCGTCGAAGGTGCCCGGATCAGTCCGAAATAGGCGCTTTCCACCGTCCTAAGCGTCCGGCGTCTGCCTTTGCTGCGCGCAACAGTCGAGCGGCCCGGCCGATAATGGGCCGGGCTTGCTGGCTTTCGTGATTACCGGGTGTTTCGCTTGTAAACGCAAATGTAGGGGGGGATCTCTTCGCTTCTTGACATAGAGAATTCGACTGAGAGCGGGCTCCACGATGGGACGGGTTGCGCGCGTATTCGTATCCTGCTCAGAAATTACAGGCAGATTAGACCAAAACAGGCTGCCGCAATGCAACTGCCAAGTATTGGAAGGCGCCGCGCATGGGGTCAAAGCGCACCAGCCCTGATTTGTAAAATCCGGTCTTGCTGCGCGGTGCGAGCCGCTTGTGCCCACGGGGCGTTTTCGCGGGCAATCGCGCAAAAGGGCAGGAGGGGGCTCCCCATCCTGCCCGTTTCTCGTCTGTGTCCTACCAGTGTTACCTGCGGCCTTTCGTACGTTCGCGCCAGAACGGCGGCACATCGCCGGCCATGATGCAGCCGTAGGGGTCGATGTAGTCTTCGATCTTGGCCAGAGCGTAGTCTTTGATCTGCTCGACCACGGAGGCCGCGCTTTTATAGCTCGACGGCAATTCAGAAGCGTCGACACCGCCGGCGTGAAAGCGCACATCGAGACCTTTGGTCTCCGCCTTCAGTTGCTCTTGCGGTGTCACCTCTCCCATACGGCGGCGATGTTCGGAGCGCGAGAAGTTGCGTCCTGCACCATGGGGGCTGAAGCCCAGAGCGTGCTTGGCGTCTGCCCCGCGCACCACCAGAACAGGTTCCGACATATTGAGCGGAATGAGCGTCTGGCCCGTTGCGTCCGGTGCGTAGTCATCCCATGCGGGGGTTGCGCCTTTGCCGTGATAGAAAAGACCGTCACGCTTGAAGACAAAATTGTGCTCGTTCCAGATCCGCTCCCCGACATCTCCTATGCGATCGGCCTCGATGGTCGCCTGATGGAGCGCGTTGTGGTTTGCCTTAGTCCATTTGCGGATCAGCTGGAGAGCCTCCCAATATGCAATGCCCTCGTCACTGTCAGCCGGAATCCAGGCGTTTTGTTTCAGCGTCTCTGGCGAGAGGCGTTTGCGAAACTTTTGCGCCACTTCCATGCCGAGCTTGTAGAGCACCGCGCCCGGACCACGCGACCCGTGATGGGTCACCATGGCCACGCGCCCGGAGCTGCGCGCACGCCCCACAAAGAGGAAGTGGTTGCCATCCCCTTGTGTCCCCATGTGCTCCTGCGCCATCCGCAAGATTTTGGGATGATTCAGAAACCGGTTTTCGCGAAACGCGTCCAGCAATTTGAGCGAGGTGGTGAAACGTGCGCCATTGCGCCGCCCGCCGGGGCCAAAATGTGTCACGGATTGCGCCGCATCCAAGACGGCCTTTGGATCCACATCGCCTAGATCGCTCATCATCACCGAACAACAAATGTCGGCCGAGTGCATGCCGGGGTGGATTGCGTTCTTTGTCGCCACGATCCCGCCGACCGGGATGGTGCCCAGCGGACCTGCGGGACAGGCGTCAGGCATAACAGCGCCGCTGACCACGGTGGGGGTGCGCATCAAAACCGTCATGGTCTCACGCACCTTAGTGGTGTTGTCTTCTTCGTCCGGTGTTTCGGTGCGAATGTTCTCATAAAACGGCACCGCCCCTGCAGCATGGAGAGGGAGTTTCGGCAGAACCTTTGGCCGCTCCTGATCGAGTGTGGTGCGGATTTTCTCTGCATCTGCGCCGTCGGCCATCATCGCCTCTGCGCGCGCTATAAGGGCTGGGAATTGTGCTCCGGGGATATGCCCCCATGCAACCAGCTCTTTGCCAGTAATCGGCGTCATCGTTGTATCTTTTTCCATCTCAACCACTTGGCCCTTGGGCTCAAGCCTTTCGTCTAAAATAGGGTGCGAAGTGCTGGGGGCTTTGGGAATGGGCCCAAGGCCCCCAGCGTTTCAGCGGACACGGATTTGCCCGCTCTTCTCTCTCTTCACTCTTTCGGTGCCCTGTTTGTTGCAGGGGACGGCGCTTCGCCAAAGGTGAAAGTGAAAGTGGCATAAGTAACTGATAAATTTGGAAAATAATCTGAATTGCGTTATGGGTCTGCTTCATGCACTATAAAAATAAATCGTAAGTTATAAAAACTGATACAGTGCAGAACGTCGTAATCGGATTTCTGGGAGTCAAGCTCGACGTCGGTAAGAACCGGCGCTGGAAGCCTACGCTATCACTCGTCGAACATGACGAATTTCATGTGGATCGGCTCGAGCTGCTTTATGATTTTAAGTTCAACCGTCTGGCGCATGCGGTAAAGCGTGAGATCGAAGCGGCTAGCCCGGACACCGAAGTGGTACTCAACCGGCTTGATCTCAGTGATCCTTGGGATTTTGAGGAGGTCTACGCCAAGCTTTTTGACTTTGCCCGTGGCTATGGTTTCGATGAAGATCGTGAGCGGTATCACATCCATCTGACCACTGGGACGCATGTCGCACAGATTTGCTGGTTCCTTCTGGCCGAAAGCCGCCATGTCCCGGCCCTGCTGTTGCAGACCGGGCCGCCGCTTCATGAAGATGAGCCGGCGAAGCTCGATATCATTGATCTGGATCTGCGGTGTTACAATGCGCTGCAGCATCGGTTCGATCTGATCGCGCAGGAATACAGTGACCTGCTGAAAGGTGGGATTGAGACCCGGAATGCGGCGTATAATGGGCTGATTTCCCAGATCGAACACGTCGCAGGCGCGACGCGCGCGCCGATCCTGCTATTGGGCGAGACCGGCACCGGGAAGACCCAACTTGCTGAACGCATTCATACGCTAAAGCTCGACCGGCGAATGATTAAAGGGCGGATGGTGCATGTGAACTGTGCCACGCTCAGTGGGCCCGATGGGATTGCCATGCTTTTTGGTCAGCGTCGCGGGTATACGGGGCAGGCAGGGTCGGAGCGCAACGGCTTGCTGCGCGAGGCGGATGGCGGTGTCCTGTTTCTTGATGAAATTGACGAGTTGGGCCTACGCGAACAGGCGGTCATCCTGCATGCAATCGAGACGGGGCGCTATTATCCGCTGGGGGCAGATTATGAGGTCACCAGTCAGTTTCAAGTGATTGCGGGGGCGAACCGTGATCTGCGCAAACTGGCGGCGGATGGTCTGTTTCGGCAGGATCTCTTGAGCCGCCTGACAGCATGGACGTTTGAAATCCCGCCGTTGCGGCAGCGTCGCGAAGATATCGAACCCAACCTCATCTTTGAGTTGGCGCGGGCAGAGCGTGAGTTGGGCGTGCAATATGGGTTTAATCTCGATGCGCGGGAACGGTATCTGAAATTCTGTCGTGACCCGGCGACGCTCTGGCCGGGTAATTTCCGTGATTTTGGGACCTCGGTGCGGCGCATGTGTATTCTTGCGGCGCGTGGGCGGATCACCCGAGCAATGGTCGAAGAGGAAATTCGCCGTCTGCGCGGGTTGTGGTCGGCCGCTCAAAGTGATCCGGATTTGAAACTTCTGGCTGACCTCCTTGGGCCGCAAGTCGATGACATCGACCTTTTTGATCGTGCGCAACTGGCCGAAGTGATCCGTACCTGCCGGCAGAGTGCCAGCCTGAGCGAGGCCGGGCGCAACCTCTTTGCGCAGTCCAGAAACCGCCGCAAATCTACCAATGACGCCGACCGGCTGCGTAAATACCTCGCCAAGTTCGGCATCGACTGGGACCAGGTGAACGGCGCTTGAGCGTTGTGCGCCGTGAATGCGTGACGGTAGCGGTGCTTCTATGTGGGGGAAAAAACACTGGGCGATGCTTGGGTGTTTTGGTTACAACAGGCTATGACACCGCCTTTTATCCATACCGAACGATTGCTGTTGCGGGGCTGGACGCCCGATGATCTCGCACCGTTTGCGACCATGTGCGCCGATCCAGAGGTGATGCGCTACATTAGAGATGGAAAGACCCGCAGTCGGGCTCAGTCCGCGCGCTCTATTGCATCATTTCAGCAAGGGTGGCGCGTGCGGGGCTATGGCTTATTTGCGGTTGAGGCCAAAGATACAGGGGATCTGATCGGTTTTGCGGGCTTGTCGTCGCCGGACTTTTTGCCAGAAGTGTATCCTTCTGTCGAAATCGGCTGGAGGTTTTCAAAACCAAACTGGGGCAGGGGGTACGCCAGCGAAGCGGCGGCGGCGGCGCTTGCATTTGGTGTGAAAGACCGGGGCATCACCGATATCGTAAGCATATGCCAGATTGAAAACGGTGCGTCGGCGCGCATTATGCAGAAGCTCGGGATGGTCTTTGATCGAAGAACCACCGACCCGAGTTGCGGGCACGCGGTGGATGTTTACCGTCTTCCACAGGGGTGAGAACTGGCAGCTCCCAGATAGATTGCCGGAATGGCGCGATTTGCGGTTGGCGTGGTCCGCGCAGCGCCTGCGCGGACCCTTTGGCCTGTCTGAAGATCAGGCCAATTTATCACTTTGGTCAGCGTATCAATCAAAAACCGAGGCGATTTGATCGACGGTGACGCCTTCTTTGATTTCGCGCAGCCGCGCATAGATCAACGCGATTGAAATGCCGCTCAGACCCAAGCCCAGTGCCGAGGTGACGACATATGCAATCGACGCCAACAAAATCCCTGCGTTGACCATCAGGATGCCTGCGAGGAAGGGTCCAACAAAGTTAATGATTCCAACGCAGATCCCGATGAGGATCAGGGCCCCCAGGATGGGCCAGCGGTATTCTTTGGTGAGATCCGCGCTTCTTCCAAGCCCGCCAAAGCCAATGCGCTCGATCACTACCGCTGGGGTGACGACGGAAAATACCGCATAAACCCAAAGGCCCGGAATGATGAGCGCGATGCTCGCAACCCCTGCCATGAGACCCGCGACGATAGAGAGCACGGCAACCGGCACGATTGCCCGGATCGCCGGAGAAATATAGCGGCCAATCTGAATGGGATTCCCAAGTTTTGCATCATAGGCGAGTTGAACCAGCAGGGCAGAAGCCAAGCTGTAAAACGCAATTTGCAGAACCAGAGTGATTGCCCACAATGACACACCCGCCGGAGTGCTCATGTCGGGCAACGCGACACCAATCACCACGTCGACGCCGACAAGCGCGCCAGTCAGGAGCAAGCTCAGGAGGCTTGCAATCAAGCCCATAAGCGTGACGGGGATGAGGTTTTTAAAGAAGATCGAAAAGCTCTCGCCAACGATCGCGCCGACACCCAATGCGATCCGGGCGTCTGTATCAGCAGTACTCGACATGATAATCCTTCATCTCTGTATTTTCAGTTGTCTTAATGTCTTTGGGTCCAAGGGTGACCCGGCGAGGGAGTATACGGTATTTTAACGGTGTTATCTTTGGAGCTGGGCCGGGCGTTCCGCAAGCCTGATGGTTCATGACCAAGGCTGATTCGCCGGATTTCTGTCATGAGGGGGCATCTTCTGCTGCGTAATGTTTGTCCTTGCGCCGTTCACCAAAAAGCTGCCGCTGTTCCAAATGTGCGCGTTGGGCGTTGTAAAAGGCGCGAAGGAATTCCAGCCGCCGCGCCTCTGGCACTTTGTTGGCATAGCCAATTTTCTGTCGGATCTTTTCCACCACCGCTTGGATGGTCGCGCCTTGTTTCTGACCCTGCTGTGGCGCGACGCCAGTCTCTTGCGCGCGCAGCAGCGCTTCGAGGGTTTGCAATTCAAAGGCGCCGTAGTGATCGAGTTGGTGCGCCAGAAAGACAAACCCTTCTTTCTCGGTGATCTGCTTTGCCGGTTTTCCGGCGAGATCTTTGAGCAAGACGGGCACGGGCATGTGAATGACATGGGTGCCGGCCATCAGGTCTCCCAACCTTTGCCGGTAGGGGTTGCACAGCGGCACCATCAATCCTGCGATGATCCATAAAAGCGCGAGACCTGAGACCAGCGGGGTGGCGGCGTTCAGCGACAACAGCAGTGTGGCAGGCAGAAAGATTTCCGCTTCTTTCATCAGGTTGCGCAGAACCAGCGCATGGGTGCTGAGCGACCTTCCGCCGTGTGAGACGACTTTGATTTTCATCAGCCGCTTGCCCAATGTCTGCCCGTTCCACGCAAGTTCGGTGAGGACGTAATAGGGCACCCGCGTGACGAAGAACATCAGGCTGCCAATGGCAATCAGCGTGTCGGGCGAGCTGAAGCCCAGCGAGGCCACAAGGATCACCAGACAAATCGAGGCAACGAGTGTGAGGATCACATCGGTGATCTGCGCCGCGAGCCTGACACCCAGCCCGGCCACTTCCAGCTTGAGCGGAACGCCCTCTGGGGGCACCAATTCACCGGTCGATGGTTTGGTTTTGGGGGTCTTGCGCCATCTGAGCTTCATGTGCGTGCCCTGCCTGCGAAGACAAACCATGACAGCCAGCACAGGCCCACGCCCCAGCCGATCACATAACGTGCGGTCATATCCTGCACCAACTGCCTGCCGAACCCCTCAAGGAGTGCTGCTGCCACCAGCATAACGGCGGCGACCAGCGCCAGTTTGGCGGCATCTTTGCCCGCGTGCTGCAGGGCGTGTTTGCGCGTACGGGAACCGGGAAACAACACAGCCGCCCCCAGTTTTACCCCGCCACCGCAGGCAATACAGATCGCTGAAATTTCGGTGACGCCGTGAATGGAGAGCCACCCGCCCAGATCGGCACCCAAGCCGCGCTCCACATGCAGAGCGTAAAACGCACCCAAAATCAGACCGTTATAAAAGGTCAAAACAATCGCTGGAGCACAGAGAAATACCCCTAGTCCAAAGACAAAAATGGCGATGCGGGTGTTGTGTGAAAACAGCGTTGTCGCAAACGCGCCCAGACCGGAGGATGCGGGGTTCTCATCATAGATGACACGGCGCAGCGCTTCGGTGGTGGAAGACGGGCCGCGCCCGCCCGCGAGCTCTGGCGGCATGAACACATGAAACCACGCCGGGTTCTCCAGATAGAGGAAATAGCCGGCCAAAACGCCCAGACCCATGCACAAAAAACCGATGGCGATGAACAGCCACGACCGGCGTATGGCTTGCGGTGCGCTTTGGGTGAAAAACTTGCGAAAGAGCCCGCCCAGACGTTCTTGCGGCGCGTAAACAGACAAATAGGCCCGTGCGGTCAGCGCTTCGAGGTAGGTCAGAAGGGCGCGATCCAGAGAGATTTCCCGCGCAATGGCAAGCGAGGTTGTGGCCTGTCGATAGAGCGCGGCCAGATCGCGTGCTTCGGCAAATTCCATCCGTTGCAGGCCGTCGCGCTCGGCACGGGTCACCAGCGCCTCAAGTCGCTGCCAACCCGCCTCGCGTTCCTTGCGGAACCGGGCCGACCGCATAAGATCAGCATCGGACATCAGATCATCTCCCGCGATTTGATTTCCAGATAGGTTGAAATCAACCGGCCTGTGACGGTTTCAGGCGTCGCATCGAGCACCGTGATCCCGAGGCGGGTCAGCCGCTCCAGGACCAACCGACGTTCACTGATCGCTTGGTTTGCGGCCACCAAAAGCGCCACCTCATCAAGATCATCGGGCGCGGTTTCGACCAAAGTTTCGGTGTCTTGATTGCGGATTGCGACAAAGATCAGCAGATGCCGTTTGGACAAAATGCTCAGGTTTTCCACCAACAGCTCGGCCGATGTCGTGTCGATGAAATCGGTGAATACGATGATCAGGCTGCGTTTTGGGGTGCGTGCGTTCAACTCGGTCAGGGCAAGCGTGTGGTTGGTCTCATGCCCGGAATAGGTCAGTTCACTGCTCCAGCTGCGCAGCCGCGCAAAAGCCTGTCGTCCCTCGACTGGGGCCACAAAGGAGCGCGGGCGCACGTCATAGGCGTAATATCCAACCTGATCGCCACCGATCGCCGCAGCCCATGCCACCGCCAGCGCAGAGGTCACGGCGTGGTCGATTTTCGGCAGACCCGCGATGTCCTCACGCATCAGATAGCCATTGTCGAGAGCGACGATAACATGGTGATTGCGCTCGGCGCGCAGTTCGCGCGCCACCAGTGACCGGCGTCGGGCGGATCGTTTCCAGTCGATGGATTTTACGTCCATGCCCTGAACAAAATCCCGCAGCTGGTGGAACTCCGATCCCTCACCGATGGCCCGGTTCTCCTTCACCCCGTAGAGTGCTGATTGCACGGTGGTTGCGATCTTGCCCGATTGCACGAGACGGATGTTGGGGACCACCCGCACCTCAAGATCAAATGCCAGCCGGGGGACAAATTCAAACAGCCGTAGCCGCGATGTCCAGCACAGCCAGATGTGCTCAAACGTCCAGACCCCGCGCCGGACCCCGCGGCATTGGATTTCGGCCATGCCGCTGCCATCCGGTTGCGGTACAAAGGTGATTTCGCTTTCACCATTCAGCCCTTCGGGCCACGCCAAACGCGCCCGCAGCCCGGCAGGCATCTGTGGGATCTGGAGAGTGAGGGTCTGGCTTTCACCGATGAAAATCTCTTGCGCCATATCATAGCTGAGCTGTTTGCGGCGCGAGAAGGACAGCAGCAGATCCGCCACAGCCAGCGCGGCAAGAAGCCCCCAGGGCGCCAGCGCAATGTCACGCAGACCGTTGGCAAATACCGCACTCAGCATTGACACCAAAAGTGCAATGCAAGCGGCAATCAGCAGGCGGGGCGAAGGACGGATCAGCGGGGGGCCTCGATCTGGTTGAGGATGTTTTCAAGCACCATGGCAGCGCTGCGGCCTTCGATCTCGGCGGAGGGGCCGAGCACGACGCGGTGACGCAGGGCGGGTACAAACAGCCGCTTTACGTCGTCGGGAATGGCAAAGTCGCGCCCGCTTAGTCCGGCCAGCGACCGGGTTGCCGCAGCCAAGGCATCGGCGGCGCGCGTCGAGGCACCAAAGGCGATCTCGGAGCTTTCTCGCGTCGCGCGGACCAGCCGCAGGATATAGGCGAGAATGTCATCATCCAGAATGATCCCGTCGATCAACGCCCGGCTGTCGGCAAGGGCCTCGGCATCGAGAGTTTTTTCCAATCCGCTGGTTTCCATACCGGATTCCATCGGCGCCCCGGCATGCTGGCGCAGAATGGCCATCTCGATCTCTTCGGGTGGAAAATCAATGACGAGCTTGAACAGAAAGCGGTCCAGTTGCGCTTCGGGCAGGGGGTAGGTGCCTTGTTGCTCAATCGGGTTTTGGGTGGCGACAACGATGAATTCGCGCCCCAATGCGTGGTCGGTGCCGTCGATGCTGACGGTGCGTTCGTTCATCGCCTGCAGCAGCGCCGCCTGGGTTTTGGGTGGGGCGCGGTTGATTTCATCCGCCAACAGCACCTGCGTGAACACCGGCCCCGGTGTCAGTACAAATTCATTGGTCTGAAAGTTGAAGATTGACGTTCCCAGCACATCTCCCGGCATCAGGTCGGGGGTGAACTGAATACGCCCGAATTGCAGTTCCATCGCCGCTGCAAAGCTGCGGGCAAGCAGGGTTTTTGCGGTGCCCGGCGGTCCCTCAAGGAGCACGTGCCCGCGCGCGAATAGCGCGATCAGGAGCATGTCCACCGCCTCTTCCTGCCCGAGAACGGTTTTGCCAATCTCGGCTCGCAGAGCATCGGATCGACGTTGCAGTGTTTCAAGTGTCATGGATTACCTGCTCCAATAGCGCTTCTAGTTCATCGACATGGCGGATTGCCTCCGCTGGGGCGGTTCTTGGCTGGAGCCTTCGAATGTCAGTCAGGGTTTTTTCCAGCGCATCCGCGAGGCCGGGATGACGGCGTGCGACATATCCCAAAAAGGCCTTGAGTTCAGCGTAGTGACGGGCATGGGCCGGGCCAAAGAGTGTGGCTGCCGTGGCGGCCAGACGGGCCTGAGCATAGTCGCTGAGCAAGGCCCCATCCTGATTGCACAAGCGCATCAAACGCCCCCGCGCCAAAAGCGCCTGCGCCTTGCCGCTGGTTGCGGTTGCCGCGTCGCGGCGCACTGGCCCATAGCGCAGCCATGAGCGCCAGATAAACAGCGCCAGCGTCAACAGCCCGCCCAGCCACAGAACCTGAAAGGGTGGCTCAAAAAAGCGTTTGAGGTCAGCCCAGGTGCGTTCACGTTGGCTGCCGCGATCCGGATCGGTCAGCCAGACATCGCGGCTGTAATCTATTACCAGATTACGCTCGCCCGCGCGGGATCGGAGAAAATCAATAGCAATCATGGCGTTATCGGCCATGCGCAGCCCGTGATTGTTCAACAGATCGGGGTCGGACAGCACCAGCATTCGCGTGTTGTTGGTGCTGTTGCGCGCTTGGCTTTTGGGGATGGCCCTTTTGGGCAGGGCGCAGTCTGCCAGTATCATCGCAGCCTCAGTGCCGATCAAAGGCGTGCAGCTCTCGCTTTTGAACATCTGCGCGGCATAGATCCGCGCTGACATGTCTTGGCCGTTTTCAGCCGTGTAACCGAAGTCGCTGAAGGGGACGCGCGCATCGACAATTTTTGCGTCATTCTCTCCAGTCAGGTCTTGCAGCAGCTGTTGGGTCGCGGCGCGCTCGTTCAGCAACACCGGATGCGCTACGCCAGCCAGCCGCATGCCGCTTCGCCACTTGGGCAGCACCACAAGCGTTTGCACCCGGCGCGCCTTTTCCAGAACCGGGCGCATATCCAGATCATACTCATCCTGCTGAAACAGCAATTCGCGCTTGGTTGAGGGATGGCTGCGGGGGCTATCGGGGGCGGTGTCAAACAGCGGCAGCAGCAGCAATCCGACGGAGTTTTGGTCAACCTGCCACCCGCCGAGGAAGCTCTGCGCACTGACGTCCTCGGACGTGAGCCATGTTTGCAGACCATCAAACCCAGAAGGGGAGGTCCTGAGCACCTGCTGACGCTGCGACAGAGCGTAAAACACCACAAAGATGAGCAATACCGCAAAGCCCGCAATGGCCAGCGTTTCCAGCCGGAGCTTGTTGGTCGGCGCGCTTGGGTCAGACAGGCTCATGCGGAGACACCTGCCTGAAACAGGGGGCGTATCTCATCGACATGGGACTGAAATTCCTCTTCGCTGACGTCGCGCCCGCCAAAATGCACCCGTTCGCTGGCCAGAACGAGATTGCGCAGCGCGCTGAGGTGGTTTTGATCGGCAGGCAGATGGCGCAGGGCTTCGCGGGCGGTCCAGCTGCGCTGCAACAGCACACCATTTGCAGAAATCGCCGCCGCCAGAGCGGCTTGTGCCAGTTGGACCAAGGCTTCCCGACGATCCTGAAGGCGCAGGATGCTGGCGAGGTTGCCGGGCACGGGGTGGGTGTTGCCTCTGTTGCCAAAGGGTGTTTTGCCGCGCTGCCGCGTGGCGTTTTCGGCGTCGCGCCCCATTGAAACGGAGACGTTGCCGCCGAAACGGGCAAAGACGTAGACAATTAGCAAAAGCACCGCGGCAGAGATTACTAAGCCGGGAAAACTCAGGTCGCCCATTGCCCATTCGCCGCTTACGTCGGTTCGCTCCGCTGGGGCTGTGGGTTCCTGACCGGCCTCCATCGGAGGGGGCGGGCGCGTCGGGTCGAAATACGCCACATCTACGTCGATGCGGCGAAATCGGATCGCTTTTAGATAGGCCGTACCGCTGTCGCCAATCTCGAGCGGGGCTTCAGAAGATTGTTGCGCAACACTCCAATTGGGGAGCGCGAAGAAGCTGGCCAATAAGAACAGGCGAAAAATCAAAAACATGCGAAAGCGATAAGTGAACAAAATTTCAACGCCCAACCGATACCTGCAATTGCGCCGCAATGTACAGCATTTGATCGCAGATGACTGACAATTGGTTGCGTGATCCTTTGGTGGGGCGCTTTTTTAGGCCGGTACCCGGACGTCCCATGGCCGCTAAACTGTCCTGTGAGCGGAGCAAAATCAGCGGACCCTGCCGTTTCATGCAAGGCAGATATGCAGGGGAATTGGTTGAAGCCCGTTGAAAACTCCGATCTATCCACGCGCACGAAGCGGGCAAGGGTGAGTCGGAGCAGGAATGACAGAACGCAACCGAGATGCGGCATCGATCTCTTTTGAGGCGGTGGGCAAGGCTTTTGCCAAACCGGGGGGCGGTACTGTTCACGCTCTGGAAGACGTCTCATTGCGCGTCGAGCCGGGGTCGATCACAGGTATTATCGGCCGCTCTGGAGCGGGGAAATCCACGCTATTGCGCATGGTGAACGGGCTGGAACGCCCGACATCGGGTCGTGTTCTGGTGGGCGCGCATGATGTTGGCACCGCACGCGGTCGCGCCCTGCGCGACATTCGCCGCGACGTGGGCATGATCTTTCAGCATTTTAATCTGCTGGCCTCGCGCACGGTGGCGGGCAACATCGCCATGCCGCTGGAGATCGCGGGGGTTGCAAAATCCGAGATTACGGCGCGTGTGGCGGAACTGGTGGAACGCGTAGGGCTCTCGCAACAGGCCAACCGCTATCCGGCGGAGCTGTCGGGTGGGCAGAAACAGCGCGTTGGGATTGCCCGCGCATTGGCGACCAAGCCAAAGGTTCTGTTGTCGGATGAGGCCACATCTGCGCTTGATCCGGAAACAACGCAGACCGTGCTGTCGCTGCTGAAAGACATCAACCGCGATCTGGGGCTGACGGTTCTGCTGATCACCCATGAAATGGCCGTGGTGCGCGATATCGCGAGCCATGTGGCGGTGATCGACGGCGGGCGTATCGTGGAACATGGGCCGACGCATGATGTCTTTATCGCGCCGAAACATGCCACCACGCGGTCTTTCCTGTCGGGTGTCACCGGGGTGAAACTGCCCGCTTTTGTCAAATCCCGCTTGCAGGACACGCCCAGCGAAAGCGGCGAAGAAGTCATTCGGGTGACGTTCTTTGGGCAGCACGCCACCGACCCGATGTTGGCCAAACTGACCGGAGAGCTGGGCATTGAGGTGAATATCCTCGCCGGTGCGGTCGAGGAAATCGGCTCGCACCCCTTTGGCAATCTTCTGGTGTCCCTGCCTGCCGCGCGTGGCGAAGAGGCGCGTCGTTACCTGCAAGATCACAACCTCAATACGGAGGTGCTCGGCTATGTCGGCTAACCTCATCAATCTGCTGATCGAGGCCACGGGTCAGACCCTCTATATGGTGGCGATCTCGACCTTGCTCGGCACGCTCTTTGGCCTGCCGCTCGGTACGTTTCTCGCCACATCGCAACGCGGCGAGCTGCTTTCGGCCCCGTGGATCAACAAGGTGTTGGGGCTGGTGGTCAACGCGACCCGCTCCGTGCCGTTTATCATTCTGGTGGTTGCGATCATTCCCTTCACGCGTTTGGTGGCGGGCACATCAATCGGGACCACGGCGGCGATTGTGCCGTTGACCCTTGCGGCAGTGCCCTTCATCGCGCGGCTGGTGGAAAATGCGATCCGCGAAGTGGACAGCGGCCTGATCGAAGCAGCCCGCGCCATGGGGGCAACGCCCATTCAGATCATCCGCAAGGTGCTGATCCCCGAGGCGCTGCCCGGCATTACGCTGGGCCTTACTCTGGCTGTGGTCAGCCTGATTGGCTATTCCGCGATGGTCGGGGCCGTGGGCGGTGAAGGCCTCGGTGACCTTGGTATTCGCTATGGATATCAGCGTTTTATGCCCGAAGTTATGGCCATTGTGGTGGTCATCCTGATCGTCCTCGTACAGCTTGTGCAATCCATCGGAGAGTGGATCGCCGCCAAGGTGGACAAACGCGCGCCTAAGGGGCGTGGCGAATAATCCTTTCCTCAATCACGTACTAGCAAGGACTACACACATGCTGCGTATTGCTACCCTCACCTCCGTTCTGGCGCTCACGGCCTCTGCCGCGCTGGCGGCTGAAATCAAGGTCGGCGTCTCCCCCGGTGAGCACGCTGAAATCATGGAACTGGTTGCTGAGGTCGCCGAGCCGATGGGGCTGGAGATCGACGTTGTGGAATTTTCCGACTACGTGATCCCGAACCAAGCGCTGGCGGATGGTGACATTCAGGCGAACTCGTTCCAACACGTGCCCTATCTGGACAACCAGATGGCGGATCGGGGCTTTGATCTGACCGTGGTGGCCAACACGATCACCACCCCGATGGGTGTCTATTCTGACAAGGTGACAGAGCTTTCGGCGCTGGCAGAAGGCGCAAGCTTTGGCATCCCGAATGATCCGACCAACGGCGGGCGCGCGCTTTTGGTGTTGCAGGAACTGGGCCTGATCAAACTCGATGAAAGCGCTGGGCTGAAGCCGACGGTTCTCGACATCACCGAGAACCCCAAGGGGCTGAAATTCACCGAGCTTGATGCCGCACAGCTGCCGCGTTCGCTGGCGGATCTGGACGCTGCATTGATCAACACCAACTATGCCATTGCGTCGGGCCTGAACCCAAAGACCGACTCTATCGCGATGGAAAGTGCTGAAAACCCTTATGTGAACGTGATCGTTGTGCGCAGCGGTGACGAGAACGCGCCTTGGGTGGAAACGCTGATCAAGGCCTATCACTCTGATGAGGTGAAAACCTTCATTGATGAGAGCTATAACGGCACCGTGCTGACCTCCTGGTAAGGTCGCGCCGTGCACACGTAAAAAGAGGGGGCTTTGGCCTCCTCTTTTTGTTTGGATACCCTGAGGGCGCGGCGGTCAGACCGTCAGAAGTTTTTTATACATTTCAAGCAAGAAGCTCTCGGCCTCGGCGTAGCGATCCTGAAGCTTGGCGGGTGCGATTTCTTCGATCTGGACGTCGAAATCTGCGTAATGCTGGGTGGTTGCCCAGATGGAGAACAACAGGTGATGCGGGTCGACCTTGGCCACGCGTCCGTCTTCGATCCAGTCCTCAAAAACCTGCACCTTGGCGTTGAACAACTCCTTGAGGGGGCCGAAGATTTCGCTGCGAGACTGCGGCAGGCCGCTGAGGATCTCATTGGCGAAAAACTTGCTCTCTCGGGGGAAGTTCTTTGAGATTTCCAGCTTGCGCTTGATGTAGGCGCAGATTTCCTCGACCGGATCACCTTGCGGATTGACCATGCTGAGCGGTGCCATCCACAGTTGCAGCGTGCGCGACAGAAGTTCCTTGCGGATCGCGTCCTTGCTCTCGAAATAATAGAGCAGGTTGGGCGTGGTCAGCCCGGCAGTTTTGGCGATCATATTGATGGATGCGCCCGAAGACCCGTGAAGGGCAAAAACCTCTAGAGCCGCAGTCAGGATTTGCTCGGTTTTTTGACGCTGGATCTTGGTTTTTGGTTTTGCATTTGACATGCGCGCCATCGAACGGGTCCGCCATTTGTAAGCTGAAATAAAGTTGCGCACCTATTGGCACATGTCAAAGGGCGTGGCTAGCGCCTGTGGGCGAGCGGGGTTGGAAAAGGGCGCGAAGGGAAATTCAACGGGGTGACATTTGCGTGATGCAGAAAAAACAGGCGGGCAACACGTGCCCGCCTGCTGGCCAGTTTCTCGGGGAGTAGTGAGGTCAGGATGCGGCCAGTGAAGCTTTTTTGGCGGCGGCTTCTTGTTGGAACACCGGGATGATCTTTTCGCCGTAATCTGCGATGATTTTCTCTTCATCGCCGCTGTCGAGGTAGATGTTGAACTGGGTGGTCCCGGCGGCCTCCAGCTCGCGCAGCTTGGCAATATGTTCGTCCGGGGTGCCCAGCACGCAGAAGCTCTTCACGATGTCTTCGGTGATGAAGTCCAGATAGGGGTTATCGCTCTGGCCGTGCTTGGAATAGTCATAGCCTTTGCGGTTTTTGATGTAGTCGGTCAGGCTGGTCGGCACGTGATCGCCGTCGGTGCCGTATTTCTCCACGATGTCAGCGACATGGTTGCCGACCATGGCGGGGAACCACTTGGTCTTCTCGATGCCTTCCTCAATCGGGCCGGTGTGCGCAGGCGCGGCCGCCATGACGCGGTAGTTCGACATATCGCGGCCTTCGGCGTCGCCGCCGGCCTTGGCCTGATCCGCCAGCCATTTGACAATTTTGGGTTCTGCGATCTGCAGCACCACGCCATCGCCCACCTTGCCAGCCGAGGCCAGCGCCTTGGGGCCATAGGCACCAATCCATACCGGGAGCTCGTAGCCGTTGGCCCATGGGAATTTCACGGGCTCCGGGCATTCGCCGTATTGGACCTCTTCGCCGCGGATCAAGGATTTCACCACATGGGTGAACTCTTCCATCCGCTTGATCGTCGAGGGTTTCTTGCCCATCACGCGCACGGCGCTGTCACCGCGCCCGAGGCCAATGTCGAACCGGCCGCCGGACTGTTTGGCGAGCGAGCCGAACAGCGAGGCCGCAACCGACCATTCGCGCGAGTTGGGGTTGGTGACCAGCGGGCCAAAACGCATGTTTTCCGTGTGTTCCATGCACATCGCCATCGCCACGAAGCTCTCGCGCCACAGGATGTGGCTGTCGTAGAACCAGCAATAGGTGAAGCCTGCATTCTCGGCCTGACGCACAAGGGCGCGGGCGCGGTCAGGTTCAACGAAGCCTTTGAAACAAATTCCGAATTCCATGTCTTCCTCCGTGTTGGAATAGGTTTTTATGCTGTGTGGGTTTAGTGATCGGGGGCGCAGATGCGGATGCCCGCATGGGTGAAGGGCACCGCCTTTGAGATGTTCTGACGGATCAGGATCGGGGTGATCGCCTCGATGCAGCGGGCAGATTGTGCATCACCTGCGTTGTAGGTCTGCACATCCAGCGCGCCGACCAGCTCCATCACCTGTTTGCGGGCGGGCAGGCTGTTGCCGCAGATCAGGATGTCGCAGTTGATGTCCCAATCGAGGTTGTTGAGCGTGGTGGCGGAGACATTGTGCAACGCGCCCACCACCGGGATCTCATCGCCAAGCAAGGCCTGTGCGGCTTCGGTGGCAGAGCCTTCTGGCGGCATATCGACCTTTTTCGGGTCGCCCTCGGCCAGCGGCACCACGATATCGACAAGGATCTTGTCTGTGAGGTGCGGTTTGAGCGTGGTGAGTGTTGCGTTATGGGCCGACCAAGGCACGGCGCAGATCACCATCTGATCGGCGGCTTGCGTCGCCTCAATATTGCCAAGGCCGGAGATTTCGGCAGAGCCTTCGGGCAGTTTCTGCATCAGCTCGGCGGCGATCCCGGCACTGCGCTCGGCGTCGCGAGAGCCAAGTGCGACCTCAATCCCAGCGCGGGCAAACCGCAGTGCCAGACCCTGTCCTTGCGGCCCGGTGCCGCCAATGATCGCGATCTTCATCTGAACATATCCTCCTGTTTTTTCCTGAGTATGTCGGCGCCGCGGCTGTCGGTGGGCTGCCAGTCGAGCCCGCGCAACAGCACAGCCGGGGTGCGCCCGTTCTTGCGCACCACGAGGCCGGTGGCGGCGGCGATTTCATCGGCAAATGCCGGTTCGGTGACCTCCAGCGGGCGGCCCCATGCGTCCAGATTGCCCTGTTCGCGGATGGTGGCGGGCACCTTGGAAAGGCCGATCGCCACATTGACCTGACCCAGCCGCCATGGCCTGCCGAAGGTGTCGGTCATCACCACGCCGATACGGGCATCAAAGCGCTCCGCCAGATCACGTTGCAGCCGTGCGCAACTTGCGTCCGGGTCTTTGGGCAGCACCATGGCGGCGTCTTCCTCGCCAAAATTGGACTGATCCACCGCCGCATTGGCCGAAATGAACCCAAGCCGGTGTTCGCAGATCATCGTCCCTTCATTCTGGTCGGGGCGCTTGAACGAACGCACGACGCGGGTGCTTTCGTGCAGGACCACCTCCACCTTGCGGGGGTCTTTGTTCAGCTCTTCGCCATATCGAAGAGCCTCGGGTGAGGGCGTCACGCTGGCAAGCGGAATGATGCAGCCCTCGGCCTTGGAGAAGACCTTCTGCGCCACGCAGAGAATGTCGCCATCCCGCAAGGCAAGATCGGCGTTGCTCAGGCAGTCGGCGAATATGGCCGAGAGATTGTCGCCGTCTTGAATGTCCGGTACACCGGGCAGGGCGGTGAGAGTGACGCTCAGGCTCATAGGGTGGCCTCCTGCGCAAGGATTTGCGGGTTGCGGGCGAGCAGGTGACCGAGGTCCTCAACCGTGTCGACATCGATCCGCAGGCTCTCCAGCGGCAGGATGACGGGCCAAAGCCCGGCCCGTTCTGCCGCGCGGCGGTGATGCACCACGGAGTTGGGGCCATACTGAAACCGAAACGGGCAGGGCAGCGGGGCCAAGAGCGCATTGGTGCCCAGATCCGCCGATGGGCAAAACACGGCGCGCCCTTGCGCGAGGTCGTGGCTCAGCAAGCGGGCAAGATCGCAAGCTTTTGGCGCGGCGAGATCACCAGGCAAGATGCAGATTGCGTCGTAGCCTTGGCGCGCCCCCCATGCGGCGGCCACCTCCAGGGATTGAGACAGGCCGTCGTGACCTTCGTCGTCAATCAGGGCGACGCCTGCGCGCTGGGCAATGCGAGAAATCTCCGGACTGGAGGTGAGCACCGCGATGTCGGCGCTGCCGTGGGGCAGCAACATAAGCGCCTCCGATAGGTGATTGAGGGTTGCCCGAAACAGCGCCAGAGCGATGCCCGCGCGCCCGTTGGCATCCAGCGCCGCGCCGAGCCGGGTCTTGGCGCGAGAGGGGTCTTTCATCGGAATGACCACCAGCCGCTTTTGCGTGAGGGCCGTCATGCGGCGGCTCCTTTGCGGGCATGGTCGTGATGGAAGTCGACGATTTCACGCGCCATGCGTGTTTTATCTTTGAGATCGCGCATCAGGATCGTAGAGCAGATCGGCGTTGGACCGATGGTTTGGATCTCTGGTGCAAGGGCGGCATCGACGTGGTCGATGAACAGCGCGTCCACCACATCGCGGTAGCGCTGGGCAACCCCTACCGCGTCTGCCCGTTCGCCAAGGGCTGCCATCATCCTGTCGGCGGGGCCTTTGACGACCTTGCCCGCGATAAAGGGGCTGACCGCCACCTTGGGCGCGCGGGCGGATTGGACCGCTTCGCCAATGCCCGGAATGCTAAGGATCGGTGCGATACTGACCAGCGGGTTTGACGGCGCAATGACGATCAGATCGGCGGAGGTGATCGCAGCCAGTGCTTCTGGGGTTGGTTTTGCCTGCGTGATGCCGTCAAAGGTCAGCTCCCGCACGTCGGGCGCGCAGCGTTCGCGAACGAAATACTCCTGAAAGCTGAGCCAGCCCGCATCGGTCCGCACGCGGGTTTGCACTTGGTCATCCGTGGGCAGCAGGATCTCTGCGCTGACGCCAAAGGCGCGGGCGACTTCGCGGGCGATGTCGCTGGGGCGATCCCCCTTCAGGCGGCGCTGTGTGCGATAAATATGCAGGCCAAAGTCCCGATCCCCAAGCGACATCCAGGTGTCTGCGCCCAGTGTTTTTAAGGTCTCAAGCGCCCGGTGGCCCTCATCTGCGACACCCCAGCCCTGCTGGCGGTCGATCACATCGGCAAGGCTATAGGTCAGCGTATCAATGTCAGGCGAGACCCACAGTCCGTGAAAGCTGTCGTCATCCGCCACATTGCCAATTACGCTGAGTGCCACATCCGGTAGCGCGGCCAACCCTTCGGCCATTTTTGCGCCGCCAACGCCCCCCGCAAGGAGCGTGACCTTTGTTTGGGATGTGTCGCTCATTCCGCTGCCTCCAGCGTGGTGCTGCGCTCTGGGAACATCTGGAGGAAATCCAGCGGGTTGCGCCCGCGACGATCCACCAATGGAGCCAGATCTTCGGGGTCATGATCGTCATAGATGTCGCGCACCTCGTAGATGGTGTTGCGGCGCACCGGCACCCGGCCAGCGGCGCGGATCATCTGGACCAGTTCCTTTGCGGTGATTTCCTGCCCGTGATCGGAGCCCGCCGCGCGCGAGATGCTCTCATTCATCAAGGTGCCGCCAAGGTCGTTGACGCCACGCGCCAGCATCTGCTGGGCACGGGCCGCGCCGAGTTTTGTCCAGCTGACCTGAATATTGTCGATCCAGCCATGCAACATGATGCGCGAGACCGCATGCATCAGATCGACCTCCAGCGCGGTGGGGCCGGGGCGGACCTTGTCGGGGTTTTCCGACCACAGAGGCGACTCGGTATGGACAAAGGACAGCGGCACCAGTTCGGTAAAGCCGCCGGTGTCTTTCTGGATGTCGCGCAGCAGGCGGATATGTGCGGCCCAATGTTCGGGCGCGTCAATATGGCCGTACATGATGGTTGCCGTGGTGGGGATGCCGACCTCATGCGCGGCGCGGATGATCTCCACCCATTTCTCGGCGCTGAGCTTGTTCTTGGTCAGTTGCAGGCGCACTTCGGTGTCGAGGATTTCGGCGGCGGTACCGGGCATAGAGCCAAGGCCCGCATCCTTCAGGTCCGCGAGGAAGTCGTGATAGGACATCTTGGTCTTGGACGCGCCATACCAGATCTCGAAGGGGGAAAAGGCGTGAATATGCATGTCCGGCAGCGCCGCCTTAATGGCGTGCACGATGTCGCGGTAATAGGTGCCTTCCATCTTGGGGTGCAGACCGCCCTGAATGCAGACCTCAGTCCCGCCGCGATCCCAGGCTTCTTGCGCGCGCTCTACCACTTGTTCGGGTGAGAGCCATTCGGCCCCCGCATCCTCGCTGCGCTTGGCAAAGCCGCAGAACCGGCAGCCCATGTAGCAGATATTGGTGAAGTTGATGTTGCGATTGACCACAAAGGAAACGTGATCGCCGTTGGTGCGTCGACGCAGCTCATTTGCGGTGCGATACACGGCCTCCGCATCTGCTCCGCTGGTTTTAAAGAGGCTCACGCCTTCAGCTTCGCTAACCTCGCCGCCGCTCAGGGCCTTGTCGAGAATCTGCCGGATCGGGACGGAGGCGCCATCGGTCAGGGCGTGTACTGCTGTTGTCGGGGATTCAATCGTTTGCCGGATGGTCATGCGGTCTCTCCCATATGCCGTTGTTCGCGGGCCAGCCCGTTGGTGCCGGCCATGTTCGACGCGCGGCGCAGGACGGCGGGGTTGATGAAATCGGTCTCTTTGGTCAGGTAGCGGGGGTAGACGGTCAGCCGTTCGCGCAGCTCAAACCCCGCTTCCGTGCAGGACCGATCCAGCGACCGGATTTCCGGCCATTCATGTTGTGGGTTGATAAAGTCGATGGTGACCGGCGAAATGCCGCCCCAATCGTTGATGCCAGCCTCAAGATAGGCGATGTGACGCGCGCTGAGATTGGGGGGCGCTTGCAGGCTGATGTCCGGTGACAGGATGATCCGCGCCGCTGCAATGGTGCGCAGCATGTCCTCCAATGTCGGCTCCGGGTGCTGCGCCATCTCGATATCGGGTTTGCGCTGAAAATTTTGGATGATCACTTCTTGGATGTGGCCGTGGCGGGCATGGGCTGCGTTGATTGCGTGCAGCGCTTCGATGCGCTCGGCAAAGCTCTCGCCAATCCCGATCAACAGACCCGTAGTGAAGGGCACCTGTTTCTCGCCTGCGCGTTCCAGCGTGCGCAGGCGCTGGACCGGCACCTTGTCGGGGCAGGCAAAATGCGGATGGCCCCGGCGGGTCAGGCGACGGCTGACGGTTTCCAGCATCATCCCCATGGAGGCTGCGACCGGGCGCAATACGTCGATTTCATCGTCGGTGAGCGTACCCGCATTCACATGCGGCAGGAGCGTGGTCTCCTCCAGCACCAGCTCGCACATGTCGCGCAGGTAGTCGGTGAGGCGGCTGTAGCCAAGCCGTTCCAGCCCCGCGCGGGCCTTGTCATAGCGCAGTTCCGGCTTTTCCCCGAGGCTGAACAACAGCTCTTTGCAGCCCTCCTGTTCGCCCTTTTGCGCGGTCGCCAGAACCTCCTCTGGCGTCATGATATTGGCCTCGGGCGAGTCCGGGTGTTTGACGAAGGTGCAATAGCCGCAGGTGTCGCGACACATGTTGGTCAGAGGCACGAATGCCTTGCGCGAATAGGTGATCGTCCGGCCCCATTGGGCATCACGGATTTGGGCCGCGCGGCTCATCAAAGCGCGCAGATCTCCCGCCTCCGCCCAGGCCGTGCCTGTGCTGAGCGATTGGGTATTCATGGTGTCCTCCCTGCCTCAAGGATTGTGGGTCAGGGTGGCAGCTGTCAAATATTTTTTTAGCTGTAGCTCAAAAAATGAAACCTAAATGTGCCAATAATATATATAACCATATGAATAATAACGATATAAAAATGAACTTATGAAATTTATTGACTACTAAGTAAAACAATCAAATACTCCCTCTTGCTCGTGACGATCCTTTGGGAGGAGGGCTGTCACGCTAAGGGAGGACATCAAAGTGCGAATAGGAACGCCGCGAGAGTTGGCGACTGGCGAGTCGCGAGTAGCGATGACGCCATTGTCGGCGCTTGATCTTCAGAAGCTGGGGTTTGAGTGCTGTATTGAGTCTGGTGCGGGTGAGGCTGCGGGGTTTACCGATGCGGCCTATGCCGAAGCCGGGGTGGAGGTGA